>CAJHYR010000202.1_pt1 | contig 13246 bp, 14 predicted proteins | sample 9198791 | NCBI WGS metagenome assembly CAJHYR01 (sample SAMEA7708372, study PRJEB35096) | sediment metagenome | biome: marine neritic benthic zone biome [ENVO:01000025]; feature: sediment [ENVO:00002007]; material: shallow marine sediment [ENVO:03000034] sea grass bed [ENVO_01000059] ... | reverse complement strand
GTCAAAATGCTCTTCGGTCACGAGCGGGCCGACCTCGGTCGCCGGATCAAGGGGATGACCGACCTTTATTCTGTTCACGCGTTCCGCGAGCCGGGCTTCGAACTCTTCCCTGATCGTGTCCTGAACCAACAGGCGCGACGATGACGTGCACCGTTCTCCGTTGATCGAATAGATCATGAAAATCACCGCATCGAGCGCGCGCTCCAGATCCGCGTCACCGAATACGACAACTGGGTTCTTGCCGCCGAGTTCCAGATGCATGCGCTTCAGGGTATCGGCGCCCTGTTTGGTTATGATCGATCCGGTTTTGCTTTCGCCGACAAAAGCGATTGCCTTGATCAGGGAATGTTCAGTGAGCGCTTTCCCGGCCTCCTCGCCGTATCCGTTGACGAGATTGAGAACTCCAGGCGGAAGCCCGGCCTCTTCGGCAATCTCAATGAGCAGCCGCGCCGTCAGTGGCGACGCCTCGGCCGGTTTGTGGACGACGGTGCACCCGGCGGCGAGGGCCGGTGCGATCTTCCAGGTGGACAGCATGAACGGCGTGTTCCAGGGCGTGATGACGCCGACCGGGCCGATCGGCACGCGTGTGGTGATGTTCATCAGGGTCGGAGAGGGCAGGTGCCGTCCGTCCCGGGCTGATTGTACCTGATCGGCGAAATAACGGAAATTCTCCGCGCCGCGAAGGGCGGCCTTGGACATGAACCGCAGGGCTTGCCCGGTGTCCCAGCATTCGCAAAGTGCGATTTCGTCTGCCCTCGCTTCAATGCCCTCGGCGACGTTGACCAGGATTTTCCTGCGCTCCTGCGCTGGCATATCCCGCCATGCCGGAAACGCCTTTGCTGCTGTTTTTGCGGCCTTGTCGATATCTGCGGCATCACCACGGGCAACGGAACAGATGACGCTCTTGTCGACCGGCGATATGGAAACGAACGTCCCACCGGTGCCCGCAAGATCCTCGCCGCCGATACGGTTCTGAATTCCAGTCTCCCGGAAGCGCTGAAGAAATCTGTGAAGTCTATCCTGGTTCTTCGCAAGATCGGACATGGGTTCGGTTCTCTGTTTTGCCGCAAGGTGCGTTCGTATCCGGGCAGGCGATTTCGATCTGCAAAAATGAAAAGAGGGTGGTTTGCGTTTCCCGGATTTTTTGTTAACATGTTATTAGTTGCGATGTTAAATATTATGACAGTCAATGTCAAATAATTTTGTTACGTCGGATATGGAGCATCGGGAATTGACATGACTCGCGGACAGTCCGGAACGTCTGAACGGAAATTACCGTCGACAGAGCGCTCGCTGCCGATCGTCCTGATGCGCGCTCGGGAGAAAGTTATGGCGCCCATTCGCGAGATGCTGTCTGAGTCCGGAATTACGGAACAGCAGTGGCGTGTGCTCAGGGTCCTTTCCGAATATGGCCCGCAGGATTCGTCACGGCTTGCTGACAGAACCTGCCTGTTGCTGCCCAGCCTGACGCGAATAGCCCAGTCGATGGTGGAAAAGGGCTATATCTCCCGCAGGGCCGATACCGGAGACCGCCGTCGGCAAACGCTGGAAATCACACCAAAGGGGCAACAGATCATTGACGACAATCTCCCGGCGGCTCTTCGTATCGCTGAACTGTTCAGATCAACGCTCGGCGAGGAGAAATATGAGAGCCTCCTGGATATGCTGCAGGAACTTGACCGGCTGCCAGTTGCAATCGAGGGAACGCCGGATAAGGAGAGCCGCAACTGATGCCGCATTTCATGATTGAATACTCCGGAAACCTCGACGGCATCATTGACATTTCCGGGTTTTGCGAAGCCATCCGAGCTGCTGCTGCAGAGATCGAAGCCTTTCCCCTTCCGGGCATTCGTGTCCGAGCCTTCCGGGCCGATCATTTCGCAATGGCGGACGGAGATCCGAAGCATGGTTTTATCGATATTTCGATCCGGCTCAGGGAAGGGCGGCCACAGGCTATCAAGGAATCGGCGACACAGGCGATCTTTGAAGCAGCCAGGCATTTCTTGGAACCGGTCCTGGACACCCGATCGCTGGCCCTGTCGGTGGAAATGCGCGATATCGACGCGTCCCTCTCACCGAAGACGGGGACAGTACGTCAGCATCTGGATTGATTTCGCCGGATTACGCCTGCCAACGCAAGTCGGGTGATAGCGCGCAAAAAAAGGCAGCCGGCCTGAGGAGGGAAGCCGGCTGCCTTGCCCATAGCCTGCACGTGTTGCCTCAGTGAATTGTGCAGACCGCGGGGATTCCTGTTGCGATCGAGAAACCGCCGACAGCCATACGACGAAACCTGTCATCGTCTTCGAAGCGCGCCCGCAAAGCGTCTGCAGCGGACGGGGCTTGCCGTTTCTCGATTGCCGTTGTCTGAATGGCGATGGCCAAAGTCGGATTCGGTTTTTCTGTTTTCGTGGGCATCGCTTTCTCCTTCGTACTTGCCTCTTGAGACGCCGCGCCCGGAAAAAAGGTTCATCGGAGAAGTCGCAAGGCCGTACACGCAACCATAGGGCGAACACAGAAGTTAATGTTTCGCGCCGGAGTTTTAATACCGGACGCCCGAGCCATCAGTTAAGGCAAAGTAAGGCGATCTCGCAGGTCGGATTGTCCGTTTGTAAACCTCGGCCCGGCATGTTGGCGGGTCTATTGAATGGTGCCTGCAATGACCGGATTTGAGTACATTGACGTCCCCAGCGGTGCGACCGTCTTCGCGGAAGGCGACGGTGGCGACTGTGCCTATGTGATCGAATCCGGGCGGGTACTGATATCCATCGAACGCGACGGCGAACAGATCGACCTTGCTTTGCTCGGGCCAAACGAAATGTTCGGCGAGATGTCGATTATTTCCGAGGGCGGCCGGTCAGCAACGGCGACGGCCCTGGATGACTGCCAGCTTCTGCGAATTGGCCAGGAGCAGTTCACCCGGCGGTTGGATGATCTGGATCCCGTCCTACGCATGGTCATCGAGCTCATGTTGTCACGACTTCGCTCCACTTTGCGCTCTCTTACGCCGGACACCGCTTCATCCCGCCCGGCGTTGCCGACGCCTCGAGACGGGGCGCAATCTGGCGTCATGACGGAAGCCGTCGATTTGCTGAGGCTGGAAAACGATATCTCGAGGGCGATCCGCAACAGGGAGCTTAAACTCTGCTACCAGCCGGTCGTCTGCCTCGCGACAGGCCGCCTGGCCGGTTTTGAGGGCCTGATCAGATGGTATCATCCCGAGCGCGGGACCCTGCCGCCTGATCTTTTCGTTCCGCTGGCGGAGCAGAGCTGGCGGATCACCGGTATTACGCAGCTCTGCCTGGACCAGGCGCTGGCGGATTTGCCGGAAATGACCCTTGCGGCACTGAAGAACGTGGAAAATGTCCTGCCACCCTTTGTCGGGATTAATGTAACCAATGGCGATCTTTCGGATCCGGAGCTGTTCGTAACCCTCAAGAATGCGCTCAAATCCGGAAGCCTGGCCGAAGGTTCCTTGAAGCTGGAGATGACGGAGACGTCACTGATGACAAATCCGGAAGCGGTTTACGCGCAGATCCTGAAACTGAAATCCCTCGGCATCGGCGTGGCCATAGACGACTTCGGCACCGGATATTCGAGCATGAGCTATCTTGCCAGACTGCCGATCGCGACGCTCAAAATCGACAAGAGCTTCATCGCTTCAATTTCCGAAGGCAGCCAGAACAGGAAGATCGTCAACGGTATTGTGAAGCTTGCGCATGAGCTTGGTATCTGCGTCATTGCGGAAGGAATTGAGGATCTTGCCGGCGCCAGATATCTGGGGTCGCATGCCTGCGACTTTGGCCAGGGATATTATTTCTCCAAACCGGTGGAGCTGACGGAGGCCATCCGGCTGATCAATGATTGGCGCGCGGTTCCTTATTGCGAGTACCAAATCAAACGCGCTGGATTTGGAAGCGGATTGGCGGCAGGGCAGGCCAAATAGGGGTGAAGAGCCTCACCCCGCGGAATGCCAGAGTGTGCCGAGTGCCATGCGCGGCTTCCATCGGTTTCATCGCAATTGAGGCAATGCGCTGAAGAGGAAACCCAATCCGGCGATCGCGATACTGATCCGGCCTCTGGGTCTCTTCGTTTATGTTCATGTTATCGGGGCAAACGGACGCTCCGGGGTAGGCCGATCTAGAAAGGCAGTAGGATTATGGCGTTCACGCTTGCAAGGTTATCATCGTTTGCGGCTATCGCCGCGCTTCTCTCGGTCGGATCACCAAACATCTTCTCATTTAGCGGAAGTGCCGGACAGGTCAGCGCCCAGGAGAACAAGGACGCCGACAACGGCGCATTGTCGGACCGCCTCAGGGAAACCCGCAAAGCTGTCGAGCACGCTGAACAGCGTTTGAAGCACGCTCAGCTTACCGGTGAAGGCCTGCAGGCAGCAAAGATGGCCCTGGCTGCCGCTAAGCAGGAATTGAAAACCGTGGAACTCGAAGCCCAGTCAACCGGCGACGATCCGCGCACAGAGGGAATCAGTCCGGGCGCGGATCAGAACTGATCGCAGGGCACGCTTGTCGCCGATAACGCGGCGGCAGAGGTCGTTTGTTGCCGTTACTCTGCCGCCGTGGCTCCGAAAACCGGCCAGTCTCGATCTCCGGTCAATTCCGGATCGGACCCGCGCCCGTGGGATCCGAAGTCAGACTTCCGGCGAATCGAGCCAGAAGTCGAGCCAGCCCACCTCGGAAAAGACGTTCGTATGGGCAGCCGAATGGGCGGCCGCCATTCCGGGCAGGTCCGCCGGTTCGAACGGCTCAGGCTCGTCGCCCAACTCCATGAAGAGGAGGAATTTCTGCTGCCCCGGGCCACCGCCGTAGATCTGCCGCTCCGTCGTCATCATCCCGGATATGGCTTCGTCGATTGTGTAAAGGCGCGCACGGTGAACCGCCGGCATCTCCACCAGCGCAGGCAGGATATCGTTGCAATAGGCAGCAATGATTTCGTCCTCGGCCTCCGTCAGGTTGAAGCGGATGGTCTCCAAGAATGGCGTAACATTGGCCGGTTCTTCGCCGTCACTGGCATGCAGGCTGTAGATGTTCCGCTCCGGATTTCGGAAGAGCTTCAGCGCGTCCTTCGTCCAGGCTGTCGGATTGTCGAGCGCGGCTCGATAGTCTGCGCCGCCAAGAACGGCTGCCGATACTGTTTCGTAATACATCAGGAACGTCTGCGCTTTACCGTTTCCCCGATAACGGCGACCGTGCAGGAATCCGGGTATCGAAACGCGCTCCAGCATGTGCTCGCAGTTGTGCCATCGCCGCAGATCCTCAATGTCTTGTGGTTCGAAATCGGCCCAGAAAGCCATCAGACCTCTTGTTTGTGACACGTTGTCCTCTTCATCGATATCCCGCCCGGCCGTCGTGGCCGCGCAGCCTAGTCGGATACGCTCATTCGGTAAGCAGATTTGGCCAGCCAATCCGGATTGACCTCAACACCCCAGCCGGGCACGTCGGCAACGGTCACTTTTCCGCCGACCGGCGTAAACGGCGGGTCGACGAAGAGGTCATCCTGCCAGGGATAGTAATCCAACCCCTCGATGGAGAATTCCAGATATTTGCCGGCATTCGGAATGGCCCTCAACAAATGCATCGTGAAGATCGTCACCATGGACAGGTTGGCGGCGTGCGGCGTGCAGGGCAAGCCTGCATCCGCTGCCATGGCGGCAACGCGCAAGGTCCGGGTCAGACCTCCGAGATAGCAGACGTCGGGCTGGACGACGTCGACGGCGCGCATGGCGATCATTCGCCGCCAGTTCTGGAGTTCGCAGTCCTGCTCGCCGCCCGTTACGTCGATATCCAGCGCGTCGGCAACCTGTTTGGTCTGCTCGTATTCCCAGTAAGGGCAGGGTTCCTCGAAATGAGAGATGCCGTTGTCCTGCAGCATGCGTCCGATCTCGATCGCCTTCGCAGGCGAGTAACAGGAATTGGCGTCAACAAGCAGGGCAACGTCATCATCAAGGGCACCGCGGACGGTCGGCACAATCTCTTCCGTCCGGCCTGGCCATTCATCCCGGTCATGGCCGCATTCCGACCCGACACGGAACTTGAACGCATCGTAGCCGAACTGATCGCGTAGTCTGACTAACCGGTCGGCTTCATCCTTCGGGGCAATATCCCGCTTCATGGATGACCCGTAGGTGCGTATGGAGCCGGGGCTGCCGCCGATCAGTTCGCAGACCGGCTTTGCTTCTATCTTGCCGCGAAGGTCCCACAGCGCTGTGTCGAGGCCGCCGATCGCACGGCGCAGATAACTGCCGGGGAACTTGTGCTCGCGCTCCGGTACTATATCGACAAGATAGTCGATATTTAGCGCATCCTGACCCAGTGCATAGGGCGCTACCTGGCGATGCAGGACCGTTGCCGTAATGTCGGCAAAATAGGGCGCGACCTGGCCCCAGCCCTCCCGGCTATCGTCGGTGCGCACGCAGACGAAACAGATGAATTCGTTCGTAAAGGTCTCAATGCTCTTGATTTTCACCCGGAGATCGCCGCCCTAGCGTTATTCGAAGGTTTATCCTCGACCGGCGCACTTTATGCAGTGACTGGCCGCCGGGTCTACGGATAATCGTTTTTCCGCGATTTCCTCTCCACAATCGATGCAATAACCGTATTCGCCGTCGTCAATGCGTTTGAGCGCGGCTTCGATTCGCTGGATCTCCAGCGCCCGGGCACGTTCGGCCGCTTCGGCCATCGCCTGGCGTTGCAACGCGTCCATTCTCGACAAGCGGCCAACGGACTGCTGGTCGAGTTCGACGGTCGCACGGTCGTCTTCCGCCATTTGCGACAACTGCTCCAGTTCCGCTTTCAGATTCAGGAGCACTTTTCTCGCATTGTCCGTGTCCGGTTGCATGTTGACCTTTCGGTTTGACCTGCCGATAAACGGCTGGGTGCAGCACCCAGAGTAACGCTGATCAGCACGGAGTTACAAACGGGTCGCCCGAGCAACGCTGAAATGTCCCCTGATTCTCAGACACTGAAACTGTCGCGGAGCTGGAAATGATTGTTCTGATTGTTGGGCTTATTGTCTTTCTCGGAATACATGCCGTTCGCATCGTTGCCGATGACTGGCGGACGCAGATGATTGCCAAACACGGCGAGAAGACATGGAAAGGCATCTACTCTGTCGTATCCCTGGTCGGATTCGGGCTTATCATTTGGGGGTACATACTGGCGCGGGACAATCCGGTGCCGATCTGGGATCCGCCGATCTGGACGCGCCATCTGGCTGTTCTTTTTATGGCGATTTCGCTTTTTCTGGTCGCCCAGAATGGCAATACTCAGGGCCCGGTTTCAGCGAAGATCGGCCATCCGATGACGGCGGGAATCATTGTCTGGTCGGCGGCGCATCTGAGCGCCAACGGTACCCTGGCCGACATCCTGCTCTTCGGGTCATTTCTCGTGTGGTCCTTGCTGGTCTTTGTCTCGGCTCGCGGCCGGGACGCCATCAGCGGCGAAACCCGTGCCGTGGCCGGCTGGGGCGCTGATTTGAAGCCGGGTATTGTCGGTCTGGTGCTCTGGGCTGTATTCATCTGGAAGGTGCACGAATGGCTGTTTGGCGTCGCTCCACTGGTTTAGAGCACTGTGCGCCTGTATTAACTGCTCTAACTTCTGTCGATTAGGGCAGATGCGCGGCGAGATGGTCATTGCGGAAGCATATCGAAGTCGTTAGGGTCCGCGCCGCTTGCCCGAATACTCTCAATCGACGGGCCGGAATCGCCTCGGACATTCACAAACGAAATGAACTCATCATCCCATGACGAACGACGATCCCTCGACTGATCAGTTTATCCGCGAAGTTGACGAAGAACTGCGTCGCGAGCAGCTGACAACGCTTTGGAACCGTTTTGGAAATTATGTCATAGCTGCAGCCATACTGGTCGTTGCGGTTACAGCCGGTTTCAAGGGCTGGGAATGGTGGCATGCGCGCGAAGCCGCGCGTGCTGGCGATCTTTATCTGGCCGCAGAGGACCTTGTCCGCGAAGACAACAGCCAGGGCGCGATAGAGGCCTTTAACGCAATTACGACGAGCGAGGCCGGGGGGTATTCGGCATTGGCCGGATTTCGCTCCGCGGCGCTTCAGATCGAAGCCGGTGACCGCAAGGGCGCGCTTGCTCAACTCGACAAGATTACCGCCGATGACCGGGTCGACGATATTCTTCAGGACCTGGCTCGGCTGCGAGCCGCATACCTTGCCCTCGACGAGAACGATATCGACGGCGCAGCCGACCGCGTTTCGTCGCTGGCTGCGACCGGAAATCCGTGGCGTCACGGCGCGCGCGAAGTACTTGGCCTGGTTGCCATGGAAAAAGGCGACAGCGAGACGGCGATGGGATATTTCTCTGAAATCCAGGCCGATCAGGAAGCGCCGAGCAATATCCGCGCTCGCGCAAACGCGATGATTGCTGTATTGCAGGGAGGATCAGCGATTCCGGATGAATCGTCCGGCAGTTCCGGCGGCGGAACAACGCCGCAGTAATGCCATTAAAATTTCGGAATCTTGGCTAACGTCGCCAGAGGCGACATGGATCGACTAATGAAATCGAAGATGCGCAGACCGTCAGACCTTGCGTTGCTTGTCTCAGTTCCGATGTTGCTTTCAGGTTGCCTCGGTCAGACGTTCGACACGATCAATTCTGTCAATCCGTTCAAGGGCAAGGAAGAAACGCTTGCCGGCGAACGGCGGTCTGTCAATCCGACGCCTGTCGACGATGTTGCCTCCGGTCAGGTGATAATCGGTTCAGCAAATCCGCTTTCCGAATGGTCGCAGCCGGGCGGAAATGCGAGTAACGCGCCGGGTCATGTCAGTCTCGCCGGCAGCGGGTCTCAGGCCTGGCGGGCGCGGGGCGTGGTTGACAGTGGCCGAAAAACCGTTCGGTCAGCATCGCCGCCCCTTGTCTATGGCGGTCGGGTATTCGTCTACGGTGCGAATGGCACCGTATCATCGCTGTCTGCTACCGGCGGTAAACAGTGGAAAGTGTCCCTGCGGCCGGAAAAGGAGAAAAGCGCTTCCGGTCCGGGTGGCATTGCTGCAGGCGGGAATGCGATCTTCGCCGCGACCGGCTACGGCGAAGTCGTCGCGCTCAGCGCCGAAAACGGGACGAAGCTCTGGACATACGATCTTGAAGCGCCGGCGCGCTCTGCTCCGACCTTTTATGACGGCAAGGTCTATGTCGTATCGGTGACCAACGTCCTTCATGCGGTGAACACGGCGGACGGAAGCCAGGCCTGGATCGCACCCGGTGTCGGCGAATCCGCGGGCCTAATTTCCGCAGCGAGCCCGGCTGTTTCCGGGAATACGGTCGTCGTGCCGTTTTCTTCCGGCGAAATCGCGGCCTTCAGCATCAAGGACGGCGAGTTCAAGTGGATTGACGCGGTCGTCCGATCCACCAGGACACTTGCCGTATCCGGCCTGACGGACGTTGCCGCAAGCCCTGTCGTCGATGACGGGGTCGTCTATGCGACTGGCGTTGCAGGTCGCACGATTGCAGTCAGCCTCGCTAAGGGCGAGCGCCTGTGGGAGCAGAATGTCGGCAGCGCCTATACGCCCATCGTTTCGGGCAATGCTTTGTTCCTGGTCGATCTGCAGGATAATATGATCGCGCTGGATCGAAAGACCGGCAAGGCATTCTGGCGATCCAGCCTTCCGGTGGTCCGCAAGAAGAAGTTCTTTTCAGTCTGGGCCGGACCTTCGCTCGCCGGCGGAGTGCTTTGGGCTGTATCCAATGACGGCAATATCATTTCCGTCGATCCCAGTACCGGGAATATCCTGACCAACCGCAAACTCGGATCCAAGGCCTATGCGAAACCGACTGCTGCGGCGGGCCAGCTTCTGGTTCTTGCCGGCGACGGCTCGCTGATCGCCTATCGCTGATATCCGGGGCAAGCGTCCCGGGGTTGCACGCCAATGACCATCACCGTTGCCATCGTTGGCCGGCCTAATGTCGGCAAGTCGACCCTGTTCAACCGTCTCGTCGGCCAGCGGATCGCGTTAGTCGATGACCGGCCGGGGGTAACCCGCGACAGACGACAGGGCGAAGCGCGGATCGGCGACCTGAACTTCCAACTCATCGATACGGCGGGTTTTGAGAATGCCGCCGCAGAGACGCTAGAAGGCCGGATGCGCCTGCAGACAGAACAGGCAATCCGCGACTGCGACGTCTGCCTGTTTATGATCGACGCGCGGGCGGGAATAACGCCGGTCGACGAAGAGTTCGCCGGCATTGTCCGCGCATCGGGAAAACCGGTAATCCTGATCGCCAACAAAGCTGAAGGAAAGGCTGCAGATTCAGGGGTCTACGAGGCATTCTCGCTCGGACTTGGCGAACCGGTCGTACTGTCGGCGGAACATGGCATCGGCCTTGCTGATCTGCATGAGGCGCTGGCCGAATTCATGCCTGAGCAGCTCGAGCCTGCCGACATGGATGAGGACCGCGGGCCCGTCGACGCAGACGGAGAAAAGGCAATACGCGTGGCTATCGTTGGCCGGCCGAATGCGGGAAAATCAACCCTGATCAACCGCATGATCGGGCAGGAGCGGCTGCTGACAGGACCGGAAGCGGGAATCACCCGCGATTCCATTGCCGTCGATTTCGAATGGCACGGCCAAGCTTACCGGTTGTTTGATACAGTTGGTCTGAGGCGAAAGGCGCGCGTCAGCGACAAACTGGAAAAACTCTCGGTCAGCGATGCCCTCCGGGCCGTACGGTTTGCTGAGATCGTCGTTCTGTTGATGGACGCAACTGCGCCGTTGGAGAAGCAGGATCTTCAGATTGCCGAACTTGTCGCCAGCGAGGGCCGGGCGCTGGTTCTGGGCCTAAACAAATGGGACCTGGTCGATGACCGACAGGCCAGGCTCGCCGAACTTCACGCCGACCTGCGGGAAACCCTGCAACAGGTTCGCGGTGTTCCCATGGTGCCGATTTCGGGCAAGACCGGGGACGGTGTGGACAAGCTCATGAAAGCCGTTCAGGACATCTATTCCGTCTGGAACCGCCGCATCCCCACAGGGGCCCTGAACCGCTGGCTGAACGATGTTTCACAGCGCCATCCGCCGCCGGCGGTCTCCGGTCGCCGAATTCGCATGAAATATCTCACGCAGTCAAAGACCAGGCCGCCAACATTCTTTCTGTCCTGCTCCCGCCCGGATGCCGTGCCGGACGCCTATCGGCGCTATCTTCTGAACGGCCTGCGGGAGACATTCGAACTCGGCGGTGTCCCAATACGCCTGATGCTGCGGTCCGGCGACAATCCCTATGCCGGCCGACGCAGAAAGAGGTGACAGGCAATAATGATATTGTGCGGCGAGCCCGAACTGTCGGGGTCAATCGTATGCAGGATATTCAATGAACATTTTATCGGTGAACCGATAGAGGACACCGGATCTGGCGAAATCGGGCGAGGCAAGCTTGACCAGTTCGGCCGCAACTTCGGAGGGATCAGGCAGGCTCGCGGGATCCTCGCCCGGCATAGCCTTTGCGCGCATGGCAGTGCGGGTTCGGCCGGGATCAACGGCGATCACGCAAACCTGCGTCTTTGCCGTTTCATGGGCGTAAGTCCGCGCTATTGCTTCAACTGCAGCCTTTGAGGCCGAGTAGGGACCCCAGTACGCCTTGCAGCTATGGGGCGCACCCGACGACATCATGATGACCCGGCCGGCATCGGATTTGCGCAATAACGGGTCCAGGGTCCGTATCAGCCGCCAGTTGGCCGTCACATTGACGGTCATCACTTCATCCCATGTTTTCGCTTCCACATGGGCAAGTGGCGACAATTGCCCGAGCACGCCGGCGTTCGCATGGAGTATATCGAGCTTGCCCCAGCGCTCGTTGAGGGCGGCGCCCAACCGGTCGATTCCCTTCATGTCTTTCAGGTCCAGGGGTACGAGTGTTGCCTGTCCGCCCATGGCCTGGACTTCATCATCAAGATCTTCAAGGCCGCCGACTGTCCGGGCGATGGCGATAATATGGGCGCCTGCGGCCGCCATGGCTTTGGCGGTCTGGTAGCCGATGCCACGCGAGGCACCCGTGACAAGTGCGATTCGGCCTTCCAAAGCGCGTTCAGGTTCTATGGGGCTCATCGGGTTTCGACCAAAAGGTCCAGTTCACGGACTTCTGCGCCGTCCCGGTCGGTCAGGCGCGTCGGGTATTCGCCGGTAAAACACGCATCGCAATATTGTGGCTGCTCCTGGAGGCGCCGATTTTCGCCGACGGCGCGGTAAAGACCGTCGATCGAAAGGAACTGCAGGCTGTCCACACCGATATACTCTTCCATGTCCCGAACGGTCATGTTGGACGCCAGCAGCTTTGATTTCTCGGGCGTGTCGACGCCGTAGAAACAGGGGTCGGTTGTCGGCGGACTGGCGATACGCATATGGACCTCGATCGCCCCGGCGTCGCGGACCATCTGAACGATCTTGACTGACGTCGTTCCGCGCACGATCGAATCGTCGACGAGAATCACCCGTTTGCCTTTCAGAAGGCCGCTGTTCGCATTGTGCTTCAGCTTTACGCCCATGTGCCGGATGGCATCAGACGGCTCGATGAACGTTCGGCCGACATAGTGATTGCGGATGATGCCGAGATCGAAAGGAATACCGCTCGCGACGGCATATCCGATGGCGGCGGGCGTTCCGGAATCGGGCACGGGAACGACAAGATCAGCGGCTACTGGCGTTTCCCGCGCCAGTTCCATACCGATTTTCTTTCGAACGTCGTAAACGCTCTTGTTGTCGATATGGGAATCCGGCCGGGCAAAATAGACATGCTCGAAAATGCAAAACCGTGACGGTTTCGGCCGGAATGGTGTCAGGGATTCAATGCCCTCATTCGTAATCACCAGCATTTCGCCCGGCTCGACATCGCGTTCATATTCTGCGCCGATGATATCCAGAGCGCAGGTCTCCGATGCCAATACCGGCGCATCATCCATCCGGCCAAGCACCAACGGACGGACACCATGCGGATCGCGGCAGCCGATCAGTTTCTTCTCCGATAACGCGACCAGGGAATAGGCGCCCTCCACCTGAACCAGCGCGTCGATCAGCTTGTCGACGATCCGCTTGCCGCGGCTCGTCGCAATCAGGTGCAGGATCGTTTCCGTGTCCGACGTTGACTGGAAGATCGATCCGCGTTTCTGCAGATCCCGCTGCAGGGAAAGCGCATTTGTAATGTTGCCGTTGTGGGCGACTGCAAATCCGCCGCCGGCGAACTAAGCAAAAAGCGGCTGCACGTTTCGCAGAACCGGTG
>CAJHYR010000363.1_pt1 | contig 13293 bp, 10 predicted proteins | sample 9198791 | NCBI WGS metagenome assembly CAJHYR01 (sample SAMEA7708372, study PRJEB35096) | sediment metagenome | biome: marine neritic benthic zone biome [ENVO:01000025]; feature: sediment [ENVO:00002007]; material: shallow marine sediment [ENVO:03000034] sea grass bed [ENVO_01000059] ... | reverse complement strand
GGCTGCTGTTCTGGAAACCGCCCGGGGCGGAGTACTCAGGCACGGCATGGCTTTGCCCGAGTGCGATGTTGCCGCTTTGTTGAATATTCAGCCAGAGCAGATCGGCATCGATGGTATCGACACGATGGATGACATGTTGGAGCTGAAGAGGAAGGTGACTGACGTCGCGTCGAAGGCGGTTGTGCTTAACGCGGACGATAATCGCACGAGAGAATTGATCTTCTCTTATCCAAGGGACCGGGTCATTGCGTTTACCCTCAACAAGGACAAAGACGCCGCGGACGAGCTTTCAAATGCCGGTATCAGATTAATGAAAATCGAGGCTGCCGGCATGACTGAACGCATAGTCTTCGTGTCCGGTGACAGCACATCCGACATCGTGGCCATCGATGAAATACCGGCAACAATGAACGGGGGCCATCGCGGAAACGTGGCAAATGCCGCGGCAGCTTCAGCACTTGCGATTGCCATGGGCGTGTCACTCCCCACGATTGCCTGCGGGCTTCGAAATTACCTGCCGGTGAAGCCCGGAGAACCGGGCCGGATGCTGTGGATCGACGATTATCCGTTTAAAGTCCTGATCGACTATGCCGCAGGCGCGCCGGGACTGGAAGTCGTTGTCGAAGCCCTGGATACAATCGACGTGAAAGGCAAGCGGATCGCCGTTTTTACGGTCGCCGGGAACCGCCCTGATCGGTTTTACGAAGCAGTTCCGGCAGCCCTCCTGCCCGGTTTCGATCACTTCATAACCTATGAGTTTCCACACTATCGCCGGAACCGGAGTACCGGCGAAATCTCGGCCCTTTTACGCAAGGGCCTTATCAAGGCGGGTATTTCTGATGACAGCATCAGCGCTACCATAGAAGCGGACGAGGCCATGGAAGCTGCCGCCGAAATCGTCCAGCCCGGAGACCTGCTCTGTATTTTCGGTGCATCAATGGATTTCATAATCGACATGCTCCGCCGGGAGTTCGGAAGGCCGAACGGCACTGGCGGTTAGAGCGCTTCTTCATTGTTGCCGATATGATCAATTCCTGATCCAGCGATATCTCTTATTCGCCCGGCTTTGCCGCAATTTCGCCGGGCTTGGCCGCAATCGCCTCGTTCGCCCGCATGACGCGCAGCACATTTCCGCCCCAGAGTTTCGCGATGTCCGACCGGCTGTATCCGCGGCGCATGAGGCCGATCGTCACGTTCGGCGACTCTGCGGCATTGTCCCAGCCCACTACGCCCCCGCCGCCATCAAAATCTCCGGATAGTCCCACATGGTCGATGCCGGCAATGCGCACAGCATGATCGACGTGATCGAGGAACTGATCCAGGGTCACATCCTTGTGCTGCTGACGGATGCGGGCAAGTTCGACTGCATACGTCCTGAAGGTATCAGGCGTTGCATTCGCCCGGCCCTGCGGCGAGCGCAGGTTCAGTTCTTCCAGCAATGCGCCGACCGCGGCTTTCATATCCGGATCGATATCCGCGACATATAACCGATAGGCAACCATCTGTGCGACGCCGCCACTATCGCGAATCGCCTTCAACTGTTCATCGTCAAGGTTTCTCGGGTGATCGTAAACCACCCGGGCGCCGGAATGGGAGGCGATTACCGGCGCTCCGGACAACGCGATGGCTTCAAGCCCGGTTTGTTTCCCGACATGGGAAATATCGACCATGATCCCGTGATCGTTGAGCGCCCTGATCAGTTCCTTGCCGAGGTCGGTCAGGCCCTCGTCGACCAGTCGGTCGCCCCTGTCGGCGCGCGGATTTGAACTGTCGCCGAATTGATTGTTCCCGAAATGGGTGATGGATGCGTAGACCGCCCCGCGTTCTGCCCAAAGCGGAACATCCTTCACGCTCGTCCCGAGCGGATAAGTGTTTTCGATCCCGATCAACGCGACCAGACGCCCGGACGCAGCGATCCGAATAATGTCGTCGGCGGTCCGTGCCTGCGCGATCTCATCCGGGTAGGCGCGGATCATGCGATCGATCGCCCGATATTTTTCCTCTGCGGTCTCGCGTGCAGCGGCATAGCCTGCATCGTCGAGAGCACCCTGGCCGGTGAAGACAATGAACATTCCCGCATCCAGACCACCGGCCCGCATCTTGGGAAGATCGACCTGCGCCCGCGTGAGCCGGCCGGGGTCGAGGTCCGCAGTCGCATAGCCCCGTCCGATGTCGATGTGCGTGTCCAGCGTCAGCAGTGAATCATGAAAGGCACGGGCTTCGATCGGTGAAACTTCACCGGTCGAATCCTGGGCCTGCACGCCCGTTACGAAAACGCCGAACATGGCCAAAGCAACGATCAATAAATTCATGTCTGTCCCTGCAATTCAATCGACAACACGCAGCTGCACCTCAGACCGCCTCAGTCCGAAGCGACGAGAAACTTCTCAACCGTCTCCATCCTCGGTTCGAAACCGAGCCCTGGGCCGTCAGGGACAGCCATATATCCGTCCTTCATGACAAACGGCTCTCGGGCAAGATTGCGCGAGATCTCCGACGGTTCCACACAATATTCCAGCACCAGTGTATTCGGTATGGCGGCGAGAAAATGAAGCGAGGCCGCCGTGTTGAGATCGGTTGTGAAATTGTGGTTCGCCACCTTGACGCCCTGCTGGCCGGCATAATCGGCAATGCGCATGGCCTGCGTCAGACCGCACCTGGTCAGGTCGACCTGCACGAGCCCGACACCCCCATCGTCGATCAGACGCCGGAACCCGCGCAGTGTGCATTCTTCCTCGCCGGCCGCGAGCCGCTGCGTAATGTTCTCGGCGACCTTGCGATAACCAACCAAGTCATCGGGATGCAGAGGCTCCTCGATCCATGCGAGATTGTACGGTTCGAACAGACGGGCGCGCTGAATCGTCGTCGTCGCATCCCAGATCAAACCGACGTCCAGCATCAGGTCGAAATCGTCACCGGCGGCCTTGCGCATGGCATCGAGATACGCGCAATCCGCCGCCGGATCCTGACCAAATGGTTCCCAGCCGAATTTTGCGGCTGTAAATCCGGCGTCCTTTGCGGCGGTTACCCGCTCGGCCGTCTCCTGTGGCGTGAACTGGAACATGTTGGAAGAGTAAACGCGCAGTTCGTCCCGATAGCGGCCGCCGAGCAGTTTCCATACCGGCATGTCAAGTGCTTTGCCCTTGATATCCCAGAGCGCCAGATCGATGCCGGCCATCGCCTGGATTACCGCACCTTCTCGCCCATAATAGAGGGTGCCTTCGTACATCTTCGACCAGAGCCGGGACGTATCCAGCGGATCTTCACCGACGATCAGCGCCCTGAGGCCTGTGACCAGTGTATGGGACATGGGCGCGTCGACGACCGCCCTGGTCACCCACGGGCAACCATCGACTTCACCCCAGCCGGTTATGCCGCTATCCGTCTCCACGCGGATGAGCAGCGCATCCTGGGAACTGTCCGTACGCGCCTTGATTTCCGGCAGCCGCAGGTAAAGCGCCTGCACATCAGTAATTTTCATAATTCGCTCCGGTTGGATAATGGCCTGGCCGACTTGCAGACAGGACGATATCTCACTGCATGATCATGCCGCCGTCGATGTTGATCGTCTGGCCCGTGATATTGCGGCCGCCCGGACCCGCCAGAAAGACGACCATTGCGGCCATATCCTCCGGCGTGTTCAATCGCCCGAGCGGTACCATATCTTCAAGATCGCGGATGATGTCATCGACCGGTATCCCGGTCTCCTGAGCGCGTTCAGCAAGCATGCCGCGCAGCAGCGCGGTGTCCACCACGCCGGGACAGATCGCATTGACATTGATGTTGTGCCCGGCGAGCTGAAATGCCGCGACATAGGTCATGGCGATGACAGCGCCCTTGCTGGCCGCATAGGCCGCACTGGCGGTGCGGCGGAAGCCCTTGCCGCCGATGGAAGAAATATTGATGATCCGTCCCGGCCGATCACCTTCGACCATCTGGCGGGCAATGCGCTGCATGCAGAAAAACGTGCCCTTGGCGTTCACCTGTTGGAGCACGTCCCAGGTTTCTTCCTCGATTTCGAGCAAGGACCCGTGAATGGAAATGCCCGCATTGTTGACGGCAATGTCGATCGGCCCGAGTTCGGCGCCGATCTCGGCGATCATCGTATCAATGCTCTTCAGATCGCCGATGTCGACGTTGACCGGCACGGACTTTCCGCCGGCCGATGCAATTTCATCACTGGCCGCCTGGACGCTCTCCACGTTCCGGTCGGCGAGGGCGACTGCGGCCCCTGCCTCGGCCAGGGCAACTGCGCAGGCGCGGCCGATACCGCTGCCGGCACCTGTCACAAGTGCGGTTTTACCATCAAGCACGTCAGAGCCTTCCTCATTGTTCGTGTTTCACGTATTTCGGCGGGAATGTTACCGAATCGCGGGTAGTTGGCAATTCTGTCAGCATGGCATCAGGATCTGGCCGCAATCGGTTCCCTGACGGTTAACAGAACCAGGGCTCCCAACAATAGAAATGCAATCACACTGGCCATTCCGGCCTTTTGCGAACCCGACCATTGCACGACGAGACCGAGCACGAGCGGTCCGGAAAAGGCCGTCGCTTTTCCAGCCATGGCATAAAGGCCGAACATTTCAGTTTCCATCTGCTTTGGCGCCAGCCGGGCCATCATCGAACGTCCGGCTGCCTGCACCGGTCCGACGAATACACCAAGGAAGATCGCCAGCACCCAGAACAGCCAGCTCGTCGTTGCAAGAACGAGGCCCACCCCGAAGATGATCAGACCAGACAGAGCAAGCAAGATCGTTGCCTTTGAACCGATGCCGTCGTCGAGCCAGGAAAATGCCGCAGCGCCCAGGCCCGCGGAGACGTTCAGTACAATGCCGAAAACAAGGATATCCTCCGGCTTCATGCCCCATTCCGCAGCCGCATATATGCCGCCAAATGCAAATAGTGTGACCAGGCCGTCGGTATAGAACATGTGGGCAATCAGAAAACGCAGGATCTGAGGTTTATCGCGCAAAAGGCCCGGTGTGCCCCTGAGTTGGCGGAGGCCGGCGCCGACCGCTTCGTGAACACCCAGTTCGGATGCGGTGCGGTCAGGCGTGAGAAACAGAAGCGGCAGTGAGAACAGTGCGAACCAAATGGCGACGAGAATGCTCGTCGCGCGGACATGCTCGGCATTGTCCTTGTTGAGGCCGAGGATATCCGTGCCGGCGGACGTGACCAGCCAGAGGCAGACGGCAAGGCAAATCAGGCCGCCAACATAACCAATGGCCCACCCCCAGCCGGATATGCGCCCGAGCATGTCCTTCGGCGCAATACTGGGTAGCATTGAATCGTAGAAGACGATCGCAAACTGATAGGATATCGATGCCCCGACAAACAGGAGGAGCGCCAGCCAGACAAAGGCGGCATCCGGCTCGACAAACCACAGGCAGAATGTCAGTGCCACGCAGATACCGGTGAACGTCGCGATCCATGGTTTTCGCCTGCCGAGGCGGTCCGCTATCGCACCAAGGACGGGACTGACAATGGCGACCGTCAGGCCGACAATGGTCAGTGCCCTGCTCCATGCCACGGTCCCCTCAACCGGCGTCGGCGCCACGGCCTGCGTGAAATAGGACGCGAAAATGAACGTGGTGATCACCGTCGGAAAGGCTGAGTTCGCCCAATCGTAGAAGCACCAGGCGCCCAGCCCGGCAGATCGGCGCGCTCCCATTCGCTTATCGACCTCCGGCTGGGGTTCACCGCCGGTTGCCGGCGCGCTGGTCGTCCGCATCTGCAAATGTCACCGCCCTTTCCGACATATCCGGCTCGCCACAATATTCCAGTATTGTCGACCGCGTGGCATCTCTCAAGCGGATAGCAGCGGCAAAATCATCGCCGTCCGGCAAAAGCGCTTCCGATATCGTGACACTTACCGGCCCTCGGCGCGGAAACCATTGTTCACCGCGAAGTACCGAACGCGTGCCGCTTATCGTGATCGGGATCACCGGCTGACCGCTTGCACAGGACACTGTGAAGGCTCCCATCCGGAACGGTAACAAACCTGGATCTCTGAAAAAAGTCGCCTCTGGAAAGAAGACAAGCCGCTGTCCTTCCCTTGCCTTTGCAGCATACTCCAGCGCTTCCCCGGCGCCGGCTTCAGCAAGTCTGCGTTCGGCGAAAAGAACACCGAGCCGCCTTAGAAAGGGACCGGCAACGCGCTGTTCCGATAATTCCGTCTTTGCGATGAACACCGGCTCACCGCTCAACGATGCGGTCATAACCAGCGCATCCAGATAGCTTGAGTGATTAGCAACAATAATACCTTCGCGTTCGGGCAGATGCTCCTTCCCGGAAACCTGAACCGGAATGAACATGAACATTAGTGCGCGCTTCGCCGTCGCGCGCAGGAACGACCACCGCAAGGTCCGCTTTGGAATCAACAAGACACCAATCCATGTCACGGCGCCGAATGCGACCAGCACGGACCAGAACCATCCAGCGTAGACAAGTTCGCCGACGACCGCCACCGTCCGTCTCAACCTGGCGGCCAGGGAATGCCAGCGAAGGCGTAAAACCTGCAGCCACACCGCACGTGCCGGCTGGCCCAATCTGCCGGCCTCAAACAACTCCTTTGCAGAGGATCTTCGTATTTTCCCGCTCGATGTTTTGGGCACGACATGCGGGGCCACGATTTCGATGCGGTCTGCCGGCAGACCGAGAATATCAGTGACCTTTTCGGCAACATCCTGCTGTAGCCGCGAGACCGTATGCGGATCTGTGCTGCGGGTTTCGGCAACGACGATCAGACGTTCTGCAGCCGTTGCGGGATCGGCACTGGCGAAGGCCGCAACGCATCCCTTTCGGATGCCGGCAAGATCACCGACCACCTCCTCGATTTCCTGCGGGAAGATGTTTCGCCCACCCTTGATAATGATGTCCTTCACCCGGCCGGTGATGAAGACATTTCCGCTGGCGATATAGGCCAGATCGCCGCTGTCCAGCCAATCGCCATGAAACAGGGATCCCGACTTTTCCGGATTGCGGAAATAGCCGCTTGTTGCCGATGGTCCCTTGAACTCCAATCGCCCCACCTGCCTCTCGGGCAGTTCATGTCCCAACTCGTCGACGACCCTTACCTGATGGTCTGGTAACGGAATGCCGCTGGAGACGAACGACATCGGGTTCGAATCATCTTCTGTAGCCAAAGCGGCCTTACCCGCTCGTGAAAGCGGAATACGTGCAATCCTTTCAATGATCGGCTTCTTTCCGAGCGGCGAAAACGCAAGTCCAACGGAGTTTTCAGCCAATCCATAGACTGGCGCCATCGCTTCAGCGTGAAACCCATAGCGTTTAAAGCGTTCCGTGAAACGATGTATCGTTTCGGCGCTGACCGGTTCCGCGCCGTTCGCGACCAACCGCAACGAACTGAGGTCGAGCCCCTTCAGAACGGTTTCGTCGATCCGGTTGACACAGAGTTCGAAGGCGAAATTCGGTGCTGCCGATAATGTTCCGGCATTGCGATGGATTGCCCATAGCCAGCTTTCCGGCCGGACAATGAATCTCAGCGGGGACATGATGACCACGGGAACAGCGTGATAAAGGCTGCCAAGCCAGGCACCGATCAAGCCCAGATCATGATAAAGCGGCAGCCAGCTGATAAATACGTCTTTTGACGTGGCCTCAACCGCGCGGCCCATTGCCCGGATGTTCGCCAGAAGGTTGGCATGGGTCAGCATGACACCTTTCGGATCACCCGTACTGCCAGAGGTGTATTGCAGCATGGCTAGATCCCCCGATAATCTCGGGGCCGGGCTAAACTCACCGTGCTGCGCGCCCAGATCGTCAACCGTCAGTACGGCGCGCAGGGTCTCCACCTGGCCACCGACAAGTCCTGTAAGCGCCTTGCCCTCCTTGGGGACAAGCAGCAATCTTGCTTGCGCATTTTGCAGGATTTTGACCTGCCGCCGGAGATGTTCCTCCAGCTGGGTGAGGCGCATTGGCGGATACATCGGTACGGGAACGCCACCGGCGAGCATTGTAGCGAAAAAGGATTGGAAGAATTCCCGTCCCGTTGGCAGCATGATGCCGACACAATCACCAGGCTTTAGGCCCCACGCCTGCAGGGCGCCCGCCAATTGTTGCGCATTTTCCGATAGGTTCCGGTAGGTTAACGTCTCGGTTTCGCGGTATCCGTCCGACAAAAGAATATGAGCCCGCTCGCCGTTGTGCTTCACATGCCAATCCAACACATCCGGCAACGTTTCCCGGTGTTCCGGCACGGCCTCGGTTACTTTTCCCGGCAATGCGGAGGAATGCCGTGCGATCGCCACGGTGCCGGAACCGCCCGACCTGACGATCTCTTCAAAAAGGTCGCGCGGTGTTTCGAGCCTGCCGAGCAGGTCATCGGGCAGCCGGGCCCGGAACTCCTTCTCACAACGCATTATGAGCTCCGACAGTCCGAGGCTGTCGAAACCCAGATCGCGTTGCAGGGACGAGTGCAGCTGCACATGAACGCGCCGTCGCGGATTGAGCTCGCGCGCCAGGGCTTCGACAATCGCCAGAACTTGCTCTTCAGAGGCCCGCTGTTCGCCCTGTAAACGCCGTTCAGAATGCGGGCTGCTGCTGTTCATGACCTCTCTTGCCAACCATCGCGCCCCGATGTCGTCCAGGGACGTCTGTTCTCAATTTCTCAGGACAGTATCGCGAGCCGCATCGTGTTGCCCTTGAACCAGATCAAGTGGGGGATTCTTGAGAAAGCGCGTCGCGGAAGACGGCAAGTGGAGGGCAATGCTGCTAGAGCGTGTTGGCCAGAAACTGATCCAGCCCCTCTCGATAGTGACGACCGCTGACGATAAATCCATCATTATGGCTTCCGCTCAGCTCAAGGAACTGTCTTGGTTCAGGGGTCGTCCGGAAGAGGGCCTCGCCCTGCGAATACGGGATGATCTCGTCGTCCTTACTGTGAACGATCAGTACCGGACAGGAAGCGGACTTCAGGAATTCGCCGGTCGGGTATTGGATACGCGCCAGATATCGGGCCGGAAGCCAAGGATAAAGCCTGGCCGCCAGATCGGGCACTGAAACGAAACCGCTTTCCACGATAAGAGCTGACGGATTGCGGATGCTCGCCAGTTGCGCGGCGACAGCAGCACCAAGCGAACGGCCGAACAGGACAATATCGGCTTCGTCGAACCCCATTTCCACCGTGAGATAATTCCAGGCGGCAGCAGCATCAAGATAGGTACCCCGTTCCGTGACGTGGCCCTGGCTCTGGCCATAACCGCGGTAATCAAAGATCAGTGTTGAGAAACCGAGATCATGGAAAATCCTGAGCGAATCAAGGCGGTGGGAAATGTTGCCGGCGTTGCCGTGAAAGAACAGAACAACACCGCGCGGAACTGTGGCAGGAACGAACCAGCCATGCAGGCGCACATCGTCTTCGGTTCTGAATTCAACGGACTTGTAGTCAAGGCCGATGCTCTCCGGTCCCGGACCGAGAATCCGGCTCGGCATGTTCGGAAAAAAGACCAGCCGCGACTGGAAGACAAACAGCACGATTACCAGCAGGGCATAGGCCCCGGAAAGAAGGATCAGGAACGAGATGAACGTGCGCACCGGATACTCTTAGCAGAATTCGGGCCGGCGGTGGCCAGCCAGTGCTGAACAGAGACGCCCGGCGTCTGAACGTGCCACCCGCCTTCTGCGATACTGCGGGATAATTGCTCTTGAATTCGCGACTTGCAGCTTCAAAGCCGAAAGGATCCGAGGCGACCAGACCATCAAGCAAGCCACGGTTTCGGACCGTAGGCAGGCTAATCCGTACCTTTCGCCGCAAGGTGCTTCTCTAATGCAACCGGAAAATAAGACAGCAATGCGAGCAAGACAACCAGGCCTGCCAGCCCCAAGACATACCACGGCCAGGGTCCCATTAGATCAATCACGGACGGCTGCATGGGTTTGTGGCGTAGATAGAGGTAGTTGGTATCCAGCGCATAGTTGACTGGTACAACCAAAGCCGCAAATACCGCCGTTGCAAGGATCGCCTTGCCCACCGATGACAATTTGGGCCGAAATCCGAAAACAAAGGTTGCGAATGCGACACAGGCCAGTTCGAGGCCGTGGCCGCTGAAAAAGAGCAGAAAAAAGGGGTGCGGATAGGTGTATTCTACATCCGGCATCAAGATTGCGGGTATGGCACCGCCGAGCGCCCAGAAGTAGGCCACTTCATAGACCGGGTAGATTCGGAACAACAGGGTGACGGCGCCAAGAATGAGCGATGCATTGCAAAGATGCAGCGGAAGATTCTGACGAAGCGGCTCGCCGAACACATCGACCCGCACCCACGGATTGATGACAATCTGCGCAAGCACGATTGCTATCAGAACCATGCGGAACCGGTCTTGCTGTCTCGGTGATGCGGCTTTTGCGATGAGAAGCGGTAATCCGAGGGCCAGGCACAAGACGATCGTCGCCGCAACGGCGTGCGCAAATCCGAAGGAAGTAAACGGCTCCCCGACTACGCCCATCTTTCAATTCGATCTGTTGCGTTGATGCACATTCCAATAACACCGGAGCCCGTTCTTGCCAGAGCTGTCGGATCAATACTCCAACTTTACCGGTGTCGACATTCCGCAGAAGGGCTTAGCGTGAATTCGACTTGGCGACCACAGGACACGGTCTACCGGCTCGATATTCGGGCAATCGGCAGTCTTGATCGAAGTCAAGCTTCAATCGCTTCAATTGGGGGATAGTGGTATCGAGACGAGACCGGCTGGCAATGTCCGGTTTTTTTCAAGACCGAGGCAAGTTTCGGAGTTGAAGAATGTACAAAAACATCCTGATTGCAGACGACGGTTCAGAGCTGGCCAACAAGGCGGTAACAGACGGTCTGACACTGGCCAAACATATGGGCGCGAAGGTCACGATCGTTACCGTGACGGAGATCTGGAGCGCAAGAGAAATGGCAGCCAGGATCGAGCAGGGCAATAAGAACCCGATCGAGCAGTTCGAAAAGCGGGCCGCGGAAGTCGCCGGAAAGGCCCTGGACGCTGCGAAAGCCAAAGCCGATGAGCTTGGCGTTCCCTGCGAGACCATACATGTGCCCGATCAGCATCCGGCGGACGGGATCATCAGGGCAGGCAAAAACAACAATTGCGACCTTATAATCATGGCTTCCCACGGCTATCGCGGCGTGAAACGGCTGCTGTTGGGCAGTGTCGCGAACGAAGTGCTCGCCCATTCAGACATACCAGTGCTTATCCATCGATAGCGCGTATCGTGCCGAAGTGTAGCTGGAAAAAAACGGTGCCGGGCAAAACTCAGCCCGGCACCGCAAGAGTGCCATTTCCCGTTACAATTTTCGGAAATGCACGTGCGCGACGCCGGGAGGGGAACGTCGCGTTATGGTTCAGGTAGGAACGAAACTGGAACATTTCAAGGGCGCCGAGCGCAACCGTTAACGCAGCCAGGCCTCATGCAATCCGCCGGAAATGCCAAGCACAGGGTCTGATTCCGGAACCGGAACCGCCCTTGCAAGTTCAATCGCGGTGTCCATATCCACCTGACCGGCATCTGAAATTGCGCCGTTCTGCCCCGGTGGATACCCGCCGACGACGAGGAAACCCGGTTGCTGCGACAATCTCTTATGCCCGACGCCCGCCGGAATAAGGACCACGTCACCAGCATTGAAATCCGCCCTTATGCCGTGGTTGCCGCCGAAACCGACCTTCGCGGAACCGGCGACGCAACCGAGCACCTCATGGGATTGCGCATGGTAGTGCCAGTATGAGAACACGCCGTTCAACCATGTTCCCTGCCAGCCGTTACGTCGGAACAAGGAAGCGCATCCGTCCGGGTTGCAAGCATCGCTTCCAAATGCACCACGATAGACGATCAGCGGCAAATCGCTGTTCGGAAGCCCACCGCCGGGTTCAAGGTCGTAAGTTTCCAGTTCCATCGGCCTGATCGCTTTGCGGCGGTCCTTTACAGCTCATTCTCGTTTCTAGAATCATAGACAATTCCCGGTCTGCCTCAACGGTCGGTTCGGAAAAACCGGCATATCCGGGCCGGAAATCTTTCACTTTGTCAGGGTTTTGATAAAGTCGCTTCATCGACGACAAAACCGCCGCGACAAAACGGGAGGGAATAAGAGTGACAGGAAATACGTACCCGAAACTGCATAACGCCATGTGGCCGGGGCTGGTTGGGAAGGGACCCGATTCAGAGCCGTTCATCGACGTCGACACAATGCTTGACCTGACCGAAAAGGCCGAAGTTGACGGTGTCAAATTCGACGGTGTCGACCTCTTTCTGGCCGAACCCCATACGCCGATCGATGCCGATGACGACACCATCAAGGCGCTGGCCGACAATGTCGGTGGACGCGGTCTGGCGATCGGCTCGGCGGTTGCGCCGGTCTGGCCGCCCGTCGGCGGCGGATCGGCCATGGGAGGCGAAGAGGACAGGAGAAAATTCCTCGACGCGATCCGCAAGGCTTGTGTCATCATGGGCCGTTTAAAGGATCTCGGCGTACGCAAGGGCGGCGTTGTCCGGATCGATACGGCCACGGGTGTGGAAGAGTGGGCCGCGGATCCGGCCGGCAACACGGCAAAGATGGCCGAGACCTTCAAGCAAGCCTGCGATATTGCCGCTGGTCACGGCGAGCGCCTTGCCGCAGAAGGTGAAATCTGCTGGGGCGGCATGCACAGCTGGCGCCACATGCTGGATCTCTTTGAGGCTGTCGACCGACCGGATGTTCTCGGTTTCCAGGCTGATATGGCGCACACGCTGCTCTACACGATGGGGTATAATGCGCCCGAGCACCGCCTGCTGCCGGAAGATTTCGACTGGACAGACCGGTCTGTCATGCGCGAAGCCCTAGTCAAGATCACCGATGCGCTCCGGCCCTGGACGATCGACTTCCACGTTGCCCAGAACGACGGAACCGTTCACGGTGCCGGTTCCCACGACAAGACAGGCCGTCATTGCATGGCGACCGATCCAAACGGCAAATTGGACATCACCGAAGATGCCGGCCTTTGGCTGCGCGGCCCGGACGGGCAGCCGACCAAGGCGATGCGTCACATTTGCTGGGACGGCTGCATGTTCCCGAACGCGGTGCTGATGCAACAGCAGACCTGGAACGACATCCTTGCAGCGATGATCAAAGTCCGCGATGCCCACGGCTGGACCGAATAGGGGGAGAAAATGAGTAAAGGCAAACTGAGGGTCGGCATGGTCGGATACGGCTTCATGGGCCGCACCCACTCCAATGCATTCCTGTCAGCGCCGCAGTTCTTCGACCTGCCGCGCGCACCGGAACTGTCAGTCCTTTGTGCCCGCAATGAAGACCGG
>CAJHYR010000030.1_pt1 | contig 13300 bp, 13 predicted proteins | sample 9198791 | NCBI WGS metagenome assembly CAJHYR01 (sample SAMEA7708372, study PRJEB35096) | sediment metagenome | biome: marine neritic benthic zone biome [ENVO:01000025]; feature: sediment [ENVO:00002007]; material: shallow marine sediment [ENVO:03000034] sea grass bed [ENVO_01000059] ... | reverse complement strand
CTCTCAGAATTACGCGGTGCGCTACAAGCGCGGAACTAACCGGAAGCGGCATCCCAATTCGGGCTCCAGGACGGGTCGATCGTCCTGCCATCGGGTTTGGCAAGGGCTGAGATACTGGACATTTCCTCGTTCGATAGCTGGAAGCCATCCACCGCCAAATTTGCCTTGATGCGATCCGGATTTGCCGATTTCGGAATGGCGACGACACCCTCTTGCTGGATATGCCAGCGGAGCACAATCTGCGCTTCCGTGCGCTGTTTTTCCTTCGCCAGATCCTGGATGGCAGGTTGCAGGAAAAGGTCTCCTGCGCGCGCAATCGGGGCATAGGCCGTCATCGCCATGCCGTGCGCCCGACAGGCGTTCAGGACAGCGTCCTGATTGAGAAACGGGTGATACTCCACTTGATTGGCGCATAGCGGCTCATCGGAAACCGCGACAGCTTCATTCACCATGGCCGACGGGAAATTGGAAACACCGATATTGCGCGCCAGTCCGCGTCTTCGCGCATCGCAAAGCGCGCCGATGGACTCCGCCAGAGGTATGTTCATGTTCGGCCAATGGATCAACAGTAGATCGACATCATCCAAGCCGAGCAATCGAAGACTGTTTTCCGCCGATCGTTGAAGGTCGCCGTCACGGAGATTATCGTACCAGACCTTCGTTGTCAGAAAGACGCTGTCTCGTGACCGGCCACTGGCGCGGATACCCTCGCCGACGTCCTTTTCGTTGCCATACATAGCGGCCGTATCGACATGGTCGTATCCGCTTTGAAGAGCGCATTGAACTGCGCCGATGCATTCCTGGCCGCTCAACGGCCAGGTTCCCAGACCAATCGCCGGAATGTTTGCACCATTTGCGGGGACCCTGTGGACCATTGCGTTCTCCCTGTTTGCCGATTTGCTAACTTGCACAATCCGGCACGGAAACAAAGCGCGATTTGAAGAGCGGACGAGCCTATCGGATCGCGGCCATGACCTTCTCGGCGAAACCCGGAAAATCGTCCCTTTCGATCCATCGGACAACAACAACATTGCCGTTATCCGGATCGATCCAGACGATATTTGAGCCGACGCCACGGGCAAAGAAACTCGTTCTCGGAGCGGCTGGTGCTGTCTCGCCAGTGGTGTTGAGCCACCACATCAAGCCATATGACCGGTTGAGGGGGCAAGGTGTCAGGCACGTCTTGATCCAGTGTTCGGAGATCAGTTGCCTCCCCTTCCAGGCACCGCCGCGCAGCATCAGGAGGCCGATACGGGCATGGTCCAACGTGCTGATCCACAATCCGCCACCCCAGTGGGCGCCGCCCGAGACCGATTGCATCCGCTGCCCGTCGATCTCCACATAGGAATTCTCATAGCCGTGCCACTGCCATGTCTCGGACGCGCCGATCGGATCCATGATCCGCTCCTTCAGCACATCCGGGAGCGGGCGCCTGAACACCCGAAGCAGAGCCAGAGCCAGCCGGTTGACGCGGACGTCATTGTATTCCCAGTGGGTGCCGGGCGTTTGCATCTTGCGCTCTACGCCCTTACCCGCAGCATCGCCCGGGCGCGCGGCCAGATTACGGTTGTGGTCGACGCTGTCCGGTTTGTCCCACAGCGTGCCCTGCCATTCGCTTGTCAACTGCAACAGATGCGCCCAGGTGATTTTGCGGTTCTGCTCGCTTTCAAAACCGCCATCGTTGACAAGATCGCGCACAGGCGCATGAATATCCGGGATCAAGCCATCGTCGACAGCGATGCCCGCACACAGCGCGAGATAGCTCTTGGTTGCGCTGAACGTCATATCGACGCGCTCGATTTCGCCCCATTCGGAGACGATACGGCCGCCCCGAACAATCAATCCGCTCGGCTCGGCCCGATCCTTCACCGGGCCGATGATCTTGCAGACCGGCCAGGGCTCGGCGAAATGACCCTCGTCCAGCGCGTTGCGGATGTTGCGGTCCATCGCGGATTCATGGCGGATTGCATAGTCTACCGCCTCGCTGACGGCCGCCGGCGAAAAGCCGGCATCCTGCGGTGCAGTCCGCTGCCAGTCGGTTTTGCTCGGCCAATAGGCGGTCATGGAGGAGGAACGTGCAAGATTGCTGAACTGAACAACGATATAGCCGACAATCCCGGCCCGGTCCAACATGCGTGCGAATGCCGGACATGACGGTATTGATCGTTATTCAACAAGAATACTCATTAACAGACACCAGCCCAGGAGAGCGAAATGTCGGAACTGCATCAAAAAAGGTTTCCCGGAGAAAGCGACGAATACCGGCGGGCACGAAATGCGCTGCTGGAAGCCGAACTGGCGCTTGAGGACAACCTGCGGGATGTCGCGGCCCTGCGCCAGAAGCTGCCGATCGGCGGAAGAGTGCCAGAGGATTACGTCTTCGATACTCTAGACGCCGGGCAAGGTTCAACGATCCGAATGTCGGACCTGTTTGCAACCGGCCGAACGAACCTCTTCCTTTACAGCTTCATGTTCGGGCCGGATGACGCAGCGCCTTGCCCGGCATGCACATCGCTTGTCGACGGTTTTCACGGCATCGCGCAGCACATCCATGCGGCCATGAACATGGCCGTCGTCGCAAAGGCGCCGATCGAAAAACTAGCTGCATTCGCTGATGGCCGTGGCTGGTCGGGCGTTCGGCTGCTGTCGTCAGCCGACAACACCTATAACGCCGACTATTTCGCAGAGACACCGGCCGGTGTTCAGATCCCCGCCGCCAACATATTCGTCAAGCGGAACGGGGAAGTGTGCCATTTCTTCAGCACCGAAATGCTGTATGTCGACCGGCCCGGGCAACATCCACGCCACGTCGATCGGATCTGGCCGATCTGGAACCTTCTGGATATGACACCGGAAGGCCGCGGCGACTGGGGACCGAAGCTGGCTTATAAATCGGCGTTGCCGGCCGGCGAGACTTAGTTGTTGATCCCGCCGACCAGTGCCGGGCTCTTGAAACCGAACTCAGTCCCTAAAAGTAGTGGCTTCGTTCGGACCCGTCATAACGACCGGATTTCATGCAACACCGCTTGAAATCTGCGGCCTGAGCCGCATGGGCAGAGATCATTGCGACCGAGTTTTTCCACCAGCTCAACGTCGCCATGAACAAAACGCTGGCCACGCTTCACACGTGTTTCGGAGGGATAGGATTTTCGCCGTTTGCTCGTGACCTCAAAAGGACGGCTGATCATGATTGTTACGTTTTCTGCTCATTTCCGCCTCCATTCTCAAAATGCAGGGCCGCCGACATACAGTCACCCGCCTGCGGATTACAAGTTTGATTTGTGATTGATGGCTCTTATTCAATCCGGTTCAGCATCTATTGGAGGCCTGTTCATTGAACATCGGGGCGGTCTGTCGCAGCGGAAATGCCGGATAATGCGTTGCGGAATATCGCGTATCAGAACAAAGTGCAGTCCGTGGCCAATCCAGATCGGTATCACCCATGATTTCGTCCAGAACCGGTAAGGTTCTCCTGGCAACCGTAAAAGGAAACGCGAGCCTGTCGGTCATCGATCCGGCTTCGGGCGAGATACTTTCGGCCGTGACTGTTGGCGTCCCGGGCACCGAGGTGCCTCATGAATTCGCGCTCACTGCCGATAAATCGAAGGCGCTGGTCACGCTATACGGTGATGCGGATTATGGGCGCAACAATCCCGGCCATCGGATTGCGGTCGTCGATTTAACGGCCTTGACCTGCACGCATCATGTCGATCTCGGCCTTTACCGCGGTCCCCATTCGATCGTTCGAGATGCCGCCGGCCTGTTCTGGGTGACGGCGGAGGAGAACAGTTGCCTCGTTGCAATCGATCTCCAGGCGAATGATGTGGTCCGTACCATCTGGACCCAGGTCCCGACGCATTTCCTTGCGGCCACCGCAGACGGTGCGTCACTATTCTGCGCACATAAGGAATATCCGTTCGTTTCCGTAGTTGACATTGAAGGAGCTGAGGTCGTTGACCGGATCCCGCTTCCCGTGGGATCGCAAGCCCTGCGTCTGTCACCGGATGAACGCTTTCTCTATGTCGGAGATTTTCATCGCTCGCTGCTGCACGTGATTGACTGCGAAAACCGGAAGCTCGTTGAAACGGTCTCTCTGGTGGCTGTTCCCGGTTGGCCCTATCCGACACCGGACGGCAAACATGTCGTTGTGACGACATATAACGAGGCGGAAGTCAGGGGCTATGTGGAGATCCTGAACGCGCAGAACCTCGCCGACGCCAAAGCTGTGCCGATCTCCGGCGAACCGTTTCATGCCCACGTCGCCGAGGAAGCCGGCGAGGTCTTCGTTGCCATCTCAACCGGCGAGATCGTGAAAATCGGACTGGAGAATGGCAGGATCATTGGCGACCCGATATCCACCGGAGGTGAAATGCCGGAAATGATCGAGCTGGTATCGCTCTGAGACTTGCGCATTCCGGAGACTGCATCGATGCCAGACTATGTTCTTTATAACGCCCCCCAGTCCACCTGCAGCCAGCGGGTGCGGTTTGCCCTGAACGCAAAGGGGATACCGTTTGAGCAGCACAAACTTGACCTCTTTTCCGGCGATCAACTGAAGCCGGAATATCTTGCGATCAATCCGAATGGCCTCGTGCCAACGCTCATGGTTGACGGTACACCGATCGTCGATTCATCGGTGATCCTTGAATTTCTGGATGAAACGGCCGGCAAGGACATTTCATTCACACCGCAGGACCCCTTCGAGCGGGCGGCGATGCGCTCGATTATCCGGTATATTGACGAAGTGCCGACCCCTGCCATCCGGATCCCGTCCTACAACCTTGCTTTTCTTCCTCATTTTCAGGCGATGGAGGAAGACGAATTTCTGGAAATGGCCAACTCAAAGCCGCTCAGAAAAGAGTTCCTTCTGAAAATGGGCAGAACCGGATTTGCCGAAGCGGACATGAACGAAGCCCTTGATCGCCTTCAGCGGGGCGTTAGCCGCATAAACGATACGCTATTGAAATACGGCGGTCCGTGGCTATTCGGCTCGGAGATCACCCTTGCCGACATTTCAATCATGCCGGTGATCGTGCGCATGGACGACATCAATCTGCATCGATACTGGGAAGACAAACCAGCAATCGCGGATTGGCTGGACCATATCCGTGCCCATCCAGCATTCGAACCGACCTACTATTTCGGTTCGCTTCTGACAGAGAAATATCCGCACCTTTCAGCGTTGCGATCGGAGCGATAGAGCGCCTGGCAATTCAAACGCTATTCATCGACTTCCAGGCCCGTCCGAACGGGCACCTTTTCGCTCTCAAGCTTCAGACCGGAGTTCAACGCGATCGTCTCCAGAATCGCCGAAAAATCCTTGCTCAGATAATCTTCCGGATCGTCCTTGAGCTGCGCGGCGCCGAAATGACCCTGCAGGGCTTCGCGTGCTGCCGCTGTTACCGGCATGGGAACGTCGTGATCCCTCCCGGCCGACAGCCCCAGATCAAGGTCCTTTCGCAGGAGCGCCGGTGTAAAGGTTGTCGTCCAGTCAAGATTGACGAGCGCTGGAGTCTTGTAGCGGGAAAACAGCGAGCCCATGACGGAATTGTTGATGAAATCCAGAAACGCGTGTCTCGGAACACCCGCCTTTTCCGCCAATATCGTGATCTCACAGATATTCTGGATCACGACGCCCAACAGGACATTGTGTGCAATCTTGCAGAAGCGGGCCAGTTCACCTTCCCCCACATAGGACGAGCCGTTACCTGCGAAAATGTCGATATACGGTCTTGCGACCTCGTAGGCAGGCTGCGGTCCCGAGGCGACTGCGCTCAGGACTCCGGCTTTAACGCATTTGCCGTTACCGCTCACGGGCGTGGCGACAAACTCAACGCCGATTTCAGAAAGACGTTCGCGAAGTTCGGCCGATTCACCGGAACCAATGCTTGAACAATCAACACAGATTTGCGGACGGCCGGTACCGGACATCAGCCCGCCATCTCCGAAATAGACCTGTTCAAGATCCTTTCCGGTCGATACGATCGAAAAAACGATATCAGCATTGGCCAGTTCTTGAGGCCGATCAACGATTGTAGCGCCCAGTTCAGCAAGCGGTTCCGCCTTCGAGCGGGTCCGGTTCCAGACTTTTAGATCGCAGCCGGCCTTCGCAAGGCGTTCTGCCATCGGATAGCCCATGCGGCCCATCCCTATCCAACCCAGTTTATGCTTGTATTCGCTCATTCGTGATCATTCCCCACCAACCGGCATCGCTTACGGCCGCGCGGAAAACTCCGTTCGGCAACGCGCGTTTCTCCGGTGATATCAAATGGTGCAAACGATTGCACGCACCAAAATTCGCAATACTCCAAAACAAGATTGCCGTGCTCTCAGCGAAGCGCCTGAACAATTCGATTTCTTGACAATTCGGTTCGTTTTCGTGCAATCGATTGCACATCCAGTTCGAAATTGACTGCTCAGAGGAACGAACTTCAGTGAATTCATGCTCGTAAAACAGAAGCGAAAGCGTGCAACCCTGAAGGATGTCGCCGAACGGGTGGGAGTCCATGTTTCCACCGTCTCGCGGGCTCTGAACCCGGGGGCTCGCGACCTGATTACAGCGGACGTCAGAGACCGGATCCTGCTTGCCTGCGAAGAGCTGCAATATCGGCCGAACAGGGCCGCCTATTCCCTGCGGACAAACCGCTCCCTGACGATCGGCGTTTTGATACCGGACATCACGAACGCGATATTTCCACCGATCATCCGGGGGATTGAAGATGCCCTTTCGGCTCGCGATTACGTTCCGATCATCGCCAACACCGACGGGCGTGAAGACCATGAGTCAAACCTGATCGAAACGCTCGTGTCGAGGGGCGTCGACGGGCTGATCATCGCAAGCGTCCGGCGCCAGGATGATGCGGTCAAGAAAGCCGCCGAACAGGGCGTCCATATCGTAACGGTGAACCGGCGGCTGGATGGCACCGAGGTCCCATCCGTCGTCAGCGACGACGAAGCCGGCATTCGCGCGATGCTGGAGCATTTGGCATCCCTGGGCCACACACGCATCGCGCACATCGGTGGTCCGCAATCCCTTTCGACCGGACAGATCCGATACCGGGCATTCAAAAATGCACTGGCTGAGTTCGCGCTGAGGGAACGTGACTGTCCCGTTCATTTTGCCGCAGCCTTCAGCGAGGAAGACGGACGGCGGTGTGCCGAACATCTTCTTTCGAAAGGCGATACGCCAACCGCACTCCTCTGTGCCAATGACAGGCTTGCCATCGGCGCTCTGGATGCGCTGAAGAACCGAAACCTGAAGTGTCCGCACAATGTCTCTGTGACCGGCTTCAACGATATGCCGCTTGTTGATCATATCGATCCGCCGCTGACGACGGTTACGATCCAGCAGTACAATGTCGGGAAACTTGCTGCCGAGATCCTGCTGGACCGCATGCTTGACTACGGCGGCAGCGAACCGCAGCACGAGGTTCTGCCGGTATCTCTGGCGATACGGAAATCGTCTTCCCCGCCCCAGTGATGGGCGCGGGTCTCCGCTAATCCCAGTTCAGGAATCTTGGAAGTTTGCCTTTGGCCGCAAGCGTGCCCACCAGGCCGAGCGGGAAATAAAGCAACGCGATCACCATGATGAGGCCCGTGCCGAGGATATTCAGCTCGCTCGCCCCCATGGTGGCGACAAAGAACTCGTTGAAGATCACGATGAGTACGGCGCCGACGATCGGACCGGCAACCGTTCCCTTCCCTCCGATGATGCACATCAGCACCATGTTGGCGGCAATCAGGATGATCAGGAAAATGTTCGGCCGAATATAGGTCAGATATTCGCCCCAGACCGCCCCTGCCATGCCGACGAAGAACGCGGATATGGCAAATGCGAGGACCTTGTAGAACCGCGTATCGATCCCCGCACTCTCCGCCTTGATTTCGTCCTGGGAAATTGCACGCAACCCGAGACCGAATTTGGAATGCCGGATCTTGTAGGAAGCGACCACCGTAACAACTGCAATCACCAGGAAGGCGTAATAGTACGGGATCTTTGCCCACTGCACCGAAAGACTGTTCAGGGGCAGATTAATTCCGCTGACGCCGCCGATGAAATCCCAGTTGTCGAACAAGATCCGTACGACCATCAACAAGGCAATCGAGGAGATGATGAATGCCGGGCCGCGGACACGCAGCGTGATCAACCCGGTAGCAAACCCGACAACCGCAGCAACCAGTCCGGCAAGCGGCGCGGTAATCAATGTCGAGATCCCGTAGTGGGCCAAGAGCATTCCGGAGACATAACCGCCGATGCAGTAAAAGACATTGTGACCGAGTGAGATATAGCCGGTGAAGCCGCCCAGAATGTTCCAGCTCGCGGCCATCGCAATATTCATCAGGGTGTAGAGCACCAGATGAATCACATAGTTGAAACCGTCGGCAATCTGAATGAGCGGCAGGAACAATAGAATGATGAGAAGCCCGATCGGAACACTCCAGACCCGGTCTTCCCGATGCTCACCGGCAAGCGCTTCATTGTGGGCCTGACGCGCCGCAAGGACGTCAGAGACATTGGCCGGCTGCTCAGACATGTTCCGGCTTATCCCCGAAAAGCCCTTGCGGGCGCACCAATAGAATAACGAACAGAGCAAGGAAGAACGTCATGGTCGACCAGGTTGCGCCGGCCAGTGCGCCAACGAACGCTGCAACGACGGCCAACAGGAAAGCTGCCAGAACGGTTCCGGGAATCGACCCCATGCCGCCCAGCACGACAAGCGACATCAAAATCGCGATCCATTCCCAGTGTTTGGCCGGGAAGAACGAAAAGACGAAGCTGACCAGCGCCCCTGCGGCACCGGCCAATCCGACGCCAATCCCGAACGCCAGCATTGAAACGAAATTGACGTTGACGCCGAGTAACTCGGCGGCCGCGCGGTTCTGGGTTGTCGCTCTGATCGCATAGCCGATTGCGGTAAAACGCATGAAAAGGGCCAGCGCGACGATCAGTAAAATTGAAACGATGCCGGCGTAGAGCTGCCCCTTTGGAATGAAGACATCGCCAAAGAAAAAGGCATCGGTGGCGTAAGCCGGCGACGTAACCCTTTGCGTATTTGCAAACATGGCGCCCAGAAAACCCTCAACAACCATGGCGACCGCGAAGGTCAGGAGCACGGTCATTTCAGAGTATTTTGCGCTGCGCGCCTCCTTCTCGAAGACAAACTTGTAAAGCACAAGGCCGACGAAAAACATGCAGACAGCAGCCAGAGGTAGCGAGAGGAGCGGGTCAACCTGAAAGAGCTTGAAACACCAGTAGGAAATGAATGCGCCGCCGATAATCAATATCGGATGCGCCAGATTGACGATGCGCATGACCCCGAAAATCAGGGAGAGGCCACATGCCATCAAAGCATATACGCCACCCAGCGATACGCCCAGAATAATAACCTGTATGACCTGCGTCGTGTCCATCAGAGATCAAGCCTCATGCCGCCTGATGTCCCTTGCCAAGGTAGAGTTCCTGAATGCGCGTGTCTTCAAGCACTTCATCGGACGGTCCTTCAAACAACGTTTTCCCGAGATCAAGGACTATGCCCCAATCGGCAAACTTCAGACCCATCAGGGCGTTCTGTTCAACGATGACGATCGTAGCCCCTTCCCTGCATAACAACCTGATGATGTCGTAGAGTTCCTCGACGATTTTCGGAGCGAGGCCAAGCGAGGGCTCATCCAGCATGATGATCTTCGGTCGCAGAAGCATCGCCCGTGCCATGGAGAGGATCTGCTGCTGCCCACCCGACATGGTCCCGGCCTGCTGACCGGACCGCTCCCGCAGAATTGGAAAGTGTTCCAGGACTTCGTCTATCCGCTTCTCCAATTCCGATTTATCGCGAAGGACATATCCGCCCATCCGCAGGTTCTCGCGCACCGACATTTTGGGAAACAGTGCCCGCTCCTGAGGCACAAAACACAGTCCAAGCCGCAGGACCTGATCCGGCCGTAAGCCGTTGAGCCGCGTTCCGGCAAAATTGATTTCGCCAGATCGTACCGGGATCATGCCGCAGATTGTCTTGAGTAACGTCGACTTTCCGGCGCCGTTCGGCCCAATGATGCAGTGAATTCGACCCTCCGAGACACTGAGCGAGGCGCCGTCCAGAATTGCGGGGCCATTGCCGTAACCGGCAACGATCTCTGTCGCTGTAAGAAGCTCAGCCATCGCCATCACGCTCAATGACTTCTGCAGTAGCGGCACCCAGATAAGCTTCGAGGACCTGAGGGTCGTTCTGAATCTCTTCGGGCTTGCCGGAGGCAATGACCTTGCCCTGGGCCATGACGATGACGTGGTCGCAGAGGTTCATCACCAGATGCATATTGTGCTCTACGATCAGGATCGTCAGGCCCTGTTCATTGAGTAGACGGATATGCTGGACGATATCATCCAAAAGACGCGGATTGACGCCGCTTGCAGGTTCATCGAGCAGAATGATCTTCGGATCGGACATCAAAAGGGCCGCAAAATCCATCAGCTTCTTCTGCCCATAGGAGAGGCTGCTGCCACGTTCGTACAAGAGGCGGCCGATACCCAGAAGGTCGAGGATTTCCTCAGCTCTTGCCCGCTCCGCATCGGTGATCGCCGGTCCGAACAGGAACTTGAGCCCGTGGCCCTTTGACTGGACGACCAGGTTTTCAAGGACCGTCAGGTCTTCCAGGTTGCGTGTGATCTGGAATGTGCGACTAAGTCCGAGCTGGGTCACCTGATGCGGCCGCATTCCGTCCAGTGCCACGCCGTCAAGCATCACGTCACCGCCGGTCGGCTCCGTTGTCCTGCTGATGCAATTGAACGCGGTCGTTTTCCCGGCGCCGTTGGGGCCGATCAGCGCGGTGATCGATCCTTCCTGCACGTCGAACGAACAGCCGTCGACGGCGCGAATGCCACCGTAGTGTTTCTTCAGATCGCGAACTTGCAGCAAATCGGCCTCGCGCGAAAAAGAAGGGGCAATGCGCCCCTTCCATCGTCCTCAGAGCAATTCGGAACTTATCACCATTCGGGCTTCGGATGCAGAATCGGCGTGACGCCTTCGAATTCGTCCGTCGGATAGATGAACTTGAGCTCACCATCCTGCCACTGGGCCATAAGGAACGGCCTTTCGAGCGGCAGCCCGCGCTCATCCCAGGCAAACGGGCCGAGGACCGTGCGCACGGGATCGTCTTTGGTCCGTGCGTTCAGCCAGGCTTTCATGGCCGCATTGTCAGTTGAACCTGCGCCAAGGATCGCCTGCTCCATCCCCTGGCAGAGCGCAAAGGGTATGGCGGAATCCTCGTCAGCCGTACGCCCGTGCTTGGCCTTGTAGGCCGCCAGGAAATCCTGGTTCGTAAACTCCTTGCCGGCGAGCGTGCCGACGAACGGGACCCGCTCATGCCAGGCCGCATGCATCATGATGCCGTCGGAATCCTTGCCGAGTCCTTCCAGAAATTCTGACTGGGTACCCTGGCTCAGATAGACCAGTTTGGGCTGGACACGGACGGTTTTGAGACCCCGCGCCAGTTGCACTGCTTCTTCGGCCGAGGCTGTCAGGCCGATGATCAGATCGGCGCCGGAACGCTTGATCGAATTCGCCAGGTTCAGCCAATCCGAAAATCCCTCCTCCGGCCATTTTTCCTGATAGACCACTTCTATGCCGAGAGCCGCCAGGTTGCCCGGCGCGAGGTTGGCCACATCGTCCCCGCCAGGGCTCTTGACCACTTCGCCGAGAAAACCGGCTCTGATTGCATTGGCGAAAAAGTCGTCGGCGTGAACGAGAGCGGCCTTGGTTGGCTTCTGATCAGCGGCAACAATGTCCTCAACGACACGCTGCAGTGTCGTTCCGACGTATTCGGCCGCGTTCTGCTGGAAATAGAACTGGTTGTCGAAGCCCTGTGTATAGATCCTGAGCGCGCCGCCGGCCGGAATCGGATGAACAAAATCATACTTGGAAAGCACCGACGAAATCGGAAATGTCAGCCGCGACGAGAATGTGCCGAAAACAACATCGACTTTGTCGACATTGATGAATCTCTCGTACTGGTTCAGCGCCGTGGCGGTGTCAGACCTGTTGTCCGATACGATCAGTTCCACCGAGCGGTCCATTATGCCGCCCTTCTCGTTGATGAGATCGACGCACAGCTGATAACCCTCTTCATGCTTGATGCCGGTCACGGAGAAATTGCCCGTCAGCGGCAAGGATGCGCCGATCTTTATCGCGTCCTGCGCGAATGCGGATCCGGCAAGCAGTCCGGCCGAAAACACAGTAGCTACAGCGTATCTGATCATTGATTTTCCTCCCTCTGCCTGGTTGATTCCAAGCTACGCAATCGATTGCATAAACTTTGACGCAAAACCCCTCGCAAGGTCAAGGCAAGGCCCGAGATTACTTCGAAATTGTGTCGATCTCGCACTCGATAGTGCTAGAGCGCTTTGCGATCGGCAACTCAATTGCCGGAAACAGGCTGATGAGTATCGCAACTCGACGGGCCGGCAACCCTTGCAGATCGCCGGTCGTCTCTCTATAGGGACCTCGGATTTCCAATCATTTCAAACAATCTGACAGGACGAGACAAATGGCGATCGAACGCACCTTTTCGATCATCAAGCCGGACGCGACGGAACGCAATCTGACCGGCAAGATCATCGACAAATTCGAAAGCGCCGGCCTTCGGGTCGTTGCTTCAAAACGACTCCGGATGAGCCGAGAGCAGGCTGAGGGCTTCTATGCCGTTCACAAGGAACGCCCTTTTTTCGGAGAACTTGTGGAATTCATGATGTCAGGGCCGGTTGTTGTTCAGGTCCTTGAGGGCGACGATGCGATTGCGAAGAACCGCGAAGTGATGGGCGCAACCAACCCGGCTGACGCTGCGCCCGGCACCATCCGTGCCGAATTTGCCCGGTCGATTACCGAGAATTCCGTGCACGGCTCCGATGCCCCGGAAACGGCGGCAACGGAGATCAAGTTCTTCTTCACCGACGACGAGATCGTCGGCTGAACCGGTCAGACCGTAATCCGGTTACGAGGCCGGCCTGGAGATCCGGGCTGGTCTTTTTCTTGCAAAGATAATCCGTTAATTCTGACGGCAGAGCGAGATGAAGGCGGAGTATTAAATGGAAAGCGCGACCATTCGATCGATATCGGCAAAGGGCTTGCTCGCGCCTTTGCCGCAGCCGCATCGCACCGCCAGCGGTACGGTGACGGAGGCACAGCTCGTCACGTTCGAGATTGATTGCGGCGACGTTGTCGGCTGTTCTTACATATTCGCCTATTCGCCTTTGATGGTGAAACCGACCGTCGCATTTACCGAAGCCCTTGCCGACAGTCTCGTCGGTGAG
>CAJHYR010000489.1_pt1 | contig 13479 bp, 15 predicted proteins | sample 9198791 | NCBI WGS metagenome assembly CAJHYR01 (sample SAMEA7708372, study PRJEB35096) | sediment metagenome | biome: marine neritic benthic zone biome [ENVO:01000025]; feature: sediment [ENVO:00002007]; material: shallow marine sediment [ENVO:03000034] sea grass bed [ENVO_01000059] ... | reverse complement strand
CTCGGCGAACCGATGATCTGCGCCGGCGGGCACAAAGATCACATCACCAGGCCCGAAGGCAAAGCGGCTTTCGCCCAGTTGGAACTCCCCCGTGCCTCTGGCGATAAAATAGACTTCGTCCCTGTCATGAGGAATCTGTTTGTCCTCGCCGGCCGGGCAGTAGAGCATGACCTTCAGCGAACCGTGGACATAGAGTGTCGCGGTCTGCGAATTTTCCGACAGACTTTCCAGGGCTCTCTGTAGGGTTCCGTGCCAGCCGTCCATCCTGTTTCCTCCCCGAAATCAACCGTCGTCCTGGTAGGCAGGTTACAATTCGACAAACGCAACCTTGCCACGGCATATGATCTGGCAATTGATCCCGGTCAAAAGGCCTTCGGTCGATTTGACCACGCCGTCCGCGGCCCGTCAGTACAACCTGCCGCCTAGCGGCACTTCGTGCCCGGGTTCGAGCAATACGACCTCGCCTTCCTCATCGGGCACACCAAGCGTGAGAACCTCAGACATCATCGGCCCGATCTGCCGCGGCGGGAAATTCACGACCGCAAGAATCTGACGGCCGACAAGTTGATCGAGTGTATAGTGCTTGGTTATCTGCGCAGAACTCTTCTTGATCCCGATCGACTCGCCAAAGTCGATCTTCAGCTTGTAGGCAGGCTTTCTTGCCTCAGGAAAATCCTCCGCCTCTATGATCCTGCCGACCCGGACGTCGACCTTCAGGAAGTCTTCAAACCCGATCGGGTCTGCCATCTCGCTGCTCATGGTATCTCAGTTCTCATTGTCATACGAGGGACGGAGTCGATCGACTTATACCGTAGCATCTTCGGTTTCGGCCGTTCGGCGCCGACCGGGACGGCAGGGCAATAGTGCCTTAAGTCTTTGCATGCGGATCAGGTTGCGCTCTGCCTGACGCAATCGTCTGTCCAGCTCTGCCATTGTTCGGGCATGACCCGGATCATCATCGGTCAGCCAGACGCGCATGACTTGCCCCCAGACCAGCGCAAGTCCCTGCGCCTTCAATGCGCCCCGAGCACCGGACCGCCCGGCGCCCGCGGCGTCAAGCATCCAGGCCATCGACGAAGTCAGGATCCGGTTGAGCCGAAGCCCCAGTCCAGGATCGCGGACAACGCCGCGGGCGAGCTTCCGGAGCGCCGGACGGTAGGGCTCAAGCACTTCAAACCTGGAAAAGACGATATCGAATAATCGCTCACGCACTGGCTCTTCCGCCATGGCCGGATCGACATTATCGAGGACAGACTTGTCGATCCGCCGGCTGAAATCTGCAAGGACCGCCACGCGGTCATCATAAGCGTCACGAAGCTGGGCAAGGCTTATGCCGGCGGAACTTGCAATCAGTCCGCGTGTCAAATCGTCCCAATCATGGTCCGCGAGCAACGCCATCGTTGTGTCGATGATCTTGTCGCGCATTTTTTGCGTCGCCATGGATAGCGATCCTCCGGTCAAGGATATCCCTGAAATATAGGCAATTTAACCGGTTCTTCACGAGGTCAAAAGCGCGCAACGGTAAATGCCGGCTCAGGCTTCACCGACGGTTTCAAATAAAACAGCGGCAATCGCCTCCTCGGGGCTCTTGCCGCCCCAAAGGACATATTGGAATGCCTGATAGTAGCGCTCACAGGCGTCCACAGCCGCGCCTAGCATGCCCTCCAGCTGGCCGGTCCCGGCCCGCGCGCCGTCGGTAAGCAGTAATGTGTTGCGGTACATGACAATACCTTCAGCCTGCCAGATGTCGAAATGGCCAAGCCACATCTGTTCATTGACGCTGGCCAGAAGGTTCATCACTTTCGGTTTGCGTTTTTCCGTAATCTTGAAATCGAAGGCACAGGCCAGATGCACCGCTTCCAGCCCCTCCATCCACGACAGCGAGATATTGTAGTCGCACCAGCTTCCAACCACGGTAATCGTGATTTCATCGTCGCCCGACCTGTCAAACGACCAGTCGTTCGCGGACGCGATCTGTTCAATCAAATCCACCGGATTGGGCGCATCGGCAATTTCGATATCTATGAGGCTCATGGATCCTCGCTGTTCTTGTCAGGCCTGTCAGCTACGCGCACGACGCAGACGAATCACGATAGAACCGCTTTGCGCACCGTTGACGTGTCCGGTGAAACAATTGTGACAACCGAATCTCTGTATTAGACCAACTATAGGTGAGACACGCGCAAGCAAAACCCGTCTGAAACAATCAGAGGGCTTTTCCACCGATACCGTTCATCTGGCAAATTGTTATGACGCGAATATCAGGTTGCCTTGCCGGCCGACTTTGTCGCTCTCTTGGCCGGTGCCTTTCTGGGTTTCTTCTCCAGCTTCTCAAGCCGTTGTTCCAGAGCCGAAATCTGAGTGCGAAGCTCTTCATTCTCCTGTCGCGCTTTTGCAGCCATCTCGCTGACCGCGTCGAATTCGTCGCGCTGGACGAGGTCCATCTCACCGATAAACCGCTCGAACTGGTGCCGCACGGCCGTTTCGACTTCGCGGCGGGCACCCTGTGCAAGGCCTGCGGCGTCGTTCATAAGTTTGGCAAACTCGTCCATCAGGCGGTTTGACGTCTGGGTCATCAGATCCTGCCTTTCATAGGTGGCGTTTTCCTCAATATATGTTCGATCCCGACCGTCACAAGCAACATCAGTGTCGACTGGTCCTTGACCGCGGTGAAGCGCCGTGATCTTGCTCGCCCATGCTCTCCTTCGCCCTGTCCTTCCCCCAGATTGATCCGGTCGCCCTGCAAATCGGACCGATTGCCATTCGCTGGTACGGCCTTGCCTACCTCGCCGGAATATTGCTTGGATGGCAATATGGCCGCCGGCTGATTGCCAACGAACGATTGTGGAGCCAAGGAAAAGGGCAGCTCACGCCCGCCGACTTCGACGACCTCCTGATCTGGGCGACAATCGGCATAGTCGCCGGCGGCCGCATCGGCTTCGTGCTGTTCTATCAGCCTGACGTGTACCTTTCCGATCCCATCGCTGCCCTTCGGATCTGGGAAGGTGGTATGGCCTTCCACGGCGGTTTTCTGGGATTTATCGTTGCAACCATCTTCTTTGCGCGCAGCCGGTCGGTTTCCGCCCTTTCGCTTCTGGACGTCGCGGCAGCTTCCGTGCCATTTGGCCTGTTCTTCGGCAGGCTGGCGAATTTCATCAACGGCGAATTGTGGGGTCGGGTCTCCGAAGTTCCCTGGGCCATGGTGTTTCCGGGCGCCGGACCGGAACCACGCCATCCAAGCCAGCTTTATGAAGCGGCATTGGAGGGCATAATGCTTTTCATTCTGTTGCGCATTCTGACCCACAGTCTGGGCAGCCTGCGTCGTCCGGGCTTGACGGGCGGTGCATTTGTCGCCGGCTATGGCCTTGTCCGGTTTTTTATCGAGTTCTTCCGTCAGCCGGACGAGCAACTCGGTTTCGTCATCGGTTTTATGACGATGGGCATGATTCTCTCGCTGCCGATGATCCTAGTTGGTGTCACTGCCATCATATGGTCACTGCGGGACCGCAAAGAAACCTGATGACGGAACAACTCGCACAACGCATCCTGCATAGGATCGATGCAGGCGGCCCGATTAGCGTCGCTGAATACATGGCGCTTTGCCTGAGTGACCGGATCGACGGGTATTATGTACGGCAGGATCCGTTAGGAGCGGCCGGCGATTTCATTACCGCGCCGGAAGTCAGCCAACTGTTTGGCGAACTGATCGGAGCCTGGCTGGTGGACATCTGGCAGCGCCTTGGATCACCGGACCTTGTTCATCTCGTTGAACTCGGACCCGGCCGCGGCACTTTGATGAGTGACATATTGCGTGTCGCTGCAATGCGGCCGGGCTTCAACAACGCGTTGAACGTAAACCTGGTTGAGATCAGCCCGGTTCTCAGGGCACGGCAGGAGAAAACGCTCAGCTGGACCGGCAAGGAGATCACCTGGCTGGAAAGGTTCTCAGACACGCCTGCCGGCCCCGTGCTGCTTATCGCCAACGAGTTCTTCGATGCCCTGCCGATCCGTCAATATGTCAAGACGGAAGACCAATGGCAGGAGCGGCTGATCGGACGCTCCGACGACGACCGCCTGTTCTTTGCGCTCGGACCCGCCACTCTGGCCACAACATTGACCGGCGAAGCAGGGCAGATCCTTGAAACCTGTCCGGCCTCAAAGGCCGTAGTGGGCGAAATCGCCGAACGGATCAGTGAGCATGGCGGCGCTGCGCTCATTGTTGACTACGGTTTTGAAGGTCCGGCGGTCGGCGAGACCCTGCAGGCGGTGCGAAAGCACGAATATGTTGACCCGCTGGAAGCGCCGGGGGAAGCCGACCTGACCGCCCACGTCGATTTCTCGGCACTGAAACATGCCTGCGGGAATACTGAATTGCGTTGCCACGGGCCGATAGGCCAAGGTGATTTCCTTCTATCGCTTGGCCTTCTGGAGCGGGCCGGCCGGCTCGGCAGCGACAAGGATGAAGAAACCCGGCAAATGATACACGAAGCGGTAGAGCAACTCGCTGGGCCGGAACGGATGGGGCAATTGTTCAAAGTCATGGCTGTAACGCCAAAGTCGGTTCACCCACTCCCCTTTTCGACCGATTGACTTGTCCGCAGGCTGCGGTAACGCTTCCCTTCAGCAAGATCAGACGGCTAGGGAAATGATGGCCGAGAGAATAGAGGCACGAGCACTCGGCTGCATTGCCGGCATCCGGCACGGGTTCTTCACCCGTATGGGCGGTGTTTCGACCGGTATTTATGCCGCCCTCAATACCGGGCTTGGATCAAATGACGACCGACAGGCCGTAACGGAGAACAGGGCCCGAGCGTGCCAGGCGCTGCGCGTAACGCCTGAGGCGCTGGCCACGCCGCATCAGGTCCACAGTGCCGAAGCTGTCACCGTCACGACGCCCTGGACACCGGGCAAAGGGCCGAAAGCCGACGCAGTCGTGACGGACAGGCCGGGCGTTGCTGTCGGTGTCGGCACGGCCGATTGCGGTCCGGTTCTGTTTGCCGACCCGGACGCGGGTGTTGTCGGTGCCGCCCATGCCGGTTGGAAGGGTGCGCTCACCGGGATCCTGGAAGCCACGGTGGACGGAATGGAATCGCTGGGCGCCAAACGGGATAGAATTATCTCCGTTTTGGGCCCGACGATTTCCGTCAGGGCTTACGAAGTGGGTCCCGAATTCCGTGACCGCTTCGTCGAGGCCGATCCGGAGAACGAGACTTATTTCAAACCATCGGCGAAATCCGGCCACGCCCTTTTTGACCTGCCGGCATACATCCTGCTCCGCCTTCGCTGCGCGGGCGTCGGTCACGCAGACAAACTGGACCATTGCACGTACGAAGATGACCGGCGGTTTTATTCCTACCGCCGCGCGACACATCTTAGCGAGCCTGATTATGGTCGTCTCCTCTCCGCAATCGTCATTGACGGAAACTGAATGATGGCCGTGCATTTTCCCAACGAGGAGTTCGTTTCGCGCAAGGCCGCAGTGATTGACCAGATGCAGAAAAGCGGTCTTGACGCACTGCTCCTGTTTGCACCCGAAAGCCACTATTGGCTGACCGGATACGATACGTTCGGTTTTTGTTTTTTTCAGTGCGTGATCCTGAAAGCCGATGGCGAAATCGCCCTGCTGACACGTTCGGCAGACTTACGCCAGGCCAGGCAGACATCGATTATCGACAACATCCGGGTCTGGACGGATGAAGCGGGGGCTCGTCCGGCATGGCAGATGCTGGACCTTCTTGCCGAACTGGGCTTGCAGGGGTGTGTCCTTGGGATTGAATACGACACACAGGGCCTGACGGCCGCGAACGGCAGGGCCGTTGACGAGGCGCTCAGCGGTTTCGCCGGAACAGCCGACGCCTCCACGATCATTCCGCGCCTGCGCATGGTCAAGAGCCCGGCAGAAATCGCATTTGTCCGCAAGGCAGGCGACCTCGCCGACGATGCGCTTGAAGCGGCGCTCGATCTTATCGGGCCCGGCGCCGACGAAGGCGAAATTCTGGCTGCCATGCAGGGGGCTGTCTTTGCCGGCGGCGGCGACTATCCGGGCAATCCCTTCATTATCGGTTCCGGCACCGACGCCCTTCTCTGCCGCACAAAATCCGGCAGACGCGCGCTTTCCAAGAATGACCAGATCACGCTGGAATTCGCGGGCGTTTACCGCATGTACCATGTCGCGTTGATGCGAACGGTCGTCATTGGGGAACCGGCGCCCCGCCACCTTGAGCTATATGATGCCGCGGCTGAAGCCCTTCGTGCTTGCGAGGAAGCCATGCGCCCGGGGCGCACATTCGGCGATGTCTATGCGGCGCACGCTGGAACATTTGAAGCGCGCGGTCTCGCGCACCACAAACTTAATGCCTGCGGTTATTCACTCGGCACGCGATTTGCGCCATCGTGGATGGACATGCCAATGTTCTATGCCGGCAATCCGGAGCCGATCGTCCCCGACATGGTACTTTTTGCCCACATGATCCTTATGGACTCTGACACTGACACAGCGATGTGCCTTGGCCGCACCTATCTGACGACGGCAGCAGCGCCGCGGCCGCTGTCCCGTAACGATACGCGTTTTCTCAATCGATAGGCGGCCGGACTAGCGCGTCATGACTTTCCGTAACCTTAACCTTCTGCCCATCCTGTTTTTCATCCTGCTCAGCCTTTCCGCATGCGTTTCCACAGGATCGAATGTCAGTTCGGGATTTGGCGATTCCACGCGAACACTGGCGTTTGCCCCTCTCAACGGTCCTCCACAACCCGTCGCCGATCAACTGGCCCAGGCCTTTGCCACGGCCGCCGTAAACCGCGGTCTGACGCTGACGCCCTATCGCCGGCGCCGCTCCGCCTATGTCGTCAAGGGATTCATCACTGTCGTACCGGGCAAGAACGGGACAACGGCGGTCTATGTATGGGATGTGCTGAGCCCCGATTTGCAGCGGCTTCACCGCATCAGCGGACAGTCGACCGACAAGCAGCGGGCAGACGATCCATGGTCCGCGCTCGGTCTGGAAACCCTCCGGTCCATAGCTGACGACACGGCCGATCAACTGGCGATCTGGGTCGCCGCACGCTGAACGAAGACACATCGGTCGTCGCCTCTTTCGGGCATGTTGAAGGGCTGCGCGAATTGCGCTTCTACAGTTGTTAACCGACTGCGCCGTTGCTACAAGGCGCTCAAATTTCAGTACCGGTCAGCGGCAGACGCGCCGCGGGGGGAATCTCGGTCATGAAACTCATTGCTGGCAATTCAAACCAGACCCTCGCCCAGGCCACGGCCGCCTATCTCGATATTTCCCTCGCCCAATGCGCGGTCCGGCGTTTTGCCGACCAGGAGATCTTCGTGGAGATCCAGGAGAATGTCCGGGGTGAGGATGTCTTTGCGTTCCAGTCGACGAGTTTTCCCGCCAACGACCATTTGATGGAGCTCCTGATCATCATCGATGCGCTGCGCCGTTCATCGGCGCGGCGGATAACTGCTGTCCTGCCCTATTTCGGTTATGCGCGGCAGGACCGGAAACCGGCGGCGCGCACACCGATTTCCGCCAAACTGGTTGCCAATCTGATTACCCGCGCCGGTGCTGATCGCGTGCTGACTCTGGAACTCCATGCCGGCCAGATTCAGGGCTTTTTCGATATCCCGACCGATAATCTTTTCGGAGCGCCCGTCATAACCCGCGATATCAAGGAACGTTATGCCAGCGAGAACGTCATCGTCGTCTCACCCGATGTTGGTGGCGTTGTCCGCGCCCGCGCAATTGCCAAGCGGATCGACGCTCAGCTGGCAATCGTCGACAAGCGGCGCGAGCGGCCCGGTGAATCGGAAGTGATGAATGTGATCGGTAACGTGGAGGGACGCGATTGCATTCTGGTCGATGACATCATCGATTCCGGCGGGACCCTTTGCAATGCCGCCGACGTACTGCTCGATATGGGTGCCAGTTCCGTTGCCGCCTACATTACCCACGGCGTGCTTTCCGGCGGCGCGGTCGCGCGTATCACCTCGTCAAAAATGAAGGAGCTGGTGATCACGGATTCCATCGAACCGACTGCCGCCGTACGCGCAGCACACAATATCCGCACGATTTCCATCGCGCCGCTGCTTGGCGAAGCGATTTCCCGGACTGCCCTGGAGAAATCCGTATCGAGCCTGTTCGATTGACATTCAGCGGCTAAAGCACCGGATTGCCGCCGATCCAGACCTGGCGCACCGTATGATCGGAACCAAGATGGACGAAGCTGGCAACTGCCCCGGGTTTCAAATGCCCGTTACGCTGCTCGATCCCCATGCACCGTGCCGGATAGAGCGACGCCATGCGGACTGCTTCGTCTAGCCCGGTCCCGACCGTATCCGCCATGTAACGAACCGCCGAGATCATATCGAGGTCCGCTCCGGCGAGTGTGCCGTCCTCCAGCGTCAGACGTCCTCCGGATCGCAGGATCGTTCGGCCGTTCAGTTCAAACGAAGTCAGATCAGTTCCAATCGTCGACATGGCATCGGTTACCAGAAATATCTTTCCCGGGCCCGGCTTGGCCCTGAGGGCAATGGACATCGCCACAGGATCGACATGGAAACCGTCGGCAATCAGGCCGACGGACATGGCCCCGATATCAAGGGCAGCACCAACCATGCCGGGCTCCCTGTGGGAAAGGCCGCTCATGGCGTTGAACAAGTGGGTAAAGCACCGCGCGCCCGCTTTAGCGGCTTGCCTGACCAGTTCAAGGCCTGCATCGCTGTGACCGAGACTGACAACAATCCCCCCGTCTGAAAGCTTTCTGATCTGTGCTGGCGGAACGGTCTCCGGCGCGACGGTCACCAGCAAGTGGCTCAGCTTACCCTTCGCGGCGATCAGACCGGCGAAATCATCTCCGGCCATCGGGCGAATATGTGCAGCGTCATGAGCACCTTTTTTCGCAACGGAAAGATGCGGCCCTTCCAAATGAAGCCCGAGAAACCCCGGTACGTTCGATTCTTTCGCCAGGATCCCCGCCTCTATGGCAAGCCGCGTGACTTCGGGCGTGTCGGATATAAGGGTCGGCAGCAGCGCGGTCGTTCCGAATTGTGCATGTGCCCTGCAGATAGCCGCGATTCCGTCAACGTCCGGTTTCTCGTTGAGGAGAACACCACCGCCACCATTTACCTGCAGGTCAATAAATCCGGGCACGACGATCCCGCCATCGAGGGATTCCAGCCGCTCAGCATCGATGTTGGCGCTATTGGGGACAATGTCCTGAACGCGATCGTTCTTGATTAACAGCGCACAGTTCTGATGACGCTTGTGGCCGTCGAAGATCTCAGCTCCGATTATCGCAGAAGAGGCGCTCATACTGTTTCTGTGACCTTGCGAAGGTTGGGCGGACTGTCAGGATCGACGCCTCGCCTGCGGGCCAGCTGCTCGATGAAGACGTAAAAGCTGACGATCAGCAGCAGGGGATCTGTAATCGGATGTCCGGTTGAGACAAACGGCAGCCGTTTGACTGAATTGGCTAGGTCGGACGTCATGTAGACATCGGCGCCCTCGCCCGCGAATGTGCCGGCGATATCAGACACCGACCGCTCAGCAGCGTCCCGGGCAGCCAGCGCAAGAATGGGAAATCCCGGCGTGACGATCGAGACAGGCCCATGCATGACTTCCGCTGAACTATAGGACTCCGCATGGATCTGGCAGGTTTCCTTGAACTTCAGGGCCGCTTCGTCGGCAATCGCCATCGACGGTCCCCTTCCCAGCACGAACAGGGAATCTTCTAAGGCCAACCGGTCGGCCAACCCGGACCAGTCTGTGGCGATCGCTTCAGCGCACTGGTCAGGAAGTTTCGCCAGCGCCCGCGACAGCCCATTGTCATTCCGCCAGCGGGCCAGCAAATACAGTCCGGCAACAATCGATGTAACGAATGTCTTGGTCGCGGCGACACTTCGCTCCAGGCCGGCCTGAATGTCGATCGCGTGATGGCAGGCCCGCGCCAGCGGTGAATCGATCGTGTTTGTCAGCGCAACGGTGATCGCGCCGCCGTTCACGCAATTCTCCGTGGCAACGACGATATCCGGACTTTCTCCGGATTGTGAAACGGAGATCACCGCGGCGTTCTCCAACCGCAGAGGTCTGCGATAGATCGAGGCAACCGATGGGCCGATCGATGCAACCGGCGTACCGGCCAGAAGTTCGGTAGCGTATTTCAGATAGGCCGCGGCGTGGTCCGACGATCCTCTCGCTATGGTACAGAGCAAAGCCGGATCGCGCGCCCTGATGTCGGCGGCAGCGTCGGCAATCGGTTTTTCCGAACGGTCATAGAGCCGCTGAATTGATTCCGGGATTTCCCGGATCTCCGCAGCCATGCTTGTCGTATCAGTCTTCATTATCGGATCAACTCCGGCTGCCGCCGATGGTGAGTTCGGCAACAAAATCATAGGCATCGCCGCGGTAAACGGAACGGGTGAACTCGACCACCTTTCCCGAATCCAGATAGGAAATACGTTCAATGTTGAGGCTCGCAGCGCCTTCCAGGACCTGCAGCAGCCGCGCGTCATCTGACGAAAGATTTGCAGCTGAGATTCGTTGCATGGCCCGGACAGGTTTATTGCCCTGCTCGTCCAGAAGGGCATAGAGCGAACTTTCGACCAGTTCCGGGTCCGGGAGTATTTCCGGCGGCAGCGACGCGCGCTCGATCGCAAGCGGCATGTCGTCGGCAATTCTGAGCCGGGAGACCCGGGAAACGAGACTGTCAGGCGGCAGCGCAAGTACCATCGACTCCTGCGGAGACGGCGGAAAAAGGCCCTTCTCAAGCCAGACGGACCGGGCCTTTACGCCCCGCCGGATCATGTCTTCGCTAAACGAAGTGAGCCTGGAAAGCGACTGTTGAACCCGGTCGGATTGCGGCGCCACGGACGTTCCCGACCCTTGCCTCTGTGTGACCAGACCTTCCTGAACGAGTTTTCCGATCGCCTTTCGAACCGTCACTCTGGATATATCGGCAATGGACGCGATATCCCGCTCCGAAGGAAGAGGATCCCCGGCCTGCAACTGTCCATTCAAAATTGCATTCTCGATGTGCTGGCTGAGCTGGAGGTAAAGGGGCCCGCTTTTCCGGCGTGCCCAATTGCAATGCTGCAGGGATGCCATGATTGAATCAGGCATCGGTAACGCCATCACCGAACGCTTTTACGGCCAGCGCGACGGCACCATCGGCAGCGTCCCCCAGCGGCTCATGTATCAGTTCACGGTATTTCCCGGAAAGAAGGTTCCCGTATATTCCGCCCAAACCGCCCAACATGCAGAGCCGGTGGGGCTGATCGTTTCCAACGGGCAGTAATGAGGCAAGTGTCTCTTCGATATCGGTCACTGATTTGCTGACAATCCGCAGCGCCGCCGGGTCGCGGTCGACGACATGCCGGAACACCATCGGCGCAAATCCGGCAAACTGGCCGGGTCTGGCGCTTTGGGCGAACTCGACAACCGCCCGTGGATCACCGGCGAATGTCTCAATGATTTCTGTTGTAAGTGCCGTCGCCGGACGCACCTGATCATGTGCAAGCAAAGCTTCTTCCAGGAGATCCCGGCCAATCCGCGCACCGCTTCCCTGGTCACCAACGATAAAACCCCAACCGCCCACGACCTTTGAGGCGGTTCCTGTTCTGCTGATGAATACGGACCCTGTCCCGATGATCGCCACGGTCCCGTCGTCATCGCCAATAGCGCCCTGCAGGGATATGAACGCGTCGGTGGAAATGCGGCACTTTGCAAAAGGGAGCCGCCCCGCGATTTTTTCGGCATACTCACCGATATTGGCGCCCGCCAGACCAAGATAAGCACAACTTTCGGAAAGCACGGAATCGGGCAATCCGGCTTCCCTGCAGGCCATTTGAGAGGCTTCGACAATGCTCGCATACGCGCCGTCGAAATTGGTCAGGATGTTGGCGGATCCTCCGGCACCGCGGCCGCGCACTTCGCCAGCGGACGTGCACAACAGCGCCCTGCACCCGGTGCCGCCGCCGTCTATGCCGATCAAATAGGTCATGACCTTCTCCTAACGATATAATACCAATATAATTCCATTAACCAAGTAGTTTTTTAAAAAAATTATTTGATACATAACCTGCTGTTTTTATTTAAAAGTTTTGCAAATTCGATAGATCGGTAATGCAAAAGTTAATTTTTCGGTAGACAATTGGTATTTATTTGGCATTATATTCGTTAACGCGGAGCGGGCAATGGCGACGACGACGACCGAAATGCAAAGCGCACTGGCTGAGGGTTTGGATGAGAAATCGCCCTCTGATATCCTCGCTATCCTGCATGCCGGCCAGGTCAACGCCGTGGCCAGCGTCGCCGATGCCATTCCACAGATCGCCAGAGCCGCAGAGCGCGTTGCTGAAACAATCACAGCAGGGGGAGCACTGGCCTATTCCGCGGCCGGAAGCTCCGGCCTTATGGCACTTGCTGACGGCCTCGAACTTCCCGGTACTTTTGGCATTCCGCGCCGTCAGATCGCGATACTGATAGCCGGCGGCGAGGACAGTCTTGTCCATCTGAAGGGTGGACCGGAAGATGACGCCGGGCAGGCCGAAACCGATGTTCAGTCTGCCGGGATCGGGGCTGGCGATTGTCTGATCAGCCTCGCGGCGAGCGGGACGACGCCTTATGCGGTGAGCAGCCTTCGCATGGCCGCAAGGCTCGGCGCCGCGACGATCGGAATTGCCAACAATTTCGGGGCAACTTTGCTGACGGAAGCTGATATCCCGATCCTGCTCGAAACCCCGCCTGAGATCGTCGCCGGTTCCACGCGGATGGGCGCCGGCACGGCGCAAAAGATCACACTCAACATGATTTCAACACTCGCAGCAGTTCACATGGGCCACATCCATGACGGCCACATGATCAATGTTGCCACGGACAATGCAAAACTCAGAAAGCGTGCGGAAGGCATCGTCGCAACCATCGGCGGGTGCAGACGAGATGAGGCGGGCCGTTTCCTGGACGACGCCGGCGGGTCGGTGAAGACGGCCATTCTGCTTTGCGCCGGCGCTTCCGATCGCAGAACCGCCGAGGACTTACTTGAAAACACGGGCCAAAAGCTCCGGTCTGCGTTATCAAGAATCGAAGGGACCAGAGTGTCCTGAATGCAATGCGTCATGAGACGCGCACTACGGGAGAGACAAATGCTGTCTAAAACCATCACGAAGCTGCTGCTTGCGACATCGATCGCAGCTTCAGCCGGCATCGCTCAGGCACAGGATGTCACGCTGATCATCGAAAGCTGGCGTAACGATGACCTGTCGATCTGGCAGGAAAAGATCATTCCGGCTTTTGAAGCCAAGCATGCCGGTATCAAAGTCAAGTTTTCGCCGACGGCACCGGCGGAATATAACGCCGTTCTCAATTCAAAACTGGAAGCCGGCTCGGCTGGCGACCTGATCACATGCCGCCCGTTCGACGCCTCGTTCATCCTCTTCCAGAAGGGACATCTGGCGCCGGTGCAGGACCTTGAAGG
>CAJHYR010000525.1_pt1 | contig 13497 bp, 10 predicted proteins | sample 9198791 | NCBI WGS metagenome assembly CAJHYR01 (sample SAMEA7708372, study PRJEB35096) | sediment metagenome | biome: marine neritic benthic zone biome [ENVO:01000025]; feature: sediment [ENVO:00002007]; material: shallow marine sediment [ENVO:03000034] sea grass bed [ENVO_01000059] ... | reverse complement strand
CGCCAAAGCGGGCGCCCGGAACTGTCGCGAACGGTGAATCGAGTTCGCTGACGTTAAAAGCAGAAACGGCACGGATATCGGAAAGATCGGTCACGTCGAGCACCCACATGAAGCCGTGCAGCCGGCCCTTGATATGCGTGTGTTCCTCGTCGATGGCGACGGCATAGCGCCGCCCGCCGATGGTTTGTTCGAGCGGCATGACCGTATGCGTCGGCTCCGGAATCTGCGGATGATAATCATAGGAACCAACTGTCCGGGGGTTGCGGATATCGCTGACATCAATCACCCGCACGCCCGCGTGCCAGACAGCGGCCCACATTTCATCGCCGACGCGCATGGCGTGATGCAGCCGGATTCCATAACCTTCCCAGGTCGGTGTTTCGCCGCCGGCGAGGTGCTGTCCGGGCATGTGCCATCGCGAAACCTCCTCCGGGTTCTCGGGATCGCTGACATCGTAGATGACAAGGATATTGCCGACATAACCTTCCATTTCGGTGGAAATGTAAGCGAAGTTCGCATCGACATCGAAGCGATGGACGCCGAAGCCATGGGTGCGCTGATAGGCAATTTCCGTTGGCCGGGAGCGGTCCGAGATATCATAGATCTTGAAACCGCCGTCGGTGTACCCACGTTCACGCGCCGCATCGAGTTCGGCAATGTCCGATGCCTCTACACCAAGTTCAGCCGCAAGTTCGGCGTCTTCAGGTGCTCGCCCCAGTGAAACTGAAAGCTGCTTTCTTAGTTCCGGAAGACGATCACCCTTGCGCAGAAAATGCCGACTGTTCTGTTCGACGTTGGTGTACATCAGATCGCCGACAACCCTGACCTTGTGCGTATGCGAATAATTGTCGGCGAGTTCAATCTGCGAAACGATTTTCGGATTCGCCGGATCTGAGATGTCGATGATGCTTGTGCCGTGCGGCGGCTTCATGTGGCCGACGAAGGCGTAGTCACCCTGGACCACAACCTGACCGCCACCGGGGATGTCGATACGACCAATTCGCCGGGTATTGCGGGACAGTGGAATATCAAGTTCCAGTTTCATGAAAGAACTCCCGGATTATGGCAGCAGGTGCGGCGTCCTGCCGGAATGTCATTCGGTGTTGATGCGGTAGCGGAACGCTGACATTTCAGATTCCGAGACGTGGAAGCTGCTTTTCCGGATAACGTGTGCCGGCTGTGACGCCTGGTTTGAACACGGCACCCAGGCGCTCCAGATCTCCACTGCTCAAGGAAAGGTTTGCGGCCGCAATATTCTCGTCGAAATACCTGATCTTCTTCGTACCAGGTATCGGCACGATGTCATTGCCCTGCGCCAACACCCAGGCGATCGCGATCTGGGCGGGGGTGGCGTCATGCGCTGATGCCGTCTCCTCAAGCACGCCGAGCAACGTTTCGTTCGCGGCCATGTTCTCCGCCCAGAAACGCGGATGGTCGTGCCGCCGGTCATTTTCGACCAGATCGTCCGGCGTGCGGATCGTCGCCGACAGATATCCGCGGCCAAGCGGCGAATAAGCGACGTAGCCGATGCCCAGTTCGCGGCAGGTCGGCAGGATCTCCTCTTCCGGGAACCGGGACCATAAAGAGTATTCGGTCTGCAGAGCACTGATCGGATGGGTTGCATGGGCGCGCCGGATCGTGTCAGGGCCCGCCTCCGAAAGTCCAAGATAACGAACCTTTCCTTGTTCAACCAACCTGGCCATAGCGCCGACCGTGTCCTCGATCGGCGTTTCAGGGTCGACGCGGTGTTGAAAATAGAGATCGATGACGTCCGTGCCGAGCCGTTTCAGGCTCGCTTCACAGGCCTCGACAACATATTCCGGCTTTCCGTTGATGACGGTCTTGCCCTCCGGCAGCCTGATGTTTCCGAACTTGGTCGCTAGAATGACCGCATCGCGCTTTCCGGCGATGGCCCGGCCGACGAGATCTTCATTCTTGCCGCTGCCGTAGGCGTCGGAGGTGTCGAGAAAGGCGGCGCCGCGATCTATCGCATGGTGGATTGTGGCGATCCCATCCTCGTCGCGGCGAACGCCGTAAGCAATTGACATGCCCATGCAACCCAATCCCACGGCAGGAACCTGGAGGCCCTGTGTGCCCAATTCTCGCAAATTCATTGTTCCATCTCCCTTAAGAACCAATCCAATCGGCGGCTTCGCCTAATTCCAGCAGGCCCTTGGCAACATTCACCAAGTGGACGCGCATTGCACACTCCGCGGTCTTCAGATCCCTATCCTCGATTGCGTCGACGATCCGGTCATGTTCGGCGAAGCTGTGATGATCAGCCGCCGGTCGCTGATCGGTCGGCCGGAGCCGCCCCCAAGAGACCGCCCGCCTTACCGTGTTCAGTGTATCGAACATGGAAAGTAGGAAGCCATTGTGCGTTGAGTGGGCAATCGTTCGGTGCAGGCGATTGTCCCAGCTTTCATAAAATCGCCAGGTCTGAGCTTCGCGGGTGCCATGCAGGCATCTTCGTAACTCCGCGATATCTTCAGCGGTCGCATTTAGCGCGGCTTCGCGAGCGATCATAGGTTCAAATAGGAGTCGAGTGCGCATCACTTCCCCAGGATTCGTCTTGGAAGCAATTGCTGCCAACGAAGAGATTTCTTCAACCGGCCGCGCCCCGACAAACGTGCCCTTCCCGACATGCCGCCAGAGTTCACCTTCCCGTTCCAGCACGGCCAGGGCCTTGCGGAGTTGCCCACGTGAAATGCCAAGCAGTTCGACGAGTTCACGTTCCGGCGGGAGTTTTGCATCGGCCGGCAGATCGCGCTGCGCAAGGTAAGCGCGTAGCTGGGTCAGGGCGCCGCGACCATGGCCGAGTTGCTGTTCCATGCATATTCCCGTTCATACCAATCGCCGAGGCGACATCACTCTGGTTTCCGGCCGTTCTATTAGACGAAACACTGCATTTTGTAGATTGATGCACCTTCACGAACTTGATTAATGCAAACTCATGACGTAATCAATTCAGAATTGATTGGCCGATTGGTCAAATTACGCCAGCTACCAATTTGCCTATGTTCAGGTACAGAAACTGCTCAATTTACTCAGAGGAGTTGCTTCAAGCCGTAATTAGCTAACACGCGCAAATCCGGATAAGGTAGTTACCATCAGCAAACAAAGCCGGATCAGCGCTTTCATCGGGAGGATACGATGTCGACAAGATCAATTACACGCCGAGACGTTCTCAAAACCACTGCTTTAATCGCCGGGGCTGCCGGATTCTCGGTCGGTCCGATGGGCGCAGCTTTTGGCCAGTCCTTCCCCGAGCGAAACTTCAACGTCTATGTACCGACACGCGAAGGCGGCGGCGCCGACCGGAATCTCCGGGCGTTTTCAGGCGTCTGGAAAAACTACACCAAGGTCGATGTCGAGGGAGCCTACTATCCGGGTGCGGCGGGCCGTGTCGGCTATGAAAAATACATGGGTCTTGCCAAGGAGGATTGTTATGATCTGTTATTTGGCAATATGGGCCCCGAGGTCCTCAACTGGGTGGTCCAGGCGCCGACTTTCAGCCTCGATGATTATTTCTATTTCACGCAGCTCGATGCTGATCCCGGCATTCTCTTCGTTGCTAAAGATTCAAAGCTGCAAACAATTGACGACATCATCGCTGAAGGCAAGAAGCGGACGCTGAATGTCGGCGTCAGCCGACTCGCGCATCCCGCCTCTCTCGGCGCATTGGCCGTAGCCCGCCACACCGGCGCCAAGTTCACGCTCGTTCCCCTGTCAGGTGGCCGCAACACTCTGGCGGGTGTTGCCACGGGCGAAATGGACTTCGGCGCGCTACCGACGGGTTCGGTCGTTTCAAAGGGCGACGCATTCAAGGTCGTGCTCGTATTCGATGACAAAAATCCGCTGCCGGAGGTCATGAACAATGCTCCGACGTCCAACGGTCACCTCGGAACATCGCTGCCGCCACTGGTCGCGGGCGCCCGGGCATTTGCCATCAAGAAAGCGGCGGCGGATGCCCATCCGGACAGGTTCGAATTCATTCTTTCGTCGATGAAGAAGGTCTTTGATGATCCGGCGTACAAGGTTGCCGTGGAGAAAGCTCGCGCGCCCTGGGAATTCATCAGGTACGGCTCGGCGGAAGATTGCGCGGAGTACGTCAAGAATATCACTTCGGTCGGAAACGAGTACAAGGAACTCCTGACCGGCAAAGGCTGACCGGACCCTCAGGGTGGCAGCGGGCTCGCCCGAAACGGCGGGCCTGCAATCAATCCATGAACCAACGATTCGGGTCTTTGCCCCGGGGCCGGTTGAAAATACTGATCGGATGCAGATATGAGTGAGGGTTCCGGCGACGAAACTCCGTCAACCGATAAACGGCATGTCGGCGGTGAACTCGTCATCCCCATCGCCGGACTGGCGTTTACGATCTACTATTTTTCCACGATTCTTGATTCGCCGTGGACGGCGCAGGTCAGTGCCTTTTTCGTCGGTGCAATCCTCGTCGGACTGATCGCTGCCTTTCTGATCAAGACAGTCGTGGCCTACATGGCCGGCGAAGTCGATTTTGCCGCCGGTCCGCTTGCCGAGCCGTTGTCGTTCCTACCGAAGCGCGTTGCATTGCTCTGCCTGACTGTCGGCTACATCATCGTCATCCACTATCTCGGGTTCACGATAACCACATTCCTGTTCCTGGCGGCATCGATGCTTCTGCTTTCGAACGGCCGGAACATCGCGTTCATCCTCGGCCTCAGTCTGGTCGTATCCGTCGCCGGCTGGGCCCTGTTCATCCTGGCTTTCGAAACCCGCTTCCCGATCGGGCCGTTCGAGGCGCTGATGAATACCCTGATCTGAAATGGAATTTGATCCGTCAATCTTTATCGATCTTATCGCCCGGGCATTCTCGTTCTGGTGGATCATACTGCCGGCAATCATTCTCGGCCTGGTGGTCGGCGCAATACCCGGATTCAGCGCTGCGAACACGATCATTATCCTGCTGCCGCTGACACTCTCGTTCGATCCCGAAGTCGGGTTGGTCTTCATGGTGGCGCTTTATGCTTCGTCGCGAATGGGCGCCGGCATACCTGCAATCCTCGTCAACATTCCGGGAACAGCCGGTGCCGCCGCGACGCCGCTCGACGGCTATCCCATGACCCAGCAGGGTCACGCCCACCGCGCCCTTGCAATATCGTTCGTTTCATCGGTCACCGGCGGTCTGCTGACGACAGTGATTGCGCTGATTGCCATGCCATGGCTTTCGCAGGTCGCCAATTATCTTCACAGCGTCGAGATGATCGTTGTCATGTTGTTCGGCATCTCGCTGATCGCCGCGATTGCCGCACGCGATACGTTAAAGGGCCTGATCGCCGGCTTTTTCGGTCTGATGATCGGCCTGATCGGTGCCGACGTCATCTATGCCACACCGCGCGGGACATTCGGCTTCCTGGAACTCTACGACCGCGTGCCGCTGATTCCGGCACTGGTCGGATTGTTCGCGATATCGGAGGCTTTCGCCGTGATCGAGCGCCGCTCGATCGTGCACGACGAGAACAGGGCGCGGTTCGAGGAAGCGGGATGGTCGGAAGTGCTGGAGGGCATCCGGATCTCCCTGTCCAAATGGTGGCACATCACCTGGACGAGTATTATCGGCCTGATCATCGGCGTCGTTCCCGGCGCCGGCGCGTCGATCGCCTCGTTCGTTGCCTATCAGCAATCGCGCACGTTCTCGCGAACGCCGGAGAAATACGGAACCGGCCACGTCGAGGGGCTTGTTGCCCCGGAATCGGCTAACAATGGTGTCACCTCAGGAACGCTTGTTCCGCTTCTCGTCATCGGCATACCCGGCGGTGCCACGGCAGCCATCATGCTGGTCGTGCTGCAGTATCACGGAGTGACAATCGGTCCCGCGCTTTTCATGACCAATCCGGAACTGGCCTACGGTCCGTTCGCGGCCATGGCGGTCACCTACATGCTGATGATCTTCTTCATCATACCGCTCGCAAGATACATGTCGCGCGTGACCGTCGTCTCGACGAATTACATGGCGCCGCTGATCATAGCCTTCACCCTGGTCGGCGCTTTTGTCTCCAGAGATTATGTGTTCGACATGTTTCTTGCGCTGGTGTTCGGTGTCATCGGTTATGTGGCGCGCAAAACCGGCTATCACGTCGCGGCGATACTGATCGGCGTGATCCTGGGCCCCCTCCTCGAAACCTATTTCCTGCGCGCCATGCGAATGTCTGACGGCGATTTGTCGGTGCTGTTTTCATCGACATTGGGCAACGTGCTCTGGATCGGCCTATTCGCGTCGATCGGCACGTCCTATTTTTTCGAGCGACGCCGTTCCCGGAACGAGCGCGCCCAGGCCGCGGCTGCGGAGTGACCGGTCGATGCCGCGCCTATTCCACGCCCGTCTCAAAAAGGATACGCCGTCCTTCGTCCGACGCAAAAAGCGCCAGCAGCTGCTGCGCCCCACCGGTGTTCACAGCCCTGCTGGAAAGCCCCGCACGGTAACTGGTCTTCTTGCCGAGTTCCTCCGGAAGCGGCCCGACAAGATGGATGCCGAGATCTTCCTGCAATCTGATCTCGGTAATCTGCCCGAAGCCGATCGGACGCTCGGAGCGATCGTTGGCGAGATGCTCCATGGCGCCGGCGCCGGTATCGGTTCGCACGGTCTTCCCAGCCACGGCCTCCGCCATGCCGAGCCTATCGATCATTGTCTCGATATACTGGCCGCTGGAGGCACGGTTGTAGATCAGGACATCTGCCGCCAGCAACGCCTGGCGGAACGCGTCCACCGAGGAAAGGTCCGGTTCCGGCGCCCCATTCCTGACGGCAACACCCGCAGACACAGAGCCCAATGCAACACCCGACCCGGAAACCACGGCGCCACCGGCTTCGAATTCCTCAATGGCGGCAGACGGCGCGACGATGACATCCGCGTTCGTGGTGCCGGCGGCCACGCGTTCGCGGATCTTCGGCGCCGTGGCGAATTCCACTTCGAACGTGTCGCCGGTTACGGCAGAAAAGGCCTCTGCGCAGAGCCGCACTCCGGTCTTCGGCGCTCCGGCGCTGAGAATGCGTATATTGGACGGTTCAGACATTGCGGCGTGTTCCCCTTTTCGATCAGGCCTTCGTCGGCAGGGTGCATTTCTGTCCGGGAATGTTGGCCGATCGCGGCGGTGAATGGAACCGCAAACGGGATTTATCCGGTATGAATGATGTGTCCGCCGGCACGCGCCCCTTCGACCGCGGCGCGCCGCATTGTGCTCCACCCGATCCTGTTTTACGGCCGCCGCGGTTCGCCCTGCCCGGCGGAATCTGCGATTGTCATGCCCATATCTGCGGTCCGGCGAGCGAATTTCCGTATGTAAGCGACCGCATCTATACGCCGCCGAATGCACTGGCACCCGACTACGTGGCCCTGCTGGCCGTACTGGGCGTTGAGCGCGCCGTGCTCATCCAGCCGAGTGTATACGGCCACGACAACACGGCAATGCTTGCCGCCCTGCCCCGACTCAGAGATGAGGGCATAGCCTGCCGGGCCGTCGCCGTTGTCGATCCCCGGATCGAGGATCATGAACTGCGGAACCTCGATACGGCCGGCGTCCGCGGAATTCGGTTCAACCTTGTCGATCTCGCCGACCCCGGCGCAGGCCCGCCGCTTGAAACAATGCGCGACCTCGCCGAACGCATCTCCGTTCTCGGTTGGCATACGGAATTCCTCGTTCATGTCGATGACGACCCCGCGTTCGACCAGACGTTTTCCGATTGGCCGACGCCGATCGTCGTCGGCCACATGGGTTACTGCCGGGCGGACGCAACAATTGAAAATCCGGGCTTTCAGGCCATGTTGCGCCTCGCAAAAATGGGGCAGTGTTGGATAAAGCTGACCGGCCCTTACCGCGTCACCAGTGACGATCTGCCCTATGCCAAGGCTTCCACTTACGCCCGCGCACTTGTCGAAGTAGTCCCCGAAAGGCTGTTGTGGGGTACGGACTGGCCACACGTCATGGTCACAAATTCGATGCCCAACGATGCAGATCTGGCAGATCTGCTGTTGGACTGGATACCCGATCCCGGTACCCGGCGAGCAGTCACGGTCGACAATCCAGCGCGTCTATATGGCTTCACTGATGAACAGAGAAGGTCGGAAAGAAAATGAGTGAAACCACTAAACCGTTGTCGGAGAATGTCGAGCGTCTCGCGCATCTGGATCTGCCGGGCGCCGGCCAGGTTCGGGTCGCCGGCGACCATTGCTTCATCGGGCATATTCCGAATTCAGAGGGACTCGGCACAACGATCCTAGACGTTTCGGATCCGAGAAGTCCGCGCATCCTTGCCACAGTCCCGGTTGGCGATCCGGATTCGCACAGCCACAAGGTCCGGGTCGCCGGCGATCTGATGATTGTCAATCACGAACGCAACAATACGGGTATCGGCCGTAAGGCCGAGCAATTGCCACCTGCGCGAAATCGCCTTTCTGCGATGCTCGGCCGGGCGCCCACCGATACCGAGCTTGCAGTTCAGATCGGCGTCAGCGAGGCGGACCTGAAAGTGCTGCTCGCGGCCGAATCCGCGCCCTATGACCGCGGTGGTTTCAGGATCTTCGATATTGCCGATAGAGCAAACCCGAAGCTTATCTGTCACCATCGGACCGGCGGCCAGGGTGTGCATCGCTTCGATATGGACGAGCAATATGCCTACATCTCGACCGAGATGGAAGGTTATCAGGGCAACATATTGGTCATATACGACCTCGCCGACCCAGCCCGGCCCGCCGAGGTATCGCGCTGGCACATGCCCGGACAGCACCTTGCCGCCGGAGAGACGCCGACCTGGGAAGGTAAGCATCATCGACTCCACCATGCACTGCGGTTTGGCGACCGGCTCTATGCCAGCGTCTGGCATGCAGGGTTCCGGATAATCGATATCGCCGATATTGCAGCGCCACGCACGATCGGATCCTATAATTATCACCCACCTTTTCCGGAACCAACGCACACGGTGATGCCGGTCCCCGGCAAGATCGGCGGCCGGTCGATCATGCTCGCGATCGACGAGGAAGACAGATACTACAATGCCGAGGAAGCACGGCGACGGCGTGGCAGGCCGCACGCCAATCTCTGGACGTTCGACATTACCGATCCGGGCGATCCGCAACCGCTCGCACTGTTCCAGGTGAGCGAACGGGATTCGCCTTTCAGCCAAACTGCCCATTCGCGTTTTGGCGCTCATCAGTTCCAGGAACACATGTCCGACACGTTGATCTATTGTGCCTGGTTTTCCGGCGGGCTCAGAATCGTAGACATAGCGGACCCGTTTGCGCCCCAGGAAGTTGGATCGTTCATTCCAAATCCGGTTTCCGGGCAACCGGCGCCGCAAACCAACGATGTCGACGTCGATCCACGCGGCCTGATCCATATCGTCGACAGGAATGTCGGCTATGACATCCTCATGTTCGGCTAGCCATGCAGCGAGATCGTTAGCGCCGTGCAGGCCGGAAACTACAACGCGTATCCGCCTTCGACGAGCAACTTCAACGCCAGGAGAGTGAGAACGACGGCAAGAACGCGATGGAAAATCGCATCGTCCATTTTCACCAGGATCCGCTTGCCGATCATGGTCCCCGCAAATCCGCTGGCGATCATCGCGACGATCAGCCAGAGATAAGGCCCGAAAGCAAATCCGAGCAGACCGAAGACAACGACCTTCAGAACATGCTGCGCCACCATGCAGGTGGAATGAGTCGCGACATGTTCCAATCTGCCGAGTTCAAGCGTCTTCACCATCGCGGAAATGAACATGCCGGTCGCGCCAAAGAACATTGTCAGGAAGGAAGAGAACATTCCCGTTCCGACAATAGCGAGCCGGCCGGTCGCGTTGACTGTTTTTCCCCAGACCGACCAGAGGATGAAGAGGCCAAGGCCGATCTTCAGCACGGACGACGGCAGTTGAACCGCAAGGAGTCCGCCAAGGACCGCGCCGACCAGACTGCCGGCAATGAAGGGCAACAGGATCGAGACCTGAACATGACGCCACATGATCAAGGCGCGGCCGCCATTTGAGCCGATCTGTACAACACCATGAACCGGTATCAAGGCCGATGCCGGCATCAATGTCGCCATAATCGCGATCAGCACGATACCGCCGCCAATACCGGCCGCGGCCGTGACAAACGATGTTGCCGCGCTGGCGGTGATCAGGATCAACGCAACATTGGTGCTGATTTCCGACGGCAGGAATTCACTCAAGGATCGCCCCGGCGAAGAACAACCGCGGCGAGCGGCGGCAACGTGACTTCGGCTGAGTATTCCCGGCCTTGATGTGCAACCGCTTCGGCAACAACCCCGCCCATATTGCCGGCGCCGGACCCGCCATAGTCGGATGCGTCGGTGTTCAGGATTTCGTGCCACTCCCCGCCTTCCGGAAATCCGATCCGGTAGCCGGATCGCATCTGCGGGGTGAAATTGCAGGCTATGACTGTTGAGCGGCCTTTTTTGCACAACCGCTCGTAAAGCAGGATGGAGTCTTCGCTGAGGTCATGAGCGATCCACCTGAACCCCTGCCACTCGCAGTCCAGTTCGTGGAGCTCGGGCAGTGAGCGATAGAGCCTGTTGAGGTCGCCGACCAGTCTCTGGATACCGGTGTTGCTTGCGTTCTCCAGAAGGGACCAGTTCAATTCACTGTCGTGATCCCATTCCTCGCCCTGGGCAAATTCACCACCCATGAACAGGAGCTTCTTGCCGGGGTGCGTCCACATGAATGCAAGATAGATCCGCAGATTGGCGAACTTCTGCCAATCGTCGCCCGGCATTTTGCCGATCAGCGAATTCTTGCCATGGACGACTTCATCATGGCTGAGCGGCAGAATGAAATTCTCCGAAAACCCGTAATGAATGCCGAATGTCATTTCATGATGGTGATAGCGCCGGTGTATCGGATCACGCGACATGTAGCGAAGCGTGTCGTTCATCCAACCCATGTTCCACTTGAATCCGAAGCCGAGGCCGCCAGAATCCACCGGCTTTGATACGGCAGGCCAGGCTGTCGATTCCTCTGCAACCATCATGACGCCGGGATGTTCGTGATAGGCCAGCGTATTCATCCGCCGGAGGAACTGGATGGCATCCAGGTTCTCGTTGCCGCCTTCCCGGTTGGGTATCCATTCGCCCGGCTCCCGGCTGTAATCGAGATAGAGCATCGATGCGACGGCATCGACGCGCAGCCCGTCGATATGAAATTGCTCCAACCAGTAGAGCGCATTGTTGACCAGGAATGATTGAACTTCGGTGCGGCCGTAATTGTAGATCAGCGTGTTCCAGTCCCGGTGGAATCCCTGACGGGGATCGGCATGTTCGTATAGATGTGTCCCATCGAACAGGGCAAGCCCGTGCGGATCAGTCGGGAAATGGGCGGGGACCCAATCAAGCAACAGACCGAGACCGGCACCATGGCAGGCATCGACGAAATGCTTGAAATCGTCCGGCGGTCCGAACCGACTTGTGGGCGCAAATAGCCCGACCGGTTGATAACCCCAGGAGCCGTCAAACGGATGCTCTGAAACCGGAAGCAGTTCCAGGTGGGTAAAGCCGAGTTCGGCGACATAGCTCACCAGATTCTCAGCCAGTTCCCGATACCCCATTCTGCCGCGACCTTCAGAACTCCGCCGCCATGAACCGAGATGCGCCTCATAGATTGCGATGGGCGCATCGACGGCATTGCGGGCAGCGCGTTCTGCCATCCACGTCTCGTCCTGCCAGCCGTAACGGTCATTGCCGGAGACGATGGATGCGGTCTTTGGTGGTTGTTCGGCTCTAAATCCAAGCGGATCGGACTTCAGGGGCAGGAGGTTCCCCGACTGGTCCGTGATCTCGAATTTATAGGCCGCGCCAACGTCGACGCCTGGCAGGAAGATTTCCCAGATGCCGGTCGTACCACGATCGCGCATGACATGCCGCCGCCCGTCCCAATTGTTGAAATCGCCGACCACGGAAACCCGTTTGGCGTTTGGCGCCCAGACTGCAAAATGCGTTCCGGTCACACCCTGATGTTCGATGATATGAGCCCCGAACCTGTCGAATATCCGCTGATGGGTGCCCTCCGTCCACAGATATTCATCCATCTCTCCGAGAACAGCGCCGAAACGATAAGGGTCATCGAACTGCCATTCCGCCGCATCGTTTCCCGCCCTCAGTAGGTAAGCGAAGGCTTCCGATCGCCCGGCGACCGCACCTGCAAACAGGCCTTCTGCGTGAAGACATTCCAAATTGCCCGATAAACTGTCATCGGCCGGGTCAACAACACCCACCCGCGTCGCGCCCGGCACGAAGGCCCTGACGATCAGGATATTGCCGGCCTTGTGCATACCCAGGACGGAAAACGGGTCGTCGTGTTCCCCGTTTACCAGGGCGGCAATCGTACCGGCAGGCAAAGCATATCTGTCATCTGCCGGCATATCGGTCATTTTTCCTCGTCCGGTTCTACGGGCACATTCCAAACGTCTCGGGCATACCCCCGGATTGTCCGGTCGGAGGAAAACCAGCCGGTCCGCGCCGTGTTCAGGATCGCGCGCCGCAACCAGCCCTGCCTGTCGGAATAGGCCCGATCGATTTCCGATTGAACCCGGTGGTAGGCATCGAAATCGGCAGCCACCATGAAATAGTCATGGTCATAGAGGCCGCCGACAATGTCATTGAAGCGGTCTGGCTCATCTGGAGAAAAGGCACCGGCGCTGATCGCGTCAAGGGCCTTGGTCAGTGCGGGGCTGGACTCAATCGCCGTCCGGCCCCGAGCGTTCCCGGCCCGGCGAGCCGTCACCTCTTCTGCTGTCTTGCCGAAAATGAAAATATTTTCGCTGCCCACTCTGTCGCGGATTTCCACATTGGCGCCATCGAGCGTTCCAACGGTCAGGGCACCGTTCAGCGCAAACTTCATGTTTCCGGTACCGGAGGCTTCCATGCCGGCAGTCGATATCTGTTCTGAAAGGTCGGCGGCCGGTATCAAACGTTCGGCCAGCGAGACATTGTAATTGGTAAGGTAGATGATCTTCAGCCGATCACCGACGACGCTGTCATTGTTGACGACATTACCGACGTCATTGATCAATTTGATGATCTTCTTGGCCATGGAATAACCAGGCGCGGCCTTGCCGGCAAAGATCCTGACCCTGGACTGCCACGCACCCTCCGGATCCGCCAGTATCGCCTGATAATGGGCAATCGCCTGAAGAATGTTCAGCAGCTGCCGCTTGTATTCGTGGATGCGCTTGATCTGGATATCAAAAAGCGCCGTCGGATCGACGCTGATCCCGTTCCGCTCGCTGATCAGGCCTGCCAGTTGTGTCTTTTTGATCAGTTTTGCAGCTTCAAAACCGCTGCGAAATTGCATGTCGTCTACGAACGATTCCAACCCTTGCAGGGCTTCAAGATCGGCGATCCAGGTGTCGCCGATCGCCTCCGTGATCAGATCTGCCAGCGGTTTGTTGCATCCATGGAGCCAGCGGCGTGGCGTGACACCATTCGTCTGATTGACGATCCTGTCCGG
>CAJHYR010000529.1_pt1 | contig 13652 bp, 14 predicted proteins | sample 9198791 | NCBI WGS metagenome assembly CAJHYR01 (sample SAMEA7708372, study PRJEB35096) | sediment metagenome | biome: marine neritic benthic zone biome [ENVO:01000025]; feature: sediment [ENVO:00002007]; material: shallow marine sediment [ENVO:03000034] sea grass bed [ENVO_01000059] ... | reverse complement strand
GGTCGAGCTCCTCCAGGACAGGGCCACCCTGAACCTGCCGACGGACGAGGCCGTCGTCCGCGCCGCGGTGGGCAGGCTGAAGGTATCGCGGCTGATGACGGGCTATCGTGGACGTCCGGCTGCCGACATTGATGCAGCGGTATCGGCAATCATGGCGGTCGCGTCTTTCGCAGAAGCCCGTGCTGAGACGCTCGTTGAACTTGACATCAATCCACTGATCGTCTGCGCGGCCGGCAAAGGGGCTGTTGCCGCCGACGCGCTGATCCGGTTGAGGGAGGACCACCATGAGTGAGGAGATCAGGACCCGGAAAGACGGGGGCATTCTGGAAGTGACGATCGCCCGCGGCAAGGCAAATGCCGTCGACCTGGCGACCAGCCGGACGATGGGCGAGATCTTCCAATCCTTCCGGGATGACGATGACCTGCGCGTCGCCGTCCTGACCGGTGCGGGCGAGAAGTTCTTCTCCGCCGGGTGGGACCTGAAGGCTGCTGCCGCCGGAGACGCCGTCGACGGCGATTATGGCGTCGGCGGCTTTGGCGGCCTGCAGGAGTTGCGGGGTCTCAACAAGCCGGTGATTTCGGCGGTCAACGGGATCTGCTGTGGCGGCGGCCTGGAAATGGCGATTGCCGCCGACATTATCATCGCCGCAGATCATGCGACCTTCGCGCTGCCGGAGATCCGGTCCGGTACGGTTGCCGATGCCGCATCGGTCAAGCTGCCGAAGCGCATCCCCTACCATATCGCAATGGAGATGCTCCTGACCGGGCGCTGGATTGACGCCGAAGAAGCCCATCGATGGGGGCTGGTCAATGAAGTCGTGCCGGCCGACCGACTGATAAAACGGGCATGGGAACAGGCGCGGATGATCGCCTCCGGACCGCCGCTGGTCCATGCCGCGATCAAGGAGATCGTCCGCGAGGCGGAGGACATGACGTTCCATGACGCCATGAACAGGATCACGAAGCGCCAGTTCGCATCGGTTGATAAGCTTTATTCGAGTGAAGACCAGCTTGAAGGCGCCCGGGCCTTCGCGGAACAACGGGACCCGGTCTGGCGCGGAAGATAGGCGCTACGATCCAACTACCGACCGGGCATATCAGACCGCGCTCGGCTCAGATCAAACCGTCTGAGCGCCATCTGTCGACTTGATCCAGAACCGTTGAGCAAAACGCGTCGTCATTGATGTGCGCGTCCAGTTCAATCAAGTCGACATTTGGCGGACAGGCCCTCTTCATTTCATCGATAAATGCGGCGAGACCTTCAGGATCGTGGAGCGGCGCACCGGGCCGGTCCCATTCGCCGCAACCGCCGTTCGGCAGAACGAGTGTTACCGGACCGGTCGCAGTTGCCAGCTGGCGAGCATGGGCACGGGCGACTTCGCGGCGTTCCTCCTGGTTCAGAACGATGGATGTCAGGAGCCGGTTGTGGGCGTGGCTGGGATGATCAGACCATTTCTCAGGTACGGGCTGCCATCCGATGATGTCGACAAGGTCATAGCATCCAGGAGCGACAATCTGGGGCGTGCCGCGGTTGCCCGCATTGGTCAGGCGATCGGCGCCCGCGCTGATATTCGATCCATGGACGTGATTACCGAGTTCCTGAGTGCAAAGGTCGAGAACGCATGAAAACGCATCCTGCGCGGCAAGGCCTTCGAAGGCACGGCCACCCATTCCGGTGGCGTGGAAGACCGCAACTTCAAAGCCACGGTCTTCGAGCGCCGGCTTCAACGTCACCATGTATTTCAGTGCCGATTTGCCCAGGCTGGTCATGCCAATCAGCTTACTGTCCCGATTTGGAGGCTCGACCGATCGCGCAGCCCCGAGGACGGCACCGGCAGCCTGACTGAGAGAGGCTTTGCACACGGAGTTGAGCCCGTAGAGACCGCCCGCCCAAAGTATCATCTGGATGTCCGGAGCCAGCCGCTCGGCCGGGATCAGCGGCGAGAACGATACCGTGGAAATGACGTATTTCGGGACGCCTAGCGGCAACGCTACGCACACATCCAGTGCCAGGTCGGTTCCCATTGTTCCGCCCATGGCGACAACACCGTCGAACCGTCCGTTGTCGTGCAAGTCCCGTGTCAGAGCCGCGGCGCCCGCTGCCATGATCTGCATTGCACCGTTTTCATCACCGGTTGCGATAGCCGCCTCCACGGAACTGCCCGCCGCGGCGGCAACGTCATGCTTGGAATAATCCGTCGGCTCGGCCGGATCGCCGAGAACGCTGACATCCATCGTCAAAATCCTGCCGCCCTCCGCTTTGACGCACTCGGCGAGATACGCCAGTTCGTCGTTTTTCGTATCGTATGTCCCGATAATCAGGATCGTCTTTGCGGATATCATGAAGTCGGTTCCAGGTTTTCGGGGTACTCAGCGTATCTGGCTGTCGTGCATCTCGTGGTCTTCCTCAGCTTCGGCCGCGTAATGCTCCTTAAGAAGCCCCAAGATATGCAGGGCAATAACGGCGACAATGGCAATGAACAGAAGCGCTGCAATAGGTCGCTCGATCATGTCCAGGGGCGTCTTGACCCGTGCCATGGCACTCCGGAGCTTCGTCTCCATGATCCCGCCCAGGACCATCCCCAGTATGATCGGGACGACGGGCAGGTTCAGGCGTTTCAGAATCAATCCCAGCAAGCCGAAGGCCGCGGCGATCAGGCAGTCGGTCGCCGAATTCCTGAGCGAATAGACGCCCACGAAACTGAGCATGAGTATGATCATGCCCAGGAAACGTGTCGGCACCTGAATGATCCGGATAAGCGGTCCGGTCGAGATCATCAGGAAGGCCAGGACGATGACGTTCAGCAGGATGAGCGCAAGGTACAGCGCATAAACGAAGTCGAGCTGGTTCTGGAAGAGCTGCGGACCGGGGATCACATTGTGCACGTAGAACACAGAAAGCATCATTGCTGTCAGTGCCTCACCCGGAATTCCGAGTGCCAACAGGGGGATCATTGCAGCAGCGGGCACAGCGTTGTTCGCCGCTTCGGAGGCAATCAGCCCTTCAGGCGAGCCCTTTCCGAACGCTTCCGGGTTCTTGGAGGTTCTTCGCGCATAGGTGTAGGACAGAAACTGAGCCGTGAATTCGCCAACACCGGGGATCATGCCCATAAGCATACCGAAACCACCGCCGGCCGTTGCCACCCTCTTGTGCCGGAACAGCTCGGTCATACCGGACCAGAGCACGCCCCCTACAGGTTGCGCCTTGGGACTGTCGTCCTTCTCGGTCAGGAGCAACAGGGCCTGGCTGATTGCGAAAAGTCCGAGCACGACGACGATCAGGTTGAATCCGGAGGCAAGCCAGGTCTGGTCGAACGTATAGCGCCGAGTGTATGTCGTCGGGTCCAACCCGACCGTGTTCAGCAAGATTCCGAAAGCCGCAAGCATTCCGGCGGCATAGACCTGCCCCCGATGTGCGAGGATGACGAGAATTATCCCGAGAAGCGCAGCCAGGAAAATCTCACGGCTGCCGAACATCGGCGCGATCAGCGCAAGAACCGGCGACAAGAGGATAAGGCAGAGGATTCCGAATAATCCGCCCCAGAACGATGCCGAATAGGCAAGCGACACCGCCCGCTGCGCCTGTCCATCACGCGTCATCGGATACCCATCATAGGTCGTGAGCGCATTGACGGCAGTGCCGGGCGTATTGATCAGCACTGCCGGCAACGCACCCCCGTACATCGATGATCCATAGATACCCAGGAGCATCGTCAACCCGACGATCGGTTCAAGGGAAAATGTTGCCGGCAGGAGGATTGCAATTGCCACGGCGGGACCAACGCCCGGTATGGCTCCGATTATGACGCCGCCAATCGAGCCGACCAGGAGGGCCACCAGCACATCCCAACGTGCCAGGAGGTCTATGGCTGAAATCAGTGTTTCCATGGTTGTCTAAATTCAAAAGTAGGTCAGCATGATCTGGCGAACGCCGTCAGGAAAATGATCATAGATCGCGCCACCCGGTATTTTCACCTGCAGGAAAGAGCGGAAGACCAAAACCGTCGTTAAGGCCGCTGCGGTCGCCCCGCCCAGCATGCGCGGACTTCTGTAACCGGATCGGTAGGCAAGCAGAACGGAGAAAACAAGGGAGGCCGGCAGGTATCCGATGCGTGGAACGGCCAGGACATAGACCATGAACCAAATGGCATATTCAATCGAACGCAGCCAGAAACCGACTTCCGCCAGTCGGCCGGGAATACGTTCAGACAGGGTTGATCCCAGGAAATGCAGTGCCGCGAAGAGCGTCATGGCCGACAGTGAAACAGCCGGCCAAAACCGCGGTTCGGCAAACAGTTTTGCCCCGCCTCGCCATTCGGTCTGTGATCCGATTTGCGACAGAAGCGCGAGCGAGAACACCAGAAACAGCCCGGCAAACACGATGTCTCCGGGACGCCTGTAGCGCTTGAACAGCGTCTTGAGCGTTCGGAATTGCGTCATGACCGGGGTTCCCGACAAATCTCCGTGGCGCTCTTGATCCGGCGCCACGGCGCCGTACTCATTTGAGCATGTCGGCCATGCGTCCGAGTGTTTCGATATCGCTGTCAATCTGCGCCTGGGCGGCTGCGGCGTCCTGCCAATAGATCAACGCACCCGTCTCGGCGGCGATTTTCTGCGCGCGCTCGGACATGACCGTCTCCTTTGCCACGGCGACGATTTTGTCACGGACATCCTGTGGCACGTCCTTGTGAACAAAGAGGCCGTTCCAAAGGGCAATGTTGAGGTTCGGTTCAAGTTCACCCACCGTTGGTGTGTCGGGTGTGAGCGAGATCCGTTCCCCGCCTATGGAAGCAAGGACTTTCACCTTGTCGAGGCACGGCAGGATGAGTTGCAGCGTCGTATTTATGACGTCGACATCACCGGAAGCCAGCGTGTTGCAATCAAGAGCGTCAAATGCAGCATCGCTGGCAAAGGCAAATCCCTTCGACTTTGCCAGTGCCAAGGTGACACGGGTCGGGATCAGGGGCGCTCCAAAATGACCGAGCACAACATCGTTGTCTTTTGCGTGCGCGGCGAGCCCGTCGATATCGTCATAGGGCGCGTTGCCGCCCACTGCGATTACAAACGGATAGGTCAGGAAGTTGCCGATCGGCTCGAAGGGATTCGGATTCAACTCCGGAATTCCGATGTTGGGACCGATTGTGGGAATTGCGATTATGAAAGATCCGACCGTGTAGCCATCGGCAGGAGCATTGGCAACTTCAACGGCACCCGGAAACGGACCGCCACCTCCACCGGGTTTGTTTACGACCGCGGCAGCAACGCCGTACTTTGTCTGAAAATCCTCGGCGATCATGCGTGTCAGAACGTCTTCCAGATCGCCCGGCGGCCAGGGAACAACAAACTCAACTGGCTTTTCCGGAAATTCGGCAAGCGCTACCCCGGCGCTGAGCAGAAGCGCAGCCGCCGATGCAAGCGCTGTAATCGAACGTTTCATTGTTTCTCTCCCTCATATTGGTTCATTTATTGAACCGTTGTTTCAGAATTAGCTTGATATGACTCTGTTAACATGTCAACTAATTTCGTGCGCGTGCCGAACGGCCCAGCAGGAACTGCAATGTCGACTGTCGAGAAAGCATACTCATTATTGGGTTTCTTTTCCGAAGAAAAACCGGAACTGGGGCTGTCCGAGTTGAAGCGCCTTTCCGGGCGCGACAAGGCAACGACCTACCGTTACCTGGAAGCCCTTGAGCGCGTGGGGCTCCTTGAACAGGCGCCGGTGACACGGACTTACCGGATCGGCCCTGCAGTCCTGCGACTTGCGCAGCTGCGCGAAAGGACGATGCCACGGCTTTCTGTCGTCGAGGCCCTGCTGCCCGAACTCGCTGATGCCACAGGCGAGACCGTGCACGCTTCACACCTTGAAGGCGACCGGCTTATCACACTTGCGAACCGGGAAAGCTCGGCCCACAGCACCCGGGTTGTCATCGACATTGCCGAACTTCCTCTCCATGCCACGGCGTCCGGTCTCGCGGTCATCGCCTATGGGCCCGACAAACTCCGCTCTGCGGCAGCAGCGCGACTGGAAAAGTTCACGCCCCGTACGCCGAGCGACAACGACGCGCTCGATGCTGCGATAGCCGAGGCTCGAGATACCGGCTTCGGCCGATCGATTGGAGCCTATGAGGAAGACGTCCACAGCCTTTCCGTTCCACTCTTTGACGCGTCCGGGCAAGCCGCGGGAGCCGTCGCCGTGGCCGCGCTTGCATCCAGGATGACGCCGCAGCTGGAGCGCACAATACAGTCAGAGCTCATTCGCGTCGGACGCGCGATCACCGAGCGTTGGGGCGGACATGTTCCGCCCCGACTAGACGATATCTGGAATGCCGGACCCGTGACGAAAAAGGAACTGACTTGATGAGGGACTCAAACTTTCTGAAGGAGCAGAACGCCCGGCAATTCTGGCAGCCCATGGCCCATCCCGCGGAAAGTCAGGCTGATCCGCCGATAATCATCACAGGTGGTGAAGGCGTTCGGGTCCGGGATATAGACGGGCATGAGACCGTTGACGGGGTTGGCGGCCTCTGGAACGTCAATCTCGGATATTCCTGTGACCCGGTCAAGACGGCGATCGCCCGCCAGCTCGATCTCCTGCCCTACTATTCAACGTTTCGAGGAACGTCGAATGACAAGGTGATCGAACTCGCCCACGAATTAAGCGAATTTTTCTCAACGGAAGGAATGGTCAGGGCTTTTTTCACATCCGGCGGGTCGGACTCTGTGGAAAGCGCGCTTCGCCTTGCGCGGCAGTTTCATAAGATCAGGGGAGAGGGGACGCGCACCAAATTCCTGAGCCTGAAGAAAGGCTATCACGGCACGCACTTCGGCGCGGCGAGTGTGAACGGGAACGCGAATTTCCGAACGCAATATGAACCGCTCCTGGCCGGCTGCCATCACATTCCGGCACCTTATGTCTACAGAAATCCGTTCAACGAGACCGATCCGGCGCGGCTTGCCGAACTCTGCGCGGCGGCGCTTGAAGATGAAATCGCGTTCCAGGGGGCAAGCACAATTGCTGCCTTTATCATGGAACCGATCCTCGGTGCAGGCGGCGTGATTCCGCCGCACGAAGCTTTCATGCCGATGGTTCGCGACATTTGCGATCGACATGGCATACTTCTCATATCGGATGAGATCATAACCGCCTACGGTCGGACAGGCGCCTGGTCGGGTGCGCGCCTTTGGGGTGTTTCGCCGGATATGATGGCAACGGCGAAGGCGATCACAAACGGTTACTTCCCTTTCGGAGCATTGATGATCGGTGAAAGGGTCGCCGAGGTCTTTGAAAGCGATCGCTCCGGGGCAGCGAATATCGGGCATGGATATACCTATTCCGGTCATCCTGTCGGCGCGGCAGCCGCATTGGCGTGCCTTGCCGAAATGAAAGCGCAGAACGTCGTGGAAAACGCGGCTGCCCGCGGGAAGCAACTGTACGAAGGCGTTCTCGCACTCCATGAGCAATACGGCGCCATTGGCGACGTCCGGGGAGGCCGCGGCCTGATGATTGCCCTCGAACTGGTGTCGGACCGCGCGACTAAACAGCCGGACAAGGCCACGCCGCTCAAGGTTCAGGAGATTGCCTATCGGGAAGGCGCAATGGTCCGCGTGTCCGGACCCAATATCATTCTGTCACCGCCCCTGGTGCTCACGGAAGTCGACGTCACGACGATTCTTCACGCCCTTGATGCCGGATTCCGGGCTCTCGATTCTGCGGCATGACAGCGGATCACGTCGTTCTTCTCGGCACCAAGGGCGGACCTGCAATCCGCACCGGTTCGACAAACCCGACGTCGAGCCTTCTGGTCCTCGACGGTCGGCCAATCGTCATCGATTGCGGCCTGGGCGTCACCCGCGGGATCGTCGATCAAGGCATTCGTCTCAAGGATCTCCAACTGATCTTTGTGACCCACCTCCATTCCGACCATTATCTGGAACTTGGCCCTCTCATTCACACAGCCTGGACGGCCGGACTGAGCAACCCCGTCGATATCTGGGGACCGCAGGGACTTGATCAATATTGGACCGCATTTCTGACCTCGATGAATGCTGATATTGCACTTCGCATCGAAGACGAAGGGCGGCCGGACCTGACTGCCCTCGTGCGAATTCGGACAATTGAGGAAGGATTGTTCCTTCGCGAGAATGAGCTGGAGGTTCGGGCGCTCCGCAATCTTCACCCGCCGCTTTCCGACACATTCGCCTTGTCATTTCAATCAGCTCGGCGGCGCGTCGTCTTTTCCGGAGATACGCGGTATTTTCCGGAGCTCGCAAATTTTGCAGGAGATGCGGACCTTCTCGTTCACGAAGCCATGCTGGAGGCCGCATTGCCTTCGCTGCTGGAACGCATCGGAAACGGCGACGAGCGCCTCATGCACCATTGGCTGAGGTCACACACCCTAGCGTCAGATGCAGCAAGGACCGCCAGCGCAGCCGGGGTTCGCGCGCTGGCGCTCAATCACCTTATTCCTTCCGATGACCCGACTTTCGGAGAGCAGGACTGGTCGGACGCCGTGCAAGAATATTGGGAAGGCGAATTTCACCTTGGCAAGGACGGTCTTCGAATTGACCTTTGAGCCGAAGGGCGCCCTCCCCTTTGCGGAAAAAGCAAACTATGGTCCGGTTCGGCGGCGTATGGAGGGCCGGATGAACCAATCAGATCTTGAGGCGCTTGTCCGCTATGAGATCATCGCGCTGCACGATTTCATCGCCGGCTGGTTCCGCGGGGACATAGCTGAAGACAACGATCTGTTCGAAGCGGATTTCGCCGGACACCTCAACGCCGGATTTCAGAATATCCAGCCCGGGGGCAAGGTGCTGACCAAGGACGACATCGTCGGCGGGATCAGGGATGCGCACGGCGCCAATCCCGATTTCAGGATCTCGATCCATGATGTCGCCGTGCGCGAAGCATTCGAGGCGGGATCTGTGATCCTTGCCACCTATCTGGAGCGGCAGACCGGAGCCAAGGCCACCACACCGGCCGACAATGACCGGCTGAGCTCGGCCCTGATGCGGCGCGATGGGGATCGCCTGACCTGGCTGCATCTGCACGAGACGCTGGTGCGGTAGATGCTTTTCGATCGCTCGGATCGGCGCGCTGCTGAGGCCGCAACTGCTCAGCGCCATGCGTTCCGGCATGTCATCAAAGCGGGCGAGCCATGAACATACGCCGGGCAGGAGAAAAAGACGCCGTAGCCCTCGTCCGCTGTATTGATGCGGCGTATGCTGGTTACAGGGACCGCATTGCTGATCTCCCGGCGGTCGCTGACGGCATTCCTGAGGATATTGAGGCTGACCGGGTCTGGGTCGCGGAACTGGAAGAGGCCGTCGTCGGCGGCCTTGTTCTGGTTCTAGAAGACGGATTCGTGATCCTTGCAAACGTTGCCGTCGACCCGGGATTCGCAGGCCAGGGTCTGGGCAGGGCCCTCATCGATCACGCCGAAGCGTTATGTCGAGAAAAGGGATTGTCCGAACTGCGCCTGACAACTCATGTGGGGATTCCGGAGAACATCCGGCTTTATCGGCATCTGGGCTGGACGGAGACCGGACGGTCCGGGAACAGGGTGCACATGGCGAAGCGGTTTTGACTGCCAAAATGGCGCCACGGACCTGTTTCGCTCTTCGCTGAAAGACTTCAACCATGAAGTAGGCGAAGCAAGCGCACCCGGGATCATGTCCCGGGCGCGGGATCTGGAACGCCGTCAGGCGGCGAGCGGTTCGGCTTCCGATACTTCCGCTTCCAGTTTTTCAACGAGATCACCAGGCAGCGAAAGGGCTGATGCGAGGCGCTCCAGGTAGAGCCTTTCCCCGGGATGATCCGGATCAATCGCGAGGCGGGACACGAGGTAGAGCTCACATGCCTGCTCGATGCCGCCGCCGAACCGCAGTGGGCTATCCTTGATCTCATTGAGGACCTTGATGTGGACTTTGTGGTGTTGGGAACGGTTTCCAGGGTCGGAATACCGGGCCCTCTTCATCGGCAACACTGCAGAAACCGTTCTCGGCCTCGTGAAGTGCGGGGTCATAACAGTGAAACCGCAAGGCTTCATCTCTCCGGTCACGGTTGAAGCCAAAGCAAGCGTCGCCGCCTGACAAGCGCTGCGCACCCGGGTCCAACCTGGTCCTTGTGCGGTTCCGACAAGCACCGCGCGAAATCAGGCCATGACATGCTTGTCGGCGTCGATGCAGATGCTTGCGCCGGAAATTGTTCGTCCGCGCGGCGAACACAGAAAGAGGATAGCATCGGCGATCTGCCGCGGTGTTACGAACTCGCCCAGGGAAACTCTGGATAGTGCGTCCTCCATGCCCTCTTCAAAGCTCATGGCGCGTGCGACGGCATTTGCTTCAATGACGCGGTCGATACGCTCGCCCGCGACCGGCCCGGGCAGGATCGCGTTGACGCGGATGCCGAACGGGCCGAGCTCTCGCGCCAGTGTCTTGGTGAAACCGACGGACGCCCACTTGGACGCGGCGTAGGGAGCCCGGAACGGGAAGGCAAAGCGGCCGGCGGCCGATGACATGTTTATGATGCTGGCGTTCCGGCTTGCCTTCAGATGCGGTATCACCAACCGTGCACAATTGAACTGACCGGTAATGTTCACGGCCAGGGTCGCATCCCAGTCCTCCGGCAAGATCTCGTCAACCCGCCCGGTCGGGCCGGCGATCCCTGCATTGTTGACGAGTACGTCCAGTCCGCCGAGATTGTCTAGCGCGGCATCGATGAATGCTGCACATTCCTCGCGGTCGGCGACATTGCCCCGGCTTGCCGTCAGCCCGTCATGCGCTCCCTGCAGGGCTTCCACAGCCCCGGCATCGATATCGCAGATGTGGACCCGGGCGCCCTCGCCAAGGAAGGCCTGCGCCGTTTCCAGCCCAATTCCGCTTGCGCCTGCCGTCACGAGCACGCGGCATTCCGCCAGATCCAAATCCATCGATTGCCGTTCCCTTCCCGTTGCCTGGTACCTTGCTCAGATGTACCGCGGGCAGGAAACCCCCTATCCGGCAAGATCGCCCGAAGCACCCGCTGATTTCCAACCGAAGCCGGCAACGAACAAACTTCTGCGGAACTTCGGCGCTTTCCCCGCGATCAGGACGCGCAGACCGACGGATCCGCCCAGTTATCGCAAATCACTTCCTGCCTCGGAAAACGGATTTGAACATCGGCGAACTGGATCTGAAAGCCGCCGTTCGCCCACGACCATCTGCCTTTCCCGAAAACCTCGTGCTGCGCATCACAGCTTATGCCGAGGTAGATGACCTCTTCGCCTTCTTCCACCCGGCTATTGGCACCGCCTTCAACAAAACGGCTGACAGGGTATGTAGAACGCAATACCATGCCGTTCACGTTGCACTCATGATTGTAGCGATGCCCTTCGTTCGATACGTAGGCTGCGGCACCGGTTGTCAGTGCGATGAAACCAACAAGTGTGAATGTGGTAATCCGGCGCATCCGCCTACCCCCGGTTTCCCGAATTCTACTGCAGACTGATCCTGAATGCTTGCACTGTCAAATCCTGGCGCCTGTCGAAATCATTAATACAACTACTGATAGCATCAATAATCTATTCCCCTCCAGGTTCGGTAAGTGATCACTTTAATTTATCGATAAGATGAATAAAATTTTACACTTTTTCGGACATTGAATCAGGTCTGACTTAATCGGCATCGCCTATCGTTAATCGCATCAAGTTCATGCGTAGCGAGGCTCCGATGTCTGCCAGAATTCGTTCCCGTACTAAATTCGTCATTGGCCCGGATGGCGCACCCCTGACGCTTGCGGACCTGCCGGACAGCAACACCCAGCGTTGGGTGATCCGCCGGAAGGCGCAGGTGGTCGCAGCCGTGCGTGGCGGGCTTCTCAGCCTCGAAGAGGCGTGTGAGCGATATCGGCTGACGGTCGACGAATTCCTGAACTGGCAGGAATCGATCGCCCGTCACGGCCTTGCCGGGCTGCGGACGACAAAGGTTCAGCACTATCGCAGTGAACCCCGCCGGCGCCATCCCGAGGATGATGATTATACCGGTCAGGCCAACTGATCGCGGCGGTCAAGTCGTTGCGGACCTAACATGAGTGTGCCTGATGCTTGACCCTTCCAACCTGCTCGCGCCATTCTTGCAGGCCTCCGATTGGCTCAGGGAATCGATACACCGCAAATTTGCCGTGGCGGTGTTGCCGATCATTATCGGAACGGTCGTCCTGATCCTGGCCGTTGATGAGTTGATCCAGTACCGTTATGCCCGCGGCGAGGTGCTTGAAACGCAGTATCTGGCTGTCGAGCAATACCCGGAGATGTTCGGTGGATTGCTGTCAAATGGCAACACGGCTTTGGCAGAAAACCTGCTTTCCGCGATTGCCAGCGATCCGGACATTGCGTTCGTAGCCCTGAATGACAGCGCGGGGAATATCGTCGCAACGGCTGGCAGCAGCGCTTCTGAAAATCTCAGCCTGGCGATGGTTCAGGAAGAGTTTTCCTATTCCGATGGCGATGGAATACCCGTCAATGGAAGCCTCGTTGTTGAACTGACTTCGGGCCACATTCTCAGCGACATGTTCGAGCGGATTCAGATCAAGTTCCTTGCCGTCATCTCGCTTACGTTTTTCCTGTTCGTGTTGATCCGGCTGGCCAACGAGTTCATTATCGCCATGCCGCTCAATCGTATGATCGGAACGATCGAGGCCAATATCCGAGCCGGGACGCTGACGCCATTGAACGTCTTCGGTAACGATGAAATTGCCCGGTTTGGCAGGGCCTACAACATCCAGACCAACCAGATATTGCAGCACCAGTCTGAATTGCGCGACGCTAACAACAGGCTGGAAGCGATGGTGTCCAAACGCACCGAACAATTGTCCGGAGCTCTCTCGCGGGCTGAGCGCGCGAAACACCACATCGCGCGCATCGCCAATCAGGATGAGGTCACCGGTTTGCTCAACAGGCGCGGCTTCGCCGAGCGCTTGCAGGACACGATTGACGCGAGCGAGACGAAGAACGCAAATGTCGTCCTCTTCCTCATGGACCTTGACCGCTTCAAGAACGTCAACGACACACTCGGTCATGCTGCCGGCGACGAGTTGTTGCAGTATATCGCCGGCAAGCTCAAGAAAATCGGCGGTGAGAGCGGTGCACTTGGCCGCGTGGGCGGTGATGAATTCGCCATGTTCCTGCCCGGTCCCGTCACCCGGGCGGAAGCCACAATACAGGCGACGAGAATCCTCGACACCTTCAAGACTCCGGCGATGATCGCCGGCCGGCCAATTCACGCGGGAATCAGTATCGGCATCAGCGCCTACCCGGACAAAGGTAGCGATGCCGGACAGCTGATGAAGAATGCCGATATAGCGCTCTATCAGGCCAAGGAAGCGGGGCGCGGCCGCTATGTCTTCTTCAGCTCCAGGATGGCGCAGAGTGTCGTTGACCATGATCAGATCGAGATCGATCTGCGGCGCGGGATACGCGAGAGGAATGGCGTCGCTGTCTATTTTCAGCCGAAGGTGGACCTGCGGCAGGGCGCAGTCGTCGGCTTTGAAGCCCTTGTGCGCTGGCAGGACCGCAAAGGCGGCATCATCGGACCGGACCAGTTCCTTCCGATCGCGTCTGAACGAGGCATGCTTCTCGACCTCAGTGAACAGATCGCGGAGAATGTCACGGACG
>CAJHYR010000570.1_pt1 | contig 13679 bp, 11 predicted proteins | sample 9198791 | NCBI WGS metagenome assembly CAJHYR01 (sample SAMEA7708372, study PRJEB35096) | sediment metagenome | biome: marine neritic benthic zone biome [ENVO:01000025]; feature: sediment [ENVO:00002007]; material: shallow marine sediment [ENVO:03000034] sea grass bed [ENVO_01000059] ... | reverse complement strand
TTCTTATGGCTGATTACGAATGGCCGCTGTTTGAACAGGCCTTGAAAACTGATGGCCTACTTGGCGCGTTGCTTGAACCGGAACAACGCGCATTTCTGGAGTTGGCAGCATCGCACTACAATCGCATGAAACCAGATCTTGTCGACGCCAGCGCCGACCCTTCGATACCGAGAGTTATTCATCAGATCTGGCTCGGCGGAGACGTGCCAGCGGAGCTGCTTCAGTTTTCGCAAACCTGGCTCTCTAATCATCCTGACTGGGACTATCGATTGTGGACCGACAAGGACGTCGAAGGCTTTGAATTTGAGAACCGTGACCTGTTCGAGCAGGCTAATTGCTGGGGTCAGAAGACTGACATCCTTCGCGCGGAAATCGTGAACCGTTTTGGCGGGGTTTATGTCGATCTTGACTATATCTGTTACAAACCAATTGACGGAATCGCAAGTCGGTACGACTTTTTCGGCACCCTTCGAAATATCTTCCCGGCACATCTCGGTTGGCCAGAGATTTGGCGTTGGCCGATTATTGCCTGCAATTCGTTTTTTGGTTCAAAGCCGGCGCATCCCATCCTGACCGACTACTTGGAAAAAGTGCGTGACGTTTGGCAGCAGCCGGAGCTTTATGAATTCCGGAAAGGTGAATTGCCGTGGCCGGCCCTTGCCGCGATCGGTGGCGCGAAATCTGCCCGACGGATCAAGGAAACCGGCGTGCGGACCTATCTGCCGTACCATGAAGTGGTGATGGACCATCTGAAGGACGACGACTATGGACAGATCATCATGTTTCCGCCGGTGTTTTTCAACCCGGTCATGTCAGGCGCCAAGACCCTTTACATAATGCCGGATTTCTGGAAGCGCTGCAGCGGGGCCGGGATCAGGATGCCCGACGTAAGGCCATACAATCGCCAAATGCCCTATTCTCTCGGAAAGCATTTGTCGAAGAACAGCTGGCTTTAGTACGGGCAATCGGAACCGGGAGCACCATACTCGGCACGGTCGTCCAGGTGCCGGAGCGGTCAACTGGCGGGGCCGAGTTTCACCCGCCAGCCGGCAGACCCTGAACCTCGCCCCGCTTGATATGCGCTTCGTCCCATGCCTTTCGCGAAAAGACGTCATGCACGAGCGGCGCGAAATGCTCCAGCGGCTGCATCGGATAGTCCGGGTCGAAGGAAGTCTGGTCCCAGCGCTCACAGAACTCGACGCAGGACTGGTAATACGGATGGTCGCGGAATTCCTCGCGCTTTTCCGGATCCCAGCCGTAATGGTGGGCGTAGTAGACCATCTGGAAGATGCCGTGGTGCTCCACCACCCAGGTAACCTCCTCGCGCATGAACGGGCGCATGATTTCCGCCGCGAACTTGTCATGGTTCTGGGGCGCAAGCCCGTCACCGATATCGTGCAGCAGAGCCGCGACAATCCAGTCGGTGTCGGCACCGTCATATTCCGCCCGTGTCGCGGCCTGCAGGGCATGTTCCAGACGGGTTACCTTGTAGCCGGACAGCGTTTCGTCCGCCTGACGGGCGAGCTCATTCAGAAGGCGGTCGGCCGTGCCGGTATGGTAATCCTCTTCGTGTTTGCGCAGAAGTTCATAATCCTCCTGCGTCCCGTCCTTCATCTGGTTGAACGATACGGTTTCAGGCATTGCTTGCCCTCCAATTCAGACCGGGACTGCATTCCGGTCAGACGAGTACATGGCCACGGTTTCGTCCGCCCCGTCAGCGAGCGCCTTGGCGCGCTCGGCCAGAACCTCTTCATAGAATTGAAGAGCCGCCGGCTCAAAATCAACGCGCGGCGGGGCGAAATGGATCCAGTTGCGTTCCCTGTCCACACCGCGGGCCAGCATCGCATAGTCCCGATCGCCGACCATCTGCCGGACGCCTGGTGTCATATAGCGGATGGCGACGCCGATACGCCTGTCATTGGATGAATTCGGGCCGGAGGCGTGGAAAATGCGGCCATGGTGCAGCGACATCTGACCGGGTTTGAGGATGATGTTTACCGCCACGTCCTCGTTGACGTCCACGGCGATTTCCTGACCGCGTGAAAGCATGTTGTCGTCGGCGAATGTATCTGAATGGGGCACGATCTCCTGCTTGTGGGACCCCGGGACGAACCGCATGCAGCCAGACTCGGGCGTGACATCGGACAATGCAATCCATGCGGTCACCTGATCGTCAATACTGCCGAAACCCCAATAGGTAAGGTCCTGGTGCCAGGAGACGATCTTGTCGGATCCTGCCGGCTTCATGAACAATTCAGACGACCAGACGACAAGGTCATGACCAAGAATGCTTTCCACGGCGTCGAGCACTGTCGGCTCCAACGCGATCTCGGCCATCATCGGCACGACCAGGTGCGCACTGGTGCGGAAATATTGGGACACGTCGCGCGGCAGGCTGCCGGCGGGATAATCCCGCTCCAGGCCCTCAATGAGGCTGCGATAGTGCTTCGCCTTTTCAAGGCTCAATACGTCGACAGGACAGACATAACCGTCACGCTCATACCCGGCTGTCTGAACCGTGCTCAGAGATCCGCTCATCCGCGCCTCCCGGAACTATTCCTAGGCTGGAATCCTTACGCCTGTTTGAGTGCCTGCGGCAAGACCTCTTCGAGCGCGTCGAGGTCGTCGGCCTTTCCCGCCGAAATGCGGATACAGCGATTCTGAGGCTCAACGAACGGCATGCGAACGAAGACACCGCCAGCGGTCAGGCGATCCAGAACCGACTTGGCGTAGGCGCCGTCACTACCGCAATCGACAGCGACAAAATTGGTCGCGGTGGGCAGCGCTTTCAGGTCATTCGCTTCTGCGATGGTTACAATCCGGGAGCAGGCCTCGGCGACCAGGGCCCGCACCTTGCCGATCCAGGTTTCGTCGGCAAGAGAAGCCAATGCGCCCTCCACGGCGATCCGGTTGACGCCGAAATGGTTGCGCACCTTGTTGAAGGCGATCGCCAGGTTTTCCTCGGCGATTCCATAACCAATCCGGGCGCCGGCCATACCGTAAGCCTTGGAGAACGTGCGGAATCGGATAACAGACGGATTGGACACATCAATCGGCGGGGCCGTCCCGTGCGGGGCGAAATCGATATAAGCCTCGTCCAGGCAGAGCACCGTTCCGTCCGGGATCGCATCGATCATCTCCTGGACCATTTCGGCGCCGTGCCAGGTTCCCATCGGGTTGTCCGGATTGGCGAAATAGACAAGCGGGGCGTTTTCCTTGAGCGCGAGATCGAGCAGCGCTCCCGGGTCCTCCCTGTCGTCGCGATACGGAACCGTACAGAGGCGGCCACCATAGCCGGCGACATGATAGTTGAACGTGGGATAAGCGCCGAGGGAGGTGACGACCGGCGTGCTCTCGCCGACCAGCATCCGGTTGAGATAGCCGAGCAGCGCATCAATGCCCTCGCCGACGACAATATTCTCAGGGCAGACACCATGGCGCTCAGCCAGGGCCAGCTTCAGGTCATGATTCTCCGGATCGGCATATTGCCATACTTCGCGTGCGGCGCGGGCCATGGCCTCGATGGCCATCGGCGACGGGCCGAAGACACTCTCGTTGGCACCGATGCGGGCGCGGAATTCCTTGCCGCGCGCGCGTTCCTGCGTCTCCGGCCCGACAAACGGGACCGTCGCAGGCAGCGATTCAACAAGGGGCGTGTAGCATGGACCGGGCATGAGTAGACTCGACGGCGGCTGATTGCGAAAGCGGCAATAAGGCGCAAAGGATCAGTAAATGCAATGGGTTGCAGCTTTCAAACGTCCGTCGTCAGCCAAGGCGAAGCATCGGTCAGCGGGAAATCGAGCAGGGGCAGATTGCGGCCGGGGATCGAACCGGAGGGTGCTTGACCGATGGTCCGGGCACCCATGCGCCGGTAAAACGGTTCGGCTTCCGGGTCGGCCTCGATCGTCATCCGCCGTGCGCCAAGGCGCCGGCCCTCCTGAACCGCCCACCGAAACAGCGCCGCGCCGTGCCCCTGGCCGATATGTTCCGGATGGATGAACAGTTTCAAGAGGTCACAATCAAGACCGTCAACACAGACTTGCGCAACGCCGACGAGCCTTGAACCGCATTCCACAACGACAACGGTTGTGTCCTTCAACACGCGCGGCCTGAGGGTCATTTCTTCGTGGCAGGCGTTCATGAACTCAGCATCATAGCCCTACCAGGCTTTGGACTTGAGGCAGAGTTCAGACAGAGCAGGTAGCTCGTCCGTTGCTGCCGGACGGATGATCGCGTTATCTGAATGAGTGGTCATTGATTACCGAATTTCCGGCGACAACGCTCCGGACATGGGAAGCAGGCCAGAACTCATCAACGACTGCCGGGGTTCTCAATTCACCAGAATACAGCGGAAATCATTGACGTTGGTCTGGGTACCGCCGGTGATCACGGCATCGCCTGTTTTCTCAAAGAACCCGCCGGCATCATTATCGGCAAGATATGCGGTCGCATTCAGTCCGACCGCATGTGCCTTGTCGAGCATATCGGGGAGTATGACTGCACCGGCAACGTCCCTGCCATCGGAACCGGGGGCGCCATCGGCGCCGTCCGTGTCGCAGGCAATCACCGCAATGCGCGGATGACCATCCAGAGCGAGCGCCAGGGCCAGGGCATATTCCCGATTGGGACCGCCGCGCCCGTTACCGGTGATCGTCACTGTCAATTCGCCGCCGGAGAGGATCGCTGTACGTCCGCCCTCCTCTGCGGCCTGCCTTGCCAGTTCAGCATGCGCCGTGCCGATATTGCGGGCTTCACCTTCAAGGTCATCACCCAGGGTCACGACCCTGTATCCGGCCTTCTCCAGTTCGCAGGCCGCAGCGGCGAGCATCTCCGCCGGCCGGGCAATCAGCCGGTATTCTGCGTTCGCCAACACCGGATCGCCGGGCTTCGGTGTCTCGTTCTCCGCCACAGTGAGGTGTTCGATCACCGCGGCCGGACCGTTGATGTCATACTTTACAAGAATTGCGCGTGCATCAGCGAAGGTCGAAGGATCGGCCACGGTCGGCCCGGAAGCGATGGCCTCCGGATCATCACCGGGGACATCGGAAATGGCAAGCGTCAGGATATGCGCCGGATATGCCGAAACCGCCAGCCGCCCACCCTTGATCGCGGACAAGTGCCGGCGCACGCAATTGATTTCCGTAATCGTCGCGCCGCTGGCCAGCAGAGCCTTCGTGACAGCCTGCTTGTCGGCCAGTGTGAGACCGGGTGCCGGAGCGGCCATCAGAGCCGATCCGCCACCGGACAGGAGAAAGAGCACCAGATCATCCGGCCCGGCCGAAGCGGCGAGCTGCAGCATGCGATGCGCCGCCTTTTCGCTGTTATCATCGGGTACGGGATGTCCGGCCTCGATCACCTCGACCCTGTCCGTCGGCAGAGCGTAGCCATGACGCGTGACAACTGCCCCGCTCAGCGTTCCCTGCCAATTGGCCTCCAGGGCCTGTGCCATCGCGGCCGCCGCCTTGCCGGCGCCGGTGACGATCAGCCGGCCCTTTGGCGGTTCAGGCAAAAACCGCGGGACGCACACTTCCGGGCGCGCGGTTGCAACGGCAATATCGAACAGATGCCGCAGGAAGACGCGGCGATCGGAATCGTTCTGGTCTTCCATTCCGGTATCCGGTCAGGCGACCTCGTGGCTCGCCATGATCTCCAGCGCCCGGACAATGGCCGAATGATCCCATGCCGCGCCGCCATTGGCGCTGCAGGCATTGAACAGCTCCTGCGCCGTCGCCGTATTCGGCAGGCTGACGCCGAGGGATTTCGCACCCTGCAGAGCAAGATTGAGATCCTTCTGGTGCAGTTCGATGCGGAAGCCCGGGTCGAACGTGCGCTTGATCATCCGCTCGCCGTGGATCTCCAGGATTTTCGACGAAGCCAGCCCGCCCATCAGGGCCTGACGGACCTTCGCCGGATCGGCGCCGGCCTTGGAAGCGAAGAGCAGAGCCTCGCCAACAGCTTCGATGGTCAGGGCGACAACGATCTGGTTGGCGACTTTGGTCGTCTGACCGACGCCGTTATCTCCGACCAGTGTGATGTTCTGACCCATTTTCTCAAAGACCGGGGTCGCCCGGTCGAACGCTTCCTGGTTGCCACCGACCATGATGGTCAGGGATGCCGCCTTGGCGCCGACCTCGCCGCCGGAAACCGGCGCATCAAGGTACTCGCAGCCAAGGGCGTTGATCTTCGCTGCGAATTCCTTGGTTTCGATCGGCGATATTGAGCTCATGTCGATGACCAGCTTGCCGGCCGACAGGCCGGCGGCAACGCCGTTTTCACCGAACAGCACGGCGGCGACCTGTGGCGTATCGGGCAAAATCATGATGATGATATCAGAGGCCTCCGCAACGGCCCTGGCGTTATCGAAAACGGTGAGGCCCTTGTCGAGAAGATCCTGCGGCGCAGGCGTGCGATGAACCGCCGTTGAGACAGAATATCCGGCATCGAGCAGATGCCCCGCCATGGGCGCCCCCATTATGCCGATGCCGATGAAACCGATTTTTTCCATTTCGCTTTGTTCTCCCGAATCCAGTTTTAACGCTGGTCAACCACCGTTCCGGTATGGCGCGAACCAGTCCAGCCCTTCGACGGTGTTGCCCTGCGGGTTGTATTCACATCCGATCCAGCCCTGATAGCCAATCTCATCGAGGAACGCGAACAGGAACGGATAATTGATTTCGCCCGTGCCGGGCTCATGGCGGCCGGGCGTGTCGGCGAGCTGAATGTGGCCGATCTTCGGGAGGTATGACTTGATCGTCGGCGCAAGGTCACCCTCCATGATCTGCATGTGATAAATATCATACTGGAAATAGAGGTTTTCGTAGGCGACTTCTTTAATGATATCAATCGCCTGCTTCGATCCGTTCAGAAAGAACCCGGGGATGTCCCGGGTGTTGATCGCCTCGATGACGAGTTTGATATTCTCGCTTTTCAGGCGCTCTGCGGCGTAAGCCAGGTTCTCAATAAACGTTGCTTTCAGGGCAGCCGGGTCTGCACCGTCCGGTGTCAGACCGGCAAGGCAGTTCACCTGCGCGCAATTCAGCGCGGTGGCATACTCTATCGCCGTATCCACGCTCGCGCGGAATTCGTCCACACGGTCCGGCAGAATGGCGATGCCACGCTCGCCGGCACCCCAGTTGCCGGCCGGCAGGTTGTGCAGCGCCTGGGTCAGACCATTCGTGGCAAGCCGGTCAGCCAGTTCGTTCTTGTCGAAATCATAGGGGAAGAGGTATTCGACGCCCGTGAAGCCGGCCTTTGCCGCGGCTTCGAAGCGGTCAAGAAAATCGACCTCGTTGAACATCAAAGTCAAATTGGCGGCAAAGTTCGGCATTCGGCATCCTCCGTAGGCGCCTATGCGGGCGCCAGTTCTTCATCCTGTTCGGCGGCATCGCTGCCCATGTCGACAGGTTTGGTCAGCGACAGGTTGGGATCAAGACAGAGGATTTCCTCAAATTCATTGATCTGGTCAACCTCTGTGCCCATGGAAATGTTGGTGACTCGCTCCAGAATGAACTCCAGAACGACCGGAACCTGATGTTCTTCCATCAACCTTTCCGCTTCCGCGAACGCTTCCTTGAACTCGTTCGGGCTCTTGACGCGGATCGCCTTGCAGCCAAGGCCTTCGGCGACGGCGACATGATCGACGCCGTAACCGGGAACGGCATCGGTTTCATCCGTGGCGTTGATGTTGTCGAAGGCCAGACTGACTTCGAAATCCATCTCAAAGCCGCGTTGGGCCTGGCGGATGAGCCCGAGATAGGAATTGTTCACGACGACATGGAGATAAGGCAGCTTATGCTGGGCGCCGACGGCCAGTTCTTCGATCATGAACTGGAAATCATAGTCGCCGGATAGTGCGACAATCTTCTTGTCCGGCAGCGCGGCACGAACACCGAGTGCCGCCGGCAGTGTCCAGCCGAGCGGGCCGGCCTGGCCGCAATTGATCCAGTTTCGCGGATTGTAGACATGCAGGAACTGGGCGCCGGCGATCTGCGACAGTCCGATGGTTGTGACATAACAGGTATCGCGTTCGAACTCGTCGTTCATTTCCTGATAGACGCGCTGAGGCTTCAGCGGCACCTCATCGAAATGAGACTTGCGGAGCATGTTCTTCTTGCGGTGCTCGCATTCGCCGGCCCAGGCCGACCGGTCCTTCAGCCGGCCATCGGCCTTCCATTCCCTGGCGACCTCGATAAACAGTTCCAGTGCCAGTTTGGCATCGGAAACGATGCCGAAATCCGGGGCAAAGACACGGCCGATCTGGGTCGGTTCGATGTCGACGTGAATGAACTTGCGCCCTTTTGTATAATTCTCCACCGAACCCGTATGTCGGTTCGCCCAGCGATTGCCGATGCCGAATATGAACTCGGCCTCCATGAATGTCCGGTTGCCGTAGCGATGGCTCGTCTGCAAACCGACCATGCCGGCCATCAGCGGATGATCATCCGGGATAACCCCCCACCCCATCAGTGTCGGAACAACCGGAACGCCGGTCAGTTCTGCAAACTCGACCAGCAGATCGCTGGCGTCGGCGTTAATGATGCCGCCACCGGCGACGATCAGCGGCGCGTCGGCCTCGTTCAGCATCGCGATCGCCTTTTCCGCTTGCTTGCGCGTCGCCGACTGCTTGTAGACGTCCAGCGGCTGGTAAGTGGCTTCATCGAATTCAATCTCCGCCAGTTGGACGTCAATCGGCAAATCGATGAGTACCGGGCCGGGCCGGCCGGATTTCATGATGTGGAATGCCTTCTGGAACACCATCGGAACAAGGGCCGCTTCCTGGACGGTGACCGACCATTTGGTGACGGGCGCCGCAATCGATTCGATATCGACCGCCTGGAAATCCTCCTTGTCGAGCTTGGCCCGCGGAGCCTGCCCGGTAATGCAGAGGATCGGAATCGAATCCGCCTGTGCTGCGTAAAGACCGGTGATCATGTCGGTGCCCGCCGGACCGGACGTGCCAATACAGACGCCGATATTACCCGCCTTTGCGCGGGTATAGCCGTCCGCCATGTGAGACGCGCCCTCAACATGACGCGCAAGGATGTGGCGGATCTTGCCGCGATCCTTCATCGCCGCGTAGAGCGGATTGATGGCAGCGCCAGGCACGCCGAAGGCGACATCGATGCCTTCCTTCTCCAGAACCAGAACCGCTGCGTCGACTGCTCTCATCCGGGCCATTTTCGAACTCCTCCGATTGATCCGAAAGCTAGCCTAGTCCTGCCGATCTAATTTATCAATTTTTTTGGAAATATTTTCCATTTAATCAATTATTCGTCGTATCCCATTGTTATTCAACGGTAATCGATTTTCCAATTTCATTGAAAATTGGATTTGGAAAATATTTTCACATTTGGCAGACTGCCGATGTACCGACAGGATCGAAGACGATGGAAACCATTCAAAAACGGCGCCGCGGCAGGCCTCGAATATCCACGGGCGGCAAGACGACCGGCTCCATCAAGTCTCTCGACCGCGCCCTTTCACTGTTGAAACTTCTGGCCGATACCGACGGGCTGACGCTGACAGGAATCGTTGAGCAGACCGGAATGGCCGCATCGACGGCGCATCGGTTTCTCTCGAGCCTGCAGAGCCACGGGCTTGTCGATTTTCACGACGACGACCAGCGCTGGCAAGTCGGCGCCGAGACCTACCGAATCGGCTCGGCATTCCTGAGGCGAACGAAAGTCGCCGATGTCAGCCGCCCGGTCATGCGGGCGCTCATGGAGGAAACGCAGGAAACAGTGAACCTTGGTGTTGCGGATGAGGACGATGTTGTCTTCATCTCGCAGGTTGAAACCCATCAGCCGATCAGGGCGTTCTTCCGGCCCGGCAGCCGCGGTCCGATGCACGCCTCCGGAATAGGCAAGGCCCTGCTCTCCCACTTTCCGATTGAGAGGATCCAAAGCCTTTCCAGAATCCGCGGGTTGCAGTCCTTTACCGATCAGACGATCACCAATGAGCGCGGCTTGATCGAAGAGCTTGAGGAAAGCCGAAAGCGCGGCTGGGCGCTCGATGACGAGGAGCGCACGGTCGGCATGCGCTGCATTGCTTCGGCCATCTTCAACCATTACGGCGAACCGGTTGCAGGCATTTCCATATCCGGTCCGGTGGTCCGCCTGCCGGACGGGCGGCTGGCCGAAGTCGGCACGCAGGTGCGAAATGCTGCGGAGACGATCACCCGGCTCGTCGGCGGATACCAGCCGACCTGAAATCAGACAGCTCTACATATTCGGATAGACCGGCCCCTCGCCGCCCTGGGGCACCGTCCAGTTGATGTTCTGGTTCGGGTCCTTGATATCGCACGTCTTGCAGTGAACGCAGTTCTGGGCGTTGATCACGAACTGCGGTTCGTTACCCTCTTCGTTGACCCATTCATAGACGCCGGCCGGGCAATATCGCCCCGACGGGCCGGCGAAAAGGTCATGCTCGCTCGACTTCTGAAGCGCGTCGTCGGCAACCTTCAAATGGACCGGCTGATCTTCTTCGTGATTGGTGCTGGAGAGAAACACAGAAGACAAGCGGTCGAAGGTCAGCTCGCCGTCAGGTTTTGGATACTGGATCGGCTTGCATTCAGAGGCCGGTTTCAAAGTCGCATGATCGGGCTTGCCGTGGTCCAGGGTTCCGAACACGGAAAGGCCGAACAGCTGGTTGGTCCACATGTCGAGACCGCCGAGCGCGATACCGAGATAGGTCCCGAATTTCGACCAGAGCGGTTTGACGTTGCGGACTTTCTTCAGATCTTCGCCGATATCAGATCCACGCCATGCCTGCTCATAGCCCTCAAGCGTATCGCCCGTGCGGTCTTCGGCAAGAGCTTCTGCAGCATGTTCCGCCGCCAGCATGGCGGAAAGAATAGCGTTGTGACTGCCCTTGATGCGCGGCACATTAAGGAAACCGGCAGAACAACCGATCAGTGCACCGCCCGGAAAGGCAAGTTTCGGCACCGACTGGTAGCCGCCCTCGGTGATGGCGCGCGCGCCATAGGAAATCCGCCGCCCGCCCTTGAACGTGTCGGCGATTGCAGGATGCGTCTTGAACCGTTGAAACTCTTCAAACGGCGATAGATAGGGATTGGCGTAGTTGAGGTGCACGACAAAACCGACTGAGACCAGATTGTCGTCAAATTGATAGAGGAACGAACCGCCGCCGGTGCGTCTGTCGAGCGGCCAGCCGAACGTGTGCTGGACAAGTCCCGGTTTGAAAACCGCAGGATCGACCTCCCACAGCTCTTTCAGACCGATACCGAATTTCGGATGATCGCTGTCGGCATCAAGCCTGAACTTTGCAATCAGCTGTTTCGCCAGGGAGCCACGCGCACCTTCGGCGATCAGAACGTATTTGCCGAGCAGTGCCATGCCGCGCTGATAGGCCGGGCCCCGTTCGCCGCTTTTCGTGATACCCATGTCGCCGGTCGCAACACCGATGACGGCGCCGTCATCCCCGTAGAGCACTTCGGCGGCGGCAAAACCGGGATAGATCTCGACACCGAGCGCTTCAGCGCGTTCGCCCATCCAGCGGCAGACATTGCCGAGAGAGAGGACATAATTGCCATGATTGTCCATCAGCGGCGGCATCATGAAATTGGGCAGGCGGATAACGCCTTCAGGCCCGAGCAGCAGGAAACGGTCTTCCGACACTTCTGTTCTGACCGGGCAGGATTCGTCGTCCCGCCAGTCAGGCAGCAGCCGGTCAATGCCGATCGGATCCATGACAGCCCCGGAAAGGATGTGCGCCCCGACCTCGGCTGCCTTTTCCAGCACGACAACCGAACATTCTTCGTTCAACTGTTTCAAGCGAATTGCCGCGGCAAGGCCGGCCGGACCGGCCCCGACGATGACGACATCATATTCCATGCTTTCGCGCTCAGGCAGCGCACCGTTTTCTGCTTCAGACACTTTGTTGTTCCCTGCACCCCGTTTTCCGCCCGAAACCCGGGCATCGGGCACTCTAATCATATTTTCTGCAGGGAACAGATGTCCGAATGCGACGTTTACGCATTGGGTGCTTCTCGCGCGCGCCGATCTATGGGAAAATAGATCATGACTGGTCAATCAAGTTCAGATAGGGCATCAGCTGCCGTCATCCTGCGATTCTATTCAGATGCCGGCGTTACCGATGCTCTGTCGGAAACACCGGTCGACCGGTTTGCCGAAACGAAAGCGCAAGCGCAATTGGCCGAAATTCGGCGGCAGAAGGCGGAACCGCCGCAAGCAGATAATTCTGCGCGCCCGTTTGCTCCACCGACTGAACAGGCTTCCCCTCAGGTCAATACGGTCAGCATGCCCTCAGATGATGCCATCATGGCCGCGCGCGATGCCGCGGCTTCCGCCGGAAACCTTGAGGAACTGAAATCCATTCTGGCGAATTTCCAGGGCTGCAATCTGCGCAATACCGCAACCAACCTTGTCTTCGCCGATGGCAATCCGGAAGGGCACGTCATGCTGATCGGCGAAGCCCCGGGGCGCGATGAGGACCTTCAGGGATTGCCCTTTGTTGGGCGGTCGGGTCAGTTGCTCGACCGCATGCTCGCAGCGATCGGCCTAGACCGCACAAAGGTCTATGTCGCCAACACGGTGCCCTGGCGCCCACCCGGCAATCGCACCCCGACGCCCCAGGAAACCGAAATCTGCCGGCCGTTCATTGAGCGGCAGATTGCCCTGGCGGATCCGGACCTGCTGGTCCTCCTTGGCGGCGCTGCGGCCAAACAAATGCTGCAGACCAGCATTGGGATCTTGAGATTGCGCGGTAAATGGCGGCCTTTCCATAACGGCAATCGCGAAATCAGGGCCCTGGCGACCCTGCATCCGGCCTATTTGCTGCGCCGTCCGCTTGAAAAACGGCTCGCCTGGCGGGACATGCTGACGCTCCAGAAAGCCCTGGAAGATCTGGACTGAAAACAGTCCGATCCGCGCCGGATCGGCAACTTCAAACGCGCAATCCTGCATGTGCGGGCCACTCGGCAGGTTGAGCACTTCCGACAATTCCCGGACGGGATCGGCTGTCCAGTACCGTTCCGGTGGTTCTGGTGTCATCGCCTGCGTACACCTGCACTGATGATCAGAACTTGCCGTGCTTCAGATAGGCTTCCTGTGGATCCATGCCGGCCCGGATCGCATTGCGGATTTCGCTTTCCGTATTGATATCGGTCTCCGATTTTTCGATAACCTCTTCGACGATCTCCTTCGGAACACGGATCAGGCCGTCACGATCGCCGACCATGTAATCCCCCGGATTGATGTCGACCTCGCCGATGCGGATTGGAACGTTGACCGCAGCAGGCAACCACCAGCCAACGATGTCGCGTGGCGTATGACCGCTGCACCAGGTCTGGAAGCCGAGGTCCAGCAGGAAATCGCCATCGCGGATTATGCCGTCGGCCACGGCTCCGCGCACACCCTTGTCGCGCAAGGTCTCCGCGGAAAGTTCTCCCATATGGGCGACGGTGGAATCGTTCGGCTGATTGACCCAGATGTGCCCGGCGGGGCATTGCGATAATAGCCCGGTCCATGCGAGCAGCGTTTCGTGCGCATCCGCCGTCGGATCGACCTTGCCGAGGATCGTAAATGCCGGACCGGCCATCGCCTTCTCAGGTATGATCGGTCGCAGCCGCGGCGGAAGCGTGAATTCACGCAAACCCATCTTGCGCATCACATCGTGGACGACGCCGGTGTAGCATTTGG
>CAJHYR010000371.1_pt1 | contig 13707 bp, 8 predicted proteins | sample 9198791 | NCBI WGS metagenome assembly CAJHYR01 (sample SAMEA7708372, study PRJEB35096) | sediment metagenome | biome: marine neritic benthic zone biome [ENVO:01000025]; feature: sediment [ENVO:00002007]; material: shallow marine sediment [ENVO:03000034] sea grass bed [ENVO_01000059] ... | reverse complement strand
CGATTGAGCGCGTTGTAATAGGGCTGGCAAACCACGGGCTGCGGCACGTTGTTACCTGCACAAAGACGGCAGATTTCCGCGATACGCCAAGCCCGGTAATTGCTGACGCCGAAGTAACGGATTTTACCGGACTGGATCAGGGTTCCCAAGGCCTGCACTGTCTCTTCAAGCGGTGTTTCGTGATCTTCAACGTGCAGATAATAGACATCGATATAATCGGTCTGAAGACGCCGAAGGCTGTCCTCGCACGCCCGCATGAGCCATTTGCGGCCAAGCCCCCGCCGGTTCGCCTTGTTGCCCATCTGGTTGCCTCCCTTGGTCGCAAGCACCCAGTCATCGCGACCGCCGGCGATTGCCTTTCCGACGATCCGCTCCGACGCCCCGTCATTGTAGACATCGGCAGTGTCGATGAAGTTGACCCCGCTGTCGGCTGCATCTTCGATAATCTTGACGGAATTCGCTTCGTCAGTGCGGCCGCCGAACATCATGGTGCCGAGGCAAAGGCGCGAAACGGTCAGACCGCTCCTGCCGAGCTTTTCAAATTGCATTGTGTCGTCCTGTAATCAGCCTGATCGCATCAACTATGCGGGTCGATGGCGTCACGCAAACCATCACCGAGGAAATTGAAAGCCAGAACCGTAATAACGACTGGCAGCATTGGCAACATGATCCACGGATAGAGCGCGACAGCCTCAATGTTCTGTGCCTCTGACAGGAGAACGCCCCAGCTCGTGATCGGCGGCTTGAGCCCGAGCCCGAGGAAGCTCAGTGCTGTTTCGGCGAGGATCATCGATGGTATGGCCAGCGTTATCGATGCGATCAGATGGCTCATGAAATTCGGCAGGAGGTGATAGGATATGATCCGGCCCGGGCTTGCGCCCATCAACTGGGCGGCAACGCAGAAATCCTCTTCCCGAAGGGCAAGCAACTTCGACCGCACCGCGCGTGCCAGCCCTGTCCAGCTGAGTATTGCCAATATGAGGGTCAAGCCGAAATAGACGAGGATCGGGCTCCAATAGACCGGTAATGCGGCCGAAAGTGCCATCCAGAGCGGAAGATGCGGCAGGGACTGTAGAATCTCGATTATGCGCTGGATGATATTATCGACTTGCCCCCCGAAATAACCGGCAACGCCGCCGAGCAGCAGGCCCAGGAAGAAACTGAGGGCGACGCCGATCAGACCGACTGTCAGCGAAATTCGGCCGCCGTAGAGCAATCTTGACGCCATGTCCCGCCCGAGGCGGTCCGTGCCGAGAAGGAACAATGTTCCCCCCTCGCCCGGGCAAATGAGGTGGAAATCGGATTCGTAATAACCCCAGAACTTGTACGGATCGCCGGTGCAGAAAAAGCGCACCGGGTAGATGTTGCTGATGTCCTCGACATATTCCAGTTCCAGCGTGTCCAGGTTCCGTTCTGTCGTGACGCCATAGGTGAACGGCCCGATGAAATAGCCTTCGTGAAAAAAGTGCACCTGTTGCGGCGGCATATAAATGTAATCCGCGTGTCTTGTGTGCAGGTCGTATGGCGCCAGAAATTCGGTAATGACGATCGAAAAATAGCTGAGCAAGAGAACGAACAGCGAAATATAGGCGATCTTGTGCCGCTTGAACCGCCACCAGATCAGCTGCCCCTGAGAGGCATTCAGAAATTCATCGGAAAGCCCGGACCCGGCCAGATCGTCGGCGACGGGATCGAACGGCGCATCGGACACGTAATGGGTCGACGTGCTGTCCATTAACGCACCGCACCGGTTAGCCGAATTCGCGGATCGAGGACACCGAGCAGGATATCGGATATCAGCATGCCGACGACAGTCAGCACGGCAAGAAACATCAGGAACGAGCCGGCAAGGAACATGTCCTGACTCTGGAGCGAATCCAGGAGCATCGGGCCGGTCGTCGGCAGTGACATGACCGCCGAGACGATCACAGAACCGGACACGACTTCCGGCAACAGGCTGCCGATGTCGGCCACGAACGGGTTCAGTGCCATGCGCAGGGGGTACTTCCGCAGAAGCCGGCCCTCAGGCAGCCCCTTCGACCGGCCCGTCACCACATATTGCTTCTGCAATTCATCAAGAAGGTTGGCCCGAAGGCGCCGGATCATTCCGGCCGTCCCCGCCGTACCGATCACGAATACGGGCACCCATAGATGTTCCAGAACGGAAAGCGCCTTGCCCAGGCTCCAGGGTGCGTCGATATATTTCGGATCCATCAATCCGCCGATCGACGTCCCGAAATAGACATTGGCAAAATACAAGAGGATCAGCGCCAGCAGGAAATTCGGCGTTGCAAGTCCCAGCAATCCGATAAAGGAAAGGCTGTAGTCGCCGATGCTATACTGATTGACGGCCGTGTAGACGCCGATCGGAAAGGCGACGATATAGATAAACAGAATTGTCCCGGCATTCAGGATGATGGTCAGGAACATCCGATCGCCGACCACGTCAGCAACTGGTTTGTCATGCTCGAAAGAGTAGCCGAGGTCGCCCTGCAAAAGGCCGGTAACCCAGACAAAATACTGCTCCACCATCGACCGGTCGAGACCGTATTGCTCGCGCAGAAACTTGATCTTGTCGTCGGCGACCCTGACACCCTGGGATTCCAGTTCCGCAATATAGGTGGACAGATAGTCACCCGGCGGAAGCTGGATGATTACAAACACCAAAATGCTGATCACGAAGAGTGTCACCACCATCGTGATCAGCCGATTGATGAGATAATTGAGCATCGAACCGACCTCTGCAACGCCAGGCTTGACGGTTACCCGTCAAACCAGAAGGTGTCGGGCCTGTACATGCCGAAATAGGATCCCGGTTCCCAGTTGTAGAACGCCTTCTCCGGTACATTCTGGAGCTTGGCGTTGGCGACCACGATTTGCGGGACAGCCGAAACGAGTCCGATCGAGAATTGGTGCTCGGCATGTATATCAAGCATCTCCTGCCAGATTTCCCTGCGCCTATCGGTATCCTGAACCTTGTGCCACTCATCGAAAAGTTCCACCAACCGGACGACGGGCGCCAGGTCGGGCGGCTCGCCCGCCGTGCCCTTCGTTTCGTAGTACTGACCCCATTGCGGCCATTGCAGTTCATTCTTGTCGGTCGGAACGAGTTCGAAAGGGCTCCAGTCCGGCGTCGGCATCGCATTGTCCAGCCCGAACCACACGGCCACATGGGTTTCGCCGGCGATCACGCGGCGGCGGAAAACCTCACGCTGGGTCGATTTGGTGAACAGCTTTATGCCGATCTTCTCCCAGTCGTCCTTGACAAGTCCGAGAATATCCACCTGCTCCAGACTTTCGCCGGCCGTCTCGACGACGATCATCATCGGTTCCCCATTGGGCAATAGCCGGATGCCTTCAGCGTTGCGCTTCGTCAGACCGATTTCGTCAAGCAGCTTGTTGGCCGCGTCGGGATCATGTTTCGCCCACTTGTCGCGGTATTCCGGTTTGGCCAGATCAGAGTCCGGCAACACGGTATTGTTTCCGACCAGGCCCAATCCAAAGAATATGACCTTGTTGATCGACTCCCGGTCAATTGACATTGAAAGCGCGTGCCGGAACCGCTTGTCCTGAAAGAGCTGCCGCCATTCGGGATCCTTGTGGTTCATGTTCGGGTAGAGCGCCATCTTGGATCCCTTGCCGGGCACCCAACGCAAGACCTTGAAGCCGTTCCGCTTTTCACCCTTTTTCAGGAACGTGTAATTGGCGAATGCAATATGATCGGACTGCAAGTCGCTGTCGCCGCTACCGACCTTGGCCGGAATGAGCTTTCCGCTTGTTACGGTCATTGTCACCTGATCGATATAGGGAAGCTGTTTTCCGTCCGAATCGATGCGGTGATAGTACGGGTTGCGGTCAAATACGTACCGGTCAGATGGTGGTTCGGTTTTCAGGATCCATGGCTGCAATGTCGGCCGCGTCGGATCATTGTTCTTGTAGGGCCGGTCATGGGTAAAGTGCAACGCCACCCAGTTCCGTTTTCCTGCCGCCTTGGCCATTTCCTCCAGCTTGTCGCGGTCGGTATATTTGACGTGATATTGTTTCAAGAAATGGGACGGCCTGTAGATATAAAGAGGGTTGGGAGCCGCAAGCGCTGCGAGAAATGTCGGATTGGGCTCGTCCCAGCTGTACCGGACAGTCAGGTCGTCGATATATTCCACCTTGGGCGGCTTTCCGTCGACGAGTAGTTCACGGGTGACGCCACCTGGCGCCAGTTCCTCGTTGGTCTGCACATCTTCCCAGAAATAACGAAAATCTTCGCTGGTAAACGGATGACCGTCCGACCAACGGTGCCCCTTGCGGATATGGAAGGTGAATATTCGGCCTTCCTCGACTGTAATGTCCTTCAGAAGATCGGGCTTCAGTTTCAATTTCTCGTCATAGCCGACCAAACGCGCATAGCCGTAGACAACTAGACGTCTTACATCCTTTTCCTTGCCGATCAGGGTTTCCAATATGCCACCATATCGGCCCGGTTTCTTGCCGTTCGCCTTCAGATCGACAATCTGTGGTTCGGCAGGCAAGCGTTCGGCGACATGCGGCAGCTTGCCGGATTTGACTATGTCAGCGAAAAACGGCGGTTCGACTGGATCACCGGCCTGTGATGGCAATGCCAGTAGAGAACAAACAGCCCCGAATATCAGGCCGCTAGGCAACCGCTGCGCTACGACACGTCCCAAATTCATCTCTCTCTCCCTGTTTCGCGGAATACAGCCATTTCAGGCCGCCTCCGTCAACGCATGGGCGCGGACAAAATGTCCCTCGCCAACATCAATCATGGATGGTTCGCCCCGGCGGTCTGCCGCAAACGGTTCGGGCCAGGCGTCCGGCTCGGACATACGGCCGGCTTTCAGCGCCGCAAAATCAAGCGGCCGGCCGGGATCCGGATAGGGAACTGCCGACATCAGCGCCTTCGTATAAGGATGCATCGGATTGCGGAACAGGACTTCACGTGGAGCCAGTTCGACCAGATTACCGGCGCACATAACGGCAATTCGATCGGCCACATAATCGACAACCGCCAGATTGTGGGAAATGAAAATGTATGTCAGGCCGAGCTCCGTCTGCAGATCCTTCAGGAGATTGAGGATCTGGGCCTGAATGGAAACGTCAAGCGCGGAAACCGGCTCGTCACAAATAAGCACATCCGGCGAAAGCGCGAGCGCCCTGGCAATACCGATCCTCTGGCGCTGCCCACCGGAAAAACTGTGCGGGTAGCGGTTCATGTGCTCCGTTCCGAGGCCAACCAGCCGAAGTAGATCCAGAGCAGTCTCCCTGCGACTCTCCGCGGTTCCGATATTGTGGACGACCAGCGGTTCGGCAATGATGTTACCGACTGTCATTCGCGGATTGAGCGAGCTGTAAGGGTCCTGGAAGACATACTGGATCTTGCGCCGAAGTGGCGTCAGTTGCTTGTTGTTCAGAGCCAACAGATCGGACGCAACCCCCGCATCGTTGAATATGACCTCGCCGCTGCTGGCTTCGATGGCGCGCATGATGACCTTGCTCAGGGTTGTCTTTCCGCAACCGCTTTCGCCGACAAGACCGAGGCATTCGCCACGATCAACGGTGAGAGAAACGCCATTGAGTGCCGTGACCGATGCTTCCGGTTCCCGGGAGAAGAGTCTGCGCTGCTTGCGAATGGCGAAGTGTTTGTGAACATCACGGACGTCGATGATCGGTCCGTTCTGGGTCTGTGTGTCCGGAGCCGTCCTGCCGCCGATCTTCTGCAATTGATCTTTCGGGATCTCGATCTCCCGGATCGGAGTCAACCGTTCGCCGGGCTTCATGTCGAAATGCGGCACAGCGTTCAGAAGCGCCTGCAGATAGGGGTGCTGGGGATTATCGAAAATATCATGCAGGGAACCGGCTTCCATGACACGGCCGCGATAGGCAACCACGACTTCGTCGGCGACATTGGCAACGACGCCAAGATCGTGGGTAATCAAAAGAACGGCCATATTGAATTCAGCCTGAAGGTCCTTGATAACGCCGAGAACCTGCGCCTGCACTGTTACGTCAAGTGCCGTTGTCGGTTCATCGGCGATCAGGAGAGACGGTCGACAGACAAGCGCCATCGCGATCATCCCGCGTTGCCTCAGCCCCCCCGACAGTTCGAACGGATAGGTGTCGAATGCCTTGACCGGATCGGGGAAACCCACAAGACGGAGCATTTCGATGCTGGCTTCGCGGCCTTCGGCCCTGCCGATGTCGCGATGCAAAAACAGGGCCTCGCTGATCTGGTCGCCGATCGTGTGAAGCGGCGAGAAAGAGGTCATCGGCTCCTGGAATATGATGGAGATCTGGTCGCCGCGGATTTCGCCATAGGTCTTCGACGCGGGGTCGAGCTTTGCCAAATCCACTTCTTCACCGTTCTTCGATGAAAACAGGATGCTCCCGCCTGTAATCGTCGCCGCCCGAGGCAAAATGCCCTGGATGGCCTGGGACGTCACCGACTTGCCTGATCCGGATTCGCCGACAAGCGCCACCGTGGAACCCTGGCGAATATTGAATGAGATTCCGTTTACGGCATCGATGGTGCCACCAAGCGTCTGGAAGCCGACATGCAGGTCCTTAACCTGCAAAACATCACTCATGGCCCTGCTGCTCCGCCCCGGGATACACTGAGGCCGTTGTCCGACCTTCCTTTGACGTCCTAGCGGACCCTTAAACAGGTTTTATGTCAAGTCGTCGATAGGCGTTTGGCGCATTCGGTGAATTATCCGCCGAACGAGCAAATTATCTGCGAAGGCGCAGAATTCATGACGGTTCTGTCGATTGCCGCGCGTTCAGACGGCGGTATTATCGTGGGCCAGCCTGAGCGGGCCTGCGGTTCAGTGCGGCCTCGTGGGCGGACTGGCGCCAGTTCCCATATCGCCAAGGAGCGCCTCTTCTTTCCCGGTGGCCATTGAGTCCCTGGCGGGGTCTTCAAATACCGGCGCAAACAGTTCAACCGGCTGACTGACACCAACGAGCCGATGTTCGCCGACGCTTCGCCATATATCCGGTTTCTGACCGGCCACGGCAGGCGTGGCCAGCGCCGGATGATCAAGCGCCTTGGTCATGGACTCAATACGGCTCACCTCGTTGACCGTGGGTCCGATGACCGAAAACGACAGGCGTTCGGGAACACCGATATTGCCGAACATGACCTTGCCGATATTCAGACCCACCCCGTAGCGGATCGGGATGAGGCCGTCTGCGCTCCGGCGATCGTTCACATCCTTGACCAGCTTGAGGCTGTTTTCTAGGGCTCGGGTCGCAGCTGCGACAGCCGTCTCCAGCGAATTCTCCTGATCATCACAGGGAAAGATCGCAAGAACGGCATCACCGATGAAATCGAGGATTTCACCGCCTTCGGCAATGGCCGGACTGGCGGTGCACTCAAAGTAGACGTTCAGCAGCTTTATGAAATCCTCGCTAGGCATGGTATCGGCCAGGGCAGTGGAATCCCTAAGGTCGCTATACCAGACAACTGCCTTGGTCTCCTGCCCATCGCCTCGGCGGATCTGACCGTTCAGCACACGGCCGCCGGCCTGCTTGCCAAGGTAGGTTTCAGTGATATTGTGGGCGATCCGATCCTGGATCGCTGTCTTGCATGCCACGGCAAAACGCCGCTGAATACGCTTGAGCACCGCAATATCGTCGTCGGAGAATCCGCCTGGCCGATCGCTTGACCAGGAAACGATGATACCGCGCATTCGCCCGTCCTGACGATGGGCGACTTCACCGAACCCGGTCGTGATCGACAGATAGTCGGTCAAGCCCTGTTCGATCAGTTCTTCCAGCAGTTCGAAGTCGACCAGCTTGTTCGGGCCGTCCAAATGCCTGCGGAATATGGTGAGATTGTTATCGAGTATGTGTTTCATCGGGCTTTTCAGCCATGCATCCGACACCTCATCCTGATGGATGAACTGCTCAAACTCGGTCCCCTCTCCGCGCCGCCAGACAACCGTTTCGGCCTGAAACAGCGGATGCAGCGTGGGCCATGTCATGCGCGCTCTGGCAACGGGAACGCCAATTGCGAAAAGGCGTTGACAAACGCCTTCAAACATCTCGGCAATGTCCGGTTCAGTAAGGGCCTGATCGACAAGCCAATCACCAATCGCGCTGGCCAAAGTATAATCTGACATGGTGAAAATCCAATTGCTGGAGGGGAGACCCCCGGAAGCGGACGCTCATTGGTCTCGCATTGCGTTAATATAAGGCGGCGCAACCGTTCGCGCCACAGGAAGCGCAATCGCTCTAGTTTTGCCCAATCATTACTATCGGCTTGAGTACAACGATCTCATGCTCGCCTGCTACGCCTTCAATGTCAGACGTCAGGCGTTGCGCCGGGGCCGACGGGGCATATCCTTGCCTTATGGCCAAATCAAATGTCGGCCGATCGGTAACCGCCATGGAATTCAGTTGCTTGTTGGTTTTCTCGAGTTTGGCTGACCGATTAACCGCATCGCCGATCACCGTGAATTCCAGGCGGTTCTCCTTGCCGACAGCGCCAAATATGATCGAGCCGCTCGCCACGGATAAACCGATGGCATCGTGGCCGACCAGCGCAAGTTCAGACGCTTCTGCGTGCCAGGTCGCAGCGTCGGCAGCAATCGCATCGACGGCACGCAGCGCGTCTGCCGCGTAGGTGTCGCTGGGCCTTGCTGCACCGAATGTTGCCATGATGCCGTCGCCCATGAACTTGTCGATCGTGCCTCCGTTTGCCTGAATGATCGAAACGACACGATCCTGGTAAGCAGCCAGGATGGCCATGACTTTCGACGCGTCGGTCTGCGCCGCCATTTTAGTGAATCCGCGAATATCGACATTCAGTATGGCCGCCTGCCGGTTCTCGCCTTCACCAGCCTTGATCTCATCGGCGGAATTGCGAATATCCTCTGCCACCGCTTCGTCGAAGAAGCGCGAAAGGTCCCTTGCCGCACTCTGTTCGGCGATTGCCTTGACCAGGAGATTGTTTCCACCACGCACCGCGACTGCCAGAATGGCCGTGACAAAACTGATTGAGATTATCTTGTCGAGTTCAGCGCCTATCAGGATCGAATTGCTCGTCAGATAGGTGACGTAGTTGCGTGTCAGCATATTGTCGCTCGGATCGATCATGATGACATAGAAGATCATTGCGACCCAGCCGATGATCGCGACAATGCCGGCTGCCAGAACAAAGCGCGCCTGAAAACGCAGGGCGCGTAACGCGATGAAAATGAACACATAAAGAAGCGCGGGAGCCTTCAGTGCAAAGGACGCGGGTTGTTCGTACTGGACGTGAAAACTCCAAAGCAGGCCGTAGAGCAGCATGAAGTCAAAACAGATCGATATATATACTGACCAGTCCGGCAAGGGGCGTCGCAGAGCCCAGACAAGACCGATGATGTTGAGGATAAGATAGGCCGCAAGGAACACCGGTACGGGGGAAAATTCGGTTCCGGCGCTTGTCTTCGGCGAAAGGAAGTAGATCGTCCCCATCAGGCCTACGATGAACAGCTGAATGAGCTTGATCAGGACCTCGCCCGAGTGGTCCCGTGCCGCGATCGCCGCGCGAACCCGTTTCGGTAACTTTTCCAGCGCCTGGCCCTGAAGGATATCGTCGTAGATAACTGCAAAGACCGACTGGGGTCTTCGCTTTGCGACAATCGCGTTTGTCGGCGTATCAGGTGACGTGGAGACGCTGACGTTCGCGGGCGAGAATTGATCCAGTGAAGACTTTGCGGGCATCGTCTTCGATTGCACTGAGGATTGTGTCGTCATGTTCTGAGCGATGATGATAAATCACGAACGTTTTGGCGTTCGCTGCTTTGCAGAGCCGTGCGCCATGTTGCCAGGTCGAATGTCCATAACCGGCGAAATGGGCATATTCGGCCTCAGTATAAGTAGCGTCGTAGATCACAATTCCGGCATCTTTTATGAAATTGGCCAGTGCCGGATCGGGCGAATCGCTCGTGTGTTCGTTGTCGGTAATCAGGCAAAGCGCCCGATTGTCGTATTCCACGCGGTATCCGACGGACCCGCCCGGATGATTGAGCCTCGTCGTTCTGATCACGATACCGTCACCGAGGTCCAGTGTATCGCCGGCGGAAAAATCGCGATAATCAATATCCGCCTTCAGGCAGTCAGGGCCAACCGGAAAATAGGGCGGGCTCATAAATCCCTTGATCATCTGCCTGCACGTCGTCCCGTCCAGGAAATGGCCTGCCCAGATGCGGACATTGTTTCTTTCAATGTACAACGGATCGAAGAACGGCAAGCCGTAAATGTGATCGTAGTGACAATGGGTGAAGAAAATGTCGAGGTCGGTTATGCCTTCTTCGGCAAACGCCATGCCGGCAGCATGAGCTCCGGTCCCCGCGTCGAGCAGCAATGCGCGTTCGCCGCAACGTACTTCCACACAACATGTGTTGCCGCCGACATCCATATGAGACAGGCGTGGCGCCGGAACGCTGCCCCGGACACCCCAGAATTTCACGCTGAAATCAAGCGCCGGCATAATCTGTCACCGGAACTCCAAGCCCCTTTTCCATGACTGCTCACGATGAGCCATGAGCCCTTTTCGCCTCCGCCAGTTCCTGGTTCGTGGCACTCAGCCGATCTGCAAGCGACCGCATGATCTCAATCCCCATCTGCGGAAATTGCGAAACAAGTTGAAGAAACTGCTCTTTGCGGATTAACAACGTCTTAACTTCGCCCAGCGCCTTGACCGACGCCGTCCTCGGCACATCGCAGAGGATGGCGATTTCGCCAATCAATTCGTTATCGCCAAGTTCCGCAACGACGATTTCGCCTTGCGGGGAATCCACCGTTACGGCAACGCGCCCGTCCATCAGGACATAGGCCTCGTTGCCGACCTCGCCCTGGCGCATCAGTAACTGGCCTTCCTTGAAGGTCATGTGCTCAGATGTGAATGCAAGAAGCTTAAGCTTGGAAGGCTCGATGCGCGAAAACAGGGGAATTCGCCGGAGCATTTCCACTTCCGCATTGAGTTGGGTCACTGGTCACGTCCTCCACTGGTACACACCGCGACTGTCATTGGGCCGCCTCCGGCGCCAAATCATCACTATTTTCTGCAAGTTGGCTCAGATCGGGACGCTGTGTCAAAGTGCCCTTTTCAAACTCAAGAACATTCTGGAAACGATTGGCCAGTTCGGCGCTTGCAAGTACCCAGACAATGCCGAACCCCTGGCCGCCTTCGCCTGAAGCCGAGCGCAGAACATCGTCGATGACACGCCGTTGGCCATCTGTACCGAGTGCGGTCAGAGCCCGATTGACCACAAGCAGGTCGGGCCGCTTGAGCAGAGCCCGCGCCAATGCCAGTTTCTGCCGCTGAGCGATCGAAAGACGCTTACCGCCACTTCCGGCGTTAAACCGCAGGCCAAGCTGGAACACATCGCCCTTCAGGTCGATTGCTTCCAGGGTTGCCTCAAGAAGTTCGTCGACCTGCTCTGTCGCCTCAGCCATCCCGTGGGCGATCCGGCCAAACAGGATATTGTCCTGTACACTTGCGCCCGGATTGTATTGTCCGGGATCATAGAAGGCGAACCAATCTCTCATTTCCTCCGGCAGGTTCTCCGAGAATTGGCGCCGGGCCTCGATGATGCGTTGCCGGACCTCGTCGCTCAGGAGACCGAGCCGGTGCTGCGGTTCGATATAGTCGAACGCAAGGCGCAGGAATTTCTGCTGATCTTCCGCGGCCGCGGCCTGGAAACTCTGATTGCCCGTTCTTGCAAGTGCCGCCTGATAGTCCGGGATTTCGTCGGCCTGCATCAGGATTATCTGATCAAGCAGGGGATTGTCCGGCTCCAGCCCGGCGAACAATTCGACGACTGTCCCAGCAATCTCGCGGCCGATGTCATATAAAACGGCATCCAGTTGGCATTCGGCCATGATCCGCCGCATATAGGGTCTGCTGGTGGGATCCATACGCAAGATCGCACCCTCAAGTATCGTTCCGAAAACCAGATTTTCAAGGATCGTGGCGTGCTCGCTGTAGCGGCCGGGATCGAACGGATCGACGAAGTTCTCATTTCCGGAATCGGCAAGACGCCGGCGAAACGCCTCCCGGGCCTGAAGCAGCCGGCGCTGGAGTTCATCGTCCAGATCGCCGTCCAGCGTGCTTCGCAAACCGAACTTTACAATATCGTCTTCAAGGCCGACGCATTTCATGACTTCCCGGATCCGGAATTCAAGGTCTTCCGGTCCCTCTGCCCCGGCGGCTTCATAGTCGATCCAGTTTTCCTCCAGATCGTGCTCCATGTTACCGGTGATCCGGGCTTCCGCCAATTCGCGCTTGCGATCTGCCGACAATTCCCCGCGCGGTCCGAGCGGCTGCCGCTTCAGGGAGTAGAGCACCGAATCGCGTAACGTGCCCTGGGCAAAGAACGTGTCTGCATCAACGTATCCGATCCGCCGGCCGGTCACCGATTCAGGCAAATCGTCGATGATGCTGCCGGCGAGCGATACCCGTCCCTTTCCAGCCCGCAGCAGCCTGGCCAGCAGCTCGGCGAAGTGTTCCGCTCCGCCCCCAACCTGACCGACCACTGCCGTGGTCTGCTTAAGGTCAATCGAGGTTGTAACCTGGTCGAGCAGTGTGGCCCCGGATTCATCAATGACCGATACGTTGGCCACCTTGATATCACCGGTCAGATTGGGAATCGGCTCTGCCGGGAACGCCTGCACGGCGGGATCACTGAGCCCCTCAATATCGAACTGTTCCAGCACCTGGCTGTATTTGACCTGAACGTCGAGACGCTGCTGGTCCCAGTCAATCAACTCCTTGATCGGCGATGGAAGTTCCTTGTACGCCGCGATAACGGCGACGAGCTGGCCAATATCCAGTTGACCGCGGATCGCGAAGTATCCGCCGATCAGGTAGAACAGGAATGGCGTGACCTGAGCGAGAAAATTGTTCAGGAACTTGATGATGAATTTCAGCCGGAAGATCGCATACCGGATATTGAAGATCCGGCCGAGACGGTTGGTCAGTTCCGCCCTTTCGAAATTCGACGTGTCATTGAGGTGAACGCCCGTGATGCCGTCGACGACTTCGCCGACACGGCCGGAAAGTGCCCGCGTCGCGAGCTGGCGATCTTTGGAAAGAACAAGCAGCGGACGGCGAAGGCGTGGAATGACAACCATCTGGATGGCCAGGATACCAAGCGTCAACATGCCCAGCCAGAAGCTCTGCACGAATATGAAAATCAGTGCCGTGATCGCCTGTCCGGCAAGGAAAACCGGCTGAACAAACGCCTCGCCGGTAAATCCGCCGAGCGGCTGAAGCTCGTCCTTGACCATCGTGGCGACTTCCGACGCCTTGACGCGCCGGAACTGACCAAGCGGAAAGCGCAGGACCCGATCAATGAGCTCGTAGCGCATTCGACGAAGCATGCGCTCGCCGAGCCGACCCTTGAAGATATTGATGTAATACTTGAACAGGCCGTTGATGATGACGAACCCAAGGAAGATACCGCTCAAGATGAAGAGCGCGGTCATCCGATCAAGATCGATGCCGGATGTAAGCGCGATAACGCCGGATTCGCTGATCCAGGCCGGCACCGGAACGTCGAACTGGAAATATGTCAGCAGAGCACCCGGCTCCTCGTAGCCGCTGCCTTGGATCGGACCGTTGATAATCTGTCTGGGCAGATCAAGCGACATGAACAGCGGAACCATCGAGACAAGCACGACGATCAGAATCCAGACCTGCTGGGG
>CAJHYR010000648.1_pt1 | contig 13780 bp, 13 predicted proteins | sample 9198791 | NCBI WGS metagenome assembly CAJHYR01 (sample SAMEA7708372, study PRJEB35096) | sediment metagenome | biome: marine neritic benthic zone biome [ENVO:01000025]; feature: sediment [ENVO:00002007]; material: shallow marine sediment [ENVO:03000034] sea grass bed [ENVO_01000059] ... | reverse complement strand
TTAAATACGGCCGCCTACGCTGTTGCCATGGTCGCCCGCTGCGCGCCGGATGCCAAATATTATGAAATCATCGATTCCTATTTTGCCGAACAGGCCGTTTGGCTCCGGTCGGAGAACATGTACCAGGCGCTGCTGGACCGCGCAGAAGCCTTTGGATTCACGAAAGAAACATTTGATGCATGCCTACAGAATCAGGCACTTGTTGATGGATTGAACGAAATTCGCAAGAAGGCTGCCGAGCAATTCGGTGTCAGCTCAACGCCGACCTTTTTCATCAATGGCGTCAGGGAAGCAGGAGCCCTAACACTTGAGCAACTGGAGGAACGCATCGAACCGCTGCTCTGAACCGGCCGACTGCCGGTTCGCACCGCCTTTGCGCGGACGCAGCGTTTTGCGTTTTTTCACTGCCGGCATTAGCGGGAGAGTCTGATGCGTATCTCCCGCCTTCGCCTGTCTGGCTTCAAATCCTTTGTCGATCCGACCGACATCCACATAGAAACCGGCCTCACCGGTATCGTCGGGCCAAACGGCTGCGGCAAGTCAAACCTCGTTGAAGCCCTGCGCTTCGTCATGGGCGAAAGTTCTTACAAGGCGATGCGCGGTTCCGGAATGGATGATGTCATTTTTTCCGGGTCTGCGACCCGCCCGGCACGAAATACCGCCGAAGTCACTCTCGTCGCCGATGTTGCTGATGAAACATCGGCGACGGTTAGAACCCTTGTCCCGAGCACGATTGCGGAGTCCGGCGACCAGGTTGAGATAACCCGCCGGATCGAGCGGGAATCCGGATCCGTCTATCGGATGAATGGCAAGGATGTGCGGGCACGGGACGTGCAGCTTCTGTTTGCTGACGCGGCGACCGGCGCCCGGTCGTCTGCCCTGGTCAGGCAGGGCCAGATCGGCGAAATCATTGCGGCCAAGCCGACCCAGCGCCGGGGCATTCTGGAGGACGCCGCCGGTATCGCCGGTCTCCACTCGCGGCGCCACGAGGCGGAGCTTAAACTTCGTGCTGCAGATCAGAACCTGGAGCGGTTGGAAGACATCACCAATGAGATTACCGGACAGCTGGAAACGCTGAAACGCCAGGCGCGCCAGGCCGTCCGATACCGCAATATCTCCGGCGCCATTCGCAAAGCCGAGGCGACATTGTTCCTGATCCGCTGGCAGGCAGCATGCGAGCGCCACGCGGAAGCGGACGCCGCTCTTACTTCGGCAACAGCCCTTCTCGCTGAGGCAACCGAAGCGCAGACAGCCGCGGCCCGGGAAGAGGCGGTAGCCCAATCAAGGTTGCCTGACCTCCGTGAACGGGCCGCAGAGGCCGCAGCGGCGCTTCAGAGAATCGAGATTTCCGTTCAGGAACTGGAACGCGAAGAAGAACGGCTTGCTGCCCGCCGCCGCGAACTGGAAAAACGCCGCGATGAAGCTGCACAGGATCTGATACGCGAAACGGAGATCCGGTCTGAAAGCGACGCAGCTATTGCTCGGTTGGACGACGAACGCGACCAGTTGATCGGCGAAACAGAATCGGCTGCCGAACATGCCGACCAATGCAAATCCGATGCTGTAGAAAAGGCGGCGGATCTCTCAGCCAAGGAAGCGGCCTATTCCGATACATCGATGACACTGGCGTCAAAGACGGCAGAAAAGGCCTCACTGGAAAAATCGCTTGCGGCGACCGGAAAACGGTTGGATGAACTGACGTCAGAACGCCGACGCGTTGAGGCCGAACACCAGACATTGAAAGCGCAGCTGGGGGCCGACAGCGGCGTTGAGGCAGCAAGGGCCGACGCTGAGACGGCGACCACCGCCTTGTCTGCACTTGAAGCGAATCTGGCTGGGGCCGAGGAGGAATTGCAGCCAGCGCGCCGCGCCGAACAGGCAGCGCGCGAGCCGCGGGAGGCCGCGGTCAAGGCGCTAAGCGCCCTGGAGGCGGAAGCCCGAACACTCGGGCGGCTCCTGGAGGGAGCCGAGCCAGACCTTTTCCCGCCGCTGATCGATGCAGTCGGTGTCGAACCTGGGACAGAAGCCGCGATGGCGGCGGCGCTCGGAGATGATCTTGAAGCGTCGCTTGACCGCAACGCGCCGCGCTTCTGGACCGATACGGCCGCTGCAACCGGACAGGAATTGCCGAACGGCGTGGAACCGCTCTCCCGGTTTATCGACGCGCCGGAGGAGCTTGCCGTCAGGCTGAATCAGATCGGTCTGGTTGATGCCGGCGCCGGTGACGCGCTGCAGGCGCAGTTGCTTCCGGGGCAACGTCTTGTCAGCCGCGACGGCGATCTTTGGCGTTGGGACGGGTTTCGAATGAAAGCCGGCGCGCCGACTGCTGCCGCACAGCGGCTTGAACAACGGAACCGCCTTGTTCAACTGGATGAAGAGGTCGCAGTCGGGCGCAAGACCGTCGATCTGGCGAACGAAGCCTGCAACGGGCGGACAGAAGCCAGGATGCGGGCCGAACAGGCCGAACAGAATGCTCGCCGTGATTTGAGGTCCGGACGGAGTGAGCTCGACAGCAAGCGTGCGAGCCTTGCCGAGGTGGAGCGCCGCGCCGGGCAAACATCCGAACGCCTCTCGGTGCTGGAGGAGGCGATAAAGCGCATCACCGCGGAGAAGGACCAGATTGATGGCGAGCGGGCCGAAGCTCAGTCGGCCTTGGTGGTTCTGTCCAACATTTCCGATGACGAAGCCGCCTTGGCGGCTTTGCGCAGAGACGTCGAGGCAGCTCGATTACGCGCCGCCGAGGCGCGTGCAGTCGCAGACGGAATTGAACGCGAGGAACTGGCTCGCAAGGCGCGCCTTGAACGGATCGCAACCGAACGCGCAAATTGGGGCGAGCGGCTGGAAAAAGCGAGCGCACGTCTTTCAGCTCTATCAGGCCGCCGTGACGAATTGGCCGGCGAAATTGAACGACTGGACGATCAGCCCGATGCCTTCGAGGAACGCCGCAAGGCCCTCCTGGAAAGAGCGCATGAGGCGGAAAACGTTCGCTCCGGCGCTGACGACGCGTTGGCGGAGGCTGAAGCTATCCATCGCCGGACGGCCGAAAAAGCCCGTGAGGTGCTGGAAGCCCTTTCCGAAGTACGGGAGACAAGGGCGCGTGAAGAAGAACGACTTGAAGCGGCGCGGCTGCGTCGTGAAGAAATTGTCGGCCAGGTCCGTGACATCTTCAGCTGCCCGGCCCAGGACCTTCGGGAAGAAACCGGATTGAAGCCGGATGCGCCCTTGCCGGAACTGGCGGCGACGGAAACGAAGGTGGACCGGTTAAAGCGCGAACGTGAACGCCTCGGAGGCGTCAATCTGAGGGCTGAGGAAGAGGCGCGCGAGATAGAGACACGGCTGGAAATCATCCTCAGCGAACGTGAGGATCTCGAAGCGGCCATTCGCCAACTACGCCAGGGTATCAACACGCTCAATCGTGAAGCCCGGGAGCGGCTGCTCAATGCGTTTGACGAGGTCAACAACCACTTCCAGAGCCTGTTTACTCACCTTTTTGGCGGGGGGACGGCCGAACTGACATTGACAGAGTCTGATGATCCTCTGGAGGCAGGACTCGAGATCATCGCAAAGCCGCCCGGCAAGAAACCACAGATCATGACATTACTGTCAGGTGGCGAGCAGGCTCTGACCGCTATGGCGCTGATATTTGCTGTGTTCCTGACCAATCCGTCGCCGATATGCGTGCTTGATGAGGTCGATGCGCCGCTTGATGATGCCAATGTTGATCGCTTCTGCACATTGCTTGAAGACATGCGCCTGCGGACCGATACCCGGTTTGTCGTTGTAACCCATAATCCAATTACAATGGCGCGCATGGATCGCCTTTTCGGTGTCACGATGGCCGAGCGCGGCGTCTCGCAGCTCGTCTCGGTTGACCTGCAGACAGCGGAGCAATATCGCGAGGCCGTGTGAGTACAGCATTGATCAAAATGCCGCACTGCAGAAAAATCCTTAAAATGTCATATAAATCAATAGGTTAAGCGGCTCTTCTGTTACCTTGACAGGCCATGCCACCGCCACTATGTTGCGCGCGGTTTTCGGAGGGGTGCGACCCGCCGGGTTTTGCTTTTCATTCTCAACTCGTCGGATCAGATGACATCGGTCATGGCGAATCGGGAAAGAGCGGACAAACAGGCGGAGACCAGTCAGGACCGGAATGCTGAATTGGATCAGCGGCTTGACCAGCTCTCGGACCGGCTCCACAAGGAGCGCAAGGCAAGGGAGCCGGTAGGCAGGCAAAAGAGCTCAGGAGCGGCCGGCTATGGTCAGGCGCTTCGCATGAGCAGCGAATTTGCCGCAGCTGTTCTGGTTGGCGCCATCCTCGGCTGGGGTATGGACGTGTTGGCGGGGACGTCGCCGTTCGGTCTGATTGTATTCCTCCTGCTCGGATTTGCAGCCGGCGTTCTGAACGTGATACGCGCGTCCGGTAGCCTGAAAACGTCGGATTCGTCCGACACTAAATAAGAGGCCTGCAACCGCAGGCAAAAACAGGTTCAAGAGCGGTCCTCAGAAGAAGGGTCGCCAGCGAAAGGGACGATCGACGTGGCTTCATCTGCCGATCCCGACAAGGTTGATCCTATCCATCAATTTGCCATCACCAATCTGGTTGAATTCGGTCAGTTCGGCGGCACGACGATCGCATTCACCAATCAGGCGCTGTTCATGGTCCTCGCGGTCATCGGTGTTACGGCCTTTCTGCTTCTGTCGACCGGCAGCCGCGGTCTGGTGCCCGGGCGCATGCAGTCGATGGCGGAACTGACCTATGAATTCGTTGCCGGAATGCTCCGGGAAGCGGCCGGGCCCGAGGGTATGCGGTTTTTCCCGTTTGTGTTCACGCTGTTCACGTTCATCCTGTTCTGCAACATGCTGGGCATGGTGCCGTACTTTTTCACCGTCACCAGCCATATTTTCGTCACCGCGACGCTCGCACTACTGGTCTTTTTCACGGTTATCATCTTCGGTTTTTACAAACACGGTTTCGGGTTCCTGAAACTGTTCGTACCGAGCGGTGTGCCGGCTCCGCTGATGCCGATGATCATTGCGATCGAAGTGATCTCCTTCCTGTCGCGGCCGATCAGCCTGTCTGTCCGGCTCTTCGCCAACATGCTGGCCGGTCACATCACATTGAAGGTCTTCGCCGGTTTCGTGGTCAGCCTCAGCGCATTCGGATTTGTCGGCGTTATCGGTGCGATCCTGCCGCTGCTTTTGACAATTGCGCTGACCGCACTGGAGCTTCTAGTCGCCTTCCTGCAGGCTTATGTCTTTGCCATCCTGACCTGCATGTACCTCAACGATGCCCTTCATCCGTCTCACTAGACGATCAGATCAATCAGATTGAATTCACTTCAAGGAGTTTGAACAATGGAAGCAGAAGCAGCAAAACTCATCGGTGCCGGACTGGCCTGTGTTGGTATGGCAGGTGCAGGCGTCGGTCTTGGTCACATTTTCGGCCAGTATCTGTCCGGCGCACTGCGTAACCCGGCTGCCGCTGATGGCCAGTTCGGCCGACTGATCTTCGGCTTTGCGGTCATTGAAGCGCTTGGCATTTTCTCGCTGCTGATCGCGCTTCTCCTGCTGTTCGCATTCTGATCAGCAAGTTGATCGTTTAGCCGGCTAAGAAGATTCGCAGCCGGCAGTTGATGCTGTAAACATCGGAGACCGCACCGTGGCGGAAGAGACAACGGCAACCACTGAGCATGCAGGGGAACACGCGGATGTGTTCCCGCCGTTCGATTCAACGACATTCGGCTCCCAGCTGCTCTGGCTGGCGATCACGTTTGGGCTGCTCTACTACCTGATGTCGAAATTTGCGCTGCCGCGCATTGCCGCCATTCTGGAAGAGCGCAATGACCGCGTTGCGGACGATCTGGCGGAAGCTGAGAAGCTGAAACAGGAGACGGATGTGGCGATTGCCGACTACGAGCAGGCGCTCGCCGAGGCCAGACAGAACGCCCATTCGATCGCGCAGAACGCACGCGACAAGTCGAAAGAGGAAATCGAAGCCTCGCGCTCCAAGATTGAATCTGATCTGGAAGCCAAGATGTCCGAGGCCGAAGCCCGAATCTCCGATATGAAGGCAAGCGCCATGGAAGAAGTGGACGTGATCGCCAAGGACACAGCAGAAGCACTGGTCGAGACGCTGATCGGTTCGGCCAAGAAGGCTGATATCGTCAAGGCGGTCGACGGTATCCTTGCAGAGAGGAAAGCCTGATGGACGCCACATCTCTCGCCACATTCTGGGTCTTTTTCTCACTCCTCTGCTTCCTTGCCTTTATGGCATACCTGAAGGTACCGGGCATGATCGCCAAGGCCCTCGACAAGCGTTCCGACGAAATCCGCAATAACCTGGAAGAAGCGCGCAAGCTGCGCGAGGAAGGCCAGGCACTGCTTGCCGAATATCAGCGCAAGCGCCAGGACGCAGAAGAAGAAGCCAAGGATATCATAGACCTGGCGAAACGTGAGGCTGCCGCCCTGGCTGATGAAGCCAAGGCGCGTATGGAAGAATATGTCGAGCGGCGCACAAAGGCCGTCGAACAGCGGATCGCCCAGGCCGAAAGCCAGGCGCTCGCCGATGTCAGGGCCGGCGCTATCGATGTTGCTGCCGTTGCAGCGTCAAGGGTGTCGGCGGCCGAAGCCGAAGGCGCTGCCGGCGATAAACTGATCGAATCCGCGATCGCATCGTTGAAGGAAAAGCTGAATTAGAGCGCAAGGCGCTCTAAGCAACATCAGCGGTTAATCGACCTTGCGGATAGGTGCAAAGCTCTTGCGATGAAGGAGGCAGGGGCCATGCGTCTCGATCGCCTTTCGATGCTCAGCCGTTCCGTATCCCTTGTGGCTTGAAAATCCGAATTCGGGATAGGTCGCCGCGCAGCGCACCATCAGACGGTCGCGCATGACCTTTGCGACAATCGATGCGGCGGCAATCGAAAGGCTCTTGCCGTCACCGCCGACAATCGCCTGCGCACCCCTTGTCAGGGCGGGCGGCAAATCCCGCCCGTCGACCAGCGCAAAATCAGCTGGTTCTGGCAGGCCGGCAAAAGCCCGCGCCATCGCCTCAAGGCTGGCGCTGCGAATGTTGGTCAGGTCTATCGTTTCTGCACTGGCAAACGCCACGGATACCGCCGCGGACCGACAGATCTGGGTAAACAGCTCGGATCTTCGGGTTTTGCTGAGTGTCTTGGAATCCGCCAGACCGTCGGGGATATTTGCTGCGTCGAGCACGACCGCGGCCGCCGCAACAGGCCCTGCAAGCGGACCGCGTCCAGCTTCATCGATTCCTGCAATGCGAACATAGCCCCGGAGATTCAGGTCTGCTTCATACCGGTAGTCGGCAACCGGCTTAAAACGGGCCGCTTCAGTCATGACGTTCGATAGCTGGTGCCTAACGGTCAGGCAAGCCGATCGGGATCACAACAGCTGTATCTGTCCACCGGGAAGAACGGGCGGGCGGAAGAGATCGGACCGCAATTGCTGTTTCGGTTGATTGAGACCGAGCCGGCGGGCAGCGACCTCAAAGCGCCTGCCGATCATCCAGGCGTAGGGCCCGGATCCGCGCATTCGTTCGCCCCAACGGGCTTTGTAATCCTGGCCGTCGCGCATTGATTGCATCACCAACATGACGTGTCGATAACGGTCAGGATAATGTTTCATCAGCCATTCCCGGAACAAGCCGGATACCTCGCCCGGCAGCCGGAGCAGGACATAACCGGCTTCGCTCGCACCGGCGGCAGCGCCGGCTTCGAGCAATCGTTCGAGCTCCATATCGTTGAGCGCCGGAATAACCGGAGCAGTCATCACCGCGACGGGAATGCCGGCCGAACTGAGCTCTTGAATGGTTTCTAGCCGCTTCGACGGCGTTGCCGCACGCGGTTCCATGGCTCGTGCGAGCTTACGGTCCAGTGTCGTTACCGAAAGGGCCACTTTTGCAAGGCCGCGATCAGCCATGTCCGAAAGAATGTCGATATCCCGGACGACCAGTGCCGATTTCGTGACGATCCCGACCGGGTGGCCCGTATCGGACAGCACCTTCAGGATTTCACGCATGATCCCATAGCGCCGTTCAATCGGCTGGTATGGATCCGTATTCGTGCCGATGGCGATCGTCGCAGGCTGGTATCCTGGTTCGGCGAGTTCTTTTTCCAGAAGTTCCGCAGCATCGGGCTTGACGAACAGCCGGGATTCAAAATCAAGCCCGGGCGATAACCCCATAAAGGCATGCGTCGGACGGGCAAAACAATAGGAACAGCCGTGTTCGCATCCGCGATATGGGTTGATTGACCGGTCGAACGATATATCCGGCGAGTTGTTGCTCGTGATGATCCGCCTCGGCGTTTCTTCCTGCACATGTGTCTTGAGCGCCGGAAGCGCCTCCAGACCGTTCCAGCCGTCGTCAACGAAGCTGCGCTTCTCAGCTTCAAACCGGCCGCTGCGGTTGCTCTGGGCGCCGCGCCCCCGCCGCCTGCTGTCAGGGCTGTGATTAACAGTCCGCGGGTTCGGCTTCTCGCGGCTTCGATCGTTAAATTCGTGATTCGCAGCTTTCATCCTGAGTCATTCTTAGCGCTCAAGAGAGAACATTACAAGAACATTAGCATAATTCAGCAACCGATTTGGCGATCTCAGTGACAAAGCGTTATGCGGTATCCATGATTACGCTGCTTGTTGAATCCAATGCGGAAACGGCAGACCGCCTGGCCCGAACGCTGACGACCGTTATCCCGGCAGTGATTGACGGGATCCTGCGGGACGCGTTTGTCTTCAACACCGATAGCAGCGACGACGTCGCAAAGATAACGGAAGCGGCCGGTGCCATGCCAATGGCCGGCACCGAATTGCAGACGGCGGTCGCTGCTGCCCGTGCAGACTGGCTCTTGTGTCTTGAGCCGGGCGCCCGATTGCACAGTAACTGGACGGAGATCGTGGCCGACACTCTGGCCGAGATGGACACCCGTCAGGCGACGCCGATGCGGTTTCGTCCGGAACCGGCAGGGTTTTCGATCCGGCGCCTGATCAGCCGTCCACGTGCACTGCGCAGCGGATTGATAATACTGAAAACGCAGGCGGAATCGTCGAAGGCAGATAGCCTGGAGGCGCTGGCCAGGGGCAGGGCGACGCGTCAGATCGCAGCCCGGATACTGCCCGCTGATTTTTGAATAACTTTGCCTCTCATTCGACGCGACATGCTTTAACCGCCGATCAATTTTCCTGAAGTTTCCCGCGTTTCAGATGCTCATCGAGCCGGGGCATGATTTCCACGAAATTGCACGGCATGTGGCGGTAATCGAGTTGCGGCCCGAGAATACCGTCCCACGCGTCCGTGCAGGCTCCAGGTGATCCGGGCAGGCAGAAAATGAAGGTCGCACCGGCCACGCCCCCGGTTGCGCGGGACTGGATGGTCGACGTGCCGATCTTGTCATAAGAAATCCGGTGGAAGACTTCAGAAAAGCCGTCCATCCGCTTCTCAAACAAGGGTTCAAGCGCATCTGGCGTGACGTCCCGGCCGGTGAACCCGGTGCCGCCGGTCGTGATTATGACATCGACATCGTCATCGGCGATCCAGTCCCGGACGACGGATCGGATTGCTTCAATATCATCCGTGACGATATCCCGGGCTGCCAGCTTGTGGCCGGCCTCACCAATCCGCGACGCAAGCAACGCACCGGATCGGTCGTCGTCCAGGCTTCGGGTGTCGGAGACCGTCAGCACAGCGATACTGACGGGAATGAAGGGTCTGTCCTTGTCGATCTGTGCCATGGTGTTGCCTTGTCGATGGAGCGCCAATCGTCAGCATACCGGTTTTCCGTTCGACCCGGAAACATTCCAGCTGCATTAAACGGGACTTGATCATCGCGGCGATCAATTCCATCTGACGCGCTGGGATCAGTAGACAGAACGGTCGGGAACATGACGGCGCGCGACAGAATCTCAATTTTCATGAGCAATCCGAAAACGGAATGGGCGATTACCGGCCTCATTCTGTTGAATGCCGTGACCCTCGGCCTTGAAACCAGCAAGACCGCCATGGCGGCAGTCGGTCCTTTGCTGCTTGCCATCGACAAGTTCATATTGTCCGTCTTTGTCGTTGAACTGCTGGCCCGCTTGTTTGTTCACCGCACGCGTTTCTTTCACGACCCCTGGCGGGTGTTTGACTTTTTCATCGTTTCGATCGCGCTGATGCCGGCGACAGGCGCATTCACGGTACTCAGGGCATTGCGCATTCTTCGTGTGCTGAGGCTCCTGTCCTTCATACCCACACTCAGAAAGGTCGTCGGCGGACTCATTGCCGCGCTGCCGGGCATGGGCTCGATCATAGTGTTGCTGGGATTGGTTTTCTATGTGTTCTCCGTCATGGCGACCAAGCTCTTCGGCGCCGCATTCCCGGACTGGTTCGGATCAATCGGGGCCTCTGCCTATTCGCTTTTTCAGATCATGACGCTGGAAAGCTGGTCGATGGGGATCGTCAGGCCGGTCATGGGCGAATTCCCGTTTGCCTGGGCCTTTTTCATTCCATTTATCGTCTGCACGACATTCACCGTGTTGAACCTCTTTATCGGCATCATCGTATCGGCCATGCAGGCCGACTATGAGCAGGTAGCAGAAGCTGACCGGGCCGCGCTCCACGAAGAACAGGAGAGCATCCTCGCAGAGATCAGGGCGCTGCGGGAGGAGGTCCGGCAGCTGTGCGCACCGGTGAACTGAACTGACAGACTGCGGCGCGTCAGGGGCTTGCATTTTCGAAGCTGGCATTCTTGGATCCTGGTTCGGAATATATTCCGGAACCCCGGCAGGGAAGAACCGGACGAAGCCTGGCGCAAAGTGCTCTTGATGAAAGACCTCGACCTTCTCTATCCGGCGCTTTCCGATCTCCGGAAACTGGCAAAACGCCGGCTACCCGATTTCGCGTTCGAATTTCTTGATTCCGGAACCGGCCGCGAGCTCGGCGTTGAACATAATCGCGCTGCGTTGGATCGCATCCTTTTCATGCCGGCAATCCTGAAAGGCGTCGTCGCCGCACAGCTCTCGCAAACATTCATGGGCGAGAAATACCGCCTTCCGGTCGGCATCGCACCGGTCGGCATGTCCGGCATGATCTGGCCAGGCGCGGAGCGCAAGCTGGCGGCGGCGGCGGTGCAACATCGCATTCCCTATTGCATGTCCATGATGTCGACGACGCCGCCGGAGGAAATCGCGCCGCATATAGGCGATACGGGCTGGTTTCAGCTCTATCCGCCCGGCGATCACGATATCAGGCGGGATATCATCCGGCGGGCGAAGGATGCCGGGTTCCGAAAACTGGTCATGACGGTCGACGTCCCCGGTGAGTCCCGCCGGGAGCGCCAGCACCGCGCACATCTTTCACTGCCGCCCAAAGTCACCGTACCGATGATCGTTTCAATGATCCTTCATCCCGCATGGAGCCTGTCAATGGCACGTGAGGGACGCCCGAGACTGAAGTTGGCCGACAGTTACGTCCCCGATGTCGATACGTCCGACGATGGGTTCAAACATGCCGGGCGGGTGCTGCGCGGTGCGCCGGACTGGGACTATCTGAAGGCGGTTCGGGACGAATGGGAGGGCGATCTTCTCGTCAAGGGCGTTCTTGAGCCGGAGGACGCTGAAAAACTGGTTGGTCTGGGCGTTAACGGCATATGGGTCTCCAATCATTCCGCGCGTCAGTTCGAAGCCTGCCCGGCCAGCATCGATCAGTTGCCGAAGGTCAGGCAGGCGGTGGGCGACACCGTCCCGATCGCCTTCGATTCCGGTGTCGTCGGCGGGCTGGATGTCATGCGGGCGATGGCCCTCGGTGCGGATTTCGTGTTCCTCGGCCGCGCATTCCATTTTGCACTCGCCGCCCTTGGTGAACGCGGTATCGATCATCTGCTGCACATTCTTGAGGCCGACATGCAGGCGAACATGGTGCAGATCGGCGTATCGTCACTCGGCGAGTTGCATACCCGTTTGGTCGGTAATGATGCTTGAAGACCGGCAGTTCGTTCAGGCAGCGGAGTTTAACGGTGGCGGCAGTGGTGCTATGCCCGTCTTGAAGGCGGTTGCCCCGCAAGGAACGGAATTGGCCATATGGGTGACAAGCTGAAGAGATCGGACATGTCGGACGGCTCGACGGAAACGCGATGCTGCGATCCGGATGTCAGTGGCGCGCAGTCCGGCAAAGCGGATCTGACCGGAATTGTACCCGGTTCCGAGACGGGCCACACGGATACCGTATCGATACCCGGTGGTCCTGCACTGGTCGGAACCGAAACTGAGATCATTCCCCACGACGGGGAAGGGCCGATGCGGACTGTCAATCTGAAACCGTTCCGGATGGATGCAACGCCGGTGACGAATGCGCGGTTCGCCCGGTTTATCGAAGAGACGGGGTTTGTCACTGAAGCGGAGCGCTTTGGCTGGTCCTTCGCGTTCTACAGCCATCTCGGTGAGGAGACCGGGCCGACCCAGGCAGTCATGGAAGCGAAATGGTGGCGGCGCGTTGACGACGCATTCTGGCGACTGATCAACGGGCCCGGTTCGGAAGAAGCCTGGCATCCCGATCATCCCGTTGTTCATATTTCCTGGAACGACGCAAAGGCATTTGCCACATGGGCCGGTGGGCGGTTGCCCACCGAGGCGGAATGGGAGCACGCGGCGCGGGGCGGCCTGGGCGATGTGCGTTTTCCGTGGGGAGATCAGGAGCCGGACGACGACCATTTCATGCCGTGTAATATCTGGCAGGGCGATTTTCCGACACGAAATACGGGCGCCGATGGGTTTGTTGCCACAGCGCCGGCGCAATCGTTTGAACCCAACGATTACGGTCTCTTCAACATGGTCGGCAACAATTGGGAATGGACGGACGATGCCTATCGCATCCGATCCCTGAAAAGAGCTGCGCGCGAACGCCAGAAGGCAATGCGGGGCTACAAGACGACCAAGGGCGGGTCATTTCTCTGCCACCGCAGTTATTGTTACCGCTATCGTATTGCAGCGCGGACCGGGACATCGCCGGACAGCACGACGTCGCACCAGGGGCTTCGGCTGGTCTACGATCCCTGATCTGGCTATATCCCTGCGTTTTGGGCCTTTCTGTCACTGCCTTCCACCCGTTCCTCCGCTCTGGGATCAAGCGCCACGGTTTCCGGCGTCAAGGCTCTCGGTGCTGGGACGCCCTTGAATACGTCACGTGCCGCTTCCGGCACGGGCTCACGCCGACGCGTACGATAAACAGCATAAGCCGCCATGATGAAATGCGCTGTCGCCGTGACCGTGAAAAGCCCGGCCGGCCCGAATTCATCGATTGCCAGGCTTGCCGCAGCCGGGCCGATCATCGTGCCGACGCCGTAGAGCATCAGCAGCCCGCCGGAGACGGCGACAAAATCGTCGGCGCCGGCAAAGTCGTTCGCGTGCGCAACAGCGAGAGAATAGAGCGGATAGGTCAGGGCGCCGTAAATCGCCGTCAGGGCGAACACCTGAACGGGGTCGGTTGGCCGGAGCGCAAAGATCGCGACGCCGGCCAGGCCAGCGCCGCACGCACCGGCCGCAAGCACATATCGCCTGTCGGTCAGATCGGAAATCCGGCCGATCGGCAATTGCATGACAGCGCCGGCAAGGATCGTCAGGCTCATCATGCCCGCAATCAGGACAGGGCTCAGTCCGACTTTGATACCGAACAGTGGGCCGAGCGCGCCGAACGCACCGTTTATGACACCGATCAGAATTGCTGACAGAAACGCGACCGGCGAAAACCGGAAGAGCTTTTTCAGGTTCAGGCTGACGTTGGTAAGCGGTT
>CAJHYR010000208.1_pt1 | contig 13798 bp, 8 predicted proteins | sample 9198791 | NCBI WGS metagenome assembly CAJHYR01 (sample SAMEA7708372, study PRJEB35096) | sediment metagenome | biome: marine neritic benthic zone biome [ENVO:01000025]; feature: sediment [ENVO:00002007]; material: shallow marine sediment [ENVO:03000034] sea grass bed [ENVO_01000059] ... | reverse complement strand
TGGCTCGCCTGGGTGTGGCTCAACATCATGCTGGAGCAGGAAGAGTTCTTCATCGAGATCTCGACGTTCCAGTTGGCGATCGCCTGGATGGCGATCGCCCTGATCGGATATCTGACATGGCGAAATTTCGGCCTGCCCATGCTCATCGTCTATCTTCTTGTCGGTATCTACATTCTGCTGCCGGATAATTATTTCGGCGCCGGTGAAAACTGGCAGCGTGTGGCGGAAAACCTCTGGTACTCCACCGACGGTGTCTACGGCAGGCCAGTGGAGGTGGTCGGGCGCATCGTTCTGGTCTTCATCGTTTTCGGCGCGGTACTGCAAACGTCCGGCGCCGGCGCCGTCCTTCTCAAGATCGCCTTTTCGGCGACAAGCCGGTTTACGGGCGGGCCGGCGCATGCCTCGATTGTCGGGTCGGCCCTGTTCGGAACGATGTCCGGCGCCGCTGTCGCCAATGTGGTCTCGACCGGCATATTCACAATTCCGATTATCAAGCGCGCGGGATTCCGGCCAAAATTTGCCGGTGCCGTTGAAGCGGCTGCCTCGACCGGAGGCCAGATCATGCCACCGGTCATGGGGGTCGTCGCTTTCCTGATGGCCGACGTGACCGGAATACCCTATCTCAATATCGTCATCGCGGCGACGCTTCCGGCGGTATTCTATTATGCCAGTCTCTTCGCGGTTGTGCTCGTCGAGGCACGGCGGCAGGGCATTGAGCCGACGCCGGATACTGAGCGCGAAACGATGAGCAGCCGCGACTGGCTCCAGAGCCTGACCTTCTTCATTCCACTCGTTCTCATCGTTTGGCTGCTGGCGCAAGGCCGGACGGCCCAGTATGCCGGCTTCTATGCCCTGATTTCGGCAACGGTCCTTTCGCTATTCTTCTTTCCGGAGTTTCGCAGACCGATGGCCTGGATCCGCGCACTTGTCAGTGCCGGTCAGACGGCGGCGACACTGATGGTCATCGTCGCGGCAATCGGTTTTGTCATCGGCGTCATCAACATGTCCGGGGTCGGCCTCAAGTTCGCCCAGGCCATTTTGGCCGTTTCCGGAGACAGCCTTTTCGTCAGCCTCATCCTCGTCATGTTCGGATGTCTCGTCATGGGCATGGGCGTGCCGTCTGCACCGGCCTACCTGATCGTCGCGCTGGTGATGGGGCCGGCGCTGGAGCAGCTTGGCGTGCCAACGATCGGCGCCCACCTTTTCATGCTCTATTTCGGCGTACTCTCCGTTGTTACCCCGCCCGTCGCACTCGCGGCCTTCGCAGCCGCGCCGATCGCCGGGGCACAGCCGATGGAAACCGGGTTTGAGGCTTTACGTCTTTCCATCGCCGGTTTCATCATTCCGTTCATTTTCGTCTTCCATCCGGACGTCCTGCTGATCGACGGTTTTACAGTTGCCGGTCTTTCCTGGGCGGTCGCCTCATTTGCTCTTGCCACATGGCTGATCGCGACCGGGTTAAGCCGGTTCGAAACGGCGCCGATCGCGCCTGTTGAGTGCGTGCTGCGGGTCATAGCGGCGGTGTTCGTCCTGGTGCCGCAAGCCCCGTTTTCGCTCGCCGGTGCCGCCGCCGGTGTTGCGCTGATCATCTGGCACCGGCGTGGCATACAGACAAAAACCACATCCAAACCAAACCAGGCTTCACATTCGGGAGGTTCCAAATGAAGCACATTGCAAGATGGGCGCTCGCCGGCGCTCTGACCTTATCGCTGGCCGGTACGGCAACCGCGCAGAAAAAGCTGAAGATGGCGACCATTGCGCCAGGCACGTCCGCCTATCTGACGATGTCGACGATGGCGACTGTCGTCAACAAGGCTCGGGACGATGTCGAAATCACCGTCGATGCAACCGGTGCCGCGACCAAGCATATCGTCGACATGGCCCAGGGTAAGCTGGACATGGTTATGACATCACCGACTGTGTTTTTCCTGATGCAGAACCAGAAGGCGATGTACAAGAAGCTGTCGAAGGCGCCGGAGCTTTCAAAGAAAGTGCGCCTGGTGTTCTGGTTTCCGTACGGTGCCTATCATGTCCTGAGCTATGCCGAGGACGGTATGACCGGCCTTGAGGATATCCGCGGCAAGAAGGTCTTCCTCGGACCGCCGGGCGGCGGCGCATGGAATGCAGCGAAACAGTGGATTCAGGCTCAGACGGGAATGGAACCCGGCAAGGATTATGAGAACTTCAAGGGCTCATGGTCATCGGCCTTCCAGGCTTTCCAGGACAAGCAGGTGGACGTCTACGTCAACGGTGGCATTCCGCCCTTCCCTCAGGTTGAGCAGCTTGCCGCGACATCGAAGCTCACCATTCTTGGCCCGACGAAAGCCGACGTGGACAAAATGACCGAGGCGCAGCTGAAGCCGACAACGGCTCGTGGCCGATCGCTCGATGTCATTCCTGCAGGCGCTTATGGCGACGGCGTGAGCAACACGGAAGACGTCTATACGCTGGGTGCTGTCGTCGGTGTGGTGGCCCGGGAGGACCTGGACGAGGAGACTGTCTATCAGGTGACCAAGACATTCTGGGAGGAAGCGGAAAAAATGCGCGGCAACGCGCCCTGGCTTGAAAAGGTCACACTGGACTACGCCGTGCGCGAAGGCGGCGTCGCACTCCATCCGGGTGCACAGCGTTTCTACAAGGAAATCGGACTGGATATTCCAGCCGGTTCGATGGCCCAATAGAGGATCGGCCGGGCGCAGGCGTGCCCGGCCACATTTGCTCTACAATGACAAAGCAACGCAAGAACATCCTCTTCATCATGTATGACCAGCTCAGGTACGACTACCTGAGCTGCGCCGGCCACAAGACCCTCCATACGCCGAACATGGACCGGCTGGCGGAAAGCGGTGTGAGGTTTTCACGATGTTACGTGCAGTCGCCGGTCTGCGGCGCTTCGCGTATGAGTTTCTACACCGGGCGTTATGTTCACAGCCACGGCGCCGCCTGGAACAATTTTCCGCTCAAGGTGGGCGAGCTGACTCTGGGTGATCATTTGCGTCAGGCCGGGATGGAAACCTGGCTGGTGGGCAAGACACATATGAAGGCTGATCTGGACGGCCTTGAGAGGCTCGGAATAGCGCGCGACGGCGTTATCGGCGCGCGGGTCTCAGAATGCGGTTTCGACGTCTATGTCCGAGACGACGGGCTTTGGGCAGAAGGACCGGACGGCTTCTACGACGAGAAGCGCTCGCCCTATAACGAATATCTGAAATCGAAAGGTTATGACGGTGAAAATCCGTGGGCCGACTACGCAAATGCAGGGATCGACGCGGACGGGGATATCGCCTCCGGGTGGCTGATGAAGCACGCCAGCCGCCCGGCAAACATCCGGGAAGAGGACTCAGAGACGCCGTGGCTCACCAGCCGTGCAATCCAGTTCATCGAGGAAAAGAACAACGCTGCGCCCTGGCTGTGCCACCTTTCCTATATCAAACCGCACTGGCCCTATATCGTCCCCGCGCCGTACCACGCCATGTACGGACCGCAGGATATACAACCCGTTCAGCGCCATGAACTGGAACGGCAGGACCCCCATCCGGTCTTTGCCCAGTATATGAACAACGCCATCGGTCAGGCTTTCCGCCGAGACGACGTGCGGGACGCAGCAATCCCGGCCTATATGGGGCTGATCAAACAATGTGATGATCAACTGGGGCGATTGATCCGGCACCTGGAAACGACCGGCGAGCTCAAAAACACGATCATCGTCCTAACGTCAGACCACGGCGACTATCTTGGCGATCACTGGCTTGGTGAGAAGGATCTGTTCCATGAACCTTCCGTCAAGGTGCCGCTGATCATCTGTGATCCGTCACCGGAAGCCGACACCACACGCGGGACAGTGTGCGATGAGCTGGTTGAAAGCATCGACCTTGCGGCAACCTTCGTCGAGATGGCCGCCGGCGAAGCTCCAAGCCATATCCTTGAGGGACGCTCGCTGATGCCTTTCCTGCGCGGTGAGAAGCCCGATGACTGGCGTGAGTTCGCCGTCAGCGAATTTGACTATTCCGCGACGGTCATGGCCGCCAATCTCCGGCTTAGACCGCAAGATGCCAGGCTGTTCATGATCGCGGACAAGAAATGGAAGTTCATGCACGCGGAGGGTGGATTCCGCCCGATGCTGTTCGATATGGGAACCGATCCGATGGAACTTCGCGATGTCGGCGGTGACAGCGAATACGAAGAGATCATCGAATTGATGTACGAGCGGCTCGGACAGTGGGCAAGACGGATGAGCCAGCGTACGACCCGTTCAGACCAGGACATCCTGAAAATGCGCGGCCGGTCACGGAGAAAGGGCATTCTGCTCGGTCTATACGACGGTTCGGAAGTGGACGAAGAGCTCACCGCAAAATACACCGGACCGGCGCGTCAAGAACATCTGGATGCCGGATGATGGCCCATCCCGAACTGGAGGCGCACTCCGACGAATTCCGCAAGGACGTCATCGAACTGGCACCCGGCATATATACCGCTGTCGGATTTGCCGCGTCCAATGTCCACTTGCTCGTCGGCGACGACGGCCTCGTCATCATCGATACGACTGAGTCGACCCGCGCGGCAGCGAATATTCTTGCAGAGTTCCGAAAGATCTCCGCGCTTCCTGTCGCGACGATCATCTATACGCACTCCCACCGCGATCACATCTCCGGAGCAACGGTATTTGCCGATGGCGGAGAACCTGAGATCATTGCCAGCCACCTTTTCCGATCTGATCTGATTGACATCGATGATACGAGGCCCAGCCCGGGCCGCGCGCTGCAACAAAGAACGGTCCGTCAGTTCGGTATCGGCCTGAGTTTCCCGGATGAACGCGTCAATCTGGGCTGCGGGCCCGGCGACCGGCCGCTTGAGGGCCTCGGGGCCGGTTTTCTTTCTGCAACGCATGTCATTCGCAAGGAACGGAAACGGATAGACCGATGCGGTTTCCGGATGGAGCTCGTCCATGCGCCGGGCGAAACACCGGACCATCTGGTTGCCTGGCTGCCCGACCAGAAAATCCTCTTCTGCGGTGATAATTTCTACAAGTCGTTTCCAAATCTCTACGCTATTCGCGGAACGCCTTATCGGGATTTTGATTCCTGGGCCGATACGCTTGATGGACTTCTTCAGTTCGAAGCAGAAATCCTTTCTCCCGGCCATTCACGGCCGGTTTTCGGACAAGATGCAGTGGCAGAAGTCTTGAGGGACTACCGGGACGCAATCCGTCATATCGTCATTGAATGCGTTGCCGGCATGAACGCCGGCATGGGCTGGGACGATCTGGCCCATTCCGTCAAACTGCCACCTGAACTGGCAGGCAAGCCGCATCTTCGTGAATTCTACGGTAAAGTCTCGTGGGCAGTCCGGGCATTCTGCGTCGGCCGGCTCGGCTGGTTTGACGGAAACCCATCGAACCTCAATCGTGTTTCGCCGAAAGACGAAGCGAATGGCATTATCAGCCTGGCCGGAGGACCTGAGGCCGTTCTGAAAACGGCACTATCGGCCCTTGAAAACGGGGAGCCGCAGTGGGCGATGGAACTCGCTGACCGCCTTATATTCGCGAACCAGCTCGCCGATGACGCCGTTGCGCTGAAGATCAGATGTTTGCAAAGCCTCGCAAGCGGTGAAATCAATGCAACTGCGCGCAACTACTATCTCAGTGCCGCCCGGGATCTCTCCGCCGACTAGACAAAAACACCAGTGTACTTTGCGCGTGACGCAACCGCATCTCAAACCGTGTCGCAGAGCCGGTCGGATGGCGGTGCCCTTAAATCAGTTGACCAATTCCGCCTTCTGAGCTGAACCCGTCTTTCCCTTTTTGCGCAGGTCTTCAACCTCTGCTTCGAGGCGGGCCTTTTCCGTTTCCAGCCGGCCCTGATCTTTTTCAAGCCCGCGAACGCTGTCGCGGAGCTCGGTTATCCTGCGCTGGAGCGCCCGGGCTTCCTCTGCCTGCTTTTCAAGCTGGCTGATCTCGTCCCGAAGGGCGGTTTCGACTCTACGGAAACCTTCAATGCGGTTCTCCGCGGTCAGAGCCCGACGCTCCGTCGCCTCAACCTTTGTTTCCTGGTCGATACAGGCGCGGCGCATCTCTTCAAGTTCGCCCGATTTTTCGCCCAACTGCTCGATAAGATCCTGCAGTTCGGTCTCATATTCCTGAAGCTGAACGCGGCCATCCTCCAGCGCGGCGATCTCCGCCTTTACTTCATCGCGCCGGCTTTCGAGGTAGCGCACCTCGGCTTCTGCATCCTCTCGATGACGAAGATTGTGTTCCCTTTCGGCGATCGCCGTATCAAGATCGGCAATCTGCTCCTGCTTCTGCCGGATTCTTGACTCAAGCGCGACATCGTCAGCGGCCAGCGGAGTATTACGCCAAGCGTGAACATAGTGCCAGGCAAGAGCCACGGTCACCATGACAAGCAGGATGACAAGCGCGAACGCTGCCAACAGCAGTTCGAAATTGAGATTGAGATTCATAAGTGTCGACATACTGTGTTACTCCGCCCTCGGCTCTGCAAGTTCACGGGCCTGCGCAATTTGCGCCTCCAACCCGTCAAACCGTCTTTGCAATTCGGCCACCTGCCTTTGCAGCGTATCCCGCGAAACGGTCAGTTCCGCGACTTCCGAAGCATAAAGCGATCGTTTTGCCTCGGCAGCGTCCTGCTCGCGCCGCGCCTTGCTCAGCTCTTCGCGAACGGCATTCAACAGTTTCTCCTGCTCGCCCTGATCTGATTTGGCGTTGACAACCATCGCTTTCGCCCGGGCAAAATTTTCCTTTGCGTTGCTTTCCTGAATGGCAAGGTCGGCCAGCACATCCCTGCGTTCTGAGATCTGCGCCTGAAGGCCATCAAGCTCCCGTCGGCTGTTCTCCAGCGCCACCAGCTCTCGCTTCAGTTGCTCGGCTTTTGCTGTGTCAGCGGCAACCTGGATCTTCAGATTGGTCAGCGCCTCTTCCTGGTCTTTCATATCCGCTGCCAGCTTCGACCGCTGCTCTTCGGCCGTTCCAATCATAGCCTGTTGTTCACCGTAGGCGTTCGTTGCGCTTTGCAGGTCGGCGGAAATCTGTGTCAGTTCCGCGCGCCCGCTTTCCACCTGGTCAAGCAGTTGGCTTGCTTCGTTTTCGGCAGCAACTGCACGCTCCCGGGCTTCGTTGATCCGCCTGCGGGAATCGGCGATGGCGGCTTCAGCGTCTTCCCTGGTGGCGGCAATCGCCGCCTCTGAAGCAGTCCGCGCATCAGCGATCGCCGCTTCAGAAGCCGCCCTGGCCTCGGAAATCGCTGTCTCCGATGCTTTACGTGCTTCAACGACCGCCATTTCCGCGGCCTGGCGATCTTCATTCAGCCGTTTGATCTCCGCTTCCAACCCGGCAATCGTGTGCACGCCGGTCGAATATGTCCGGTCCGCATTATAGACGCTGATCATGACCACCATCAGGATCGCCACCGACGCGGTTCCGCAAAGCAGAGAAATCCAGAGAGCCAAATTTCCGCGGCGCCTTGCGCCGGTCGTTTCAACCTGCGAGGTCTCGTTCGACTTGGTCAAGACATTTCTCCATATCTTGTTCGAGTTCGTGAACCCAGAACCGGCGAACTTTCCAGCCCTGGTTTTTCAGTTGATAATCCCACCAGACATTCTCGAACTTGCGGACATTATGCGGGTCGGCAAGCCATTGCCGCCCGTCAACCTCAAGGTCAAGTTTAATGCCTTCGTCGCCAAAAATCGCAAAGTCAAGATAGCGCCCACCGACCGGATATTGCGGCGACGGACTGATCCCCCTTGCCTGAAGTGCTTCGGCAACCCGATGCTGCCATTGGCTCACAAATCCGCCCTCGGGATTCTCCGCCCCGCGCTTGACGGCTGCAGCTTTTGCCAATCCTGCAAGTGGCCGGCTTCCGCTACGTTGGGCATAGCTTAGATCGCCGAAAACGTGAGCAAGTGTCCGCGCGCGTCCAATCGACGTATTGAAATGCCGCCTGTCGTCCATCAGCAAGGCCTTTGCACTTTCGGCGATTCCCGGGGCCGCGACCGGCGAGAACAGGATGATATCCTTGGCCTGCCCCTGAAATCTGCTGGTCAAGGCGACTTCAAGGCCTGCGCTTTCCTGTAGCTCGCGCGGAATCTTTTCGTCCACCAGACGTCGGATTATCGAAACCTGCGCACGAAACGGTGAAACCACGCCGATGCTACCATCAAATTTCGTCTTTGTGATCAAATATTCGAGATGAGCTGCAATCGCCTCGGCTTCATCATGATTCCTCGGCTGGCCGTAGCGATCCGGCGACGCCCTGCCCCGTACGTCCGTCCACGAAATCCCGGGAACAATCGCGCCGGGCAGTTTCAGTCCAGACACATCCCGGCATGCGCGAACACGACCGTGATAAAAGTGCTCGTTAAGGTATTCCACGATTGCCGGAGCAGAGCGGAACTGATCACGCAGGATCGCGAACCTTGTGCCGGGACGGGCTGCGGCGAAATCAAACAATGAGGCACTGCTTTGCAGATAGCCCTTCATGGATTGTGCAGGCAGCTCATTTTCCTCCAGAAGCAGATTTTCCTGCACCGGATCAAGGCGAGGAACGGCGTCGAGTTGATCCGGATCACCAAAGATAACCGTCTGCTTGCCGCGCGCCATGAGCGGAAGAGCTGTCGCAATATCGCAGAAATTGCCGTCAACAATAATGACATAATCAAATAGGCCGGGCACAAGCGGAATGCGCGCGGACGCTGTGTCCGGGTTGACCGCCCAGACAGGCTGACAGCCCGTGACAACCCGAGAAATCCGTTCCGGAACCTCTTCGATGTCAATCAGTTCAGGCGACCTGTATCTTTCCTGCTCGGTGTGGATCTGTTGTCGGTCCACCGGATCGACGGCCAACGCGTTGGCGACCAATTGGGGAAAGATCCTCCCCGCAAGAGCGAGAACGTCTTCCCCCAGTGCCACAGGATCCTGCCCGCCGGTATCGATACCGCCCAGAATGGACCGATCGCGCTCAATGACCGCCTCAATTTCATCGAGCACGGCGCCCGGTGCAAGGATTTCGGGAAGCTTGTCCTTCTCCACGTCCCTTCGCCTGCGCGAAAGCGATATCATTCGTCCGACGCCGAAAGGCTTTTCTCCCACTTTTGCCAGGATTTCCGACCGCCGTTCGACGTGATGGGACAAATTGCAATGCCGCTGCCTGGCTTGCAGATAGTCATGACAGACCTGGGCAAGTTCTTCAGCTTTTGCGCGCAACGCCTGGAAGTCGCCGCCAATGACTTCAGCATTGGGGCGTGTTTTGTCGTTGACGAGGTCGGACATGACCTTGACGAAGTCGGCTGCCCTCTCACCGGATTTCCCGTCCGCGCGGACGATCAGCCGGCTCCCCGGCACGAGTTTTTCCAGCAGCTCATCCACCGAATCGACCGCCTGCTCGTTACGAGTTACCAGCAGGACGGATCTGCTCTGGGCAATTGCCGAAGCGATCAACGAGACGATCACATGGCTTTTGCCAGTCCCGGGCGGTGCGGTAATTGCGGAAACGGCGCTGGTTGCGGCGAGTTGCGTCGCATCAAACTGATTTGGCGTCAAAGGAACCGGATTCATGACGAGGCCAGGCAACTCCTGTTCGTCACCTTCCTTCATTAACCGCCACAATGCAGTTTCTTTCAACTCCGCTTCACCCAGTTGCGCAAGACGACCCAGGTCGGCGGCCGTTTGCCGTGTCAGGGCATTTTCCTTGGGCAGGAGAATAGCGGCGGCATTGCAGATACCAAGCGTTTCGGGGTCGATTGTGCCTGAAAGGCTATTGGGCTCAAGCCGACCGGACTGGCGGGCCTCCATCCGCTCGGACAGGACTTCGCAGAATTCCTGAAAATCCATATCCGTCGCGCCTGAGAATTGTTCGACGATCCCGCCGACACCGCCGGAGAGTCCGTTTGTGGTCTTGGCAATCCATTCGGGATTCAAGACGATGCCGCTCGCCTGCGGCGTCACTTCCATGGAAAATCCGGATCGCGAAAGCGTCGCGCCGATCAGGCCGACCGGCACAGCCTCAGTACCACCATCACCTGCGATGATTTCCATCGGATAGCCGATAATGACGGGCTCCCCCCGGCGCTTGCTGAGCGCAAAACGGAATGTCGGTGGAAGGCTTTCCAGTTCGATCGTGAGTGTGGTCGCGGGATTCCACCAGCGCCTTGGCGCCCGGAAGATCTGAAACTGATCTTCGTGCTCGCTGAGGTGGAAACTGACCGGTCCCCGTTGATCGGCGGTCTGCGTCGACTGATAGTAGGAGATCAGGCTCTTGAACCGCGGTGAATTTTGGCCCTGCGGTTCGTTGTCCTCTTCCGCGTTGTCCACCGGTCCATGATCAGCCATTCTGCGAAGCTGGATGGAGAGCAACGGCGCATCCGCCCGCGCTTCACTTGAAAAATCTGGAACCGCTTCTTCAGGGCCGGACGGCCCGGCGTGCTTGCTGCCGAGATGCCAGTATCCTCCTCGATCGATGAAAACGAGGCCTTTTCGACGCATCTCGTCGAGGCTTGCATAGACTTCAGCCCGGCTCGCCCGGATAGAGGCGGTTTCCAGCAACCGGACAAACTGAAGCGTTGTCCGTCCCTTCGGACTAAGCGTTAAGATCCTGCGAAGGGTCTGGGTTAGCATCGAAAAATTTACTCGCAACTGTTAAACGATCATTAACCTAATTGGCCGTGCCGACGCCAGACTTTACCGGTATTATGGTTGATCGTTCCCCGGCGGTTTATGCGCGCGCCGAATGCGTATGGAACAAAACCAGACCAAATGGCCGGAAATGTTCCCTGGACGCCTGTTACCTCTAGGTCGGGCAGAGCCCCATCATATCCAGCCATTAGTGGACACAATATGACGTTCATCGGAGAGTTCAGTGGAAAACTATCGGCCGCATGGGAATCGACGTTAACACGCGACTAATGGCTGCGCCAATCTGTGTTGTGTCGGTCCTCACACCGTTCACTGCGTCAAGTCGACAAGGGACTGTCGGACAGATGAAGCGCGCCCCGGAACGCCAGAAGAGCCTGCGCTCCGTTTAAACGGCTGTTGTGAAATGCATACAATGTGTCAGATTACGGGGAACGAACTCCGACATAGGCAAGATCCGCGGGGGTATTTGGTTGTGGCTGGCACCGAAAAACTGATGATCAAACGTGACTTTCAGCGCCCGGAGGCTGATCAGATCGCGGCTTTCAGAGACGCTCCGACCGGCTGGGTGGCTGATGCATGCGGGCGCCGCGGTGCGATCGATCATCGGATTCGGCCACTGTCAAGATCGACCCGGTTTGTCGGAACCGCCCTTACCGTCCAGTCCCGGCCTGTCGACAATCTTGCACCCTACGCCGCTCTGAAATTCGCCCGCCCAGGCGACGTTCTGATGGTCGCAACGGATAATTGCGAAAGCGCTGCTGTTCTCGGTGACATTCTCGTCGGCATGGCGAAGAATGCAGGCATCGTCGCCGCAGTTACCGATGGGCTGGTGCGCGATATTTCCGGCATCGATGACGTTGGGATCCCGACATTTGCCCGTGGGCTTTCTCCGAACTCACCGCAAAAGGACGGACCCGGTTCCGTCGGCCTGCCGATCTCGCTTGGCGGCGTCCTCATCAATCCCGGTGACCTGGTCGTCGGCGATGACGACGGCGTGGTTGTCGTCACGCAGGACAGCCTCGCCGATGCTATTGACGCACTCTTGGCGATCGCCACCAAGGAAGCGGCCATGGAAGCCGCTGTCGAACGCGGAGCGACACACCCGGAACTGATTGATGCGGTAATCGAAGAAGGGCAGGCCGTTTTCATCGATTGATCGGTCCAGATTCACATTCACTGCCGGATTATCGTCGTTTCCGAACCGATGAAACGTCGATACCCGGCCAACATCCGCAGCACTCTAGGTGGAAGATTTCAGATCAAAGCGGGAATAGAGTTCCGGTGGCGCATCGTGCATAGCCATTTCGGTAACAATCGCCCCACACATTGCCGCTTCAATTGCCATGTCCTTCACAGGCTTCATCTGATGCGGATCGTCGACGAGATCATAGAGTACAGTTGTTGAATCGGCGAAGCCGCCTTGCCGGGGAGACCGTTTGGCGCCCGGTAAAGCCGGTATCCGCAGGACCGGTGCACCCCTGGTAAAATCGAAACCGCGGTGAAGGACGGCGTTTTCGAGTTCACTGATTTCAAAGAAGCTGGTGTTGTGCATCGGCATCAGGCTGTATTCGTTGAGATCTTGCCGATCCATGTCCTCCGGATAGCGGAAATAGGTGTATCGACCATCGGTCGCGTTGATTGCGCCACCGAATATTCCGTAGATCGCCTGGCCGCGAACGACTTTCACTGATCCCTCGACGAGCGGCAAGAGAGACCTGCCGGTGACATGCGGACCCGGCTCCACTCCGAAAATGTCGAGGATAGTCGGCATCAGATCCGTCGTCTGCGATAGCGCATTGACGCGGGCCCCTGCCCTTGCCTGGAAGTCCGGGTGATAAATGACAAGCGGTATATTGGCGATCTCATTATAGAACGGCATGCGGTTCTTGGCCCACCAATCATGTTCCGACAACATGAAGCCGTGGTCCGTTGTCAGGATGAGCGCGGTGTCCGCCCAGCGGTCATTAGCATCGAAATTGTCGAGGAGGCGGCCAAGCTGCGCGTCGCAGAATGCTACGAGCGCGGCATAATTGGCCTTCAGTTCGGCAACCTCCAGTTCTGTCTCGTCAACCTTCTTGTACCGTGGCCAGTCAAGGGTCGGCCCATTGTACCCGCTCTGAAACATCGCACGGTACTTTTCCGGCGCGGCGAACGGTTCGTGCGGATCGAACGTCTCAAGATGCAGCAACCAGTTATCCTCCTGTCCGTTTTCAACGATAAACCGGAGTGCCGAATCGAAACACTGTGCTGCCGGAAAGTCGGCTTCTTCTCGGATCCGTTCGCGATTGAGCATTCCCTGGAGCCGATGCCCGGCTCGATGATCCTCAAACTGCAGCGGATGATATTGCTCGCGGAACCGTTCAATCGGCGGTTTGACCATGGCCACCCACTGGTCCGATTCCTGGCCGCGGATGAAATCCCACGTCGTGTAGCGGGAATGATAGGTGGCACCGCCGTCTTCGAAATAGTGATAATGGTCCGAGACCAGGTGTGAATATATGCCTGCCTTGCCGAGAATAACGGGAAAACTGTCATCGAACGGCTCCAGCGGCCCCCAGCTCCTGTGCAGGAAGCACAGGCGACCGGTGTGCATGTCCCGTCGGGCCGGCATGCATGGCATGGAACCGACATAGTGCGTGTCAAACGTGACGGCCCTTTCCGCCAGCCGGTCGAAATTGGGCGTCGGCACGCGGCCGCCGTAAACCGACAGGGCATTGCGGTTGAGACTGTCAAATAGAAGAAATACCGCCTTCAAACGTATAATCCCCGATACGGCAACTGAACTAACCTTATTAAACTGATGGTCCCAAACGGCTGATCGATTCCGTACCAGCACCCACCGCCTCTGCCCAGGTCAGGCCGCCGGAGGCGACTTCTCTGGCGATCACCAGCAACCGGCTCAATGCCTCTTCCCGGGATTGGTGCCCCAGGAAAACACCGCTTGCGTCAAAGTCGATCTGCTCGGCAAGCTTCGCGGCTTCCGGGTTGGCCGTGATCTTGATCGTCGGCGCAACGGCCGAACCATACGGGTTGCCCTGGTCGGTCGTGAACAGGACAAGCTGAGCACCTGACGCGATCATTGACGTTATCGATTCAGACGAGAGGCACGGCGTGTCCATCAAAAAAAGACCCGGCCCGTCCGGCAGCGGCGCACCT
>CAJHYR010000350.1_pt1 | contig 13850 bp, 10 predicted proteins | sample 9198791 | NCBI WGS metagenome assembly CAJHYR01 (sample SAMEA7708372, study PRJEB35096) | sediment metagenome | biome: marine neritic benthic zone biome [ENVO:01000025]; feature: sediment [ENVO:00002007]; material: shallow marine sediment [ENVO:03000034] sea grass bed [ENVO_01000059] ... | reverse complement strand
GGCCTTGACCATCTGAAATGGGCCATCGACTGCCTGGAGGCCGCCGGAGGCGAGGTGCTGTGCGGCCCGTTCTACCAGCCGCTCGGTGTCTTCAGCGGCGACCCGCCGACGTCGGAAGAGCGCGCCAACATTGCCGAGGTGCACAAACAGGCGGCGCAATATGCGGCGCCCAAGGGGATCAAGCTCGCCGTCGAGCCGCTCAACCGCTTTGAGTGTTACGCCCTGAACACGGTTGCCGACGCGGCCGACATTGTCCGGCAGGTGGGCGAAGACAATTACGGCCTCCTCTACGATACCTTCCATGCCAACATCGAGGAGAAGGACCCGGTCGGTGTCATCGCACCGAACCTGGCCACAATCAACCATGTCCATTTGTCTGAGAACGACCGTGGCACGCCCGGCAAGGGCCATGTTCCCTGGGCCGAAACGGCGGCAGCCTTCCAGGGATATGACGGCTGGTATGTGATCGAGGCATTCGGACGGGCGATGCCGGACCTCGCCGCCGCAACCCGGGTTTGGCGTGACTTCTTCCCCAACAGAAGCGAAGTCGTGACCTTCGGCCACGATTTCCTGCGCCGGACGTGGGATGCCGCGTAGGGGCCATTGAGTGGAAGCGGCTGCATAGGGGAGGCCGTACAGGGAACGCCCGGGCGCTCGATCTCCCGGGCCCGGGCAGAGAGAGAGGACCTGAAAAATGAAATCGATCAAGGGACCGGCTATTTTTCTGGCGCAATTCGTCGGAGACGAGGCGCCGTTCAACAGTTTCGACGCAATCTGCGACTGGGCGTCTTCGCTCGGATACAAGGGTGTGCAGATCGCGGCTTGGGATTCGCGCCTCATCGATCTGGAGCAGGCCGCTGAGAGCAAGGATTATTGCGATGCGCTTCGCGGCACGGCGGCCGAGCACGGTGTTGAGATCACTGAACTGGCCACGCATCTGCAGGGCCAGCTGGTTGCCGTCCACCCGGCCTACGACGATGCCCTTGACGCCTTTGCCGCTCCCCATGTCCGGGGCAATCCGAAAGTGCGGCAGGAATGGGCCGTGGAGCAGGTCAAGCTGGCCGCGCGCGCCAGCCGCAACCTTGGCCTCACTTCCCATGTGACGTTCTCCGGCGCCCTGGCGTGGCCTTATCTCTATCCGTGGCCGCCGCATCCGGCCGGCCTGATTGACGGCGCCTTTGAGGAACTGGGGAACCGCTGGCGTCCGATTCTCGACCTGCACGACGAACACGGCATTGACGTCTGTTTCGAGCTTCACCCGGGCGAGGACCTTTTTGACGGAACGACGTTCGAGCGTTTCCTGGATGTGGTCGGCGGTCACGAGCGCTGCTGTATCAATTACGATCCGTCGCACTTCCGCCTGCAAGGGCTGGATTATGTCGGTTTCATCGACGTCTATCACGAGCGGATCAAGGCGTTTCACGTCAAGGATGCCGAACTCAGGCCGTCGCCGAAGCAGGGCGTCTATTCCGGTTTTGCCGCATGGCCGCACCGGGCCGGACGTTTCCGGTCGCTCGGCGACGGCGATGTTGATTTTTCCGCGATCTTCTCGCAGCTCTCAGTTCACGGCTATGACGGTTGGGCGGTACTTGAGTGGGAATGCGCCATCAAGAACCGGGACGACGGCGCGCGCGAAGGTGCACCCTTCATTGAAAGGCACATGATCAAGGTGACGGAATCCACGTTCGACGACTTCATCGATCAGGGCGCCGACCAGGACGCGGTGAAACGGTCTCTCGGGCTGGATCGTTAGAAGCCAAGCGCTGCGCTCGTCGCGCCTTCTCACGGTTCACAAGGTCGCGCGGAACGTCCAGTTCTCTCACCTGAACCTTACGCCCACCGACGCGATCGGATCGAGAGCAAAGGCTCTCAGGCCGCGCCGCGGTCAATCGACTGGCGGATAGATCAGGCTGTCGTTGATTTTCGGCACGTCGCCCAGAACCACGCGTTCGCCGACGATCCGGGCGCGCCGGCTGGCGACCCAGGCGAGTGCCATCGGATAGATCCTGTGTTCCACCGCCAGAACGCGTTCACCGAGGGATTCATCGGTATCACCCTCAAGGACCGGCACCGCGGCCTGAACGATGATCGGCCCTTCGTCCATGTTGGGACGCACGAAATGGACCGTTGCGCCGTGAATGCGGACCCCGCCAGATAAGGCGCGCGCATGGGTGTTCAGCCCTTTGAAGGCCGGCATCAGCGACGGGTGGATGTTGATCAGGTGATCCCGCCAGCGGTCGACAAAGGTCTCGGTCAGGAGCCGCATGAAACCGGCAAGGCACACCAGCTCAACCCCGTGATCGTCAAGAACCCTGGTCAGTTCCTCCTCAAAGGCTGGGCGGTCGTCAAAGTCCCGATGATCGACTATGGCTGTATCGATCCCGCGCGAGCGGGCATGGTCCAGGCCGGCCGCATCCGCAACATTGGAAAGCACCAGGGATATCGCGGCAGGGAAATCGTCTTGTTCTGCCGCGCTGATCAGCGCGGCCATGTTACTCCCGCGCCCTGAAATCAAGATCGCTGTCTTTACGCCCGCCATAGGTCAGCAAATGTCCGACCGGCCGGTATAAGTCATCTTGTCATCCGCCGCGCCGATAATCTCGCCGATCCTTATAACGTGTTCTCCGGCCGAAGTCAGGATGTCTGCGATACTGTCAGCGTGTCCGTCCGCGACGACGAGGACCATGCCGATCCCGCAATTGATAGTTCTGAGCATTTCCGCGCGATCGACAGGCCCGTTTTCAGAAAACCATCGGAAAACCGGCGGCACAGTCCACGATGTGAGATCAATCCGTGCCCCGCAACCGGCGGGAAGGACGCGGGGCAGGTTCTCCGTGAGCCCGCCCCCGGTTATGTGTGCCAACGCTTTCACATGGCCCGTTCTGACCGCTGCAAGGCATGGCTTGACGTAAATCCGGGTCGGCGTAAGGAGCGCTTCAGCTAATGTCGCCGAAGTATCGAACGGGCAGTGGGCAGACCAGGCCAGTTCGGTCTTCTCGACAACCTTGCGGACAAGCGAGTAACCGTTGGAGTGGATGCCGTCCGACTGAAGCCCGAAAAGCAGGTCCCCCGGCTCGATCGTCGGGCGTGGCAGGAGCTTGTCGCGCTCCACGGCTCCGACAGCAAAGCCTGCAAGGTCATAGTCTCCGTCGGCATACAGGCCCGGCAGTTCCGCCGTCTCGCCGCCGATCAGCGCAGCGCCTGCCCGCTTGCAGCCCTCCGCGATACCGGAAACAACACTGGCGGCATGATCCACCGACAGAGAGCCGGACGCAAAGTAGTCGAGGAAGAAGAGTGGCTCGGCGCCCTGGACCACGAGATCGTTGACGCACATGGCCACCAGGTCGATACCGACGGTGTGATGTATGCCGCTTTCGATGGCGATTTTCAGCTTGGTGCCGACGCCATCGGTCGCAGAGACCAGCAATGGATCCGTGTAGCCGGCCTGCTTCAGATCAAAAAGCGCTCCAAATCCGCCAAGCCTCTCCACCACGCCCGGCCGCGAGGTTGCCGCGGCAACGGGCTTGATCCGTTCCACCAGGGCGTTTCCGGCGTCGATGTCGACGCCTGCGTCCCTGTAGGAGAGGCTATTCTGGTTTCTGGTCGTCAATTGATCCCCAACTTTCAATCACGCCGGCAAACAATGTTGGCCCTCAATACATCGACAGTGTAACCCTTTAATCCCATTTCTGTCAGAAATCCGGTGGCAACCGCTTGACCATCCCCAATTTCATCACGATTGCGCGTCTTGTCGCCGTCCCGCTGATTGTCTGGCTGATGATCCGCGATCTTTATTTGATGGCGGCGTTCGTTTTTGCAATCGCCGGTATTTCCGATGCCGTCGACGGGTTCATTGCCAAGAAATTCGGCCAGGAATCCGTGCTTGGCGGATATCTCGATCCGGTCGCCGACAAGGCTCTTCTGGTATGCGTGTTCGTCACCCTCGGCTTCAAAGGCGTCTTGCCATTATGGCTGATCATTCTTGCCGTCAGCCGGGATATTCTGATTGTCGGCGCGGTCATCCTGTCCTGGATGCTTGAAAAGCCCGTCAAAATGAAGCCCTTGTGGATTTCCAAACTGAATACCACCGTGCAGATCGTATTGATCGCGGTGGCGCTCGGGGAACGGGCCGGTGTTGTGATCTTCGGGCAGATCATACCGATTGGAATTGCCGTGGTGGCCGCGACAACGGTATTGTCGGGCGCGGGATACCTTGCTCAATGGGTCAGGCACATGTCGGACAACGAAAACAACATAGACAGCCGGGGAGGGGCATCATGAGCGTCCGCCGCCAGATCATGTTCTGGCTCGGCACGTTCGTCGCCTTCGTCTTCTTTCTGTGGCTGCTCAGCGATGTTCTGCTGCCGTTCATCATCGGGATGGCATTGGCCTATCTTCTCGACCCTGTCGCCGACCGCCTGGAACGCATCGGCATGAACCGGCTGCTGGCGACGACGACTATCGTCCTGCTGGCGTTGATTCTGTTCATCCTCTCGCTTCTGATCGTAATTCCGGTTCTCATCAGCCAGTTGAACGGGTTCGCAGAACGATTGCCGGGATACATCAACAGTCTGCGCGCTTTTTCGCAGAAAGTCCTGGACTCCCGAATTGCCGATTTTCTCAATCTTGGTGCCGACAGCACCATCGTTGAAGAACTTGTCAGCAAATCCGCCGGTGCGATGACCGGATTTCTTTCATCCGTCGTCGCCGGCGGACAAGCCCTCGTCAACGCCATCGGTCTCCTCGTTGTCGCGCCAGTCGTGGCCTTTTACCTGCTTTACGACTGGGACAGGATGGTCGCCCAGGTGGACAGCTGGATGCCGCGCGAGCATTTGGGAACGATCCGCAGGCTCTTCCATGAAATCGACATGGCGCTGGCCGGGTTTATCAGGGGACAGGGAATGTTGTGCCTGATCCTCGGGCTTTTCTATGCGATCGGTCTCAGCCTCGTCGGGCTCAATTTTGGTCTTCTGATCGGGCTGACAGCCGGACTGATCAGCTTTATCCCCTATGTCGGTTCTATCGTCGGCTTTGTCCTTGCGGTGGGCGTTGCGCTTGTCCAGTTCTGGCCGGACTGGTTCATGGTCCTGGTCGTTGCCGGGATCTTCGCTGCCGGGCAGTTCCTGGAAGGCAATATCCTGCAACCCAGGCTCGTCGGTTCCAGTGTCGGCGTTCATCCGGTGTGGCTGATGTTTGCCCTGTTTGCTTTCGGGTCACTGATGGGTTTTGTCGGAATGCTGATTGCCGTGCCGGCAACGGCCGCGATCGGCGTTCTGGTCCGGTTTGCCCTGTCGCAGTATATGAACAGCCCGTTCTATTGGGGTCCGGCCGGCAAACCGCCGCCGGAAGCGGCCGGGTCTGAAGACGGAGCATGAATCTGATGGCCGAACCTCGTCAGATACCGTTTGCCCTGGACCATCGACCGCAGCTGGATCGGGAGAGCTTTATCAATTCCCGGTCCAACAGGGCTGCGCTGGAGTTGATTGAGAGCTGGCCGGACTGGCCGACCCGAATGATCATTCTCTTCGGCCCGCCCGGGGCCGGCAAGTCCCATCTTGTCAACATCTGGACATTGCTGAGCGGCGCGGTCTCTGTTGATCTGAACCAGCCGTCAGGTTCGCCCGGTCAGGCCAGTATCTACCTCGAGGATATTGATCGGGAACCGGTCAATGAACAGAACCTGTTTCACCTGATCAATGCGGTTTCGGAGGCAGATCACTATTTGCTCCTGACCGCGCGGTCATCGATCACCGAATGGCAATTGACGCTTCCGGATCTCGTCTCAAGACTGCGGATGGCGACACCTGTATACCTGAGCGCCCCGGATGATGACCTGTTGCGCCAGGTTCTCGTCAAACTGTTTGCCGACCGGCAGTTGCTCGTGGACCGGCCGGTTGTCGACTATCTGCTGAAGCGGATGGAACGGTCATTGTCTGCCGCGCGAATGATCGTGGGTGCGGTGGATCGGCGGGCGCTGGCTGAAAACCGGCGGATTTCCCGGGTTCTGGCCGCGGAAGTGCTCGACCGGCTCGATGGCGCTAACTTTGAGCGCGAAAACTGACCGGGACACCCTTGGGCAGAGGCGCGGCCTGCCTTATGATCAATCGGTAAAGTTCGGACTTCCCTGGGTAGCTGACATGGTCGATGCCGTTCATCTGGACGAGAATTCTGCGCTGGTGCACGGTGAGCCGGCCCGCGAACTGCCGCGGGATGATGAGCTGTTCCAAAGCCCGGCGCGGTTCATCAACAGGGAGATCTCATGGCTGGAATTCAATCGCCGGGTTCTTGAGGAGGCGGAGAACGAAGATCATCCGCTTCTGGAACGCTTGCGGTTCCTGTCGATCTCAGGCTCGAACCTTGATGAGTTCTTCATGGTTCGCGTTGCCGGCCTGAAGGGTCAGGAACGGGAACTGATATCCACGACAAGCGCAGACGGGCTTTCGCCGACCGAGCAGTTGGAGAAGATCGACAGGAAGGTCAACGAACTCGTTGAACACCAACAGCAACGGCTCCTGGAATTGCGCAGTCAATTGGCCGAAACGGGCATTGTCGTTGTTGACGGTGATCATCTCACGCAGTCGGACATGGAGTGGCTGGACGGCTATTTCCTGGATTCGATCTTTCCCGTTCTGACGCCGCTTGCAATCGACCCGGCGCATCCGTTTCCGTTTATCCCCAATCTCGGTTTTTCGCTGGCACTTCAGCTGGTCGGGCCCAAGGCGGAATCGATGATGGCGCTGATCCGGATGCCCAATTCCCTTGATCGCTTCGTGCGGCTGCCGCGCGGCGATGACAGCTGGCCGATCCGGTTCATCAGTCTTGAAGACACAGTTAGCCTGTTCATTCCGAAGCTTTTCCCGCGCTATGAAGTTAGCGGAATGGGCAGGTTCCGCGTCATCCGGGACTCCGACATTGAAATTGAAGAAGAAGCGGAAGACCTCGTCCGGCTTTTTGAGCGTGCCCTGAAGCAACGCCGGCGCGGATCCGTTATACGCCTGGAAGTCAGCGCGGACATGCCGGAATCGCTGCGCGGCGTTGTTCGGTCAGCCCTATCGGTCGGTGACAACGAGGTACACCTCATCGACGGGATGCTGGGCGTAGAGGCCCTTGCGCAATTAGTCGGCGTCGACCGGCCGGATCTCAAGTTCGAACCTTATTCCGCTCGCTTTCCAGAGCGTATCCGCGAACACGGTGGCGATTGTTTCTCGGCAATTCGCGAGAAAGACATCATCGTTCATCATCCGTACGAATCCTTTGATGTCGTCGTCCAGTTCCTTCGCCAGGCGGCCGAAGATCCCGACGTGATGGCGATCAAACAGACGCTTTACCGGACATCAAACGACTCGCCGATCATCAAGGCGCTGATCGAGGCCGCCGAGGCCGGAAAATCAGTAACGGCACTGGTGGAATTGAAAGCCCGATTCGACGAGGAAGCAAATATCCGATGGTCACGCGACCTTGAACGCGCCGGCGCCCAGGTGGTTTACGGATTCGTCGAACTGAAGACCCACGCAAAACTCAGCCAGGTCGTGCGCCGGGAAGGCGGCGGCCTGGTCAGTTATGTGCATATCGGTACGGGAAACTATCATCCGATCACGGCTAAGATTTATACAGACCTCAGCTACTTCACGACCGAGCCCGTGATCGCCCGCGATGTCGCCCGCATCTTCAATTTCATCACCGGATATGCGCCCCCGCAGGACGTCAAACAGATGGCGATATCGCCCTACACGTTGCGCAGCCGAATATTGCAGCACATCGACGAGGAAATCGCTCATGCCCGGGCCGGTAGGCCCGCGGAAATCTGGATCAAGATGAATTCCCTCGTCGATCCGGAGCTCATCGATGCGCTCTACGAAGCGTCACAGAGTGGCGTTACCGTCGAACTTGTCATCCGCGGCATTTGTTGCCTGCGTCCTGAAGTTACCGGCTTGTCAGACAATATAAGAGTGAAGTCGGTCGTCGGGCGGTACCTGGAGCATTCGCGCATTGCCTGTTTCGGGAACGGCTACGGACTGCCGTCGGAGGAGGCGATCGTCTATATCGGTTCGTCGGATCTGATGCCGAGAAACCTCGACAGGAGGGTTGAGTCCATGGTTCCGCTGGAGCCCGGATCGACTGTACATATGCAAGTACTGGACCAGATCATGGTCGCAAACCTGAAAGACAACAAGCAAAGCTGGGACGTACTACAGGACGGCACGTCCCGCCGCGTCACGCCCCAGGACGACGAAGAGGAATTCAATCTCCACCATTATTTCATGACGAATCCGAGCCTTTCCGGGCGTGGAAAATCGCTGCAATCTTCGTCGCCGCGCCGGTTTACCAGGCGTCGCTCGCCCTGATCGGATCGTGACCCGACCGTGACAATCAGAAACCGCGGTGTTCTGACGGGCGATGGTCCGATCGGTGTCATCGATATCGGGTCGAACTCGGTGCGCCTCGTGATCTACGAACGCCTGGCACGGTCGCCGACCCCGTATTTCAACGAAAAGGTCCTGTTGGGCCTCGGCCGTGATGTCGCAGAGCAGGGTGCACTTGCATCCAGCAGCCTTGTTCGTGCGGAGCAGACGCTTAAACGCTTTCGAGCGCTTTCCGATCAGATGGGCGTAAAGACCCTGGATATGATCGCAACGGCGGCGATCCGCGAGGCAAAGAACGGGGCGGCGTTTATCGAAATGGCCGAGCGGATCTGCCGTGTATCCCTGGCGGTTCTTGACGGTGCGGCCGAAGCCCGATTGGCGGGCATGGGTATACAATCCGGTATTCCCTATGCCGACGGGATTTCCGGCGATCTCGGCGGCGGCAGCCTGGAACTGATCGATGTCACCAGAAGCGGCATTTCAGCTGGCGAGACGTTCCGCCTCGGCGGCCTGCGGCTCCAGCATCGGTCAGACATGCGGCCGAAGAACGCTCGTAAGATCGCCCTCGATGACCTGCAAAGCTCTCAACTGCTGCCTGGGTTGGCGGGGCGAACATTCTATGCAATCGGCGGGACCTGGCGGTCCCTTGCGAAGCTACACATGCAAAGCACGGACTATCCCTTGCGCGTCATGCATCAGTACAGCGTCGATACGGATAAAATCCGTCCGTTCCTGAAGCAGGTTGCCAGAAACCAGATCGAAGAGATGGACGGAATCAATGCCGTATCGAGGCAGCGTCGCGGCTTGTTGCCCTATGGCGCCGCCGTCTTGCTGGCGGTGAGCGGCATCGGCAAGCCCGCCCGGATCGTCACGTCCGCGCTCGGCCTTCGCGAGGGTTTGCTCTATTCCAGGCTTTCCAAAAGGCAGCAGGCTGTTGATCCGTTGCTTTCGGCAGCTGCGGAACTTGCCGACCTTCGCTCGCGCTCGCCGAAGCATGCCCGTGAACTGATCGGCTGGACAGGCCCGGCGATGGCGGCTGCAGGGCTGGACGAAACACCACAAGAGGCCCGCCTTCGGGCAGCAGCATGCCTGCTGGCTGATATCGGATGGCGGGCGCATCCGGACTATCGCGGAGAGCAGAGCCTCAACATCATCGCCAATGCCGCCTTTGTCGGGCTGGACCATCCCGGCCGGGCCTATCTGGCGATGGCCGCTTACTACCGGCATTCCGGTCTTGTCGAAGATGAACTCTCGCCCGCCATCCGCAGGCTGGCTCCGAAGCGCTACCGCGAGCGGGCAAAGATGCTCGCCGCGATTTTTCGCGTCGGCTATCTGATCTCCGGTTCAATGACGGGAATAATTCCGCAGACGCGAATAATGCGCGACGGACAGCATCTGCAGCTTTATCTGCCTGGTGACCTTTCAATTCTGGCCGGTGGGCGGTTGGCGGCGCGCCTCAAACAGCTGGCTGGTCTTTGCGATCTGACACCGCAAATCGTCACGGATCGCGGGTGAGGGCGCTCACCTGTTACCGGTTCATTCGGCGGCCTGGCGGATCTCAGAAAGGCCGACCGCAGTTACCTTGTTGCCTGAAATCGCAAGCGCGAGCTCTCCGTTCTTGATCGCCAGCGCCTTCGTGCCGAAAAGCTCAAACCGCCAGCCGCGCAGAGCAGCTACATCGGCATTGTCGTCCGCGGCAATCTTTTCCAGATCATCGACGGTCGCAATGATCCTGGAAGCGACCCCGTGATGCTCCGAAACCATCTTCAAGAGAACCTTGAGCAATTCGGTGACGGCCCCGGCATGGTCAGGCGGCGTTCGCGGCCGTGGAATCCGGGGTAGATCAGTATCCGCGACGGCAAGGCCCGTCTCCACGGCATTCAGAATTTCCTGGGCATTCGATGAGCGTTCAAAACCTTTCGGTATCGTGCGCAGTTGAGAAAGGTGCTTTGCCGATCTTGGTTGCTGGAGCGCGATTTCGTAAATCGCATCGTCCTTCAGGACCCGGTTGCGCGGAACGTCGCGTTTCTGGGCCTCGATTTCGCGCCAGGAAGCGATACTCTGCAATACGGCCAGTTGACGGGGTTTCTTGACGCGCATTTTCAACCGCTGCCAGGCGTTCTCCGGATGGCTGCGATAGGTTTCAACGTCGGACAGGACCGCCATTTCTTCGGCGACCCAGTGACTGCGATTGGTCTGGTCCAGATATTCGACCAGTTGCGCATAGACATCGCGCAAATGGGTAACATCTGACAGCGCATAGTTGAGCTGCGAATCGGATAGTGGCCGTCTCGACCAGTCGGTGAATTGCGACGTCTTGTCGACGGAGTTGCCGGTCGTCCGTCGTACAAGCTGGTCGTAGCTGATCTGATCGCCAAAACCGCATACCATCGCTGCAATCTGAGTATCGAACAGCGGTTTCGGGACGACGCCACTCAGGTGGACAAATATTTCCACATCCTGACGTGCAGCGTGGAATACCTTAACAACGGTTTCGTCAGCCAGCAGTTTAAAGAACGGTCCCAGCTCCAGATTGGCGGACAGGGGATCGATGATGAAAGCCGCTTCCGGACTGGCAACCTGGATGAGGCACAGCCTTGCCCAGAACGTGTTTTCACGGAGAAATTCTGTATCGACCGTCACAAACGGTGCAGCACGCAGCCGGTCGCACGCTTCTGACAGTGCAGAGCTATTTGTAATGAACTGATAGTCATGGAGATTCTTTTTCATGAGCCAGTCTATACCGGATCGTAGTGATTCTGTCCCGCCGCTAAACACTATGATTTTTCTTTTTCCGCGACAATTTGCGGGCCATGCGCAGGAACACGGGTGAAGTGCGCAGAAGCGGCACAAATCGGGTCTGTGCATCCTTCGGGACGGTCTTTCTGCGGGTCATCCGATATATGGTCACGATGATCAGCAGGCCATGAACGATGCTCGTATAGGTGAAGAACGACGGCGCACCGAATGTTTCGATGACCACGGACGCGATAAACGGGCCGAATATGGCGCCGAGTGAGAAGAAGAAGCTCAGCCCCGCCGCCACCAGAACATAGTCGTCGTCGCCGGCCTGGTCATTGGCATGGGCAGCGGAAAGGGAATAAAGCGGCAGAGCGAACGCTCCGAATAGGAACGCACCCAGATAGACCATTTCCGGCGTTCTGGCGACGACGCTGAGAAAGAGGCCGGCAAACATGGCGCCGCTGGTGGCAATGATGATGCCGGACCTTCTGTTGAACCGGTCGGACAGATATCCCAGGGGATATTGCAGAACGGCGCCGCCGACGATGCCCGCGCTGACGAACAAGGCGATCCCGGTGACACCGAGGCCGATCTCGCGAGCGTATAGGGGCCCGATCAGCCGGAATGCGCTGTTCGTCAGGCCGATCGTGATACAGCCGAGGCACGCCAGCGGCGAAATGGTCCAGACGGATTTGATGTCGAACCGTGCTCTTTCCGGCGCTTGAGGCCGTGTCCGGTCCATCAGGCAGATCGGCACCAGCGACAAGCAGAACAGAATGGCGGTGACTGCGAAGATCTCGTAACCACCGACGGAAAAGAGCGGCAGGAGGAACTGCCCGCCGGTTATCGAACCGAGGTCGACCAGCCGGTAAATGCTGAGGACGCGGCCGCGATCGGTGTTTTCGGTCCGAGAATTGAGCCAGCTTTCCACGGTTGTCGCCAGTCCGGAAAAGCAGAACCCCATAAAGAAGCGAATACCTGCCCAGGCAAACGGGTCGATGACAAGCGACAGCCCAAGCGTGCCGACAGCTGCGATAGCGGCAAGCCCGGCGAATACGCGAATGTGCCCGACTGCCGCGATGAGGTGCGGGGCAAGCCAAGCGGCCGTCATCACGCCGACAAAGTATGCGGCGCTGATGATCCCGATGATCGTTGTCGAAAAGCCCTCAAGATCAGCTCTTAACGCAATGAGCGTGCCTTGCAGTGCATTCGCCGCGAGCAGAATTCCCGCCGCGATAAGGAGGGGTGTCAGGGGGACGAGGCGTGTCATGGGCCTGGTTGGCCTGTCGGAAGATTAATTGCCGCACTACCACTCCGTTGCAGACTTGACCAGCAATAGGTTCGGCGAATTGAAAGAAGGTTGCCCGGCCCGGATGCAGACGTGCTAATGAAGCCTTGACAGAGCAGCGATGTTCTGCGCTTCTCCGCCGGCAATTCCATCCTTTCAAGACCTGTCAGGCAGCGACTTCCATGCATCGCTATCGAACACACACCTGTGGCGCATTGCGCGCCGAACATGTCGATCAGACAGTGCGCCTATCCGGTTGGGTCCACCGTGTCCGAGACCATGGCGGATTGCTGTTCATTGACCTGCGCGACCATTACGGACTGACACAGATCGTCGCTGATCCGGATTCTCCGGCGTTCACCGCGGTCGAGTCATTGCGCGCCGAATGGTGCATTAGGGCGGATGGTGTCGTAAAGGCGCGGTCGGACGATACAATCAATCCCGGCCTGGCAACTGGCGAGGTCGAAGTCTTCGCAGATGAAGTGGAGGTTCTTTCTGATGCGCCGGAACTGCCTTTGCCTGTGTTCGGCGAGCCCGACTATCCGGAAGATACGCGCCTCAATTACCGGTTCCTCGACCTTCGTCGTGAGACGTTGCACAACACGATCGTCAAGCGGACAGAGGTCGTCCGCAAGCTCCGCGATCTGATGCACGGGCAGGGGTTTGCCGAATACCAGACGCCGATCCTGACCGCGTCGTCGCCGGAAGGCGCCCGCGACTTCCTTGTGCCGTCGCGACTGCACCCGGGGACCTTTTATGCACTGCCGCAGGCGCCTCAGCAGTTCAAGCAGCTGATCATGATGGCCGGCTTTGACCGCTATTTTCAGATTGCGCCCTGTTTCCGGGACGAGGACCCGCGGGCCGACCGGTTGCCTGGTGAATTTTACCAGCTTGACGTGGAACTCAGCTTTGTCACGCAGGATGATGTATTCGCGGCTATGGAGCCGGTCATCCGCGGCGTGTTTGAAGCCTTTGCCGACGGCAAGCCGGTGACCGCAGAGTTCCCGCGCATTCCCTACAAGGAGGTGATGCGCAGGTACGGCACTGACAAGCCTGATCTGCGCAATCCGATCGTCATGGAAGCTGTCACGGAGCATTTTGCCGGTTCGGGTTTCAAGATCTTCGCCAACATGATTGCATCGGACCCGAAGGTGGAAGTCTGGGCCATCCCGGCAAAAGGCGGAGGTAGCCGGGCTTTCTGCGACCGCATGAACAGCTGGGCACAAGGCGAAGGACAGCCGGGGCTCGGTTATATTTTCTTCAGGCAGGCCGACAACGGCCTTGAGGGCGCCGGACCGATCGCGAAGAACATCGGCGAGGAGCGGACGGACGCCGTGAGAACGCAGCTCGGATTGGGCGATGGTGACGCGGTGTTCTTTGTTGCCGGAGACCCGCGGGGGTTCGCTGATTTTGCCGGTGCAGCGCGCCAGAGGGCCGGAACCGAACTGGGCCTTGTC
>CAJHYR010000498.1_pt1 | contig 14271 bp, 12 predicted proteins | sample 9198791 | NCBI WGS metagenome assembly CAJHYR01 (sample SAMEA7708372, study PRJEB35096) | sediment metagenome | biome: marine neritic benthic zone biome [ENVO:01000025]; feature: sediment [ENVO:00002007]; material: shallow marine sediment [ENVO:03000034] sea grass bed [ENVO_01000059] ... | reverse complement strand
CTCGGCTTCGCCGGCGGCCTTATGGCCAGTTTCAAGTCCGTGGTGATCTGGGTGTCGGAGCCGCGCCGGGCGCTGGGCAATGCCTGCGTCATGTCGGCCGGCGCGCTGGGGCTTCTGGTCGCCACCCAGCCGATGGAGGTCGCCACCGCCGCGTTCGGCTGGCGCGGCGTTTTCACCGTGCTGGCGGTATTGACGCTGGCCGTCGCGCTCTTGATCTTCACCGTGGTGCCGGAGCCGAATGCCGACGCGCAGGCACAAGGCAAGCGCGACTCCCTTGTCACGCAGGTGAAGCAGCTCGGCGGCATCTTCACCGACCGGGCCTTTCTGGCGATCACACCGCTTGTGGCGATGACCGCCGGCAACAACATCGCCATCCAGACGCTGTGGGCCGGGCCCTGGTTCCGCGATGTCGGTGGGCTCGACCGCGGCGGCGTTGCCTCCCATCTCCTGATCATGGCCGTCGCCTTCTTTGTCGGCATCCTGTTTTCCGGGCTCGTCGCCGACTGGTTCGTGCGCCGCGGCGTCAGCCTGCTCAACGTCATGACAGGTTTCCTCACCGTCTATCTCGCCGCGCAAATCGGCCTTGTCCTCGGCCTCACCGGCCCGCTCATGGTGCCGATGTGGTTCCTCTTCGGCATGCTCGGCCAGGTCGGCGTGCTGGCCTATCCCTGGCTTGCCGGCCATTTCGGCGCGGCCAGCGCCGGCCGCGCACACACGGCGGTGAACCTGACGATCTTCGCCACCGCCTTCATCCTGCAATATGCCATCGGTGCCGTGATCGAATTCTTCCCACAGTCAGAAGGCGGCGGCTACGCGGTGAACGCCTACCGGATCGCCTTCGGCGCGACGTTTGCCCTGCAGGTGCTGGCGTTCGTCTGGTACCGCGCGAACCGCGGCGTGACCGTGAGGCCAGCAGGGCGGTGAACCGTGACGGGCTGGCGGAGGACAAATCACCTGATCCGGAGCCCGGCTCGCGCCTGAAACCAATCCAGGGGGAACAATTATATGGAAGACCGGTTTTCACTGAACGGCAGAACGGCGCTGGTAACCGGATCATCACGCGGGCTTGGCTTCGCCATGGCCGAAGCGCTGGCGCAGCATGGTGCGCACGTGATCCTCAACGGGCGCAGTGCGGAGGCCCTGGAGAGCGCGGCGCAAAAGCTCAAGGGCGCCGGATATGATGCCGAATCGCGCCCTTTCGACGTCAACGATGCGGCAGCGACAACCGCCGCGATCAGGGACATCACCGGGCGCGCCGGCCGCCTCGACATCCTGATCAATAACGCCGGCATCCAGCACCGGCAAAGCCTCACCGACTGGACCGACGCCGACTTTGAGTCGGTCCTCTCCACCAATCTGACGAGCTGTTTCCGGATCGCACGGGAAGCCGCCCGCATCATGCTTGACCAGAAGTACGGCCGGATCATCAATACCGGGTCGATTGCCGGCATCCTGGCCCGCCCGACGATCCACGGCTATGTCGCCGCAAAGGCCGGTCTGCACGGACTGACCCGCTCGCTGGCTTCCGAACTCGGTCCGAAAGGCATTACCGTCAACGCCATCGCGCCGGGATTCTTCGCAACAGAAATGAATACCGCGCTGCTGGACAATCCGGACTTTACCCGCTGGGTGGAACAACGCACGCCGCTTGCCCGCTGGGCGGAACCGGAGGAGCTCGGCGGCGCCGCGGTTTTCCTGGCCTCGGACGCCGCGTCCTATGTCAATGGCCATGTACTGACGGTCGACGGCGGCATGTCGGTCAACCTCTGACCGCCCGTCCCGGCCGTCACCGGGCAGCGCATAAGGAGCTCCGGCCATTTCCATAACATCCGCTTCGCCGGTTCGGCCACCGGCTCCACAGACGCCGCAGAGCAGCCTCGGCATCGCCTACATGGCCGCCGGCATGTTCATTTTTTCCGCCGTCGATACCCAGGCGAAGTTTCTGACCGACACCCTGCACCCTGTTCAGATCGTCTGGTCGCGGCAGCTGGGTCTCTTGATCGGCATGCTGGTTCTCCTGGCGTTGCGCGGGTTCACCATCTTCCGAACTGCCCACCCGGGCCTGCAGATTGCGCGCGGCGCACTGGCGGCCGGTTCGGCAACGATGTTCATCGTCGCCATCAGTTTCGTGCCGCTGGCCGATGCAGTGGCGGTCAGTTTCGTGGCTCCGTTCATCGTCACCGTGCTCGGCGCACTGATCCTGCGCGAACCGGTCGGCATACGGCGCTGGAGCGCCGTCACCATCGGCTTTGTCGGGACGCTTATCGTGATCCGGCCGGGCATGGGTGTCATCCACCCGGCGGTCATGCTGGTGATCCTGGCTGCAGCCCTTTTTGCCCTGCGCCAGATCGTCTCGCGCGCGCTCAGCAGCACAGACCGCACTGTGACGACGGTCGCCTACACCGCCCTGGCCGGCAGCCTGATCCTCAGCGTGCCGCTGCCGTTCGTGTGGCAGTGGCCTACCACCAACCTTGAGATCGTGCTGCTGGTCGGTATTGCCGTTCTCGCCGCACTCGCGGAACTCCTGGTGATCAAGGCGCTGGAGGTGGCGCAGGCCGTGGTTGTAGCCCCGCTGCAATATACGCTGCTGATCTGGGGCACGATGTACGGCTTCCTGGTGTTCGGTCAACTGCCGGACCTATGGACTTGGATCGGCGCACTGATCATCGTGGCGACCGGCCTCTATACGCTCCACCGGGAACTTGTGGTCACCCGGTCGCGCGGGACCTCGGAAGACGCGCGCCGGACATGACGCGCCGTGACAGACGGATCGGGACCGGGAGCGGACCTTTATAGGACCGCTCTCCCGGCCGGGCACAGCCAAGGCGAAACCCTGTTGCAACCACTGGTTTGCACGCATACGATTACTCCTCATGGAGAAATGGCCGGTATTCATCTGCTATCGCCAGTCCGACGGCAAGGACGCCGCCAATGCCGTCTATGACCTGCTGCACGGGCAGGAGGTCACGTCGATCGATCCGCAGACCGGCGAGGAAACGGCGTATGTTCTGGATGTCTACTTCGATCAGACGGCACCAGTGGACAAGGACTGGACCGCGATCCACGAACCCTATCTGAAGCGGTCGCGGGCCTTTATCATCATCTGCACGCCGGGCGTGAAGCTGAACGAAGGGCAAGGGGACTGGGTCCACGAAGAACTGGACTGGTGGCTGCAGAACAACGAAGCCGCCCCGATCCTCATCGATGCCCTCGGCGAAGACGATCGCTATGTGCCGGAGAAGATCGCCGAGCGATGGCCGAATGCCCAACGCATCGCTCTCGTCCCGGAAGAACTGGAGAAGCTGGATAGCAAAGAGCTGGCGGTTCAACAGGAACGCACCAGAGCCCGCCTGATCGGTGGAATTACGACCAGCGGCGAACACTATCTCCGGCGGGAACTGGAGGAGCAGAAGGAGCGGGCTGCAGAGCTCAAGGCGGCGCTCGATGCGCAGGAAACATCGTCAAGGCGCTTCAAGCGAGCCTTCGTCGTTGCCGTCGCCCTGCTTGCCGTGGCCGCGGCCGCGATGGTCTTTGGCTACGACCGGAACAGCAAGATGCAGGTCGCGCTGGCCCAGGCAGAAGACGCGCAAGCGGAAGCTGAAGATGCCGCGGCGGATGCGGAGTCGGCCCGGGAATTTGCCGAACTTGAAGTTGAACGAACCGCGCGCGAGCGAAATCGTGCAGAGGCCGCCCTTGAAGACGCCAGGCGCGAACGGCAGCGGGCGGACGAACAGGCCAAGGAGGCGTTTCGGCAAAAGGCCCTGCGCGACCAGCATATCGATCCAGTATCATCGATCGCGGCGGCCTATGGCATCGAGGCAAGCCTGGGTGCAGAGGGTGCAGAGACCCGGGACCAGCTGATCCGGCACCTCCAAGGGATACTGATTGACCGCCGCGCAAGCGCCAGACGGCGTTTCGCGCCTGAGAACCCGGCAGCGTTCAGGTTTTACGGGCAGGCTCTCGCCAGCGGCGTCTTCAGCAAGTTCAGCGCCGACGGCCGTACGACGCTGATCGTCACCACCCAGGCGGGCGGACCTTACGAACCGGAAAAAGCCGGCGAAGTCTATCTGCTCGATAACCAGACATTGAACATGGTGGAACTGGCCCCCTGCACTCGGGAAACCAGAAATTACCGTGTCGAGTTTGCCGATTTTGCCGGGGACAACGCAATCCTGGTCTCGCGCGCCTTTTACGTGGAGCTCTATAAACGCGACGGCACATGTCTCGCCCGGGATGCGTTCCAGCTTCAGGAAACGAAGACGCCGGTCACGGCGGCGGGCGGAATGCTCTACGATGTCACCTTCGTCGCCGGGAATGGTTCCGGCTGCGTCTGGGTCGAGGAGTACGGGAACGTCGGGCTTGTCGAACCGGACCGCGAACTGAGCGCCGTCGCCAATTGCGACGAAAAAGATCAGCCCGATGCTGTCTTGAGCATCGAGATTGATCCATCCGGCCGGTCCGTGCTTAACCTCTTTCAATCCGGGCGCATCGACTATTTCGCCCTCGACGGCCTAAACGGACGGCCGAAGCGCCGGGCCGTGCTGGCGGCCGGCGCGATCGCGGCCGTGTTTCGCCCGGGCGCCGAGCTGCAATTCGCGATCGCTGTCGCAGCCGAGGGCTCGGCCGCGCCGCGCGTCGAGGCCTGGCACATTGTCGACGGGGAACCGCAAAAGGCGGGCGAGCTTCCATTGGCGGAGAACAGCGGGCCGATCGATTTTTTCGGCTTTTCCAGAGACGGGCGAAATCTTGTCGCCCTCGACACGGGATGTCTGCTTCATGTCTGGGACTACGAAACCAGGGAACTCTTGGCCGCACCCGTTCCGAGTGACGCTGAGTGTTTGTGAGCGGGACTGGACGCTGGCCGTTACCCTTGCTGGCGAAACGACATTGCCGGGATTCTTGGCCGGCCAGATCAGGCCACGCCGTTTATGGTCAGCACTACGAAGAAAACCACAACAGCGGCTGTTTGAAGAGAAATGGTTGTAACTGTTGCGGCACTGAAAAGACGGACATTCATCACACCCTCCTCGTCGAGCTCTTTGCTTTTACAAAAAAAAAGCGAGGCACATCGTGACCTGTGTCACAGATTGGTCGATTGATGGGACTGGAAAGGCGAGCGCACGATCAAGCTGGCAGCAAACCGTAATAAACTGGCACACGAATTCAATTTGAGCCGTCGTGAATCAGCGGCACTGTCTCCAATCAGCCACATGCCCATTATCGATGATATAGATGCCGCTACTGTGCCGCATGAGCATGAGGCGGTAAGGAGGATATTCCTCACCCTCACCAGAACAAACGGCATCGTAGAGAATTGCATCCATGCCTCGCACATTGGTTTGCAGGGTTAGTTCACAGGAATTCTCGACCCCCCGCAGATAACCATCAGAAACCGCAACAGCACCGCCGTCCATGCCGACCTCGCTGGCATCGCAAGACCAGGACATGCCCGCAGGATAATACAATCCGTCGAACGGAGTTGCCTCAGCGAGCGTCGCAGTGAGAAGAATAACGGTGCCGATCATCACTCGGAACAAGACAGCCCCTCCGATAAGACCGCATTGAAAGCAGGCTAACAGGTGGCGGTGTAGCCGGCAATTGATCTGGAGCATGCTGCTCGAAAGAGGCGACGCCGATTGCGCTTTACCGTTTTCTTAAAGCCGACGATTTACCCTGCAGAGCATGAGAAGACGTAGAATACTAGTAGCCACGGCAATTGTCGCAGTTCTGGCCGGAGCAGTGCCTATTTTCGCCGGGTCTGCCATGAAGCCGGATGTGGTGGACATGGAATCCACCAAGGCACGGTTCATGCGCACGGCTTCGGAATTCCAGAATCCCAAATAAGATAAACACTGGCTGTTCGGGTCGGATCATACAGAGCGTTTGTGCTACCCCGGCACCCCCTACCTGATTATCCGTTTCGCCCGTTTACAGTACGACCGGGACTGTCAAATAGCGGTATCCTAAGGACGTTGTGGGAGAACCGAAAAGTCGAGCAATACCCCCAAGCCGGACAGGCGCAGGCACGCAGGGGTATGCATCCGGTTATTTCGCCAGGCCGGGAATTCAGGTCCGTTGCTGGGTGTAACCCGGACGCGATTTGGTTGCCTTTCAGAACAGTAGAAGGTGACCCTGAAGTAACATTTCGACAGGTCAAAGAAGATTCTCCCGCCATCGCTCCTGTTTGTGTACAATCGTTGTTAGTACGACCAGGAGGCGGGATGTCAGAGGGCCGGGTTCAGCGTCGTTTGGCAGCAATACTTGCAGCTGATGTCGTGGGATACAGCCGTCTCGTCCGTGAAGACGAAGAAGGAACGCTAGCGGCAGTCGGATCAGCAATCAGCGAAGTTTTCTCTGACCAAATAGAACGAAACAACGGCCGGGTCTTCAAGACCCTGGGCGATGGGCTTCTTGCAGAATTCCCCAGTGTTGTCGATGCGGTTCGTTGCGCGGTCGATGCGCAGCAGGCAATGGATACGCGGAATAAGGGCCGAGCGGCAGATCGTAAGATCGAATTCCGAGTAGGCATCAATCTTGGCGACATTGTCGCTGACGGTGATGACCTGCACGGCGACGGCGTGAACGTGGCCTCTCGATTGGAGAGCTTGGCTGATCCAGGCGGGATACTAATCTCTGGTAGTTCGCACGAGCAAATCCGAGACAAGTTGAACCTGGACTTTGAAGATCAAGGCGAGCAGCGGATAAAGAACATCGACAGGCCGGTGCGCGTGTACCGGGTAGTGGCGGATGGGTCAGATCGCACTAGACGCGGACCCATTAGCAACTACCGAGGCTGGCGACGTCCGGTACTGGTGGTACTTTGCCTAGTTTTCGTTTCCGCTGTCGGATTTGCAGTCTGGCAGGCGTGGGCTCCAACTGTGGAGTCGGCCTCTATCGACCGTATGGCGTTTCCCCTTCCAGACAAGCCCTCCGTTGCTGTGCTTCCGTTCAACAATATGTCCGATGATCCCGGCCAAGAATATTTCGTCGACGGCATGACCGAAGACCTGATTACCGATCTATCAAAGATTTCGTCACTGTTTGTAATCGCTCGAAACTCTGTTTTTACCTACAAGGACAAACCAGTGAAGGTGCAACGGGTCGCCGAAGAACTCGGTGTACGATACGTGCTTGAGGGAAGTGTCCGCCGCGCAGGCGACCAAGTCCGGATCAATGCGCAATTGATCGATGCTGTGACAGGCGGGCACATGTGGGCCGACCGTTACGACGGGCCAGCATCTGACGTTTTTGAGCTTCAGGACAGGGTAACGCAATCAATCGTCTCGGCATTGGAGATCAAACTTACCGAAAGTGAGCAAGAAGACAGAACGCGGAAGCGCAACGATAATCCGATAGCCTATGATGCCTTTCTGCAAGGTTGGGAATATTACCAGCGGTTTACGGCGGATGATTTTGTGAGGGCAATCCCTTTTTTCGAGCGGGCAATTGAATTGGACCCTGACGATGGCCGAGCCCATGCCGCATTGGCTTCTTTATACTGGGAAAGCATCAGACAGGGCGAGGCGTGGAATTCAAAAGTGAGCCCGGACAGCGCCGCCGGAGCATCCACGGTCTCACGCGGTCAGTCACGGGTGAAGGCCAATAAACACCTTCGATTGGCGCTGAAAAACCCTTCACCGTTGGCCTATCAACTCTCATCGGCAACGCGCTGGGAGTATCGCCGGTTCGATGATGCCATTGCCGAGGCGGTAAAGGCTGTATCGCTAGACCCCAACGATCCCGGTGGGCATATTGCCTTGGCCTGGGCAATGATCTTCAATGGCGATCCAGATGCCGCCCTCGCAGCGGTAGAGACGGCAATGCGCCTCGATCCTCAGAACGCGGGCGGCGTGTATCTTTATGTTCTCGGACTGACAAGACTTGGTCGTGCTCAGTACGAGGATGCGTTAACGGCTCTCAACGAAGCACGGGAACGCAGCCCTGACTATCTGGATATCAATCTCGCCCTTGTGATTGCTTATGCGCATCTCGAGCGCGCAGAACACGCACGGTCAACGCTGGAGGAATATCAAGCGACATGGCGAAATTTCTCCACCGACCTAGAGGGTGTTCTTGGCCGCTGGCCATTCCGAAGAGAAGTAGACGTGAGACGCTTTGGCAATGCACTGATCAAGACTGGCTTCGGTAGTCAAGCGGACCTCGACAGGTACATCGAGCTTCTGCAGATGGGAGGCACCCTTGAATGACGGTCCGGGTTCGGAACGGAAACTCAGAACACCATTGGGCCGGAACTTCTGCTGTTGGGGGTCGAAAGGAAATCCTTGCGCTTCAGCCATAGAGGCAAGTTTTGAGCCCAACTGGACGTGCGTTTTCTGCTACAGTCAATCGCGGTCTCGGCTCCACTTGGGAGCGTCTCTTGTATTTGTTCAAAGTCAGTGGCGTGATCGCGGAGATCCGAGAATTAGAAAACGGTGAAGGAAGCCTCATGAAAATCCGCAGATACTATTCAAATGAAAATGGGGAACGCTGGCATATCGTACATCGCTGCATTCTTGATGCGAACTCTTAATCGGACCGATAAGTAGGTCACTCGTTCTCGAATTCCACGTCCGCGACGTCCAGATACGTCGCAACCCGCGGGAGAAATCAATGAGATACTATTTCCTGGCGTTGGCGTTGTTTGCTTCGCCCGCACTTGCCGATGCGGAAAGCCACAAGCAAACGGCCATGCGCCTGTTAGAGGCCACTAACATCGATGCTCAACTGCAATCTATAGCCGTCAGTTTAAGGGACAACCAGGCGCGGCAGTTGGCACGGATGAATCTTCCACCCGCTGCTCAGCCTTTGGTGGAAGAATACCTGAGCAAGACATTGGACCTAATGGTCAGTGCCTTTAACAAAACAGAGCTGCATTCGGCATATGCAGCGACTTTTGTAGAAGTGTTTACAGAACAAGAGCTGCAGGATGCATTGAGCTTTTTCGAATCGTCGGCAGGGAAGAAATACCTCGATAAGCAGAGCGAGTTGCGGGCTGCCTTGGTGCCATTGGTCCAAAAGGAACTCGCCGTGATACAGCCACAGTTATCGGAACTGCAGAACAACCTGCGCGCGACGCTTCAGCAGCTTCAACAATAGGCCGATCGCCTGAATTGAACTTCACGCCAGTTGATGAACAGTGCGGCGCGTGTACTGCTATTGGCTGCCGAAGTTCACTTCCGTTTGGGCACATCTTCGCCGGTGTAGCCGGTGCTGAACCACGTCCGTTTCCGAGGGTAGAGCGTAAAATCACGGATTCTGCGATCAAGACCGGTCGAATTCGCGGAGCCTATTCTGTGCTACGACACGGACATGGAAAACTTAAGGACGTTGTCGCACTGGCGTGGCGAAGCGTAAGTCCTGGCTATCAACCAAGAAGGTAGCGATTGAGCCTCTTCAGAGTCTTTGCCGAAATGAAGATCGGCAGCTGTTGTAAGGGGGATGATAAAAAAGGGGCGACGATGGCTTATACGCGGCTACTACGCCACCGTCGCCAAGATATGGCCAAATAACAATTAATAATGGCAAATTATTGTTCCCACAACTTATCGGCTGGAATGGGAACCAATCCACTTGTCGCCTCGGCTGGGAAGCTTCGGAAGCCCATGTCCCGAGCGTTAACAGATAATTAACTTCACTATTAGACATTTCTTAACAGTTGGATAGGAGTGGAAAAGCGATGATTGACATCGAATCTCCCGATTGCTTCGTATCCGCGTTTTTTCTTCTGTACATATTGTTCACTGGCGCTTCTGTGATCGGACTTATTTGAAGCTTGCCGCCGGCTGGCAAGCGGTAGCGCTTATTCGACGTGCATGAGGGATTTCATCCGGATTTTGATGCCGGATCATAGCATGGCTCAGCGTGGGGGACGGGGCAAATCGGGTGACAGCAACCCATGTTATGGGGCAAGTGGCAAGTTGCTGTCACCCGGTAGATCGCGCTAACGCCGGTTGGTTCAGTAATCAGAGGGCACATCAATGCCGCTCGGTGGCTGGTCAACCACCGGTCAATTCCGTCCTGGACAGCGTCGGCTTCCGGGGGTGGAGCGGAAGTTCCAGGATGAACCCAGGACGGCTGCGAATGAACCATAAACGACATTTGTCGATCAGCTCAGTCCTTCAGATGGGTCGAAGCCAGGCACCCAGGCGAGCTGATGTTCAACATCAGCCCCGCTGACTTCGAAAGACAGTCAGGTGGAACTTTTCGGATCTTCCCCTGAATCGGGGAAAGACCATCTGACCCAAGCAGACATTCACCCGGTCGCCAACTACGAAAGCCAGAGGTCTGACTCCAACATTTCGAACAGCGCCTGTGGCTCCCGCCAAGCTCGGCAAGAGTTCTTTCAACGCTTTCGTTACGTGAACCCGACATCCACAGGCTGCGGACGGGTCACGGTTCGCCAACAATGGCTTTCGCTTGCTCCACCCACCGCTCGCGTTCGATCCGTCCGGGGAAGTCCAGGACCGCGTTAACGCGATCAATCTCGGCCGCACTAAAGTCAGCGATCTGCCGAAATGTCGTAATGCCCATTCCGTGAAGCTTGCCTTCCAGAACGCGTCCAATGCCCTTGATCTTTTTCAGATCGTCCGTCGACGTGGACGGTGCGGAAGTTGGCTCGCTCGACACACCATAGGCCTGTTCTGTGTTTTCCTCATCTGTGTGCGGCGGTGCCGCCGGCGCCACGTCTTCCGTCACAGACTGCCTCGCGTCGAGTTCTGTCCGCAGCCTATCAATCTCGCTTTGCTGTTCGCTTAGCCGGCTTTCAAACTCGGTTGTTCGCGTCCGGTCCTCGTCCGCCGCTGTCTGGCGTTCGGTGCGGGCTTGCTCAAGTTCTTCGGTAAGCTGTTTCTTTTCCCAATTGGCTTCGTCCAGCGAGGACTCCAATCGGTTCATTTCGGGGTCCAGACGACGACGCTCTGCTTCCATTTCGACATTTGTTGATTTCAAACGGTCCAGTTCGCCTCTGATTGTTGCCAGCTCGGTTTCTGATGATGTGGCGCGTTGTTCCGCCGAAGATTGCTTTTCTTCAGCGTCTGACAGACGCTGCTTCATCTTCTCGTGCGCCCGTTGCTCCTGCTCAAGATCATTTTCGGCTTGTTGCCGGGCCTTACTGAGCCACGCTTCCAGCTCCTCCAGTTGTGTTTTGCACCGCTTTGACAGGAACCACCAGGCGATGAGAAATCCGACAAGGACGCCAATTACTAACCAAACTATCTCCATCTTATCCTCCGCGTATTCTTCATTGTGCCAAGACAGACCAAATACAACCCACATCCATGCCGTCACCGAAAATGTCCATTCCATAGCACCATGCTGGCGGGTGTTAACCGGTCAGTGCGAATGGATATATCTACAGATTGTGGCGCTCTATTGCATTGGACTGCGACCAGCTGAAAAGCCTGACATGGCGCGGCCGTGCTCCTGGCCCTGAGAATATGCATCTTGAGGAACGCGCCGAATGTCGGCTTTCGGGGGTAAAGTTGCCGTCTTGTCGCGAGCTTATAACGGCAGAAGATCGGTCTTGCCCGGATTTGGGGGACACCTGGACTGAGGCGCTGCAGGCGCCAGGAGGTGTCAGATGACGAAGCCGAAGCGACACAAGCGCCACAGTTCGGAGTTCAAGCGCGAAGCGATTTTGTGTGCCAGCGAGGAAGGGATGACGGACAAGGCGGTGTGCGTCGCCAGGATGCGTTTCCCAAACGAATGCGGTCATGAAGGACCGCTTCACAAGTGTCTGGGCCTGGATTTTTTGTCCGCCATCTCATGAAGCACACGCCTCGAATGGTATGCGTGGCCGAGAGCATCGATCCTGGCGAGGATTTCATCCCCAGGCGGGACTATCTGCGACGTACCTTGAAACTTCTCTTCTTTTTGAAGAGCTGATGGCCCGGATCGGCGCTGATGTTCGGGTCTACCGGTTCCGGAGGATTGCCGGGATGCCTGTGGATGGGGCATTGAATTGCGCCTTGCTGACGACAAGCCAAAGCCTCCGGGGTGCCAGCACCGTGAACTGTATCGCAGAACTCACGAACGTCGTCTATGCAGGCATCGATCGAGTGCGCCGACGCGAACGAGGATGATCCGGTAATCACAGCCGCCGCAACGGCGGACGCTATGACGAATTGCTTCGTGCTACTCATTTCCTTCTTCCTTTCTGACAACACCCCTTTGGTCGCGGTGTGCCTGGAGAAGGTTCAAATTGGCTACACGTCGCCGCCGCCGCGGCGCCTTCTTGTGCTAGACAGATAGCGATGGTGAAAAGTTGCAGCGTAATACCTGATCAGGTCTACGGGGGAAAATCGATGCAAGGCGTGACGGACCTCAGACTTACCGGCATAAAACGTCCGGGATTGGCGCGTTTTCACCAGTGTGGCCGGTCTCGAGACACATCGATCGGTTCGAACGGATTGGCATGAGGTGGCATAATGCGTGCTGTCGAGATCAGCGCGAGGCCGCAACCAGTGCGTTAATCTAAATTTAACCCGGAGTGCGAATGATCGCCCCGAGGCCTGTTATGTTTTGAGTCTGGTGCTGTGTCGAAAAATACGAATGAGAAAGACGAGCGCGCTACCGAGTGCACCGCGCAAAGTCGGCGCGAACTCCTGAAAAGCGCCGGGAGCCTTGCAACCTATGTTGCACCGGCCATGGTTGTCTTGATCCCGGGCAGCAACCCCGCAGACGCCCACCACAGGCCCGGTCACACTTCAAACTGCGGCAATTTCCCCAATTCACCGTACTGTGCCTCCACATTCTGACTGCCCTGAGCAAAAGCGGCCCCGAAGGGCCGCCGATTTCATTCAAGGGCTGACCGGCTGCTACTGGACGGTTGTTTCGGTGTCGGCCAGAGCCGCCTGGTCCATCACCATTTGCTCCTCGACCGCAGTTTCCTGAAGCTCGCCCCAGCGGGGATCCTTGTCGAGAAGGACATCTTCGATCGTTGTCGCGACTTCATCGTCATAAGGAGTCTTTCCCTTGGTCACAGCTTCGAAATCGTCCTCGGCCTGATTGGCGGCTTCAGTCGCTGCCATCTCCGCTTCAAGTGTTTCGGCATCGGCAGCGGCTTTTGCAGCGTCAACTGTTCCGTGTTCTTCGATTTCTGCACCGTAGGTCGCTTTCGCCTCGTCGGCGCTTACACCTTCGGGCAATGAATTTTCCAATGCCTCTTCGGCCGCCGCAATCGCTTCCGCGTCTGCATCAAGAGTCGGGTCCAATCCGGCGATATCATCCTCATACTTCTGGACGGCGTCCAGGATACCCGCCAGTTGTTCGCCTGCTGCGGCTGCATTGGCGGCTTGCTCGGCGAGATAACCAGCCACCGCTGAGGATTCCATGTAATCCCTTGCACGGCCGTGCACAGAGTTGATGTTTGAATTGAAGTTACCGTTGCCGTTGGCCATCAGGACGCCCATCCAACCGCCTTTGAGGTCGCTGGGGTGAATCCCTAGATCCTTCGGCTTGGTCTTGCCATTCTTGTTGTTGTGCGCTGACGCCGGTGAAGCTGCAACGGCATTATTTTTTGCTTTTACGGAGTATTTATTGGGCTTTTCCTTCGCCCACCCAAACACCTTGCCGAACAGGTTACCGCCTGATTTCTTGCCACCTCTGTTGCCGCCATTGCCGCGGGAACTGGCGGATTTGCCATTGTTTCCGTTGGCACTGCTGTTGTCGTTGCCGCCGCCATTGCCATTGCCGCCATTGCCATTGCCGCCATTGCCATTGCCATTGCCGTTGCCGCCATTGCCGTTGCCGCCATTGCCGTTGCCGTTTTTGGCGACTGCATGATCGGTCGCAAGAATGTCAGGGATGATGTGGTTGGGTGCAACCGTGGAGAACGCAAAAACGGCAGCCGTTAGGAGACCGACTGATGAGAGGTATTTGATACGATGGGCCTTATTCATTTGTGCCTCCTGCACGCTGCCATGGCTGGAATAGATCCGAGCATAGAAGCACGGTTTCTTAATATTGAAAGCAGATCTGGGTGTTTACGTTTCCAAAGTCCTAATTCGGTTCGCCAAGAAATCTGGAGAAATTTAGACAATGGTGTCGGTGATCCACAAAAAAAAGCACAAGGCGCGTGCTTTGCTCGTTTTCTTCCTGCGCGGAAGTCAACGGAGTAAACTCTCAACAACGGTAAATCGGTTAACGCAAGAACATGCGCATCGGCGCGTCTTCGGCATGCACGCTCAGGATCGACCTCGCCCCTGTCCGCCTCCCTTTCACGCCGTGCCTGGTCCGCCGCCAGGCGCCGGGCGTGCGCCGCGGCCTCCGCGG
>CAJHYR010000491.1_pt1 | contig 14333 bp, 14 predicted proteins | sample 9198791 | NCBI WGS metagenome assembly CAJHYR01 (sample SAMEA7708372, study PRJEB35096) | sediment metagenome | biome: marine neritic benthic zone biome [ENVO:01000025]; feature: sediment [ENVO:00002007]; material: shallow marine sediment [ENVO:03000034] sea grass bed [ENVO_01000059] ... | reverse complement strand
TTGGATACGCTCTACAAGTTCCATGCGCTCTCAATTCTTACGCGAAACTGCTAACGAAACATAGAAATACCGGGCATTGTGTTGTCACCCGGCCTCTCATCCCTCTACCGGGCGAAAACCTTGGACCTGTAAGCGATTCAGACATGACCTGTAACGTCCGGTTCACGGACATTTCAATCGCCTGAAAGCAGTCGGGGACATACTCTGCCTGCATGACCGCTCATTTCCACCAGATTTCGGCGCCTTTGCGCTCAGCGATCTCAGCGGCGACGATGCTTTTTCTTGCACTCAGCGCGGCCGCAGCGGAGTCCTGGCAAGCCATGCATCTGAAAGTCCCGGGCGGTCAGATCAGGGAACTCCGGCAAGCGGGAGACCGCGCATTCGTCCACGCAGGCGGCCGTTGGTTGGAGATAGAAGCCTGCCGTGAGCATCGCTTCTGTTTCACGCCACGACACCCGCCGAAACAGCGACAAGCCCCGGCTGGTGGCCTGCCGGATGGCAAGGTGGCCTCACTTGCCAAGCCGTCCGGCCCCGTCAACGCCTGGTACGAGAAGCCGACGGGGGCTTATGCCCATGGCATCCTGGGTGACGCAATCGAGGCCGCAAACCTGGTCGTTGAAACGGCAGATGGCAAACAGTGGTCGATTGCCGCCGGCAAGGGCCATGTGTTTGAAGACCTGACGCCAAGGCTCGCCGATCTTGATGGCAACGGAATGAACGAAGTGATCGCAATCCGGAGCAATACTCGAATGGGCGCAGCGGTCGCGGTTTACGGGATCGCAGACGGTACTTTTAAACTTCTTGCGTCCACACCGTCGGTCGGCCTTGCCAATCGTTGGCGCAATCCTTCGCTGATCATTGGTGACCCGAACGGAAAAGGCAAGTTGATCGGTGAAGTCGTTACGCCGCATATCGGCGGCACGTTCAAACTATGGGCGTTCACCGGTTCGGCCCAAAAAGGATATCGTCTGGAACCGCGCGGTTCCGCGCGCGGATTTTCAAATCATGCAATCGGATCACGGCAACTTCAGCTTTCGGCAGTGCGCGGGTCGAACCTCGCCGTCCCGTCGGCCGACCGGCGGGCCCTTCGTGTTCTGCAGGTGTCGGCCAACGGTCTCGAAACGGTCGACACGATCCAGGTCCCAAACCAGATCAGCCATGCAGTCGGTGTTATCGGCGAGAACAATAACCCGCTATTCTTCGCCGGCCTTTCAGACGGGCGGCTTTTCACGATCGGCGTTCAAAACAGAAACTACTACTGCATCGTCAATCGCGATCAGGAGAGATTTTTCATGGTCGCAGAGGATCGCGCCGGTAATCGCCGGGAGTTCCTGGCCGCGCCCGGCCGCAATTGGTGCGTGCCGAGGAAAGACCTTAAGATTGTGTGGGTGTTTGAAGATCAGGACGCAATCGAGGGATGTTCGCACCTGGTCAACCCGGGCGAGATCGGACTTGATCTGGTCAGCTACGCGTCATTCGACAATTGCCGGTGGTCAGCGCGTTAGCCACGCGCCTGGCGGCTATCGCGAAGCCGTGAAATAGAAGATATGCCGGCCGATGCGACCGGTTCGCGGCATTTTTCTGGACCAGCGCGGATTGACATAAGTCGCATGATAATGAGTGGAAACGTTGATCCGGCCTCCGACGACGGACGGCTTGCAATCCTGCCCGGTCCTGCAAAGCAACTGCTCCGCGACCTCAACCGAATTACTCCAAGATTTCATGTGGCCCGGGTGATCGGCCTTGCCGTCGCAGGCGAACGAAAACTGGCAGCGATTGCGCTGATGAGCATTCTGGTAGACCACCTCACACACGGAGTTGGGGTAGAAGTGGCTTTTAACACGATTGAGGATAACGCGGCCGACGGCGAAACGACCGGCCAGTGGCTCGCCCCTCGCCTCATAATAGATCGCCTTTGCCAAGCAATATGATGCGGCAGCATGGGTGTCCGGTTTCCGCGGCGTTGATCTGCCCCAGGATCCATCAGGGCTGACCGACGGCGGCGCAGTGACACGAATGTCGGTTGGTGGCGCCATTAGCCTGAAGCGCTCAACCGCGCCTCGTTTCCTCGGCAGGCGCGGGGTAAATTGCTGCCTTGAAAGATCACGGTCCCGGGCCGATGGCAGCGCTGCCAGATGATATGTCGGCTTCGTTGTGCGTGCTCGTTGCATCGGCATGGGATAGTGAGACGAGACCGACGCAATACGGATCGGTTTGACCAGGTCGACAGCCTGGGATTTTCCAGCCGGAACGGCAATGACTATGCCGATGATCGCTGCCCGTACGCTATTTACTCTCATACCGCCAATCCTGCGCTTTTGCGCGCAAGCCTCCTCATTAAGAGAAAAAGTTGGCAGCGGGCCCTTAATCAGTCCCTACTCGGTTGATTCCAATTTTAGATAATAAAGTTAATATCCTCGAAACCGAGAATTGTAGTTTATTCTTATAGTTATCAATGCTTTATCGGTTTTGGTGAATCTTTTCCAAATTTCCTGAAATCGGCCTGAACCTTCCGCCGTCCGAAGGCGTCTAAGCCTATGAAAAGCTGGACGGAATCAAATTGATGAACAAAAGGTGCCGTTGCGCACTGGCAACCCTGATCGGAGCGATCGTGCTTGCCACCGCTATCGTCGCGGTCGGCGTGAGCACAGGCCGCATGATGTCCGATGGCGCTGTCAATTCTTATTCGGCGCCCTCGGTTATCGATTTGCGGCCCAACACACATGACCGCCAGCCGGTAGCCGCTCCTGACATGTTCGATCGATCCTGAATTCCGCCAGATATATTCCGCAGGCCATGTTGCGTAACCGGCTTGCGGATGCGGCCCCTTCCTTGACAATCGCGCTCCCCGTCGAAGGAAGGGGCCAAACTCCGCTCTAACCAACTATCCTGGAAAAATCCGCAACGGTCAGCGTGGCCTCACGTATCCGGTTTAGCAGCCGGAGACGATTCTCACGGAGGATCGGATCCTCCGCGTTGACGGTGACGTGGTCAAAAAAGTCGTCTACCGCAGGGCGCAGTTGGGACAAGGCTTCCATGGCAGCTGCGAAATCCTCTTCGGTAACATGATCCCGCGTATGGGCCTCAACAGATTCGATAACGGAAAGAAGTGCCCGCTCCTGTGGCTCGCCGCGTGCATGGACCAGGTCATGATCCGGCGCATCGGTAACTGACGCCGGCAAAGTGCCCTTTTTCTCCTCCGCGCGAAGAATATTGACCGCACGACGAAAACCGGTGAGCAAATTGGCACCGTCTTCAGTATCAAGAAACCGGCCCAGCGCAGCGACACGGTCGACAATCATGACAAGATCGTCTTGACCACCAAGAGAGAACACGGCGTCAATCAGATCATGCCGTGCACCTTCCTCGCGCAAGAGAACCTTCAGTCGATCGGCAAAAAATGACAGCAGATCGTCGCTGACTTCGTCAGGCAGACCGGGCCAAACCAAACGCAGGCGCATCCGAAGGCGATTATTCAGTATGATGCGGATCGCACCCAGGGCGGCGCGGCGCAGGGCATAAGGATCCTTGGAGCCGGTGGGCTTTTCGCCGATCGACCAGAAGCCTGTCAGGATGTCGATCTTGTCGGCAAGGGCAACGGCCATGGAAACAGGCGCATCAGGCACCGTATCGGTCTGGCCCTGCGGCCGGTAATGATCCCGCACCGCATCGGCAATATCCCCGCGTTCACCCTGTTCAAGCGCGTAGTAACGGCCCATGACGCCCTGCAATTCCGGAAATTCACCGACCATTCCGGTCGGCAGGTCTGCCTTCGCCAATTCCGCCGCTCTGGCCGCTGCCTCTGGGTCGGCTCCGGTCATAGGTGCAAATTTGGCTGCGAGCGCAGTGATGCGGCTAACCCGGTCGGACTGGCTGCCGAGCTTTTCGTGGAACGTTACATCCGCAAGGCGCTCCGCCCATTTGCCCAATGGCACCGCCTTATCCTGCTGCCAGAAGAAACCGGCATCGGAAAGCCGGGCGACAATGACACGTTCATTGCCTTTTATTATCGCGTCACCACCATCGCTGGCCTTGATATTTGCAACAAGCAGAAATTTGTTGGTCAGCTTGCCAGTCTTCGGATTGCGCAGGACAAAACATTTCTGGTGGGAACGGATCGTCAGGCGTATGGCTTCGTCCGGGATAGATAGAAAAGCCTGGTCGAATTCGCCCATCAGGACGACCGGCCATTCCACCAGCCCGGCGACTTCATTGAGCAGGCCGTCATCCTCCACAACCTCAAGGCCCTGCGCGCCGGCATTGTTGCGGGCGTCATCAGCGATCATCGCCCGACGCCGTTCCTGATCAAGAACAACATAGGCTGTTTCAAGTCTGGATACGTAATCATCATAGCGCTTTATCGAAATCGCTTGCGGCGCCATGAAGCGGTGGCCGTAAGTCAGATTTCCCGATACCAGACCTGAAACTTCAAACGTTATCGTCTCCGGTTCTTCGGTTTCCGGCCCGAACGTGCACAGCATCGACCGGAGCGGCCGCACCCAGCGTAGGCTGGACGAACCTTCTGCGATTGAATCGCTCCACTCAGACATTTCCGGCGCGGAACGGGCGCCCCATCTCATCGACTTCGGCCAGGGAAAATCTCTGATCAGGCCCGGCATGACCGCGCCGATTATCTCACCTGCCGGCTTGCCCGGCTTGTTGATGGTTGCGACGTAATAGTCGCCCTTCTTGGGATCGGAGCGGATTTCCGCCTCGTCAACGGAACCCAGCCCGGCTGAGCGTAGAAAACCCTGAACCGCCTTTTCAGGTGCATCGACACGCGGGCCCTTGCGCTCCTCACTGATGTCCGCGGAACGGGCGGTCAGACCCTGTACCGTCAACACCACGCGGCGCGGGGTCGCAAAGGACCTCGCGCCTGCGTAAGTCAGCCCATTTTCGACGAGCGCATCAGTAACCAGCCGCCGCAGATCGTCCGCAGCGCGTTGCTGAAAACGCGCCGGGATCTCTTCTGAAAATAATTCAAGCAGCAGCTCAGGCATGCTCAGCGAGCAGCCCGTTCCGGCGCCGATTGCGAATCACTACGCTGACTGACGGCATCCTTCTGTGGCGACTGCTGAGTTGCTGAAACCGTCGGTGGTTTGGCCGCCCGCGCCGGATTCGAGAATGAAAAGTCCACATGCTCGATTGCCTGTCGATCAGTCGTCTCGTTGGCATCGAACTCGATGCTGACGACAAGCCCGTAGCCGCCGGCCATTTCCTTGAACCTGGCCGTGATCCGCTCCATTGCGAACTCCTCAAGGGGCAACGACAAAACACTGTTGTCCTTGCCGATCTTGATCGACATTCTGTCTTGGGCTTCCTTGAGTTTGATCAGTCCGGTGGCCTTCGTCAATGGTGTGCCGGGATCGATCGTCGGCGCAAAAAGATGGCCCATTACGGAAATCGAATCACCCTCATCGCGGCCGCTTCTGTTGACGCGGGTCTTGATGCTCCAATTCTCTGCCCGGAACATCATTTTCAGTTTTGGTGCGCCCGGACTCGCACCCGTCGAACTATCCTGTTCAGACATAATCAGCCTCCTCCGGCTTCCGTTTGCAACCAGGCCTCGCCGCAGGCTTTGGCCAATGTTCGAACACGCAAAATATAACTTTGTCGCTCGGTCACCGATATCACGCCACGCGCATCCAAAAGATTAAAGATATGGCTGGCTTTGATGCACTGGTCATATGCCGGCAGCACCATTCGGTGCCGGCCACCGTTTTCAGGAACACCTGCCTTCAGAAGCGCCTGGCATTCGCCTTCCGCATCGTTGAAGTGACGCAACAGAAGGTCGGTGTCGGCAAACTCGAAATTGTATCGGGAATATTCCTGTTCAGCCTGCAGAAACACCTCGCCGTAGGTTACGCGATCATTTCCGGTCCGGCCGTTAAAGTTCAGTTCGTATATGTTGTCGACACCCTGGACATACATTGCAAGGCGCTCAAGGCCGTATGTGAGTTCACCGGATACCGGTGCGCAATCGACACCGCAGACCTGCTGGAAATAGGTGAACTGGGAGACTTCCATTCCGTCGCACCAGCATTCCCAGCCCAGACCCCACGCGCCGAGAGTCGGGCTTTCCCAATCATCTTCCACAAACCTCAAATCGTGCAGCGCCGAATCGATACCGATGGTCGAAAGCGATTTCAGGTAGAGGTCCTGCAGGTCATCCGGCGACGGCTTCAGAATCACCTGGAACTGGTAATAGTGCTGCAACCTGTTCGGGTTTTCGCCATACCTTCCGTCCGTCGGCCTGCGTGACGGCTGAACATAGGCAGCATTCCAGGGCTTCGGTCCAAGGGATCGCAACGTGGTTGCCGGATGAAATGTCCCGGCGCCCATTTCCAGATCATAAGGCTGCATTATGACGCAGCCGTACTCGGCCCAGAAACGTTGCAATGTCAGGATCAGGCCCTGAAAAGAACGCTGCGGCGACATATGGTCTTCGGTTGCGCTCACGCGGATGGCTTTTGGCTGGACAACAGTGAGATTATTCGGCAGGGGTTGCCATGGTCTGCAGCAACGGTCAAGCGAAGATGGCGGAAATGCCTGAATCATTACTTATCTGCATATGTCATCATTCTGTCATGAAAGCAGGTGAAACGGGCAACGTTCCCCAATCAATCCGGTAAGTTCCAAATGATGAATGTCCTGTTTCTCTGCACGGGGAACTCAGCCCGCTCAATCCTTGCCGAATCCCTGCTCAACGAGATGGGACAGGGCCGTTTCAAGGCGTATTCGGCGGGAAGCGAGCCGAAAGCTGAACCCCATCCCGTTGCGATGGAGCTCCTGCACCGGCTTGGCCATCCGACCGGCATGTTCCGGTCAAAGAGTTGGGACGAATTCGCTGCCGAAGGCGCGCCGCATCTCGATGTCATCATCACGGTTTGTGACAATGCTGCCGGCGAAGCCTGCCCGGTCTGGCCCGGACGCCCTGCAACCGGTCACTGGGGCATTGCCGATCCGGCGGCCGTCACCGATAACGGGCCCGATGCCCGGATCGCTTTTCTGGAAGCCTATGCGCAAATGGCGGACAGGATCGGCCGGTTCGTCGCATCTCCAGTGGAAACGATGAACGATACCGAGCTCAGACGATTGTTGTCGGACATCGGTGACCAGCATCGGATTGCCGGTGCCGCCTGACCTGCCGCCAGTGATTAAGCTCCAGAGCGCTTTGCCTAGAGCCTATTTCACCAATATTGAACCGTTCTGCCGGATTGTATTTTTGTCAGGATCGAGGGTTTTGGCGAAGGCCATGACCTGAGGGTATGGTCAAGACAAAACCCGAAGGAACTGGCAAAAAGACAACCGGCCCAAAGGGTTGGATGAAATCGGCCGCCCGCTTCGTCAGGTCTTTCGACCGTAGCCCCGCTACGCTCTTCAAGCCCTTCCTTCCGGATCGACTCGATTTGATCCAACAGAACCGATTCAATATTGGTGAAATAGGCTCTAGCCGGCAGTTGCCGCGCATACCCACCAGTCCGGTTTCTCGTCGGCGATCGTCAACGCTGCAGTTTCCGCTTGCGCCAAGGTCGGGAATATTCCGAAACAGGCCGATCCTGACCCTGACATCCGGCTGATCAAACAGCCGGGCCGTGCCTGAACCGCCCGGAGTACGTCGCCAATTGAATGTTCAAGTGCACATGCGGCATCCGCCAGGTCGTTCCGTGTTTCTGCCAGGAAATCGACCAGATCCGAGACTGATCGGACCTTGCCGATTTCCAGATACGGAAGAGGCGGATTGTTAAATGAAGTCAGTGTCTGGAATACAGTTCCGGTTGGGACAGATCGTGCCGGCCAGACGATGACCAGCGGAACAGAGGGCAGCCCCGGCATGCAATGCAGCACATCACCTGTCCCCTCCGCCCGAAGCGTCTCGGCCTGCAAGCACATCGGAATATCGGCGCCCAGACGTGCGCCGATATCGATAAGCTCGCGTATGTCGAGCCCGGTATCCCACATCCGGTTCAGGACGGCCAATACCGCGGCGGCGTCAGATGATCCTCCGCCGATCCCGGCGCCGACCGGCAGTTCCTTTATGAGGGAGAGGCGTGCACCGCTCTTAATCTGCGTCTGATCGCGCAGAGCCTTGGCGGCGACGAATACAAGGTTTTCCCGGTCTTGCGGAACCTGACCTGAAAACCGGCCGGACACCTCAAGAGACAGTTCAACATCGGGTTCGGCAACCAACCGGTCGCCCGCCTTGGCGAACATGACCAGAGTATCGATGTCGTGGTAGCCGTCCGACCGACGTCTTGTCACATGCAGCGCAAGATTGATCTTCGCTGGAGCAAAAGCTGTAAACGACGTCCCCGCCTTATGGATTCTCAGAACCACTTCGGTTGTGGAGCAGTGAAACGGGCTGTCTTGATCGCATCATTTTCCAACAGATCGCCGCGCTTTTCCTCCTGCTGGAGATCGTCTTTTTCGATCAGCGTCTGAAGCTCGATTTTTTTGTTGATCAGCTCCAGCTCTTCGTCCTCAGCCCCAAGATCGCGGGCATGACGCCACTGGAATTGAGCTTCAAGCACGCGCCCGACCTTCCAGTACGCATCACCGAGATGATCATTAATGATCGGATCGCTCGCCATCAGGGTGACTGCGCGTTCCAGCTCGACGACGGCTTCCTCATACCGGGCGAGCCGATAATACGCCCAGCCCAGGCTGTCGACGATATAGCCGTCATTCGGGCGCAATTCGACCGCCTTGCGGATCATCTCCAACGCCGGTTCCAGATTCATTCCCATATCGACCCAGGAATACCCCAGATAGTTGAGGACGAGAGGCTGATCGGGATGGAGTTCCAGTGCCTTGTGAAAATCCGCTTCGGCCTTCGGCCATTGCTTGGTCCGCTCATAGGTTATTCCGCGCGAGTAATAGAGCGACCAGTCCACCTGAGCAGGCTTATCCAGCTCGTTGATTGCCCGTGTATAAAGTTCGGACGCTTCGTCGTAACGCTCGCGACCACGAAGCATGTTTCCATAGGCAATCAGGGTTTGGATGTCCTCACCACTGCTCGCCAAGACTTCCTTGAAGGCTGCCTCGGCGTCCTCGGTCCTGTCCAGACGGTTCATCGAAACGGCGGCACGCAGCAAGGCAGGCTTTCGATAAGGTGCGTCGTCATTTACCGCACCATAGACATCGATCGCCTCTTCGTTCCGATCGTTGGCTTCCAGGACATTGCCGAACGACATTGCCGAAAGACCGCCGGCGAGATGGGGCTCCAAATAAAGCGACAGGCGATAAAAGTAGGCGGACGTCTCCAGCGCCCCTTCCTGGCCTACGATAAGACCGATATCGGAAAGGGCCGCCGCGACACCTTCAGCAGGCGTCCGGATACCGGCATGCATCGGCTCGCCACTGTCTAATTCGGCCTCCGTGTCGCGCATCAAGGGGTTATCGGGAAACCGTGTTCTGAAATCGTTGACGATTTTGCGCGCCTCTTCGACCTGGCCTGCCTGAACAAGCGCCCGCGCGTAGGCGTCCGCCAACAAAACGGCGTTGCGGTTCTGTTTGTAAGACGACTCAAAACGTGGCAGCGCTTCGGCCGGCCGGCCGGCAGCGGCCAGAATGTATCCGCCATGCAGGTTCGTGTAGACCGGATACCAGGGCTGACCATTGGCGTTGTCCAGAACCTCAACCGCCCGATCGATTTCGCCGCGGCCGAATTCCGCCCAGGCGATGATCAGTGCTTTCGATAGATCGTTGAGAATGCTGCCGCCGGCCTTATTGTACTGCGCGATTGCTTCGGCATATTTCTTGCCGCGCATGCTCACGACCGATTGCAGCAATCGGGCCGCATGGTTCGCCTGCACCTTGCGCGCCAATTGATCCGCAAATGCCTTGGCATCTTCGATACGCCCCTCGGCGACGGTCAGAACAAGGGATCGGTCAAGCAGGAAAACATTGTCGGGATCGTTTTTGAATGCTGCTCGGTAAAAGCTGGCGGCAGACTCGAAATCCTTGTTGGCATCAGCAATCTTTGCCGCAAGGTATATGCCGGAAAGGCTGTTCAGGCCGGCATCGTCGGCCGCTGACCGTGCCAGGCTTGGTTTGGCTATTCCGATCACCGCCAGACAAACAACGCAAGCGATTTTGTGCGACATTCGGCGGGATATTCTTATCAGCATCAAGATTCTCCGATTCGGTCCGTGTACCGATAATCTGTCGGCGCGTCGGGGGCAATGCCGAGATTGGACGGACACGCATCACCAATTCTTTAACGGCAGAGGATCCAAACTCAAAAAATGCCGCAAAAGTGAAGTGCCCGAAACTGAAACCGCCCCCGGAAATGATAAACGCGATCAATGTGCGCGGGAGATACAGAAGGCAAGTGCTTCGAGCAACGCTGCCTTCTCGTCCGACTCCTTGAACGGCAACAATGCGTCATGAGCGATTGACGCGTAGTGGTTTGCCCGATCGATCGTATCGCTCAGGCAATTGTGCGTTTCCATGAGGTCGCAGGCGTGTTCCAGATCGCCATTTTCGATCCGTCCCTCAATCAGGGCACGGGTCCAGAACGCGCGATCTTCGGTCGAACCCCGACCATATGCCAGAAGAACCGGAAGCGTGACTTTGCCTTCGCGGAAATCATCGCCAATGTTCTTGCCCAAAGTCGGTGAAGTGCCTCCGTAGTCCAGCGCGTCATCGATAAGTTGGAAGGCAATTCCAAGATTTGCGCCGAACGATCTGAATGCGGCCCGTTCCGAACGCGATGATCCGGCCAGAACCGGGCCAACTTCAGCTGCTGCAGAAAAAAGTGCAGCCGTTTTTGCCCGGACGACGCAAAGATATTCATCCTCTGTGGTGTCAAGATTACGCGCCGTGCCGAGTTGCATAACCTCGCCTTCGGCAATCGTTGCGGCAGCGTCAGACAGAATGTCCAGCGCCGTCAGCGATCCCACGCCAACCATCATCCGGAATGCGCGCCCAAGAAGAAAATCTCCAACAAGCACGCTTTCCTGATTGCCCCAAACAAGCCTTGCGGTCGTCTTTCCACGCCGCGTTTCGCTTTCGTCGACGACATCGTCGTGAAACAGGGTAGCCGTATGCATAAATTCCACGCTGGCAGCGAGTTCGACATGCCCCTCGCCGTCATATCGGCATGCACGTGCGGCAGCGAGCGTGATCATCGGCCGGAGGCGCTTGCCGCCGGAGTCGATCAGATAGCGAGCAACCTCCGGGATCAAAGTGACGTCTGATCCGGTCTGCGCAATAATCGCTCGATTGACCCGTTCCATGTCGGCGGCAGTAACGTCGACTAACGGATTGATGGATGCTCGTCTGGGTTTGCTTTCATCCCAGGATATGACTACGCCCAAAACGGTGCTCCCTGTTTCGTCCGTACATAGGCTTATTGCCGCTTGCGCTCAAAGTGACAGATTAGCACAAGGGCGTGAAATTCCGTTGAGTGTTGAAAAGATGACGGAATGCGTTCTGAGACTTGGTGAAGATTTGTCTTCGCGAACCGATAGCAACAAGCTAGTCTCCAATCATGGTTGAATTGCTGAGATCCAACGATCTGGTTCTGATGTCTTTTCTGGAAGCGCTGTTCCGTGATGCCGGGATACCGCATTCCATCGTCGACCAGAATATGAGCGCGCTCGACGGGTCGATCGGAATATTGCCGCGGCGAATGCTGGTTACAGAGGACCGGTTGGAGGCTGCACGGCGCCTTGTACGTGACGCGGGGCTCGAAGCCGAACTGCCGGAAAAGAAAGCGGGCCGTGCCGGCTGATCGGGATGCGGTGACGATCAACGGGTTTTTAGGAGGCAGGATTGAACTTGTTCAGCCTGCCCGCGGCCACAGGGCCGGATTGGATGCGGCGTTGCTGCAGGCCATGATCCCGAACGACGCGGCGGGTCGTCTCGTCGACATCGGCACCGGTACCGGTGTTGTGGCACTATCCGCGGCCTGCCGCGCGCCAAACCTTAAAGCAACCGGAATCGACATTGATCCCGAATTGATCGCAATGGCCGCGCGATCATTAGAACTGGCAAAAAACGAGGCGTTTTCGGATCGTGTGAATTTTTTGGTCGCCGATGCGTCGCTGTCACGGCCAGAGCGTGAATCCGCCGGACTGTCTGACAATATGGCTGAATGGGTGACCATGAACCCGCCCTACGAGCTTTCCGGCCAAGTCCGGCAATCTCCGGACGACAAGAAGAGACAGGCCCACGTCGGTGACAGCGCGACACTGGAGGATTGGGTCAGAGCCGCTTCCGGCCTCCTTAAATCAGGCGGCAGACTGGCCCTGATACATCGTGCCGACAAGCTGGCCGATCTGCTGGTCGGGCTAAGCGTGCGATTCGGTGCAATTACTATTGTTCCTGTCCATCCGAGAAAAGATGAGCCGGCAACCAGAGCGCTTTTATCAGGCACAAAAGGCTCAAGATCCCCCCTGAAGTTACTGCGCGGGATTGTCCTCCACGATGACGGTGGTGAATGGACGCCGTTCGCCGAAGAAATCCTGAGCGGCCAGCGAAGTCTCGCCTGACCATTGCGGCCATCGAGCGGATCTGGCTTGCCAAGACTTGCCCGCCTTTTGTTCATGAAACGAGTGATCCCGGAAGCTAACAAACCCGGCTCAATGGACCGGGCTTTTTCTTTGAATTTGGACTCCGCGATCCAGACGTTGTCACTACAGGCAATCCCCATTACTTTCGATGTCGAAACTCAAAGGGCCGACTGGCAGTCGCGCTAACCTATAAAACGCTCTGCCAGCAAGATCCCCGGTATTATTGCGACGCTTTTTCCTTTTATCGACATATCTTGTGCTCAACTGTATAGTAAAGTGCTCGGTTTTATCGGGCGATACTCGGAACAATAATAATAACAAGAACTTGGAAGCCCGGCTCTCAATGAGCCGGGCTTTTTCAATTCTGACGTCCCGCTTCCGATTATCTGGAACGCGCTGGCCGCTGCTATACAGTTGCGATACTGGTCAAACGCATCGATCATCCCCATTTGTCGGTTGCGAGCAGACCGGATCGGCGGATATCGGGAAACAGAATTGAATACAACTGGACGCGACACGCATCAAAATAGCGATAAACCAGGCAGGGATATTACGTGATTAAGAGCCTTATTGAGAGAATCGGCCGTCTTCTCCCCGGCGGCGACAAGGATGCGCCGACAATTCCGGTCGTCCGCCTTTCCGGCGTCATCGGCAAGACCAGCCGCTTGCAAACCGGATTGACGATGGAAACGACGGCAGGCCCGATTGCGAAGGCGTTTTCGTTCAGGAAAGCACCGGCTGTGGCAATCCTCATCGATTCTCCGGGTGGCTCCCCGGTTCAGTCCCACCTGATATTCAAGCGCATCCGGGCGCTGGCGGAAGAGAAAGAAAAGACCGTCCTGGTCTTTGTGGAAGACGTCGCGGCTTCCGGCGGTTATATGATCGCCTGCGCCGGAGACGAGATCATTGTCGACCCGTCATCGATCGTCGGCTCAATTGGCGTGGTATCGGCAGGCTTTGGTTTTGTCGATGCGATCAAGAAGATCGGCGTGGAACGGCGCGTCTACACTGCCGGCGAAAACAAGGTGACCCTCGATCCGTTCCAGCCTGAAAAGACCGACGATGTGGAACGCCTGAAGGCCTTGCAGGAGGAAGTACACGAGATGTTCACCGACCTCGTCAAATCGCGGCGCGGCGACATCCTGTCTGACGATCCGGATCTCTTCACCGGTCTCTTCTGGTCCGGTAAACGGGCCGTGTCCCTGGGACTGGCCGACAGAACCGGAGACCTGCGGTCGGTGCTGCAGGAAAAATTCGGGGAGAAGATGCGGATGAAGGTGATCTCGATGGACAAGGGATTCCTCAGCCGCCGCCTCGGCTTCAGCGCGTCGATCGCCGAACGCTTTGCCGGCGCCCTTATGGGCGAAGTTGACGATCGCGTCATGCGGGCCCGTTACGGGCGATAGGAACGACAGGAGATAGGCTATGCCTCAACTGATACTTCTGGGTCTTGTTGCTGTCGGAGGCATTTTCATCTGGAGAGTCGTAAAACGCGAAATGGCGCGCGTCGACCGTGAGCTGCAGGAAGCCCGGGCGGAGAAGGCCGAGCAATCAACGACGAATCTGGAACAGGATCCGGAGACAGGCCGATACCGGCCGAAGGCAGACGACGGATAGCCGGGAGCTTGGCTCGCTTAACCATCTGCAGCTCGACGATAAAAGGATCGGAACCATTCCGGATCCGGAGTTCGCGGTTCGCTTTTTCGATAACTGGCTTGGCCCGAAAACCTCACGACCGGGCATTCGCCGGGCGCTGATGGGAAGAAATTAGCGGCCTTCGAGTTTCCACTCTTCGACAACATCACCCATTGTCTT
>CAJHYR010000590.1_pt1 | contig 14650 bp, 9 predicted proteins | sample 9198791 | NCBI WGS metagenome assembly CAJHYR01 (sample SAMEA7708372, study PRJEB35096) | sediment metagenome | biome: marine neritic benthic zone biome [ENVO:01000025]; feature: sediment [ENVO:00002007]; material: shallow marine sediment [ENVO:03000034] sea grass bed [ENVO_01000059] ... | reverse complement strand
GTCGTTTTTGTTCTGGAAAACGATCAGAATCCAAACATCAACAATTATCTGGATGCCCTTTACTTCACGGTGGCCACCCTGACAACGACCGGGTTTGGCGACATTACCATGACCGACACCGCGGGGCGCGTGCTTTCCGTAATGATAATGGTGGTTGGGGTCGGGCTGTTCTTGCGGCTCGTGCAGACGATCTTTCGTCCGGCCAAGGTATCATATGCATGTCCCGATTGTGGATTGCAGCGTCACGATCCGGACGCGGTTCATTGCAAGCACTGTGGTCGCGTATTGAAGATTTCAACAGAAGGCGACTGGTGAAAAACTGACTCGGAAAGCTGAAGCACCTAATCGAGGCCGGTTTTGGAAAGGTGGCCCACTGCCAAAGCTGATACTTGGGCTAGCGAAGCAACATTATGAGGAAGACTCTAAACTTGCTTGTCCACCAAGAGGAGTAATCGGAGAACCTTGTGCATACTGATGCTTTGGATCTACGCGAAGTCGTAATTTTTCTCTTTGCCGCCGGCATCGTTGTGCCGTTGGTCCGTAGATTGAGCATCAGTCCGGTATTCGGCTTCTTGGTCGTTGGGCTTGTGATCGGGCCACACGGTTTGGCCCGTTTTGCTGATACTTTGCCATGGTTGCAGTATTTCGCGATCACCGATCTGGATGGGGTCCGACCGCTCGCCGAACTCGGTGTCGTGTTCCTGTTATTTATGATCGGGCTAGAGCTCTCGCTTGAACGCCTCTGGGCAATGCGGCAAAGGGTTTTTGGACTTGGTGGCGCGCAAGTTGTGGTGACAAGTGCGGTTATCGCACTTATTGCTTCGTTCTTCGACAATACCCTCGCTGCTGCAGTCGTGCTTGGTGCTGGATTCGCACTTTCCTCAACCGCGATAGTCATGCAGTTGCTGACCGAGAACCGACGCCTGAGCACCGCGACGGGCCGGACCAGCTTCGCTGTCCTTTTGTGTCAGGATTTAGCCGTGCTGCCGATTTTGTTCCTGGTCGGCGCCTTTGCATCCCAGAGCCAATTTCAAGTGTTGACCGCATTCGCATTGGCCATCGGCCAAGCGCTAGCGGCAATTGTCGCAATTCTCGCAATTGGTCGGCTGGTCATTCGACCTCTGTTTCGTTTTGTTGGCAGCACTGCCAGCCGCGAGATGTTTCTTGCTTCTGTTCTGTTGGTAATTGTCGGCACAGCATTGGTTACGGAACAAGTTGGTCTGTCTATGGCGCTGGGTGCTTTTCTGGCTGGGCTGTTGTTCGCCGAAACCGAATACCGTCATGCGATCGAGGTTGACATGGAACCGTTCAAGGGCCTGCTGCTTGGCCTGTTCTTCGTTTCGGTCGGCATGAGCATCGACATTGCCCAGGTGGCGGCCAAACCGTTCTGGTTGATTTCCTCGGTCTTTGGGCTCTACCTGGTCAAGTCGCCGATTGTTTATGTCCTCGCCCGATGGTTCGGTGAACCGCGATCAGTTGCACTCGAATCAGGATTGCTGCTTGGGCAAGGTGGCGAGTTCGCCTTCCTTGTCGTCGGCATGGCCTACGGACTTGGCCTTATGCCTTATGAGACCACACAGTTCATGCTGATCGTGACCGGCATAACGATGATTACAACGCCAGCTGTGGCCCATATCGCCCGCAAACTGGCTCAGGCTATTGAAGATCGGGACAAGAATGATAGCCAGGAAAACGGCGAGATACCCGCCGGACTGTCCGGTCATGTCATTGCCGTGGGATACGGCCGTGTGGGGCAGATGCTCGGCTCAGTTCTGGCCGCTGAAGCGATTCCCCATATCGGGCTTGATATTGACGCAGATCTTGTCGCGCGCTTCCGCGCTACCGGTTCTGGCATTTTCTATGGGGATGCAAGGCGAGCCGAGATATTACGCAGGCTCGGCATCGATAAGGCCGCAGCGTTGGTGGTGACCCTGGACAATCCAAGTATCGCTGAGGACATAGTGGCAGCCGCTCGCCAGAATTGGCCAGATCTCATCATATATGCCCGAGCCCGCGACCGCGCGCATGCGGCACGGCTAATCGCCCGAGGCGCCAGTCACGTCATACCCGAGACCATCGAGGCGAGCTTGCAGCTTGGTGAGATGGTTTTGATGGGTGTGGGGATACCAGATGATACTGCGCGTCGCATCATTGAAAAGTGCCGCCAGATTGAGCAGGTCGCTGTGGATGAAAGCTTAGTAGAGAACGACAGGTATCGGAGGTAAAGCGGACGCTTTAGTTGTAAGGCTCCACCTTAGTGACCTGCATGGAGTAACCCGTTGCGATGTCGGCCTGCCCATCCACGTATGACAGCGACGGGCTGGCCGAACGCGCTTCAAGCCGCCCGGTAATCCAAACCGGCTCGTAGAGCCCCTCCATTTCCCAAGTGTTTTCGAGCACTGCGTGAACGATCTGGTTGGGCGGTGGTGGTGGTACATGAATGCAGGCGCCGACATAGGGCACGAGCAGCAATTCGCGGACGCCGGTCCCCGAGAAATCGAGCGGCAGTGCATAGCCCGGCAGCCTGACGAATTCGCCGTCGAGTTCGATGTTTACGGCGGCCTTCCGGCGGGCGATCTCGGCATCGCGAACGGCCGTGGCCTGCACAAGACGCTCAACATCAACGCCCTGCGCCTGCAGCCGCTCCTTCAGCGCCATGGCGTTGAGGTACTCAGGTCCGGACGAAGAAATCAAACCGCTCTCGGCATCAGCGAGGACCTTGGCGACGAAGCCGAGATCATAACGTACATTCATCGGCTGATCAGCGAGCGGGTCGGCAAGCGCGCCTACGGGCGGCACGAGGTCATTCCATGTCAACTGGCGAACCGCATCGGCCCATGCCGGCACAGCCAGCGCAAGCAGCAGAACGGTGGTCAGCACGCGGATCATCTTTGTATCTCCGTCGGTGGAATGGGTGAACCCGGCACCGGGTCCACCCGCAATTTTGATCAGCCGGCCACGCCCGGTCCCTTCGGCTTGATCGCGATGGCGCGCGTCAGCCCGCCCGACATGTCAACCACCTTGGCACTCAGCGAGATGAAGTATGCGCCGCGCGCCGGTAGCTGCCCAATATTACGGCAGAACTCGGTCCACGACCCGCCCTTCTCGAGGAATTTCACGTGGGTCATCTGCGCCATGGGCTTGCCTTCCCACATATGGCCGATGGGGCCCATAGAGGGGCCGTCGCTGGCAAGGTGCGTCACGCCCTTGGAGGCGAGATACTCCACTGCCTCGGGTGTCGGAGCCGGCCATCCTGGTACGTCACCCTTGACCAACGGATCCCAGGCCAGACGGCTCCCCTCAGGGAAGGGCTTGTAGTATTTGTCATCATAGCCGGAGTAGAAGAGCACCACGTCTCCGGCCTTGATCTCGCCGTTCTTGGCCTCGTCGGCCTGGATGATCTCGGTTGTGATCAGCGGGCTCTTGCCGCCATCGGCCTTGTCGAGGATCGAGCTCACGTCGATCACGACCGCGGGTCCCATCATTTTGCTGACAGGGTACTTGTCGCCCGTCATCCAGCCGGCATCTGACTCGAACTCGATGCCAGAGCCCTCCGGCGGCACGAAGTGGGCCGGGAAATCAGCCTGCGTACCGGTGTGCTCGTCGATCACCATCTGCTGGCTGTAGTAAGGGAAGACCGATTGGATGAGGTTCTCCTGCACTGTATCGCCCGCACCGCCAGCACCCGGAAGGGGATTAGCGGTATACGGGCCGGCCTTCTTCTCGAACCAGTTCATGGTCCAGCGCCGGAACGGCGGGTGAAAGGGCCAGTGCGCGGGGTAATTCTCGGAAATCGTGACGGTCAGATCGACCACCTCTCCGCCCGCAACTGCCGCGGCAATCTCGTTGGCTGGATCAGCTTTGACTGCTGGAATAGAAATGAAAGTCAGAGCGACCGCTGCGCCGGTCATGTATCCATACGCTTTATTGAAGTTGAACACCGCATTCCTCCCGTGAGTGTTATTAAAGGATATTCTAGAGCGGGGAGTGCCCATTTGCATTCCCTTCGATGACCGTACTGCTGACGAAAGTGACAATCAAGCGAACGGTCGTCCGCAATTGCCGATACTGATCATCGACGTCGCCATGATCAGCTGCTTTCCGACACCATTTCGCCGCCTCGGTAATGCTCTCCGAGACGCCGGTGCGGACATTTTCCTCACCCCTCTGCGGGCAAGTTCTTACCAGCGAAGCCGTCATCATTTGCGCTTAGCTGTTGGATAGGCGTTCTTCAGCGGTGTATATGGGCCTGACAGGCGAAACCGGTTTTGCGGTGCCGAGAATTCGATGATCGACCTCATACGTCGGCATGACAGGGCAAAATCTGAAATCGCCTTCGGGTCATCGATCGCGATCAAGGGGTTGATCTTTCATTCCGCTTTTTTCGGCGCCAGCAGAACAGTAACGGGGCACGGCACGTGAGTACCTACGAGGATTACACTCAAACATCGGCGTCCTATGACGCCACCCGAACCGCGGCGGGATACGAGATCTGGCTGGGACACCTCCTGGCATCCGAGCGATCGCTTCAATCGCTGCGACTCCTCGATTGTGGATGCGGGACCGGTAACTACAGTGCCGCTTTGGCGCCATACGTCGGACATATCACGGCCATCGACCTGAATCAGGCAATGCTTGAAAAAGCCAAGCAGAAAATCGCAATGCACCAACTAGCGGAACGGGTCCAGTTCGAGCAGGGTTCCATGCTGGATCTGCCGTTCGAAGACGGGACATTCGATGCCGCGATGTTCAATCAGGTTCTGCATCATCTTGACTGGCCTGGTGACAGCCGTTTTTCCGGTTGCGAACAGGCGATATCGGAGGCGGCCCGCGTTCTGCGGCCAGACGGTCTGCTTTTTGTCAATGCCTGCTCTCGCAGGCAGCTGGGTTCTGGATTCTGGTATTATCATCTGGCTCCCAACGCCTTGAAGGATGTTATTCGCCAGCAGGTGCCCTCCTCCGGGCTGAAGACAATGATGCAGGCGCATGGTTTTTCTGTGACGTCCCGATCCGTTCCACTGGACGCGACATTGATGGCACATAGCGCCTATTTTGATGCGACGGGACCTCTGCACGCGCCATGGCGAGCTGGAGATTCATTCTGGTCACTGGCCGACAGAAGCGAATTGACGAATGCGCTCGATAAGGTGCGCCAGCTTGATGCAGAAAACCGGCTTCAGCAATTCCTCGATACCCACGATGCCGAACGGCCCCATATCGGCCAAATGACGTTCTGGGTTGGATTGAAATCCGGTTCCTGATCAGTCGTGTGAACATCCGCCGGAAAGGAACCGGCCTGATGCAAACGGCACTGTTCGGCCCTCGCCGCTCTTCCGCGGGTTTCAAAATTCACCCGATATTCAGTCGGCGGGGTTCAGGAAAGGCGATCGAATAAATCGGGGAGTTCGTCCACATTGTTCAGCAGGGCGTCGCAGTAGCCGTCCAAAGACCGGCGTGTCCCGGTGCCTGAGAGGACCCCGATTGCAATTGATCCGGCGGCACGGGCCATTTCCATATCGTGCCGGCTGTCGCCGACGACAACTATCCTGCCGATGTCGGTTCCGATGCTGGCGCTGAACGCTTGAACCATGCCGGCACCGGGCTTGGCTCCGTGGCCGCTGTCGTATCCGCAGGCGAAATTGACATAGTCGCCGACATTCAGGGATTCGATCGTCTTCAGGACTGCAATTTCGGAATCGTTGCTGGCTATTCCGAGCACGAAGCCAGACGCTCTTAATGTCTGGAACAATATTCCCAGGTCGGTAAGCGGCACCGAATGATCCGCGCCGGACTGAATCATCAAATCGATGTCCCGGACCAATTTGTCTCTGGGGACCTGGCAGCCGTTGGCGCAGAGCATGTCGGCGATCTCGACGGTATTTCCTGATGCGAACAGGCTGTCCGGGATCGGCGATCCTGTACTAGGGGCAATGCCGCCCCTTTCGCACATCCTGACAGCGAGAGCTTCGTCACCTGCGGCAGCCATCCGAACAATCCGCAGATTGATCGGAGCCCAGGTCCGATCATAGTCGATCAGTGTGCCGTCCTTGTCGAAGAGAACAGCCTTGATGTGCTGAATCGGCTGCGGCCCGGACATCGGCGTTCTTCTTCCGGCGATCAGGTCCGGGAAGACGGCCCGGCAGTAACCGCTGCAACGTGCCGGGAGAATTCCGGATTGGCCATCAGAGTTCGACACCGGGAAAACCGTTCATTCGAATAGGCCCAGAAATCCTCTGCAGGATTGTCATTGGCCAACTGGATCAGACCCCACAGCGTCCACAACAGATCGCACATTGCCTTGTATATGATGATGCGCCCATGTTCGTCGGGCCGCGGTTCGCCGCCGAAGTAGGCGACGATCATCTCTTCGTCCTGGCTGGCATTGAACCCGGCTTCAACGGAAAGATCTCCCAAGTCCCACATCGGATCGTTCATCCCGGAATATTCCCAGTCGACGATCCACATCCGCTCTCCAGTATCCAGGAAATTCTCTGCCAGCGGATCACAGTGACAAGCAGCGAGCGGCAGTGAATGGGCCTGCAGCGCGCATCTGACGGACTCGGCCTCCTTGAGGACGTCGTGATACCCCTCCGGCAGGTCGACGGTCTTTTCGGACAAGATACCGAGGTATTCGTCAATCATGGAAAAGAGCTCGAAGCGGAAGTCGAACTTCGCGTCGGACTCGTGGAGTTTCCGGAATGCCTCACCGGCTCGAGCCGGCGAACCCGGCCTGGTGCGGAACAGATCGCCGGTCATGGTGTGGGTGCCGCTGATATACTGGGTCACCATGATGCCGGTTACAGCGTCGGCAAATACGAGTTCCGGACTCACACCAACACGTGCGGTTTCACGTGCCGCGCCCGCCTCGTTCTTCCGATCGATATACTCCTCTGTTCCGGCACCAGGCAAACGCAGGCACCAGTCCTTTGCGCCATCGGACACACGAAAGACGAGGTTGGTCAGTCCGCCGAGACGCTCGATCTTCGCATTGTCGATGTCGAGACCGGCGGCTATCGGAAGTGCCTTCAGTGCTCCTCGTGCCCGATCGGTATCGGGATTGTCCATGGCATTTTCTCCGTTTAGCTTCTTAGTCTTTTCATTTTGGGATCATAGAGGCACCGCCGCTGTCTGGTGGCAGGATACAGCGCGCCAAACAGTTCAATCTTCAGGATTGTATCCTCATCAATGTTCGCGGGCAAAAGCCCGAAGGCAATCGTTTTGCCGGTCGTATGGCCGTAACCGCCACTGGAGACGGAGCCGATCACCTTACCGTCCTTCAGGATCGGTTCACTGCCATGCAGTGGCGCGTATCCATCTATCACAAGCGTTTGGACCGTCCGTTCCGCTGCACTCTTACTGAGGGATTGCAACGCCGTCCGGCCGACGAAATCGCCTTTGTCGAGCGCAACACAGAACCCCAGTCCGGCTTCGTACGGCATTACATCCGGGCCGATATCCGCGGACCAGTAAAGATATCCCTTTTCAAGGCGACAGCTTTCGATGGCGCGATAGCCCGCGTTGGCAATGCCATGCTCCTGACCGGCCTTCCAGAGGGTATCGTAGACATACGGGGCAAACTCCTGCGGGATATAGAGTTCCCAGCCCAGTTCACCAACGTAGCCGATGCGCGCAGCAAGCGCCGAGGCATTGCCAATTTCCACATTGCGGACCGCCAGGAACGGGAACGCTTCATTTGAGAAATCAACATCCGAAACGCTCTGCAGAACCGCTCTGCTCCTAGGACCGCAGATGTTGATCGTGGCAAGAGTGTTGGAAATGTCACGAAGGCGGACATCATCCTGTTCGTTCAGATGGCTTTCAATCCAGTGCCTGTCCCGGACGCCGAATCCGGACCCTGTAACAACGAGAAACCGGTCTTGGCCAGAATGAAGGATTGTCAGATCGGCTTCGATACCACCTCGTTCGTTGCACAGCTGGGTGTAGACAATCCGACCGGGCTCTTCAGGAAGCCGGTTGGCAGCTATGCGGTTGAGCGCAGCAAATGCGCACGGTCCCGTCAGCTCGAACTTCGAGAACGACGACTGGTCGATCAGCGCGACCCTGGTGCGAATGGCTTTGCACTCCTTGCCAACAGGATTGAACCAATTCGGCTTGTCCTGGAAGCTCGGAACATCGATCGGAGCCACTCCGTCGGACGCGAACCAGTTCGGCCGCTCCCATCCGAACTTGGATCCATAGACCGCGCCTGCCGATTTCAGCCGGTCATACAATGGTGAGCGCCGCAATCCGCGCCCGGCATGCGCTTCTTCGCCCGGCCAGTGGATCTTGTAATAGGCGCCGTAGGCCTCAATCGCGCACTCCTCCAGGTACCGCGGTTGGGCGTGAACTGTTCCGAAGCGGCGAATATCAAAAGCCCAAAGGTCCATGCCGGGATCGCCGTGAAGGATCCAGTTTGCCATCGCTTCGCCGGCGCCGCCTGATGCCGCGATACCTGCAGTGAAACCGCAAGCGACAAAAAGATTGTCCAGCTCAGGCGAAACACCGAGGATTGGCTCACCGTCTGCCGAAACGGGGATCGGTCCGTTGATCACGCTCTGAATACCGATTTCATTGAGGATAGGCAGCCGGGTTGCCGCCGGCAGGGCGAAGCGCTCCAGCCGCTCCATGTTCGGCGGAAACAGTTCGCGTCCGAATTCCAATGGCGGCATGCCCCGCCAGCAACCCACTGTTCCGTCTTCCCAGCCGCCAATGGCAAAGGCGCCGGTGTCCGGTTTGAGGTAGAAATTGTTGTCCGGATCCCGCAACGTCGGTAGGTCAGCGCCAAATTCAAGCGACTTCTCGGTCAGAAAATATTGATGCTCGACAACACCGGTAGCAAGCGGGATACCGGCCATCTCGCCAACGCGTTTGGCCCACAGCCCGGCACAATTGACCAAGACCTCGCAACCGATGGTACCACCATCTGTGACGACCGCCGTGACACGTCTGTCGTGGGTAGTGATATCTGTAACTGAAACCCCTTCCTCGATCGTCACGCCGCCATTGCGGGCAGCGCGGGCATAAGCCTGGGTCAGGGCATAGGGGTCGATATAGCCGTCACCGGGTATGAACGCCGCGCCCTCCAGCCCGCTTAGGTCGATGAACGGGAACAGCGATCGGGCCTCGGCGGCGGACAGTTCCTCACACGCGACCCCGAAACTCTTGGCCTGGGACATGGACCGGCGTATTTCGCTCCAACGGGCCGGGCTGGAAGCCAGCCGAAGCGATCCCACCTTCTTCCAGTCGACGGGCTGATCTGATTCCGCATCCAGCTTGTCGAAAACGGCAACGGAGTTCTGCATCAGCCTGGTCAGATTACGCTTGCCGCGCAACTGGCCGACCAATCCTGCGGCGTGCCAGGTACAGCCGTGAGTTATCTGGGACTTTTCGATCAACAGAACGTTGTTCTCACCGGCGTTTGCAAGATGATAAGCGATGGATGTACCGACAGCGCCGCCACCAATGATGACGATGCGACAGTACCGGTCCGTTGCGCCTGCCATTTCCGCCTAATTCCGGATGCGGCTACCGGCCGGATCATAGAGCGGACCCAGGTGGATGTCGGCAGGAATCTTGTCCTGCGCAATGACCAGCTCGTATCTGCCGGAACTCAGATAATCGTCCGTTACACCGCCGCTGTTTCGGACATAGCCGTATCCGATCGGCTTGCCGACCGTGTACCCGAAACCGCCGCTTGTCAGATAGCCGGCAAACTCGCCATCGCGCAGGATCGTTTCCCTGCCGAGTAGAACAATTTCCGGATCTTCGACCGTAAAACCGGCAAGCTGTTTCTTCGGTACGGAATTCGCGGCCTTCTCAGCCATCGCCCTGCCGACGAAGGGCAAGTCCGATTTCAGTTTGACTGCCCAGCCAAGTCCGGCCTCAAACGGCGAGTCGTTCGGCGTTATATCGGAGCTCCAGGCGCGATACCCCTTCTCAAGACGCAGGGATTCCAAAGCCCGATATCCGACGGGCCTGACGCCGACATCCTTGCCGGCCTCCATCAGAGCGTCGAATACTTCGCCGGTGGCATTGAGCGGCACATGCAGTTCCCATCCCAGTTCGCCCACATAGGTTACCCGCAACGCTCGAACCGCGTGCCCGCCAATATCGATCTCGCGCATATGAGCAAACGGAAACGCCTCGTTGGAACAGTCGGCCGCCGCCACCGCCTGCAGAATGTCCCTGGTTTTCGGGCCCATCAGCGACAAGGTGCCGTAGGCTTCAGTGACGTCGCTCAGTTTCGCATCGAGACCAGCCGGGATGTGGTCTCTGATCCAGGCACTGTCATGGGTCCGGAAACCCGTTCCGGTGACGATATAGAACAGGTCATCCGCCAGGCGGGCGACTGTCAGATCGCATTCAATACCGCCCCGGCTGTTCAGCAGCTGCGTGTATGTGAGGCGGCCGACAGGTTTGTCGATGCGATTGGCACATATCCACTCAAGTGCTTCTGCCGCGCCGCTGCCCGACATTTCGAATTTGGCAAACGATGACTGATCGAATATTCCTGCCGTCTCGCGCACCGAGCGGTGTTCGTCGCCCACCGCATTGAACCAGTTTGCGTGACCCATGGACGGGATATCGTGTTCCTCAGCACCGTCCGGGGCGAACCAGTTCGGGCGCTCCCACCCAAGTTTGGAGCCGAATACGGCACGATGCGCCTTGAGCCGTTCGTAGAGCGGCGAGACAATGCGCGGCCGGCCGCTTTCATACTCTTCGTGCGGATAGCCGATCGTGTAATGTTTCGAGTAGGCTTCCAAAGTCCGCTCGTTCACCCAGCCTCGATCCCGGTGCAATTCGGAGAACCGGCGAATATCGACAACCCAGAGGTCCATTGGCGGTTCATCGTCGACGACCCATTTCGCCAGCACCCAACCGGCGCCGCCGCCGGAAGCGATACCAAAGGCATTGAACCCGGCTCCAACATACATGTTGGTACATTCCGGCGCAGAACCGAGAATGAAATTGCCATCGGGCGTGAAGCTTTCCGGTCCGTTGATCATCTGCTTGACGCCGGTCTCGGCAAGCGCAGGAACGCGATCCACAGCTTCGGTCATGTGCTGCTCGAAATGGTCCCAATCATCGTCGAACAGCTGGAACTCAAACGATCCGGGGATGTCATCTGTCGTCCAGGAGACGGGATTTGGTTCATATCCTCCGAAGACCAGCCCGCCGACCTCTTCCTTGAAGTAGGTCCGTCTGTCCGGGTCGCGCACGGTTGCACTGTCCGCGCTCAGGCCTTCCACGGGCTCGGTTATAACATATTGGTGCTTGACGGCCTGCAGCGGGACATTGATGCCGGCCATTGCGCCAACCTGGCGTGACCACATACCGGCACAGTTCACGACCTTTTCGCACGCGACACTTCCGGCATTCGTCAGGACAGCCGTGATGCGGCCATTGTCCATTTCAAAGCCGGTTACAGTCACGCCCTCAATAATGCGGGCGCCGTGCAAGCGCGCGCCTTTCGCCAGTGACTGGGTTATGTCCGACGGGCTCGCCTGGCCATCCGTCGGCAGGAAAGTTGCGCCAACCAGATCGTCGGTATGCATCAGCGGCCACATGGCTTTGACTTCCGCTGGTGACAGAAGATGCATCTCCATTGCAAAACTACCCGCCGTCGTGGCCAGGCGCCGATATTCTGTCCAGCGCTCCTCGTTACAGGCAAGACGCAGGCAGCCAGACATTTTCCAACCGGTCTCAAGCCCGGTTTCTTCGGCAAGGCGACGGTAGAGGTCGACGGAGTATTTAAGAACCTGAGTGATCGATGCGGAAGACCGCAACTGCCCGACAAGCCCGGCGGCATGCCAGGTCGACCCACCGGTCAGCTTACCCTGTTCCAGCAGCAGCACATCGGCGTCGTGGTCCCGCGCCAGATGGTAGGCCGTGGAGCATCCGATAATGCCGCCGCCGATGACAATGATCTGAGCGCTGTCCGGCAAATCCATGTTCAGTTCCCTCCGAATTCGGATCTGTAAGCGTCGAGCGCGGCGTCCAACATGGCCAGGTTCTCTTCCGTGTAGGCAACATAATCGACACCGGGCACGTCGAGATGAAGCTCCGAAACCATGCTCCACATGGCTTCGCGCAACAAAGATGCACACTGCATGGCGGCATGGCTCTTCAACGTGGCGTCGTCGGGCGGGTATCCGAAATAGGCGGTCAGGAAACCAACCGATTGTTCGACGTTGCACTCCGAATTTGATGTGGCACCGGCAAGATCGAACATCGGCGTGGAGAACCCGGCATACTCGAAATCGATGATCCAGAGCTTGCTGCCGTCATCGATTAAATTGGCCGCAAGCAGGTCGTGGTGGCCGAAGATGATCGGCATCGGGACCTGCGCGGCCTCCAGTTCGGTTGCAAGGTCCAGATAATCCGGCAGATGTTCGGACTTCCGGCTACCACCGTCCTGCAAGGTGCGGGCGTAGTCGCGAATGACATGAAAGACCCAGAACATGAACGCCGGGCCGCTGACATAGGCAGGCATCTGGCGATGGAAAGCGGCAATGAGTTCGGCGACGCGGGTAAGATTGGCTTTCACGCCATCGGCATCATACGTTATACCGTCGATGAACCTGGACACCATGACACCCGGTTCGGCATAGATCAGTTCCGGCGTAAAACCCGCGTCCTGCGCTGCCCTGCAGACCATGATCTCCCGATCCCGGAAGACATGGTGAAACGGAAAGTCGCGGCCAAATCGGACAACAAATTTCTCGCCGCCGCATTTCACGGAAAAACTCTCGTTCGAAAGCCCGCCTTTCAGCGGCCGCCAATCGACAGGGCCGGACCAGCAGGGCAATGATCGGATGCGTTCACTCAGTTCGACATTTTTGTGCATTCTTACCTCACAAGTCCGAGCCGCTTCCGGACCCTGTCGGCCCCCGCCGAAATCAGCCTGTCGGCGATTATGGCAATGAAGGCAACAGAAATACCGGCAACCAGTCCGCGGCCTGTGTCGGCCTTGGTGAGGGCAATATAGACCTCCTGACCAAGGTCGCGCGTACCGACAAGGGCGGTGATGACCAGCATTGAAAGCGCCAGCATGATGGTCTGGTTGAGGCCCAGCATGATTTCAGGCAGAGCCAGCTTTAGCTTGATCTTCGTCATCAATTGCCAAGGCGTGCAGCCGGCAGCGGTTCCCGCCTCGATGAGCTGTGGGTCGACTTGGCGAAGGCCATGGGCCGTATAGCGGATGGCCGGTGCGATGGCATAGGCGACAACGGCGATCATCGCAGTGAAGTCACCGACGCGGAACAGCATCACGGCGGGCATTAAGTAGACAAACGAGGGCAAGGTCTGGAGCGTGTCGATGATCGTTTCCACCCAGCGCCAGAGATTCCGTCGCTCGGCGGTCAAAATCGCGATCGGCATGCCGACAAGACAGGCCAGGATCACCGAAATGCCGCAGAGGTAGACCGTGATCATTGCCTTTTCCCACTGGTTGGTCAGGGCAATGAGACCGGCAAGAATGGCCACTGTGGCTGCCAGCCGGATACCGCCCAACGACCAGCCGGCAAGGGCGAGAAGGCATATCACTCCGAACCAGGGTAGCCCGATCAGGAACCGCTTGAAAGGAATCAGGACATTGAGAAGAAGCGCGTTCTTGAATGCTTCCAGATAATCGAAAAAATTGACATTGATCCAACGGACAACCTCGGACCAGAAGGTGCCGGTGGATAATTGCAGGCTTTCCGGGTAGGTCTGAACGGCGGGGAGTATCAATCCGAGAAGACCCGTCACCAGGACCAGCGCCACCATGGACGTGCTGTAGGGGTAGCGCCGGATAAATCCCATGCTCCCGGTCTCGTCCGATTGGTGCTCGCGGGTTTTCGTCGCCAGCGCCTGGGTCAGACGGTCAAGCGCGATAGCCAGCGCGACGATGGCCAAACCGGCTTCAAGACCCGTTCCGATGTCCAGTCGCCGCAGCGCCGAGAGCACCTCAAATCCGAGCCCCCCTGCGCCGATCATCGATGCGATGATCACCATGTTGAGGGCAAGCATGATAACCTGATTGACGCCGATCATCAGGCCCTTCATCGCCGAGGGAACCAGCACCCTCCAGGTCATCTGTCGGCGGGTGCAGCCGACCATCCGCCCCAGGTCATGGATTTCATCCGGCACGCCTTTCAATGCGAGCATGGAAATCCTGGTCATCGGCGGCAGAGCATAGATGATTGTTGCGACGATGGCCGCCGTCGGCCCGAAACCGAAGAGAAACAATATGGGGACGAGATAGGCGAAAACCGGAACGGTCTGCATCAGGTCAAGCACTGGTTTCAGCGCGATCTCAAACCGCCTCCAGCGGTAGCCGGCGATCCCCAGCAAGAGCCCGAGCGTCACACCGAGCGGAACGGCAATCAGGATCGACGCCAGCGTGATCATCGCATTGTGCCACTGGCCGAATAAAGCCAGAAAACCGAAACAGCCGGCAACCAGAAGTGCCAGATTCCGACCGCCGCTGTAATAGCCGATGGACGCCACGATCCCGATCACTGCAACCCAGGAGATCGGCGGCAGCACCTGCACCGCATCGGATCCTTGGCCTTGCAGAAATCCGGTCGACAACAGGCTGAGAACCACCTTGTAGGGAAATTCGATAACAGCGGCGACAAAGCGCGTGAGGTCGGTAAAGCTGAACAGC
>CAJHYR010000153.1_pt1 | contig 14812 bp, 13 predicted proteins | sample 9198791 | NCBI WGS metagenome assembly CAJHYR01 (sample SAMEA7708372, study PRJEB35096) | sediment metagenome | biome: marine neritic benthic zone biome [ENVO:01000025]; feature: sediment [ENVO:00002007]; material: shallow marine sediment [ENVO:03000034] sea grass bed [ENVO_01000059] ... | reverse complement strand
TCCACGTGTCGATGCTCCAACCGGCGGATCTCCAACGGAATTGGATTTTTCCCGCGGAGCTTTGACATGAAAGCCATCCGATCCCAAGACCCGCCCGGCATTCGCACATCAATCCGATTTGCTTCTCTGACCGTAATAGACAGCAAATAGCCGTTGGGAAACTGAGCAATGAAGCAATTCGTCTACGTGTCAATCACGGGCCTGCGCCTGAAGCGGCCGTGGCACATATTCCGGTTCTATCGCCATGCTGTTCCGTCGTTCAGACAGGCCCGGTCCGCCATGGGAAATCTGAAGGCGGAAGTGAAGACGATTAACGGTGTCCATCACACGCTCACCGTCTGGGATACGGAAGCATCGATGCGCGATTTCATCTATTCGGGTGCCCATTTGAAGGCGATCGGAGCTTTTGGGAGCATCGCAGCCGGAAATACATTCGGTTTCGAAACCGATCATATACCCGATCGGGATGCGGTTCATCGCCTTTGGTCAGAATACGGAGAGGCCTATCGAAAGGTTGCATAGCAACACGCATTCTTCCGCAAAGGCGGAAAAATCACGGCCGGAACATTATTCCGACCCTTGTCATTTAGGAGATCTCTGAAAAACGGATCAGACGATAGAAATGGCGTTGCCCGTGAAGCGCAAGCCGATCTCGTGCTCGCTCTGCCAGACTTTGGACGCCGGGAACGTCAGGCCGCGGTCGCGAAGCTCCAGGATCAGGTCTTCCCAGGGCACATCGATCGCAATCTTCAGGATAACGCGGGCACCGCCGCCATGGAAATCCTTGATCACGCAGTCGAGCGCGCTGGATTGCGTCAGGACGAGCCTCCCGTCGTCCGTACTCGGCTGGCGCTGAATAAATCTGCGATCCTCGCCGTTCCGGATCGCATTCAGATTCTTTAGCAGATTCGGTTTCATAAAATTTTCCGCTTTTTTTCTTTATAACCGAATTAATTCCGCCGTGCGCTCCATGATTTCAGTTAACCTGAACGGATTATTAAGCCGAATTCTGCTCTGACGGCGGGCTTTAGAAGGCCGTCGGCACCAGCCCGCCATCGACAAGGAAATTCTGACCAGTCAGGTAACCGGCATGCTGTGAGCACAGAAAGGCGCAAAGATTGCCGAATTCTTCCGGATTGCCGAAACGCCTGGCCGGAATTTCGCCGGTCTGCCGCGCAGCCTCCTCTTCTTCAGTGATTCCCTTGACTTCGGCGCCCCAGCGGATGCCCGAGCGAAGCCGGTCGGTGTCCATCTTGCCGGGCAGGATATTGTTGATTGTCACACCGTCGGCGGCGATCTGACGGCAGACGCCGGCCAGGAACGAGGTCAACCCTGCACGAGCGCCGGAGGAAAGGTCGAGACCCTCGATCGGCATGACGACGCTCATAGACGTTATGTTTACGATACGACCAAATTTGCGCTCCTGCATGCTGCCGACAACGGCCTGGATCAGCTCAATCGGGGTGACCATGTTCTGGATTACACCTTCAACCATTGCAGTCCGGTCGATCTCGGAATAATCGCGCCGCGGTGGGCCGCCATTGTTATTTACCAAGATATCCGGTTGCGGACAGGCCGCCAGAAGGGCGCGCTGGCCCTCGGCAGTCGATACGTCAGTTGCAACAGCCGTGACTGTGACGCCCGTGCGGCTGCGGATTGCTTCCGCGGTCGCTTCCAGCGTGTCGCGATCGCGTCCGTTGATGACGAGTTCGCAACCGGCGTCGGCAAGTGCCTCCGCGCAGCCCCTGCCGAGCCCGCGACTTGATGCGCAAACGATTGCCTTTTTTCCGTTGATTCCGAGATCCATTTTGTACTCCTCCGTCTCTTGCGCGCTAGTTAATGCAAATTACACCACCGCGTCCACCGCGGGTCGCACGAAGTTTCCGATCGATCCGAATGTCGGCGTCATGGACGAGGACCTGAAGGCAGCTCGCCTTCGCACGCTTGACCTCAGTGGCGAAGATGCCCGCGCCTTTGCGCTGCGGTATAGTTGGGAAGAAAGCGCCCGGACCTTCAGGAACAACATCATTCTCGCCCATGGCGATAACCTTGAGGACGCGGCCTGAACCGCGCTGGCGTTCGCAAACCGGGACAGGTATTGCCCGGTTCCTCTCACTGGTCTACCAGTCGGGCAACAGGGAGGAACGATGTCGCGCATACCGGATTACGGCGATGTTGAAAGGGCCGCGGAACGGATCAGAGGCAAGGCTGTTCGCACGCCTTTGTTATATTCCCCGCAGCTTTCCGAAGAATATTCGGCTGAGGTCTTTCTGAAGCCGGAGAACCTGCAGCGTATGGGGGCGTTCAAGTTCCGCGGCGCCTACAATGCGATTTTAGCGATTGGCGACGCCGCAAGTTCCGGAATTGTGACCTGTTCGTCCGGCAATCACGCCCAGGGGATCGCCGAAGCGGCAAGACTGGCGGGCACGTCATCGACCATTGTCATGCCGACGGACGCGCCTGATATCAAAAAGGCCGGTGTCATTCGATGCGGCGGAACGATCGTCGATTACGACCGCATGACCGAAGACCGCGATGCCGTTGCCGAAGCTGTTCTGGCTGAACGGGGAGGGACGATGATCCATCCCTATAACAACGCCGACGTCATTGCCGGCCAGGGTACGGTCGGCATGGAAATCGCCGACGACTGTGAACAGCTTGGAATATCCCCGGACAAGGTTCTGGTGCCATGCGGCGGCGGTGGCCTCGCGGCCGGAATTGCAGTCGCCATGAATGCGCGCCTTCCCGATTGTACGATTCACACGGTCGAGCCGGCAGGGTTCGACGATTACGCCCGGTCTCTGAAAACCGGAGTGCGAGAGCAGAATCCGGAAACGGGCGGATCGGTCTGCGACGCGCTGCTTGCGGTAGCACCGGGCGAAATCGGCTTTGCTATCAATCTGGAGCATTGCGGTGAAGGGCTTGTTGTCTCCGATCTGGAGGCCCTGCAGGCGGCCGGTTATGCGTGCCGTATGTTGAAGCTGGTCGTCGAGCCCGGCGGTGCAGTCGGTCTCGCTGCGCTTCGCGGCCGCCAATTGGAGGCAGCCGGAAAGACTATCGTCATCGTGCTCTCCGGCGGCAATATCGAGGATGCCATGTTGGCGCGGGCGCTGGGCGAATACTCAAAAAGCCAGTGACCTGCGCCGATCGACCGTTTCGCCAACCGCTACGACGAAGGCGCGTCCATCCGCAAAAGGTCACCGGCGAGCCGATTGAGGTCGGATACAGCACGGTTCCGAAGGTCAGAATTGTCCGGCGAACTCTGCAAGGCGTCTGCAATCCGCTGTAAGTCCTGCGCTATCTTTCCCGGCACCAGGTGCTCGCGTACGACGGAAAGGCTGGCCTCGATCTGGCGGACCGCTTCCAGAAGATTTCGGGCCTCCTCCGGCCGTGAGCGCTCCGCAAGTTCACGCAGGAACGCGCGCCCCTTGACCGTGGCGGAAAGCGCCCGGATAAGCGCGTCATATTCGCGCTCGCTCAACAGACCGGATTCGATGGCGCCCGCCATGAAAACCTCCGCGTAATTGCCGGGACAATTGCCCGGTTTCAATTCCGACATGTGTCGCAGGTAACGATTGAAAAAAGATTGAAAGCATGGCTCTGCCTTCGGAACAAAAGGTCTATGCAACGAAAATCGCTTCATTTTTCGGTGCCGTGTTTTTCGCCGTTGGCGTCTATCTCCCGTTTTTTCCCGTCTGGCTTGCAGGAAAAGGTCTGACTGAATCGGAAATTGCAATAATCATCGCGGCCCCGTTTTTCATCCGGGCAGTTTTCAGCCCGACATTGGCGCTGCTGGCTGACATTTTCAGGGATCTCAACATTGCCGCCGGAACATACGGGCTGATCACCGCGGCTCTGTTCGCGGTCCTGGCATTCGCAACCGGCTTCTGGTCGATCCTTATCTTTGCGTCACTGGCCATGGTGTTCTGGTCAGCTTTACTGCCGATCGGGGATGCGCTCGCCGTCGTCGGTGTCCGGGAGCACCGGATCGATTATGGCCGGGTCCGGCTCTGGGGTTCGGTTATGTTCATTGTCGCCAACTTCGCGACTGCGGAGATCCTTCGAACGACATCTGAGGACGGTGTCTTTGCGCTTCAGGTTGCCGCGTTCACGGCCGCCGCCCTGATCGCATTCTGGTTGCCTGCCGTGAAAACGGAGGAAGCCACCAAATCACCCGCGCAACTTCGTGAACTCGTCGCCGATCCGCAAATGAGGTTTGCTGTGCTGGCAGGCAGCCTGATCCTTGCCGCGCACGCGACCTATTACGCTTTCGGGAGCATCTTCTGGCGCGAACAGGGATTTTCCGCCAGGACGATCGCGGCCCTTTGGGCGTTCAGCGTCGTCATTGAGGTCGGACTGTTCTGGCTGGCCAAGAAGCTGCCGAACTGGGGTGCCCGCCGGTTCATGATCGCCGCGGGCCTGGGTGCAGTGTTGCGCTGGACCCTGTTTCCGTTTGCGACCGCACCGGCCGCCGCCTTCGCCCTGCAAACACTTCATTCACTCACATTCGCCGCGGCCTATCTTGCGATCATCATGTCAATCGGCGCGACGTCACAGCCTGGCCATACAGGCCGTCTGCAGGCCGGGTTCCAGCTGTTCAGCGGGGTGCTGACCGCGGTCGCAACCGTGATCGCCGGACCGCTTTACGGGATCTCTCCTGCCACGGCATTCTGGTTGATGGCGGCCATGAGCGTTGGCGGGCTCGCATTTGCGTTTCGCCTCAGACGGGGCATCCGGCCGCCTGAGGCCAGCTGATGTCTGCTCAACCCCATAGTTTGGCATCGGGCGGCGAAACGAGGGCGCCGCTATAGGTCAGGGCAGGGGAGCGGTCTTCGGCCAGCAGCAACGGCCCGTCAAGATCGACGACATGAGCGTCCTGGGCGAGGATCACTGCGGGCGCCATAGCCAGGCTTGTTCCCAGCATACAGCCGACCATGATCAGATAGCCCTGGTCGCGGGCCCGCGAAACAAGCGTCAGGGCTTCCGTCAGCCCACCGGCCTTGTCCAGCTTGATATTGACCGCGTCGTATTTCCCCGCCAGTGCATCCAGGTCCGCTGAGGTGTGTAAGCTCTCATCGGCGCAGATTGGCGCGACATGTGGAACCTCCCGCAGAATGTCATCATCGCCAGCCGGAAAAGGCTGCTCGATAAGCGAAACGCGGGCCGCGGCGCAGGCCTGCAGATTGGCAATGCAGTTGTTGCGGGTCCAGGCTTCATTCGCATCGACGATGATCCGGGACACCGGGGCCGCCGCGCGCACGGCCTGGAGCCGTTCCGCGTCACCCTCGCCTGCAAGTTTGAGCTTCAGCAAAGGGCAGTCAGCGTGTTTTTTTGCCGATGCGCCCATCGCTTCCGGCGTGCCGAGGCTGATCGTATAGGCGGTTTCCAGAGCCCGTGGATCGGGGTACCCGCAAGATAGGGAAACCCGATTGCCGGATCGCTTTGCTTCCAGGTCCCATAGGGCACAATCGAGAGCATTGCGAGCCGCGCCGGCCGGCAACAGGTCCTGTAATGCCTGGCGGGTCAGACCGGCGGTGGGGACGCTCTCGATCTCCGCCATGACGCCGGCCACCGTTTCGTTGTACCGCGGGTACGGAACACATTCACCGCGTCCGACGTGGTCTCCGTCCGAGATTTCGGCGACCACCACATTGGCCTCGGTCTTGGCGCCGCGGGAAATGGTGAATGAGCCGGCAATCGGCCAATCCTCTGCGATTGCCCTGATCTGAAGCGTCATCAACTGAACCGGCTGATTATGTGTTCGGCGATCGGCCCCGCCCCGAAACGGACCGGATCGACGGAAGGCAAACCGTACGTTTTCCAGTAGCCCTGCAACAGGCCGCGTGCTTCATCTTCCGGAAGGGCCGCTGTGTTAATCGCCAGTCCAACTGGGCGGATTTCCGGATTTGTCACTCTGCCGAGGTGCATGGTTGTTTCCATCACAGCGTCTATGGAGGGAAGCGGTGTTTCCACACCCCGCATATTCGTTCGGGTCGGCTCATGACAAACCACAAAGGCGTCCGGTTGTGCACCGTGAAGGAGTCCCAGGGAAACGCCGGCGAATGAGGGATGAAAGATCGAACCCTGGCCTTCGATTATGTCCCAGTGATCCTCCTCTGCCTCCGGAGAAATGGCTTCCACGGCACCGGAAATGAAATCTGCAATAACAGCGTCGATTGCAACACCATTGCCGGCAACGAGGATGCCGGTCTGTCCGGTAGCCTTGAATTCGGCGCTTACGCCCCGGTCCCGCATCTCTTTTTCAAGCGCAAGCGCCGTGTATTTCTTGCCAACGGAACAATCGGTCCCAACAGTGAGCAACCGCCGGCCGGACCGCCTGGTGCCTTTACCGGTCGCAAATGTCTGGTCAGAAATCCTGACATTATGCAGTGCGGCTCCGTGTTGCTCGGCAGCGTTCTTGATTGCTTCTATGGAATCAAGTCTCACATGCAGGCCGCTGGCAATGTCCAGTCCGGCTTCGATCGCCTCAAGGATTGATGTTATCCAGTGTTCGGGCAGAACACCCCCGGCATTTGCTGCGCCGATAACCATCGTTTTCGCTCCGGCCGCGCTTGCGTCGCTAATCGTCATGTCGGGCAAACCGAGATCGACCTTGCATCCGTCAAGGCGCAGTTGGCCGACACACCAATCTCTGCGCCATTCGACGATTCCGGCAGCGGTTTTTGCTGCGAGATCGTCCGGCACATCGCCGATGAACAAGAGATATGGTTTTTCGATCATCAGCACACTCCCCATTTCGCCAACTTGCCGTCAGCGCCAGTAGCGGGCAAACTCCCATCGATTCAAGTTTCTGACTATCATGACCGGCCTGAGCCGTCAGCACGCAATATCAGGGTCACAGCAGATGTCCGCGACAACGTATCTTGAACAAATGCTGACCGGCAACGACCGCACGATCATGCCGCGCGGCCACTGGGTGATCGATGAGGCAAGGGAACTCGACAACGTCGTCCGCGATGCGGCGACCGAAGCGGGCATTTCGCCGGACCGCACGTCCGGTATCGTCACCGGCGCGGAAGGACGGCATCTGACAATCGACGTCTGTGAAACGGCCGCCCTCGATACTGCCGGGGCATTTCTGCTCGTTCGCATGGAACTGGCATGGAAATCGGCGGGCGGGACAGTCGAGTGGAGGTGTACTGACGGCGCCCGTCTGTCACTGGTCAACCGTGTCCGCGCTGCGCTGACCGACGACGAACCGGAACTGATACCGCGTGAACGCAATGTTCTGGTCGAGATCGGCGAATCGGTTATCGGCGTTGGCAAGGATGCCAGTGCCCTGATGGACATGCTTGGGCGGGTCGTCGTTGAAGCGGGGCGGACGATAATAAATCCGCGCTCGTTCAGGGGCGCTTCGGTGATCAACCAGATCGAATATGCCGGGCTCCGGGCAGTTCCGATCGTTTCGCTCATGTCCTTTCTGGTCGGCGGCATTGTCGCTCAGCAAGGTGCTTTCCAATTGCGGGCGTTCGGCGCGGAAATTTTTACGATCGCGCTGGTTGGAATTCTGGCACTTCGCGAACTGTCCCTGCTCCTGACAGCAATCATGCTTGCCGGCCGGTCCGGCAGCGCGATTACGGCTGAAATCGGCTCGATGAAGATGCGCGAGGAAATCGATGCGCTGCAGGTGATCGGAATGGATCCTGTGAACGTTCTGGTACTCCCCCGGGTCGTTGCGCTGGTTATTGTCCTGCCGCTGCTCACGTTTATCGCCGGTATGGCAACACTTCTCGGTGCGACGCTGACATTGTGGGTGTACTCGGATATCGAGCCAATCGTTTTCGTTATCCAGTTGAAGGAGAATATTGATTTTTCGACCTTTTTTAGCGGTCTGTTCAAGGCGCCATTCATGGCGCTGATCATCGGGCTGATCGCCTGCACGGAAGGTATGGCTGTCAAGGGAAGCGCGGAATCGCTGGGCAGACATACGACCGCTTCGGTTGTCAAGGCGATCTTCATGGTCATTGTTGTGGACGGTGTTTTCGCAGTCTTCTATGCCGCGATCGGTTTTTGAACCGGATTGGGTTGAAAATTCTTGAGAATGGCAAATTTGCAACAATTACCGGCCGAGTTGGTGCATCTGCGCCAAACCTTATCGCAATTGCCGGAAAACACGTTTATCAATGTCGAATGGATTCTGTGAGACGGTTGACCAAGTCACGGCAGGGTCAGATTGCCATCGGGACTGGCCATGGCTGAGCAATTGTATGTCGCCGATGAGGTGCCAATACGGTCAGTCTACGAGGGTGGGCGAGCCGGTGAACCCATTTTGAGCGTGCGAAACCTGTCTGTCGGTTTCGGTGGGCCGCTGATCCTGGAGAATCTCAATCTCGACGTCTATCGTGGCGAAATCCTGGCCGTGGTCGGTGCCTCGGGCACCGGTAAGTCGGTCCTGACCCGAGCAATTCTCGGCCTTGCGCCGCGTCTTTCCGGGCAAGTGTCCGCGTTCGGACACGCGTTCGGGGCGCAGGGTGTTCCGCGAAACATCGAGAAAAGATGGGGCGTCCTCTTCCAGCATGGGGCCCTGTTTTCCGCACTGACTGTGGCGCAGAACGTCGCTGTGCCGATCAGGGAGTATCTGGATTTGCCCGAACCCCTGATCGACGCTCTGGCGAAACTGAAGATCGAGATCGTCGGCCTCAAAATGACCGATTTCGATAAACTGCCTTCTGAACTCTCTGGCGGAATGATCAAACGCGCGGCCCTTGCCAGGGCTCTCGCGTTGGACCCGGAAATTGTCTTCCTTGATGAGCCAACATCGGGCCTCGATCCGATTTCCGCGTCGGAATTCGACCATCTTATCCGCGACCTTCGTGATACACTTGGCCTGACTGTCATGATGGTCACACATGATCTTGATTCGCTCTATGCGATTGCCGACCGGATCGCTGTGATCGGTGACAAGCATATACTTGTCGACGGCGATATTGCGACCATGCAGAGTTTCGAGCATCCGTGGGTCAAGGAGTATTTCAACGGCGAGCGCTCTCGGGCAGCTTCGGTATCGGCGGAAATCTGATCCATGGAAACCAAAGCGAACAGTGCCGTAGTTGGAGCCTTTACTCTGGCAGTACTCGCCTTCGGTTTTGGTTTCGTCTATTGGCTCGCCGACAGCGGCATCAGCAAGGAGAACATGACGGTCGTATTCCGTGGCCAGGTGGCCGGGCTCGATGTTGGAAGCCCGGTCTACTTCAATGGAATTCCGGTCGGCAACGTGCACGCCCTGCAGTTTGACGCCAATGATCCGAGCAACGTCCTGGCGCGTATATCCGTAGATGCTCAGACACCGATCAAGAAGGATTCAACGGTGTCTCTTGGTTACACGGGAATAACCGGCGTTGCTTATGTTGATATTGTCGGCGGCACCGTGGGGTCGGAAAGGCGACTGGACGGCTCAGGCAGCGCAGTCATGTATGCGCAGCGGTCTTCTTTCGAGGATTTGGTCGCCGGGGCACGCCAGATCATGGCCAAGGCGGACACGACGTTGGAGACAATTGAAAACCTCGTGACTGAAAACGCGCCGGCTGTGGAAAATACGCTCACCAGCGTTGAGAAATTTACCGGCGCCCTGGCTGAGAATTCAGATGAAGTTTCGAATTTTCTTGAATCGATATCCGGTGCAGCCAACGCCATTGCAGATATTTCAGGCCAGTTGAAGGGCGTCGTCGCAAAGGCGGAAACGCTTCTTGCAGATGTTGATTCCAAGAAAGTTCAGGAGACGATCGACAATATTGCCAATGCGTCGAAGCGGCTCGACGGGTTGGTGGAACGCAGCGAAAACCTGGTTGCCTCAGTTGATCCGAACCTTGTCAGGGAAACGGCTGAGAAGATCGCCAATGCCGCTGGCCGGCTTGATGGGATCGTGGCCCGCGGTGAGGAAATCGCGGCAGCCGTGGACCCGGAGAAAGTCGCCAAAGCCGTTGACAGTGTCAGTCAGCTGGCCGGTGATGTTCAGGGCTTCGTGAAGAAGGGAGAAGAGATCCTGGCAGCTGTCGACCCGGCGAAGGTCGGCGAAACCGTCGATAATGTTTCTGAGGCTTCTAAACGGCTGGACGGGCTTCTTGAGCGTGGCGAAGTGTTGATTTCCTCAGTTGATCCCAAACTCGTACAGGAAACGGCTGAGAAGATTTCCAGTGCGGCAGGTCGAGTTGACGGACTGGTTGCGCGCGGTGAAGAGATTATCGCCGCTGTGGATCCGGAAAAGGTCCGCAAGACCGTCGACGATATCAGTCAGATGGCCGGTGATATCCGAAGCTTCGCGAAGCAGGGCGAAGAAGTGTTGGCGGCGATCGATCCGGCGAAGATCGGTGAAACCGTGGACAATATCACAAGCGCATCGGACAGGATCGACGGAGTTGCGGAACAGGCGCAGACGCTTCTATCCTCCGTTGATCCCAAGCTGGTCGAAGATACAGCCAGAAACATATCGGATGTTTCCAGTAAGCTCGGCGGGTTGGTCGACAGGGGAGAGGAAATACTCACAGCCGTTGATCCGCAGAAGGTTGGTGAGGTCGTCGATTCCGTTTCCAGAGTTGCCGGGCAGATCGAGGGAGTCGTGAAACGCGGCGATACAATTTTGGCCGCCGTTGATCCGGAGAAGGTCAGCCGGACCGTTGACGGGATCAGCAGTCTGGCTGGTACATTTTCTGAACGCCGCGCCGAAATCGACAATCTGATCACATCGCTGTCCGTTAATCTGAACAATGCGGAAGGGTTTACGGCCAGATTGCCGGAAATCGGCCGCAAGGCAGAAGACGTGTTGACAGCGGTTGATGTGGAGAAGATCAACCAGTCAATTGATAATGTTCATCAGTTTACGACCGCTCTTGGCAATTCCAGCGATGACGTCGATGCGATTGTTGCAAATGTCAGGGGAATTTCCGAACAGGTCAGTAGCCTGTTGGTAAAAATCGATGGAATTGCCGGCAGTGAGGACGGTCAGGGGCTTATTGTTGAGGCCCGGGAAACATTGAGATCCATTAGGCAGGCCGCAGACACGTTTGCAGAGCGCGCAAGATCAATAGGCGGAGGCGTAGACCGGTTCGCAAATCAGGGGCTTCGCGAATTGCAGGCATTTGTCCGGGAAGGGCGCCGGGCTGTTTCGAGACTTGACCGGTTGATCGCAAACATTGACCGTAATCCGAGCCAGGTGATCTACGGTGGTGACAATGTTCCGCGATATCGCGGGGGACAAAGGCGGTAGGGGCGACAGGGAGAATGGCTGCGAAGAATTGCAGGGTGCGCAGCATTTACAGTTGCGCGGGCTCGCTCACTCGATGGGCGGCGGCACTTGGCGTGGCATTCGGCGTGACCGCATGTGCATTGCCCAAGACACCAGACGCCATTTACGATCTAACGGCGCCGGATAATATCAAGACGCGCGCAGGAACGAGGACACAGATCCTCGTACCAGAGCCAAATGCGCTGAAAACGTTGGATACGGAGCGGATAGCGGCCCGCCCATCGAACAACGAATATGCCTATCTGCCAAAAGCAGCGTGGAGCGACCGGCTTCCCCGTTTGCTGCAGACCCGATTGATGGAGGCGCTTCAAAACACCGGCCGCGTCAAGGCTGTTGCCGTGCCAGGGCAGGGGCTTTTGATCGATTATCAGATCATCATGGACGTGCGGTCATTCGAGATCGTCGACGGGGAGGCCGTCGTTTCGATCGGCGTGAAGCTGATGAATGACCGGTCCGGAAGAGTGCGAGCGACTAGGGTTTTCGACAATCGCACAATCGTTACGGGGCAAAAGAATCTCGACTATGTCGTGGCACTGGACGCCTCAATGAATGTCGTCTTTGTGGAGATTGTCGACTGGGTACTGCGCCGGATCTGACACCGGCGCAGCTTCGCGACTAATTGAGACGTCCCGCCGCGTGGGCCAACATTGTGTAGACTTTGCCGGTGTCAGACGTCAGATACATCTGCGACATGGTCTGGTCTTCATCGTTCTGCGAAACTTGCCGCAGCAGGCGCTCGAAATCGTCGATGTACTGGTTGACCGCGTTCTGGAAGTCATTGTCGCGTTCAAATTTGCGACGAATCTCGTCAAACGTTTTCTGGCCCTGCATTGTGTAAAGCCTGCGTGTAAAGACGTTGCGCTCGCCTTTCTTGTACCTGTCCCACAGTTCCACAGACGCTTCGTGGTCGATAGCCCTTGCGATGTCGACAGACAGCGAGTTCAGCGAATCGACGACCTGAGACGGCGACCGGCGATCGCCGGAGGGGACTGCCGGAGCGCTGCGTGACGGCGCTGGTTCAGTTTCCGTGGCAGGTTCTTCGTCCGTCGAGGCCCGGCGGAGAAGGTCGGCAACCCAACCTCTTGCTTCGCTGATGCCTGAGCGCGGGGCCTGAGCTGGCCTTAGTTTTCCGGTTTCGACAGGCTCTGGATTTGCCGGTCGGCGCTGCGGGCGTACCGGTGGGCGTGTGTCGAAATCGGCGCGCGCCTGGCCTTGAGTAGGTTTTGCTACATCGAAGGAACCAGGAGACGTTGTCGCTTGCTTTGAGGGGGTTGCACCGGCAGCGCCAGCAAGGCGGACAGGCTCTTCAAGCTCGGTCGGTTCTTCAACGGTTTCCGGTTGACGAACAGTTTTCGGCAACTCGCGCCTGGTAACGGGCGGCACAGCGGCGACTGACGGTTTTTCAGGCACTGGCGTGGCGGCGCTCAGTTGAGAGGGCGAAGGCGGGGCCGGCGCTGCTGCGGGCGTCGGTGCGGGAGCTGGTCGCTGTGGTACCGCGTCGATGTCAGGCGCATAACGAGAAACCAGGCCGGACAGCTCATTGATCGCCTCAATCTGTTCGGAAATGGCCCGCCGCATCGCGGACGTCGTTTCTCGCGCCTCTTCCGGCAGGTCCAGGATGCCCTTTCGCAGCTCGCCTCTGGTTTCATCCAGTTCGGATTGAAGGTCACGGGCTGCTTTGCGCATATCTTCGGCAGTCTCGCCGAAACGCGTGGTGGCGTCGCCGATCGCCTTCGTGATTTCCTCAAGAAGCGTTTGAGCGGCAGCCTTGACTGTCTCGTCACTGCGGTTACTCGCCTGATTGAGCTGCTCCTCAAGTTGTGCGCGAGCACTTTCAACGTTCTCGACAGCTCTTTTGCCTTCGGCGGTGGCCGCAAGACGCATCGTTTCGAACTGCCCGATCGCCGATCGCGCAGCCTCTTCTGCCCGCTGACCGAGTGCTTCGCTGATGGCTGCTACCCGTTCGTCTGCCGAGGTCAGGGTGGTCTCCAGGAGTCCCGATGCGCGCTGCGTGGATTCGCTTGTGCGCTTAGCCAGCGACTCACTCAGTGAACTGATACGCTCTTCGGCATTGTTCAGTGTACCGGACAGGACCGTAGTCAGGTTAGAAAGGCGTTCCTCAACTGCCTGGGCGTTCGAGGCGAGGCCGGATGCAATCGATTCCAAAGCTTCGCGACGTTCAGACATATTCTGATCAACCGCAGCGTTGGTGGCCTGAAGTCGTGTATCGGCTTCAGACAGCGCTTCCGTGTGCTCACCGAATTGGCTGGATATCGTGTTGATGTCACGCAGAACATGGGTCGACACATCGCGCAGTGTCTTGATCTGGTCCGTCAGAATTGCCGTTGAAGTTCCGGAGTCGCGTGCCGCTGTATCAAGCGCTTCGCGTAGATTTTGCGATTGATCGGCAAGTTGGGCCTCGATTGTTCCGAGTTGTTCGCCTGCACTGACCAGGATCGCCTGAACCTGCTGGTTCGTCCCATCCAGGCGATTGAGGACGGCCTGCAATTCGTTGCTCACCTGGGCATTTGTCGTGCTGACCTGTTCTACAACATTTTCGGCGCGTTCGCTCAGTGTCTCGACAAGGTGCCTTGCGCTTTCGTCAAGCTGCAAACTGGCTGCCTGGCTTTCCTTGGTGATGGTTTCGATCAACGAATTGCTGCGGCCCTCGACATTGTCAACGAACGCCCGCCCTTGCTGTTCGATCTCAGAAATAATGGCCCCGCCACGGCTCTGGATCGTGTCGACCAGAACACTGCTGCTCGTGTCCAGCAAACCGGCCAACTCCGTCTGGCGCGCCGCCAGCATCGCGTTCAGCGCTTCGGTGCGTTCGTTGAGAGTTGTATTCGTTGCGCTGAGTGCAGCTTCCAGGGAGTTTGTTCGGTCGGCAATCGTTTGCTCCACGTGGACAAGGCTCTCGCTGAAGCCCCGGTTGATCTCGATCATCCGGTGGCCGATCGATTCGCTGAGTTCTGAAGTCCGCACCGCCAGTGTTTCGCTGAGCTGGAAGAGCCGTTCATCCAAAGCGGTCGACATCTCCGTCTGGCCATCCTGGAATGCTGACGCAATATCACGCGTGCGGGAAACAAGGGTTTCACTGATTTGCCGGGCACGCGTGTCCAGCGCGGTATTTATGCGGGACAGGCGATCCTCAAGCGTTTCAGACAGGCCATCGGCCTTGTTGGCAAAACTCTCGCCGACTTCCGCGATACGCGACGTGAATCTGTTCTCAAATCCTCCAAGTCGGCCCTCCACTGCTGTTTCAATGGCATCCGCAGAATTTGCAAGCCGAATTGCCACGTCTTCCGCGCTTTGCCGGATGCGATCATCGAAGCCGCCGAGCCGCGTATCAATTGTATCGCCCATGAGGGAGATGCGGGAATCGATCAACGAACCGAGAGCCTCGTTTCTCTCGCCCAAGCTGGCCGCAAGATGCCCGCCTTCCGTTGAGATTAATTGCGATATCTGTTCAAGGCCGCTCTCTATATCGCTGCGAATGACCTCACTTCGTTCGGAAAGCCGCTGGCCGGCCGCTTCGCCGGCAGAGCC
>CAJHYR010000420.1_pt1 | contig 14977 bp, 12 predicted proteins | sample 9198791 | NCBI WGS metagenome assembly CAJHYR01 (sample SAMEA7708372, study PRJEB35096) | sediment metagenome | biome: marine neritic benthic zone biome [ENVO:01000025]; feature: sediment [ENVO:00002007]; material: shallow marine sediment [ENVO:03000034] sea grass bed [ENVO_01000059] ... | reverse complement strand
TCATTATGATTGATGGCGGCATGATCATGCAGTAGCGGGCCGGAATTGCGCGCTGCCGAAATTCAACGTTTGAAAGCTCGGGTTGCTCTATCTTGTAGCCAGGTTTGCGCTCGTCCGGACCTCTAAGCATAGTTATGCAGACGAAGCACTTGACGCTGGCCGGGAAACCCCGTTGCTAGCAGTCTTGGCGCCACTATGCGTCATCACTGTTGCGGGAGGCGAGGAAGTCCAATGAACCGGATCGATGGAAAGATTGCCGTAATCACCGGCGGTACACAGGGCCTTGGCGCGGCCATCGCGCAGCTTTTCGCAGAGGCCGGTGCCGCCGGAATTGTGATCGTTGGGCGGGGCATCGAAAAAGGTGAGGCAGTCGCCGAGAAGATCACGCATGCCTCCGGTGTGCCCGTCCAGATGGTCGCGGCCGATCTCGGCGTGATGGAGGATGTGCGCCGAGTCATGGCGGAAACCGATTCACGGTTTGGCCGGGTCGACATCCTCGTAAACGCCGCCGGCCTGACCGATCGCGGCAATCTTCTGAACACAACACCCGAACTCTTCGACCGTATGTTCGCCGTCAACACGCGCGCGCCCTTCTTCCTGATGCAGGATGCGGTCAAGCTGATGGAGCGCGAGGGCGCGGAGGGCACCATCGTCAATATTGGCTCAACTTCGGAAAGGACGGGCCAGCCGTTCATAGCGCCGTACTGTGCGTCCAAGGCCGCGCTGGCGACACTCACGCGGAATTCCGGCTACGCGCTGATGCGCAACCGGGTTCGTGTCAACCAGCTCGATATCGGCTGGATGAATTCGGACCACGAGCGACAGCTTCAGGCTGAAGAATCCGGCGATCCCGATTTCATCGATAAGGAAGCCGCAAAGTTGCCCTTCGGGCGTCTGCTGGAGCCCGCAGAGGTCGCCAAGGCGGTGCTGTGGATGGCGTCCGAAGACAGCGGGATGATGACCGGCGCGGTCATCCATTTCGACCAGTCGGTCTGGGGTGGATACGACGGTCAGGCGCCAGTGCCGGCTGAGCCATTATCAGCATAGGGCGAACCGCTATCGTGGCGGAAGCTGTTCCGACTTACTGGCTGCCAACTTTGCCATGTTATTGAACACGCACAACAATGCTAAGTATCAGGATGGCGTTGGAAGTGGAATTCTGAAGCGGTCTAGAATATCCCGCCCGGGCATTTGAGTAGCGATATCCTTCGAGAAGAATTCCGGTTGGGATAAGAGCCTGTTTCGCGGCACAAAGCCGACCTCTAAAATCTATAGCGGCAGATCTGCTTTTCGGTGACGTTCGGATTTAATCTCGATGATTGGGGGCCCGGAAGGCGGGCTCGACCAGTTGCTGAATATGAATGGGCAATCAGGCCAGCCTGCCCGGCGCAAGGCGGATACGGCAGCTGACGATCTTCCAGTCGCCGACGGGATTCTGTTCCACCGCGAACCACGCAAACCATTGCTGGCCTTTCGTGTCCGTCACATAGAACGTGGCATGGGCGCCGTCCTGATTAAAACCGACGGCATCGAAAGTCACGCTCCGGGCATTGACCAATTGAGGGTGAATGCGGCTGAAGAAGTTCAGGGCTGCAGCTTCTGTCCCGAGGGAGGCCTGATGATCCTCGCCGGTCAAATACCATACACCCGCCGCATGGCGGTTCGAAATCGCCCAAAGGAATGTGTTGACGGCATAGCGGATCTCGCGCTCGTGTTCAGCGGCCTCCGGCAAAACGATTTCAATGTCAGGGCGCGGTACCGGCATCGCCTGGTCAGCCGGGGTGGAGGATACAACCCCAATGGATGCAAAAAGAAGCAAGCTGCTGGCCATCATTGCGATCGCCGAACGAGAACTGTGCGTTTTTCTGATCCTTGCGGACATGTCATCCTCCTTCTCCTCGTCAGAGCGACGCAGGACCTGGCAGAATGAAGCAAACGCGTGAACATTTGATCCAGGTTTTCGCCGGATCTGGCTGGCTCTGTTGACTAAATGTGGGAACTCAGGCCGCCGGTACTAGTGACGATCATCACACGCACGCTCACATAAGCGTGTATATAAGAATATCTGCGATATTATAATGCGTTAATCAAATTACTTCATTAAAATTATGAGAAAAAGAGCTGATCCGCGATCGCCCATGAAATGAACCTGTCTGCAGTTTTGCGCAACCAATCAATCAGACCACTTGTAATCAGCAGAGCGGGATTTCCGCGAAACGGGAAACGATCAGATGATCCTGAGAACAGCATTTGCGCTCGCCTTCGTATTCGTTTCATTCGGCGCGCTCGTACCGCTCGTTCATGCTGGAAATGTGCTGAAAGCACATCCGGTGAAATGCCTGCCCAAGACATACGCCGCCGAAGAACGGGGCCTTACCAGGACACGGGCGAAATGGAGCGAGATCGTTACTGAGAAGGAAGGCAGCTTCTGGGCGAATATCAACAATGCATCAGGCTATGCGTAGTGGTGTGAGCACAACGGAAAGCTCAACATCTGCCGGATCTACGCGAGGCCGTGCCGGGGTGATGCAACGTACGGTCCTGTCGGCTCTAATTGACGCTTAGCAGGTACTACAGCCCAGCATTCCTGTTTACGCCACCGTCAGCGATAATGGTCTGGCCGGTAATGTATCCGGCAACGCTTGACGGGAGGAAAGCAACGGTCGCTGCAATTTCATCGATCCAGCCGTAACGCCGAGGGTATCACGTCGTGCCAGGCGCCAAGAAATCCCGCTGCTCGCGCCTGTAATGATTTACACTGGTTGTTCTGTCATGAATGCTCATTGCTCCCGTCCGGAATTTCGCTGATCACGGATAGATTAAGCTGCCGGTCGTATGTATCATTTCGCGGGGGAGGTATCCATGGAGCGACGTCTCGCGGCAATCTTGTCAGCTGACATGGTCGGCTACAGCAAGCTTATTGCCGCTGATGAAAAAGGCACCATAGAGCGACAAAGGGCAACCCGCTCATCACTGATCGATCCGAAAATCGATGAATATGGTGGACGCATATTCAAGACTACCGGCGACGGCTTGTTGGTGGAGTTTCCGAGCGTCGTGGATGCCGTAAACTGCGCTGTTCAAATCCAACGCCTGTTGCCGTTGCAAGAGGCACGGAATTCACCCGAAATGCGGATCCAGTACCGGATCGGGATAAACCTTGGTGACATTGTCATTGATGGAGAAGATGTTCTCGGGGAAGGCGTGATCATCGCCGCCCGCCTGGAGGCGTTGGCCGAACCGGACGGCATATGCATATCGAGACCCGTCCACACACAGATCAAAGGCAAGTTGGATCTGGCTTTCGAAGACCTGGGCGAACGCCGGATCAAGAATTCTCCAGAACCTGTCCAAGTCTACCGGCTTATTTCAGCGCATGGGGCTGTCACCAGAAATATACCATCTGGAGCCGTTGCCCGAGCGAATGGGGCGGACAAGCCTCGAATTCGTCGAGGGCTGATATATGCCCTTGTGATTGCCGTAATTGCAGTGTTCGGGGCCGGAACTGCAACAATCTGGATGCGTACCGGACAGCAGGTGCTCAAGCCGCAAGCGGAGCGCCCCTCGATAGCGGTATTGCCATTTGCCAATCGGAGTGACGACCGCGAGCAGGAGTATTTCGCCGACGGCATGACTGATGATCTGATCACGGATCTATCAATGCTATCCGGCCTCTTCGTCATCGCGGGAAATTCGGTTTTTGCCTACAAGGGAAAAGCCGTGAAGGTGCAGCAGGTATCGGAGGAATTAGGCGTCCAGTATGTGCTGGAGGGAAGTGTAAGAAGAGCGGCGAACAAAATCCGCATCAATGCCCAGTTAATCGATGCGACGACCGGGGCGCACCTCTGGGCTGAGCGTTACGATCGCGACTACGAGGATATATTCAACCTGCAGAATGAGGTCATCCATCGGATTGTCTCGGCGGTCGCAATAAACCTGAGCGATGCGGAAGAAGAACAAATCGCCCGAACGCCCACCGACAATCTGGAAGCCTACGAGATGTTCCTTCGGGCAGAACAGGCACTTCGTGAATATTCACCCGTTGGTGTGACCAAGGCGATTTCATTCTATCGGCAGTCAATCAATCAGGACCCGAATTTCTCGCGGGCGAGGGCGGGCCTGGCACTGGCCAACTTTTATCTGCTCTGGTGGAATTATCATCCAGCCGGATTGCCGGCCTCAACCTCCCGACAGTTGGCTTTTGAAAATTCAGCGAAGGCGCTTGCACTTGAGCCGAGAAATCCGCGCGCGTACATCGTGCTGGCGGGGCTGCAAATGCTGGAGGGGGAATACGACAAGGCAATTGCTACTGCCGGCAAGGCGGTCGAAATTGATCCCAATTATGCCGAAGGGCACGCGTTCCGCGCCCTAATCTTGTCCTATGCCGGAGAACACGAAGAAGCCCTCCAGACAATCAGCCTGGCTGCGAAGCTGGATCCCAAGGCGCCCCCGCACATGGATATCTGGCTCGGATTCGTCAAATTCGGTAATCGCGACTATGTCGGAGCCATAGAGAGCCTTGAGCGTGCAGGACGACGGATTACGACGACGCGACTGCACCTCAACGATGCGCACAAATTTCTTCTTGTGCCGAGCTATGCCCATGCTGGACGGTTGGAGCAAGCCCGTGAAGCGAGGCATGATATTACCCGGGTGTACCCTAACGTCAGCCTCGCTGAACGTAGTATCAATGCGCGTTACAAGAACGCGGAAGACATTGAGCATTTCGTGGAGGGGTACAGGGAAGCCGAGCTGCGGCAATGGCCGCTAGGATATGAAGGCGTCACCGCCAGGAAGCTCAGCGGAGACAAGGTAAGATCACTTCTCTTCGGGAGTTCGGTGAGCGGGCGACTTCTACCACAGGGCCCGGGATACTCCCCGATGGTCCATCCCAGTGGCAATCTTGCAGAATATGGCGATGACGGGCGCGCAGTCTGGCGAAATCCGGATTGCGTGGACGCGGCGAAAGCCTGGATTGAAGATGATGAGCTGTGCCACAGTTTTCAGCATCGATTTACCGGGCGCAGCTTTTGCGGCCCCGTTTACGCGAATCCCAGCGGGACACGTGAGCGGCAGAACGAGTTCATATTTGTGTCCGGTGCCGGGCTGTTTCAGTTCTCGCCAGCTAAATAGGACTATTGCCTTGAAGCCTATTCTTACTCAATCGGCGTAAGCCAGATCGTCCCAGCTTTTGTGGGATTGCAGGAAGGCGGTGAACGAGTCGTAGACTTTCTTGAATAACGCGTCTTTAGTCGCTTCCTCCTTCGCGACCTCAGACCATGATGCACGCAGAGCCTCCATAACCTGATCCGGCAAACGGTGAATGCTGGCGCCCGCCGCCTTCATGCGTTCCACGGCAGCGAACTGAAGTGCCTCACCCTCAGCAAGCATTCTGTAGATGTTATTCCCGCAGGCGTTCCCAAGTGCGGCTTTATTCCGTTCGGAGAGCTTGTCGTATTCTTCTCTGTTGACAAGCAGTTCGACCAGGACCCATTGCAATTGCCAGCCGGGGAAAGTGTACTGGCTGACGCTCTCGTAAAACTTGAAGCCTTCGTCTATCGCGGGCGCGGAGAATTCCGCGGCATCGATTGTTCCCAGCTCAAACGCGGGAATGATATCACCGCCGGCCAATTGCTGGGTTTCGGCGCCCAGTTTTTCCATCACCTTAGCGCCAAAACCAAAGGCGCGCATCTTCAGACCGCGATATTGATCCGGCGTTGTGATTTTTTCCCGAAACCATCCGGTAGCCTCCGGCGGTAACAAACCGCAAGTTAAGCCCATAACACCATACTCCCGGTAGATCTCATTGCGGAGATCGTCGCCGCCGCCATAGGCCATCCAGGCGAGATACGGGCCGACGCGCGGGCCGAACGGAAGGCCGGTAAATATGGTGAGCGCTTTTGCCTTATCCTCATGAAAGTCGGAAAATCCCCATGCGGCGTCAATCAGTCCCGCTGAGACATGGTCAAAATAGTGGGTCCCCGATGCCAGCGTTCCGGATTCGAATAACTCCAGCTCGAAAGCTCCGCCGGACAACTGAGATACGCTGTTAGTTAGCCGTACGGCCCCATTCCCCATCAACGGGATCTTGGGGGGAAAGGGGGAATACATTTTCCAACGCACTTTGTCCTCGGCGGCCGCAGTGCCGGCCATGGCCATGAATATGACCGCGCCAAAAGCAGCCAAAACGGTTATGGCCCGCTCATGGAGGTTTTTATTCCTGTTGATTTCCGTAATGCGCTTACCCATGCATCCGCCCCCGTCTGCTTGTTGTAGGCTTTGACAAACGATCACCCGTACACATCGGATCAAGAAGCGTGAAGTCGCACAACACGCTGATCACAATTCAAGATGCTCGTACTAAATAACAGGCATCTGCGGATTTAACTCTGTCAGGGTACTAAGCATACCACAGCAATTGCCGCGCCGCCAAACAGACCCACCGAACGGCATCAGCACATTGGCGGTGAATTCGCCAACGGCACGCAAAATTCCGCAGCTTGAGTACGTCGACGGTTTTGAGTTTTACTGCCCCGGCAACCGCAGCGTTGCGAGATCCGATCCGACGACGACGTTGCCGCTGAAGCCACTGCTTGATACGGCATCGCGATAATCGTCTTCGGTCAGCGGTCCGTCCGGTAGCGGATAGGGCGGGCCCTGGTTCGGTGCGCCGACCGGTGGGATCAGGTGCGTCAGCATAAGATGCTTGGCGCCTGCGCGCTTGGCCATGGCACCAAGGTCGGAGGCGTCGCTTTGGCGATAGTAGATGGGTGGCGGAAAACCGGTGCCCTTGCCGGGCCCCATCACCGGATGGATAACCGAATGGACGATAACATCGACATCCTTGGCGAGCAGTTCCACCTGGGCCGATGTCGACGTTTCGCGCGGCGGCTTGCGCGTGTCGTTACCGGCGTCGCCGCCGATCACAACGCTGCCTGCGGGCGTGTCGACCCGATAGGACGCGTGGCCGGCGATATGGGCTGAGCGAATTGCGCTGACCTTTACATCGCCTGAAGACCACACGACGGACGGCTCATCCTTTGGTTCGAATGCCATGACGTTCGTCAGATCGGACGGGCCACCCTCCAGGCGCTTCTGATTTTCCCTGCGCCGCTGTGAAATTTCGCCGGATGCAATCAGCGCGTCGCCGATATGGGCAGCGAAATTCCGGCAGCTGATGGTGTAGGTGAGCGGCCCGGTCACTTTGGCGTCTTCGCTGCAGACGATGTCGACCTTCGGGCCAGCGGAGTTGAAATGCCATCTGAGCTGCAGGATATCGGCGAGACCTTCTGAATGGTCGGAATGCATATGCGTAAAGAAGATGGCATTCAGGCGACCGACAGGTGTCTTGGCCTGAAACAGGCGCTGTGTCGTGCCGCGGCCGGTATCGAACTGAAGACTGACATCGCGGCAATTGTTGCCGTCTTCGCCGTACTGAACGAGCGTTCCCGCGCCGGCCTGGCCGTTAAAGGTTGACGGGCCGCCCTGGACGCCGGTCAGCGTGATCAGAAGACAGGGTGCGCTATGGGCCTTTTCTGCTGCCAGGAACCCGAACGCGAGTGCCGCAGCGGCGGTCAACGTCGACTTCTTCATATTCCCTCTCCTGATATCTTTTGTTTTTCGCCATAAGAGCTTGTTATGGGAACCTTATTGGACGCAGGATTCCAATGAAAGGGCTTTCTGCGGAAAACCGGGAAAAAGACGATGGCAAAGCCAGACCAGCCATCAGAATAAGTGATTTTAGGACGACCGGTTTGAAATGCCCAAGGAACGGCACGCGGCCTCGCCGCAGGCTATATCGTCTTCACCCGCAGCGCCTGAGACCCCGATGGCGCCGATCAGATCGGAGCCTTCGTAAATCGGAAGGCCGCCATCCCATGCGCACAGTCGCGGCCGGTTCGCTGCACCCATCGCGAGTGACGGTTCCGAGTTCATGCGCGCAAAATAATCTGTGGTCGCCTTTCCAAGCGTCGCTGTGAATGCCTTGTCGGCGGCATAATCAAGAATTGGAGCGGCTACACCGTCCATACGGGCCGAAGCGACGACATGACCGCCCGGGTCCAGAACAACAACGGCAATGTGCCAGCCATGTCCTTTCGCATATTCTATTGCTGATGAGATCAGGGCCTGCGCGCAGTCATGACTGATTGATCGCGCCGCGACGGAGATATGTTTCATTGGCGGGTCCTCAGGCTGTTACCAGACGCATGATCGTCTCGATATTGAAGGCGAGGCGTTCGTCAAGATTTTCCTTATCCATGAACTCGCGCTCAAACAGGATCGCTCCAGTGAACCTGTTCGTCAGGTAGTAATATCCGATAGCTGCGATGGTGATGTTCAATTGGACGGCGTCGATGTCCTTTCGAAACACGCCTTTAGCCGCACCCCGGTCAAGAATTTCCTGCACCATGTCGACAAGCCGCCGGCTCGCGTTCTGCACGCGCTGACTGTCCTTCAGGTGGCGGGCGCGGTGCAGGTTGGCGCTGTTGACGAGAGTGATGAATTCGGGGTTCTTCAGATAATAGGACCAGGTGAACCGAACTAACGTTTCGAGCGCGACTTCCGGCTCAAGGTCCTCAAGGTCGAGTTTCTGCTCAGCCTTCCGAATGTCAAGATACGCGTCCTCCAAAACAGCTTGAAACAGGCCTTCCTTGCTGTCGAAATAATGATAGATCATGCGCTTGTTGGCGGCCGCGCGTTCTGCGATATCGTCGACTCTTGCGCCGCCCAGCCCATTTGCCGCGAACTCCGATTTTGCGGCATTCAGAATGCGGGCCTTTGTTGCAGCAGCGTCCCGTTTTCGCGGAGTTGTCAGGCCGATCCGGGTATTACGAGTGATGTTGAAGCGTCTCCGGTTCTCAAGGTCGGGCGATGCAACCCAACAACGGTTGTGTTAACCGTATAGTTACTTGTAAATTACGATCAAGGCAAACCGGGTATCAAAGCCGGTTGATACGGAGGACCCCAAGTGGCGGCTAGTGGTTATGATTTCGTGATTGTAGGCGGGGGCTCATCAGGTTGCGTGATCGCGAACCGGCTGAGTGAAAACCCGGCAGCTCGCGTGGTTCTGCTGGAAGCGGGGGGTAACGACAATCACTATCTCATCCATATGCCGGTCGGTTTTGCCAAGATGACGGACGGTCCGCACACATGGGGCCTTGTGACCGCGCCGCAAAAGCACGCGAACATGCGGGAAATCCCTTATGCGCAGGCCCGGGTGATCGGCGGAGGCAGTTCCATCAATGCCGAAGTTTTCACCCGGGGAAACCCGGCCGACTACGACCGCTGGGCCAATGAAGAGGGATGCGCCGGTTGGGCATTTGACGATATCAAGCCGTATTTCCTTCGTTCAGAGGGTAATACGATCTTGAGCGGGGATTGGCACGGGACGGACGGCCCCTTGGGCGTGTCGAACATTCCCGATCCGCAACCGATGACGCGCGCATTTGTCATGGCGTGTCAGGAATTTGGAATACCCTATTCAACTGACTTCAACGGCCCCAAGCAGGCCGGTTGCGGAATCTATCAGACAACAACGAAAAACGTGAAGCGATGTTCAGCCGCGACTGGATACCTGAAACCTGTCATGAACCGGCCGAACCTGACAGTGAGAACAGGTGTTCAGGTTTCTCGCATCAAGATCGAATCCGGGCGCGCAACCGGTGTCGAAATCATCGAAAATGGTCAAGCACGAACCATAACCGCCGACAGTGAAGTGATCGTAACGAGCGGCGCGATCGGCACGCCGAAGCTCATGATGCTGAGCGGCGTCGGGCCGGCCGAACATCTTCGCGAACACGGGATCGACGTCGTCAACGATCGTCCAGGGGTTGGCTCCAATCTCAACGATCATTTCGGCATCGATATCGTTGCGGAGTTGACGGGCCATTACAGTCTCGACAAGTACAACAAGTGGAACATGGCAGCATTTGCCGGCCTTCAATACTATCTTTTCAAGTCCGGACCGGTGACTTCAAACATCGTTGAAGGCGGAGCGTTCTGGTTCAGCGACAAATCCGCAGAAATTCCCGATCTTCAGTTTCACTTCCTCGCCGGAGCCGGGGCGGAGGCCGGAGTCCCGAGCGTGCCTGAAGGGTCATCCGGGATTACTTTGAATTCGTACACGCTGCGTCCAAAGAGCCGCGGCACTGTCCGGTTGCGCTCGGCCGACCCGACAGCACTGCCGATTGTCGATCCGAATTTTCTCGCCGAGCCCGATGATCTGAAAACAAGCGTGGAAGGCGTGAAGATCAGCCGTGAGATTTTCAGCCAGGCCAGCCTTCAGAAGTATATCCGGGCCATCCGGTTTCCCGACGATTCCGTTCGGACCCGGAAAGACTTCGAGGATTATGCCCGGTCGTATGGACGGACGTCCTATCATCCAACCTGTACCTGCAAGATGGGCGTTGACGAGATGGCGGTCGTCGACCCTGAATGCCGCGTCAGGGGCGTTGACCGTCTGCGGATATGCGACAGCTCGATCATGCCGAGCCTTATCGGGTCCAACACCAATGCGCCGACGATCATGATCGGCGAAAAGGCCAGCGACCTGATCCGCGGGAACTACTGACCCGGCACAGGAGCCTCTTCGCGCAGCAAGCCTGCCGCTTTCAGGTCCGACCAGAATGCGGCCGGTATCGGGTGCTCAAACCAAGCGAGATTCTGATTGAGCTGTTCGACAGTCCGGGTTCCGGCAACAAAGGTTGCGACTGCCGGATGAGCGACAACGAACTGCAAGGCCGCTGCCGGCAACGGCACGTCGTGATCTGCGCAGACACCTTCAATTCTTGCGACCTTGTCCATGATTTCCGGAGGGGCCGGGGAATAGTTGTATTTCGCGCCCTCGACAGCCCCGGTGGCAAGGATACCCGAATTGAATCCGCCGCCGACCATCACGGCCGCATCGCGTTCCTCGCAAAGCGGCAGGAATTCGTTCAGTGCTTCCTGCTCAAGCAAGGTGTAGCGCCCTGCAAGCAGGAAACAGTCAAAATCTCGGGCCTGCAGGGCTGCATAGCAGACTTCCCACTCGTTCACGCCGACGCCGATTGCCTTGACCACCCCCTGGTCCCTCAGGCTTTCAAGAGCACGCCAAGCGCCGTCCATCGCCTCTTCGAAGACCTTTGGCTGATCCGCGCCGCGGGTGAATCTGTCAATATCATGGATGAGAGCGATATCCATCCTGACAAGACCCATGCGCTGCAGACTGTCCTCAAAGGACCGCATGACACCGTCGTAGGAATAATCGAAACGCACCTTGAAGCGCCCGGCATTGACCCAGGGCGCATAGTCGATTTCTTCAGGTGGGGCCGGTATCAACACGCGTCCAACCTTGGAGGACAATACGTAGTCGTCCCGGTTCTTCCACCGTAGCGCCTGGCCGGTACGCAGTTCGCTCAAACCATGGCCATACATTGGTGCTGTATCGAACAATCGGATCCCGGCGTCCCATGCCCGCTCATACATCGCAGCCGACGTTGCCTCGTCGATTTCACGAAATATGTTGCCGACGGGCGCGGTCCCGAAACTGAAAGCGGTGACATCAAATCCCGCCCCGCCAAATCTCTTGGTTGCCGATGGTTTCATACTTGCCTCCCGGATCTGCGCTTCACTGACGTTACGAGCGCACGTTCGCTCAGCGATAAAGTAACCAGACAGTTACAGTTCGGCAATCGCATTAACAGGCGACCCGAGAGATCCTGAATAAATATACGGATTTGTCGGATACGTGCCCCGCCGTCGCAGTCAATGTTGGTTGACTCATCACTAGTCAAGAAGTAACTAGTTAGTTATTACGGACATGCTGTTTTCGTAATGACGGAGGATACCCACAAAAGGCGCGATCGGTTTATCCAAAGGGAGGAAACAAATGAAAAAGCACATCATCACGTCGCGGCTGAGCCGCCGCTCACTGTTGAAAGGCGTCGCTGGCGTCGGTGCCATTGCCGCAACGGCCAAGTTCCCAACCCCGGCACTTGCAATGGATCACGCAAACTGGACATTGGCGAACTCGCTTCGTTCGGTTGCAAATCCATATCATGCGGCATTTGCTGCAGGTGGTCAGGCGTTCGCCGACTCCGTAGGAAATCCCTATGAGGTTCTGGTTACCGAAGGGAACTCCGAAAAGGGCATTGCTGATATCAAGGCACTGCTTCAACGCACCGGCGGTAAATTGATCCTGAACGTCGATCCGAACGACTCGCCCGATGCCCGGGTAATCGTGGAAGAGATCAAGGCGGCCGGCGGTTATGTGGTCACGCAGTGGAACAAGCCCGACGATCTGCATCCGTGGGATTTCGACCCGAACTACGTGGCCCACATGTCTTTCGACGGTGTGCCGACGGCGGAAGCGATTGCAAATGCGCTCTTTGAGGCCATGGGCGGAGAAGGCGGCATCGTGGCCATCGGCGGTATCCTGTCCAATGTCCCCGCGATTGAGCGTAAGCTCGGCCTCGACAATGCAATCGCAAAGACGAACGGCAAGGTTCAACTGCTTGATTTCCAGCCCGCGGATTGGAACGAACAGAAAGCTTTCGACATCATGCAGGCTTGGCTGACCCGTTTCGGCACCGACATCAAGGGTGTCTTTGCAGCCAATGACGGCATGGGCATGGGCGCACTTGAAGCGCTGCGCCAGAACGGACTGGCCGGTTCGGTACCGGTTGTCGGTATTGATGGCATCGAGGCCGCTCTGGATGCGATCGAAGCCGGTGAATTCGCCGGTACCGTTGCCTGGGATCCGCTCTGGACCGGAGGTATGGGCCTTGCGATCCCGTATGCTCACCTCACCGGCAAAATCGATATCACAAAAGAACCGCACGGCCACAGGGAAATGTACGGAACCGGCATAATCGTGACGGCGGATAACGTGAAGGATTATCGTTCCAAGCCGCCGACCGTCGATTTCGACGACCTTTGGGGCAAGGTGACTGGACAGATTCAGTACCGCGGCTGATACTCGGGCCTGATTGACCCGGCTGTCCTCTCCGGGCGGCCGGGATTGCAAAAATCGGCAAAGCCCCGACCATGGTCCAAGCCATTAAGAAGAGTGCCGGGTTGAACCGGGCCGCACTGCGCAGGTGGGCACCCCTCATTGTTCTGATCGGCCTTTGCATACTGGTCGGTTCGTTCAATTCCAACTTTTTCACTGCCGGCAACTTTGTACGGCTGGTTTCCTCGGCCGCCATTCCGATTGTGCTCTGCATGGGTGCAACCTTCATCATCCTGATGGGATCGATCGATCTATCCGTGGAAGGCGTGGTGGCGACGGCCGCGGTTTTCTCAAGCTTGCTTGTCACCAATACCGTCAGCGGGCTGGACTATGGTGTCGCGGTTGCCTGCGCTTTGGCGATTGTCATCGGCGCCGGCATGGGCCTGGCCAACGGCCTTTTGCACATCTACCTCAAGATCCCGTCATTCATGACCACGCTCGGCGTCGGATTTGTCGGCCTCGGTATTGCAACTGCAACCCTTGGCGGCTTGACCGTGCGCATAAGGGATCAGGATTTTCGCTACCTCTCACTCGGGCGGCCAATAGATTTCCCTCCCGGAAAAGCACTCGATGTTCCGATGATGGCCTGGATCGCGCTGGCTGCATTCCTCGTCGCCTGGATCATCCAGGAACGCACCCGTTTCGGTCGCTGGATATATGCAATCGGTACCGACGAGATCACAGCAAGAAATGCCGGTATCCCGATTGAACGGACAAGGATTATCGCTTTTACGATTGCCGGTCTCTTTGCGGCGATCGGCGGAATTCTCGCGGCGGCCCAATTCGGGCAAGGCCACGCATTGATAGGGCAGGGAAGGCTCTTTACCACGATCACCGCCGTAATCGTCGGCGGCACGGCACTCTCCGGCGGTGTCGGCTCGGTCGTCAACACCGTCATCGGCGTCTTCATCGTCGTGGTCCTGACCAACGGCATGGTGCTGATGGGGATCGAACCATACCTCCAACAGGGTGTGCAGGGCCTGATGATTATCGCGGCAGTCGCGCTTGCGCTCGACCGGTCCAGGCTGGCTGTTGTGAAATGAAGCCGCCGGTACTGGAAGTTCGCAATGTCTCCAAGTCCTTCCCGGGCGTCAAGGCGCTGGACGATGTCAGCTTTCATATCGATGAGGGCGAAGTTGTCGGCCTGATCGGCGAGAACGGTGCTGGTAAATCGACACTTCTGAAGATCCTGAACGGTGTCTATCAAGCCGACGAGGGAGAACTGTTCATCGACGGTCATAAGGTAACCGTCCGTTCTCCGCGCGAGGCCTTTGATTCCGGTATCGCCATGGTGTTTCAGGAACAGTCGATCATCCCGACGCTGACCGTTGCAGAGAATATTTTCCTGGGCCGCGAAACCGAATTCATGCAGTTCGGGCTTCTGTCAAAACGCGCGATGAACGCAGCAGCTGCGCGCGAATTGGAAAAGGTTCATCTTTCGATCGATACTTCGACGCCTTGCGCCAATCTAACTTTTGCTGACCGGCAGATGGTGGAGGTCGCAAAGGCTTTGTCACTTGATGAGCGGATCGAGGACGACATCACCATTCTACTGGATGAACCGACTTCTGTGCTTGAGCAAACAGAGGTCAAACTCCTGTTCTCGATTGTGCGCGAGCTCAAGGACCGGGCGGCGTTTGTGTTTATTTCCCACCGGCTGGAAGAGGTTCTTGAAATCTGCGATCGCATCTACGTTATGCGTGACGGTAAGATGGTTGCGGAAATGCCGGCATCTGAGGCGACTCTGAAAGACCTGCACACGCATATGGTTGGTCGCCAGTTGCACCATGAATATTACCGCGAGGCGCGCCAGACGGTTCCGGCTGACGACGTCATTCTGGAAGCGGACGGTCTCGCCGTTGAGGGACAGTTCAGTGACGTCTCCTTCAAGCTCCGTAAGGGCGAAGTGTTAGGGATCGCAGGCGTTATCGGTTCCGGCAGAGAGGCTCTTGCCAAGTGCCTTTCCGGCCACCTAGCGGCAACGCACGG
>CAJHYR010000641.1_pt1 | contig 15002 bp, 15 predicted proteins | sample 9198791 | NCBI WGS metagenome assembly CAJHYR01 (sample SAMEA7708372, study PRJEB35096) | sediment metagenome | biome: marine neritic benthic zone biome [ENVO:01000025]; feature: sediment [ENVO:00002007]; material: shallow marine sediment [ENVO:03000034] sea grass bed [ENVO_01000059] ... | reverse complement strand
TCCGCTGCCGGCTGGCTTCCGTCTTTTCCAGCGCGCGCGAGAGATACACATCGCGGCCATACATGTCGTCAAAGTACTGCACCTCGCCCTCCGGCGTGGGAAACGCTGTGAAATAGGAGACATAAACGGGAATGTCGTCAGTCACCCGATCTGCATCGTTCCGCCCCTGGGCAATCCGTCTGTCGATATAGTCTTTCGATTTGCCGAGCACTGCCGCCGCCATCACTCTGGGCTGATGCAGTCGTACGCAACCATGGCTGTAGGCCCTGGTGTCGTGCCCAAACAACTTCTTGTGCGGCGTGTCATGCATATAGATATGGTGCTTGTTCGGGAAAAGGATCTTGACGCGCCCGAGCGCGTTGCCATTGCCCGGCGGCTGCCGGACATTGATCGGTGCTCCGCTACCAACGCTGTACCAGTCGACCGACCGCGAAGAGACCTGATACCCCGATTCATATGAAACTTCGTACCCGAGCCGGTCCAGATAGGACGGGTCACGATAGAGATGCGGAAGCATTTCATTGACGATGATCGAGCGCGGGACGCCCCAGTACGGGTTGTACTCAACCGTCTCCAGTTTATCCATGAAGAAGCTTGTCTGGTTCGCCTTTGTGCCGACGACAACCCGCATGGTCAGAGGGTCTTCGTCCTGGCGCATGAATGTCACCTTGAACGCCGGCTGATTGATTATGACGTGCTTCGGTCCAAGCCAGACCGGGAGCCAACGCAAACGCTCCATGGCCAGTTCGACCTTCTGGATCTTCGTCGCCTGACTGTCGACAGTCAGCGCACCAATTGTCATCTTACCGACAATTCCGTCCGGTTTCAGGCCGCTTTCCTTCTGGAATCCACGGACCAGTTCCGCAAGTTCTTGAGAATAGAGCTCTCCACCGTCATAGTCGGCCAGTGTTTCCGCGAATTCCGCCTTGAGGTCGTCAGATCCGCGCAATTTGATCGCGTCAACAATATTCGGTGTCTGGTCATGCGGCTTGCCCGGCCTCATGAACGTGTTCTTCGCGATTTCGACACGCTCGCCTTCCTCGCTCGACCGCAGTTCCGCAAGTTCGTCGACAAGCGCGTTGAATGGCTTATTGTCCGGGCTGCGCGTCTCAAGATAGCGGGTGATGTCGTCAGTATTGGCAACTACGGACATGACGGTTGCAAGGTCGACGTCCTTGCGTTTGAAGTCATGATAGCCCGATATCCGGTTCGGATCGATGCGGCCACGCTTTGAATCAAGAACATAGGTGACAACGCTGACCGTGAGGCGCATTTCGAACTCAATCAGTTCCCGCTCTCTTGCTTCCTCGTCACCGTCGAATTCAGCATCCGGTACGGAAACAGAATAGTCGGATGGTTCCAGTCCGAAGCGGTCGGCCTGCTCAAGCGCGGCGATCGCCTCAAGTGCCCTGGCGCTGGGCTTCCCGTCCTCAATCCAGATGAACTCCAGATTGGAAACGTAATAGTCTTTTACAGCCTTCGCCACGATGTCCAGGCTGCGCACCCGGAATGATCTCAAATGGACGCTGGCGTCGGCAAATGGCGTTGTAACCGCTTCCGGAATGACTGAATCGTCATTTGATGCCGTGTCGATCTCAGCAAGGCTGGCAAACGAGGCATTGATGACCTTGTCGGGCTTATAGGTATAATACTGCGGGCCCCTGACCCGGACCCTCTTGGCTTCCTGTGTCGCGCGATATCGATCATAGCGCCGATTACGATTCCGGTAGCGAGGCGACCCGAACAGGCGCTCAAACAACCCTTGCGCCTGGACCGGCGCAGCCGGAACCACGAATATCCCGGCAGTCAACGCGGCTATAACAGCTGCAGAAATTACTCGTTTGCTCATAACATGTCCGCCCTGCATTACATTACCGACTTTGCGATTCCAGTTCTTGAAATTAAATGAATCGAAGCGCGATATGTGTATCAAATTGGCAACATCACCGTAGAAATATCATCTCAGACCGGCTTAATGAGGGCAAGTCTCTAAATCGTGAACACCACTGCCACTCCGAACGTCTCCTTGTTAATATCTTGGTGACTAACGCCTTGATTGCAACACTTTTCGGTCAAAGAGCCTGAATTACATGCAGTTTAACCCGCCTCTCCTGCCCGGCGTATTAGTGCGTAGATACAAGCGCTTTCTCGCTGACATTGATTTCGGCGGCCAGGTTGAAACAGTCCATTGTCCAAACCCCGGCGCCATGCTCGGTCTTGACGCTCCCGGATCCCGGGTCTTTGTCAGCAGTTCCGATAATCCGAAACGCAAGCTTTCGAAGACGCTGGAGATCGTCGAAGCCGACAATACTCTGGTCGGCATCAATACCGGCCATCCCAATCGTCTGGCTGAAGAGGCAATACGAGCGGAAACGATACCGGATCTCTTGGGCTACGCTTCGCTACGGCGTGAAGTCAGATATGGCAAAAACAGCAGGATTGATCTGCTGCTTTCAGATGGCAAAAGGCCGGATTGTTATGTCGAAATCAAGAACGTCCATCTGTCGCGCAAAAAAGGCCTGATGGAATTCCCGGACAGCAGAACCAAACGCGGCGAGAAGCACTTGCGCGAATTATCCCGACAGGTCGCGGGCGGCGCCCGTGCGGTCATGGTTTATGTGGTCCAGCGGAACGATGGAGACAGATTCCGGCTCGCCCGCGATATCGATGCGGCTTACGCGGCTGCTTTCGACGAAGCGCGGGCGGCTGGCGTTGAGATGCTTGCCTGGGCGTGCAGCGTGAGCGAAACAGAAATCAGCCTGACAACCCCGCTACCGGTGGACGAATGAAACGGCAACTGGCAGATTTCAACGATCGGCGATTGTGGTAATGACTTGGCACCGTCTTTCATGAGGATCCGGATTTGAACAACAAGAGCGCACAGAATGTCCTGGCTTCCAGCCGGTCCATCAAGATCTACGATCAGGATGGATTTGCCGGCATGCGCAAGGCCGGGCAGTTGACAGCAAACTGCCTTGATCGCCTGGCCGATATCGTCAAACCGGGCATCACGACCCAGCAAATAGATGATTTCGTGCTGCAGTATGCCCTGGCAAACGACGCCATTCCGGCAACGCTGAACTATCGCGGCTACCGCAAATCATGCTGCACGTCGATAAACCACGTCGTCTGTCATGGCATCCCGAACGAGAAACCGCTGAAAGACGGCGATATCGTCAATATCGATGTGACACTCATCGTCGATGGCTGGCACGGCGATTCAAGCCGGATGTTCATGGTCGGGACCGTCAAGCGCGCCGCCGAGCGCCTCGTAGCTGTCACACTTGAATCCCTTCGGCGCGGCGTCGCCGCCGTCCGCCCCGGCGCGACACTCGGCGATATCGGCCACGCGATCCAGTCCTACGCAGAGAGCGAACGGTGTTCTGTCGTCAGGGATTTCTGCGGACACGGCGTTGGACGAGCATTCCATGAACCGCCGAACATCCTCCATTACGGGAAGAAGGGCGAAGGCGCCCTTCTGAAGACCGGAATGATCTTTACAATTGAGCCGATGATCAATCTTGGTCGGCCGGCAGTCAAACTGCTGTCCGACGGCTGGACCGCCGTCACCCGAGACCGCTCCCTTTCGGCCCAGTTTGAACATACGGTCGGCGTCTCATCTGACGGCGTGGAGGTATTCACGACATCCCCCGCCGGGCTGTTCTGAACGCCGGTCGGGCGCCAGTTCCGTCATGCCGATCAGATCAGGCTCTGCATATCCCGGAACCGGGCCTCCGAAAAAGGAAAAGCCCGGCCATTCCGGCCATCGGCAGCGGCTTCGCGATCGATTTCTCAGCGCCGGGCCAAATGCACTTGCCGACTATGAGCTTCTTGAACTGGCGCTGTTCCGGACATTCAACCGAAAAGACACAAAGCCAATCGCAAAGGCCCTGCTCGAACGCTTCGGCACCATATCGGACGCTCTCTCCGCAGATGCGTCGGAATTGGAGAAGATCGATGGCATCGGACCGAGCGCAATTGCGGATCTGAAGATCATCAAGGCGCTGGCCGAACAGGTCGGCCGCGAGCGTCTCCGCGACCGTCCCGTTCTGTCGTCCTGGCAGTCACTGATCGATTATTGCCGCACGGCCATGGCCCATGAACCGCGCGAGCAGTTGCGTGTTCTCTTCCTGGACAAGAAAAACAGATTGATTGCTGATGAAGTGCAGCAGACCGGGACAGTCGATCACACGCCGGTCTACCCTCGGGAGGTTGTTCGAAGAGCGCTGGAATTGTCGTCGACGGCAATCATAATCGTCCATAACCACCCCTCAGGTGATCCGACGCCGTCAGACGGCGATGTCCGAATGACCGCCAGGATCGTCGAAGCAGCCGGTCATCTCGGGATTGCCGTTCATGACCATGTCATCATCGCACGAAACGGCCATACCAGCTTCCGATCCCTCGGCCTGATTGATTAGATCGCATTGCCGGAAAGGTCGTCGAGTATCGGACAATCCGGCCTGTCGTCGCCGTGACAGGCATCGACGAGCGTTGTCAAAGTCTCGCGCATGCTTTCCAGTTCGCCGATTTTCGTCTCCACATTCCGGATGTGTTCAATTGCAAGCGCCTTTACGTCTGCACTTGCCCTGTCCTTGTCTTCATAAAGAGACAAGAGCCTGCGGCATTCCTCAATCGTAAATCCGAGGGAGCGCGCCCTGGCCAGGAATCTCAGAATATGGAGATGGCTGTCCGAATAATCCCGGTACCCGTTGGTTTTCCGGTCGGGGTGGATCAGGCCAATGTCTTCGTAATAGCGGATTGTCTTCGCCGGCAGCCCGCTTTTGAACGCGGCGGAACCAATGTTCATGATCGAGACCCTGTTGCTTATCAGTCTATATGGTCTGCGACGCCGACAAGTTCCACCCGATCGATATACGCGCCGGTCACGCCCGTCCGGATGGAACGGTCTGTAAATTCCTTTCGAAAGTCTTCAGCAACGGTATCAGTGAAGATGAAGCTGGCATTTTGCGGATCGGATGCCGTGTGCTGCCGTGAACCGTTTATGGGCCACTTCGACGGAGTGAATTGCCGCGTCGATTTCGTTTGACCAATAGTCGAGAAACTTGAGAAGACGCGGATACTCCGGTGAGACGTCCTGAAACTGCCAGACGAAGGATTGCAGCAATCCGGGATGATCCGGTATCCGATAGAGTATATTCGCCGTGGTCAGGCCATAGCCCGGGTTCAAGACGCCAGCTTGCTCTTTGATCTTCAGTTCGAAATCCATTGCCATCCTTTCCTCCGGGGCGATTAAGGAGAACAATAGGGTCGAACTAAGAAATTAACAAATGATTTCAATGGATTAGCAGCAGGAGCACCAGAGTGCTGCCAGTAGCTCGGATTATCTGACCTGAATTGAAATCAGGTAATCGATCAGCATGTCCGTATCATCGGCTTCGAATTTAAACTCTGGCATATCGGGATGGCCGGTTACGATGCCTTCTGCCAGCGCCTCCGCGAGACTGTCGACTGGATAAAATCGGTGAAGTGTCCTAAAAGGCGGCGCATCCGGATGAGGACTGTCGCCCACCTTACCGATTGCGTGGCAGCGGCTGCATAATTGTTCCGCGAGGGCCTCGCCGGACTCAGACGTTGAAGCGCTGACCGGTATCGTGACCAGCTGCGCCATTATTATCATTAGCAACAATCGCATCTGCCTCAATCTCCACCAGCCAATCCGGATCCAGAAAACGCTGCACTTCGACAACAGTATCCACCGGCGCATTCTGCGCGAAATATTCTTTTCTTACGGCCGCAACATCCTTCCAAACATTGATGTCGGTCAACATGATCCGCGTGCGCACGATATCGTCCATTTCCGCACCCGCGGCAAAAAGCGCGGCTTCGATAATCTCAAAGCACTGTCGGGCCTGTGTGACAGGATCGCCGATACCAACCGTGTTTCCGCTGCGGTCAATCGGAGCGGTTCCACCAACAGATACAAATGGCCCGACGCACACCGCCCGGCAATACCCTCCAGTCCGCTCCAAAGGGTTGCCATTGATGATCTGTTGCCGTTTCATTTCTTGCACCCGTCGACTCAATTTCAACTTCGAGTTTTGAACGATAGCAGACCCGACCTGACCAGCGGGTTAACCGGCGGTTCTAGTTTTTAGCTTCATTCTGATCGCCAAATTTCCCTCCGGCCGCCACAAGAGCCTCCGGCGTATCGACGTCCGCGATTGCATCTTGGCCGATGTCGACCTGATGGACGGCGTCCTCATTTTCAGCCAGTAGATGGCGTGCGCCGACATCTCCGGTCAGCGCGCGCAAGGACGGGAAATGATCGCGCGACCAGAGCACCGGATTGCCCCGCTTTCCCGATGCTGTCGGGAGAATGATTGATTTACCACGACCTGGATCGAATGCGTCGACCAGTCTGTCGATAGCCTGCGCGTCGATCCCGGGCATGTCGGCAAGCATGACAAGCACGCCGGCGCATTTGTCAGGCAATGCCCGGATACCGCATTTCAGCGAAGTGGAAAGCCCTTCTGCAAAATCCGGATTGTGGACGATCGTGACATCAAGGCCTTCCAGCACCCTGCGTATTTGGTGTTCCATGTGCCCGGTGACGACAAGGACAGGGCTGGCCTTTGACTGCAGGGCAGTACGAACCGATCGCCGGACCAGCGGCTCGCCATCGAATTGCGCAAGCAGTTTGTTTCTTCCGCCGCCCATTCGCCGGGATTGACCCGCAGCAAGGACGATTGCGGCAACAGTATCGCCGGAGATTGCCGGCTGGCGAAGTTGCGGACGTGAGGTAATTTCCATGAGTAGACCCCCAACGCCCATTCCGGTGATATCTTCAACAGATACCTGAATTTTCGCCAATAACCGGTTCAGCACCCAGTCAAAACCGTTTTCCTTCGGAGAACGTGCACATCCCGGCGCACCAAGGATCGGCACATGGCCTAGTCGGCCGATGAGCAAAAGATTCCCGGGATCGACCGGCATACCGAAATGCTCGACGACGCCGCCCGCGGCGCGGATCCCGGTCGGAACGACATCGTCCTTGTCGATGATTGCCGACGAGCCGAAGATAAGGATCAGCTCGGCGCCTTGCTCCGCTACCGATCGGATCGCATCGGCGACCTCACCGCTTTCGTGGCTGACGCGGAATTCATCGACAATTGGCGCCTCGGCCATGGCAAGGCGCTCTTCCGTAATCCTGCGGGTCTTGTCCAGGACTGAGGTTTTGAGGCTCGGCAGCCGGGTTTGTATCAGCCCGACCTTCAGCGGTTGGAATGGTTGCACGGAAATTAGGGACCCGGCCGGGAAATCAGCAAGAGTGGATTCGATGACCGGTCGAGGCAACGCGAACGGAATAATCTTTGCCGTCGCGATCATCCGCCCCGCCTCGACGGGCGCAAAGGCCGGCAGGGTTGCAAACGTCAGGCCTTCGTCAATTCGATTAAGCCGATCGACCGACGGTTCGTCGATGCAAAGCAGGCCCGCGTGCTCGGCGAATAAATTGCAGCGCCCGGTGAAAGGGTTATCCACGCGCACACCCTCACCTGCGGCCAACCTTGCGACGCTGAGCGCTGCCTCGTCTTCGTGCACGTCATCCGTTTCGAGCCGTGCACAGATGATGTTTTCAATATGCTCCGCCTGCAATAGCGCAATGTGCTCAGCGGTCAGGACAAGGCCTTTCTTGACCGTGCGCCCTGGGAGCTTGATGGAATGCGCGCAAATCGCGCCTTCAGCTTCACCGACCGGAACGGGTCCGAACTTCAAGCTGCGACCCTTTCCTCCGCGGATTTCCGGCGCAGCGCGGCAATCACCTCCGCAAGGACCGCCACCGCGATCTCCGCCGGCGACTGAGCACCGATATCAAGTCCGATCGGCGCATGAATACGCCCCAGCAGATCGCCGTCCAAACCCGCCTGTCTTAACCGCTCAAGGCGTGTCGCATGAGTCTTCCGGCTTCCGAGAGCACCGACATAAAAACACTGCGCTTCAAGCGCCGCTTGAAGCGGGTAGTCGTCTATTTTCGGATCATGGGTGAGCGCCGCCAGCCCGGTATAGGCGTCGAGCGGTTGCGCTTTCAGAATATCCTCCGGCCATTCCGCGTGAAGGACGACATCGGCAAACCGATCCGGTGTGGCAAACGCCGTTCGCGGATCGATTATCGTGACATCGAATCCGGCTGCCTTCGCCATCGGCGCCAGGGCCTGGCTGATGTGGACCGCACCGATCACGACAAGCCGCGGTGGCGGCACATGAACCATGAGGAAGGTCTTGCTGTCATCGAGCATTCCCGATTTTCCGGTCCTCAGCCGTTCGGCGATCGTTGCAGCCAGCGGATCAGTGGACAATGCCCCGGTCTCGATCACCCTTTGATCGCCGCCTTCCGTATCGGTGGCAACGACAATCGGACGACGCTCCCGCCGGGCCTTGTTCAAAGCCTTCAGTGTTCCGGACTTCATGGCGCTATGTCACTTTCTCAACATAGACGCGGATCTTGCCGCCACACGACAGACCGACGCGCCATGCCGTCGCGTCGGCGACGCCGAATTCCAGCATCTTCGGATCGCCGGTTTCGATCGCCTCCACGGCTTCACCGATCACCGCGCCTTCCACACATCCGCCGGAAACCGATCCCTCGAAATTCCCTTCGGCATCGATCACGAGATGGCTTCCGACAGGCCTCGGCGCCGATCCCCATGTCTCCACGACTGTTGCCAGGGCAACGCTTCGCCCCTCGTCAACCCAGTTTTCCGCCGTTTGCAAGACATCGTCCTGGCCGAGAGAAAGTTCCTGATTGTCCATTGACATCTCCTGACAGCTTAAGCGGCTTCCAGAAACCGCCGGGGATCGTATCGTGGAAGATCGTCGTCCCCGGAAAGCGCTTTTACAAGGTCTGAAATCGATTCAAGCGAATGGATCGACCGGAACGAATCGACATGCGGAAGCATCGTGCGAATGCCGAACGCGCGGGCTTCGAATCCGTCGAACCGCAACAGCGGATTGAGCCAGATCAATTTCCGGCACGATCGGTGCAGGCGGTCGATCTCATGGGCAAGATCGACGTCGCCGTCGCGTTCAAGCCCGTCGGTAATCAGCAAGACAGTGGCGCCCTGCCCGAGGACCCGCCGCGACCAGTCCCTGTTGAACGTATGCAACGCGCTTGCAATCCGCGTCCCGCCCGACCAGTCGAGGACCGTCTCCGAACAGCCGGCAAGCGCCTCATCGGGATCGCGTAGCCGCAGCTGACGGGTAACGTTCGTCAGCCGCGTACCAAACAGAAAAGTGTGCACGCGACGGCGATGTTCGGTAACGGCGTGGAGAAAATGCAGCATCATCCGCGAATACTGGCTCATGGAACCGGAAATATCACAGAGGGCAACGAGTGGCGGCAACGTGTGGGCGCGTTGGCGGAACTTCGGCACGATGATATCGCCGCCGACCCGCAAAGAGGCGCGAAGCGCTCGGCGCGGATCGAACCGCCCGCGGTTGGCGGCGATCAGCCGGCGCGTTTCCATGCGGTCGGCCGGAAAGCGCAATTCCCGCAGGGCCTGTTTTGCCTCCGCAATCTCTTCCGTCGTCATTTGAGCGAAGTCCTTGGTTTGAAGCACTTCGCGGCTCGAAACCGTCAGCTTTGCGTCAATTTCCAGCTCCGGTTTCTCGATCTCCTGCTTTCGCTCAATGCCACGGTTTATCGCCTGCTGTGCCCGCGTCTGACCGGCCTTTGGCTTCTCCGCAGGCGCCTGTGCCGGCGCGACCGGCGAAAGGATGGCCAGCATTTTTTCAATCAGCCCCCGCTCCTGCCAGAACAACTCGAAGGCCTCGTGATAGACAGGCCGATGCTCGCGTTTTTTCACGAATACCGCATGCAGGGTCCAGTAGAAATCGGAGCGGGAGGCAATCCCGGCGGCCTCGACCGCGCGGATCGCATCGATGACAGCAGCTGGGCCAACCGGTATGCCGGCGTGCCGTAATGTGCGTGCGAAATAGACGATATTGTCGGAAAATCGGCCGCCCTGACCGCCATTTCCGTTCTTGTCTGCTCCGTTCGTCAACCGACCTATTCCGCGGCCGCCATTTCGGCACGCGCCTCATCGAGCAGGGACTTTGCCTTGCTGCCTTCGATGCCGGCAATGTCGTCCTGATATTTCAGGAGATCGCCGAGCGTGTCGGTAACTGTTTCCTGCTCAACGGCCAGCCGGTCGAGTTCGGTCAGCGCCGATGCCCAATCCAATGTCTCGGCGACGCCGGGACTCTTGAACAATTCCTCCTGGCGCAATCTCTGGACAAAAGCGACGATCTCCGCCGCCAGCCGTTTCGGAGCGCCTGGCACCTTGGTTTGAACGATCGCCAGTTCCCGCTCAGCATCGGGGTAATCCACCCAATGGTAGAGGCAACGCCGCTTCAGCGCATCATGGATTTCCCGGGTCCGGTTTGTTGTTACGATAACGATCGGCGGTTGCGGCGCTTTGATGGTGCCGAGTTCGGGGATCGTCACCTGATTGTCTGCAAGGACTTCCAGAAGGAATGCCTCGAAGGCCTCGTCAGCCCGGTCCAGTTCGTCGATGAGCAAGACCGGCGCGCCGCCTTCATCCGGTCGCAGAGCCTGCAGAATTGGCCGCTCGATCAGAAACCGGTCAGAGAAGATGTCCCGCGACAGGGCGGATCGGTCCGTGTCGCCCGCTGCCTCGGCCAATCGAATCTCGACCATCTGCGCCGCATAGTTCCATTCATAGACAGCGCTGGAAACATCGAGCCCTTCGTAGCATTGCAGACGGATTAGTTTGCGCCCAAGTGCCTGTGAAAGCACTTTTGCAACTTCGGTCTTTCCGACGCCGGCTTCACCTTCCAGAAACAACGGCCGTCCCATCTTCAGGCTGAGATACAAAACGGTCGCCAGCGCCCGATCAGCGAGGTAACCGGTTTCAGCCAGCAGCTTGACGGTATCATCGATCGATTGTGGCAGTGTTTTCATTCAGCGGCGCCTTATTGAATTCGTGCTCTCCATATAGGCCAGCGGCGCTGCAAATGCATCCCCGAGGCACGTTACGGCGAGGCGACATTCCCGCACACCGATTTGGGGTCATGTTGGCAGGTCTTGCACATTTTCACGATGCAGCTTACGCCAGAACAAGGCGATCCTCGTTAAGGACCTCGCCATAAGGATCAGAGGGAGAGATCATATGAAAAAGCTGGCACTCGCCGCAGTGAGCGCCCTGGCACTCACGACTGCCGCATCGGCTGAAATCAAGATTGGTGTCATTCTCGGTTTCACCGGTCCCATTGAATCACTGACGCCGGAAATGGCGGCTTCAGCAGAACTGGCGTTCAAGGAAGCGTCCGACTCCGGAAAACTGCTCGGTGGTGAGACAATCACTCCCGTGCGTGCCGATTCGACGTGTGTCGATGCCGCGGCTGCATCGGCGGCTGCCGAACGATTGGTGACATCAGATGGTGTCGCCGCCATTATGGGCGCAGATTGTTCCGGCGTAACCACGGCGATCGCTAACGGCGTTGCCGTACCGAACGGTGTAGTGATGATCTCGCCGTCGGCGACCTCGCCGGCGCTGACGACGATCGACGACAAGGGATTCTTCTTCCGCACAGCGCCTTCCGACGCACGTCAGGGTCAGATCCTGGCCGATATCGTTATGGAGCGCGGCGTCAAGGAAGTCGCAATCACCTATACCAACAACGACTACGGCAAGGGCCTTTCAGAGTCTTTCGGCTCAGCGTTCGAGGCCAAGGGCGGTAAGGTGTCCATGGTCGCCGCTCACGAAGATGGAAAGGGCGACTATTCGGCCGAGGTCGGCGCGCTTGCCGCTTCTGGCGCGAGTGATCTCGTTGTCTTCGGCTACGTCGATCAGGGCGGCCGGGGCATCGTTCAGAGCTCGGTCGATTCCGGCGCATTCAGCCGTTTCATCTTCGCCGACGGTATGATCGGTGAATCCCTGATGGCAAACGTCGATGGCGACCTGTCCGGTTCGTTCGGGACGCTCCCGGGTTCAGAGTCGGCAGGCGCAACCAAGTTCCTGGACGTGGCGAAGGCCGGAGGCGTCAATGGCGACGGACCATTCCGGGCCGAATCCTATGATGCGGGCGCGCTGATCGCGCTCGCGATTCAGGCGGCCGGATCGGCCGACCGGGCCGCGATCGCAGCGAATATCATGAAGGTTGCAAACGCTCCGGGTGAGAAAATCATGCCGGGTGAAATCGCCAAGGGCATCGAAATACTCGCCAATGGCGGCGACATCGATTACGTCGGCGCAAGCAACGTCGAGTTTTCCGAAGTCGGCGAAGCGTTCGGTTCGTACAAGGAGCTGGAAGTTGAAGGTAAGGCCTTCAAAACGATCACCGTTCGTTAAACCGTAAGCGACTTAAAAAATCCGGCCCGGCTTTCAATCAGCCGGGCCGCTTTGTTTCAAATGTGCCGGACTTTCTCCGGCAACACGCCTTTCGGGCTGAACCGCATGACAAGCAGCAGCACGAGTCCCATTACGAAAAGGCGCAGGTGCGGCGCGCTTTCCACAAGGTGGCTCCGAAGGGCGCTGTCGTCCGCAAGATTACTTGTCAGGGCGCTCATAAGAGCCAGCGCAACCGGTTCAGCCTCAATCCACACGAACCAGATCAGGAAACCCCCGAACACGGCGCCCAGATTGTTGCCGCTTCCGCCGACGATCACCATGACCCAGATCAGGAAGGTGAAGCGCAGCGGCTGGTAGCTGCCGGGCGTGAACTGACCGTCCAGTGTCGACATCATGGCGCCGGCGATCCCGACAACAGCGGACCCCAGGACAAAAACCTGCAGGTGCCGTTTGGTAACGTCCTTGCCCATGGCGTTAGCCGCTTCGTCATTGTCCCGGATCGCGCGCATCATGCGGCCCCAGGGGGAATTCAATGCGCGCTGGCTAAGCCCCAAGATAACGAGCAGGACGGAGAGAAAAAGCGCCGAGTAGCAGAGTTTGACGAACAAGCTGGATCCGTCGATCACCAGCAAAGTCAGCAGAGCTTCCCGTGCGGCCGGATCGGCCGCAGCATCGAGCTTGGACGCATTCAGACGCTCCACGAATGCGATAAACCAATCTGTTTGTTGCAGATCGACCTCGTACGGCACCGGACGCGGCAATGCAGTGACGTTTTTAACGCCGCGCACAAGCCAGTCTTCGTTTTTTATGACCGCAATTACAATCTCCGATATGCCGAGCGTGGCAATGGCCAGATAGTCCGATCGAAGGCCGAGGGTGATCTTGCCGATTGCCCAGGCAACACCGCCCGCCATAACACCGCCAACCAGCCAGGACAGGAGGATCGGCAGGCCGAAACCGCCGAGAAATCCGGTCTTCGCGGGATCAACAGCCTCGATTGCTGATGTCGATTCGGTGAAAAAACGGCCCAGGAGCAGGCCGCCGAATACCAGAACCGCAAGCGTGGCAAGCCGCCTTCCCAATCCGGGACCCATCGCTCTTTGAAAGATGGCGATCAATAAAATGATGCCGACCAAGATCGCCAGCGTCAGCAGAATGCCCGCCCCGCCGGCCGACCAGGCTTCCCGCACCGGCGGGTGGGACACCACCACAGCCGCCACCCCGCCGATGGCCGTGAAGGCCATGATCCCGACATTGAAAAGGCCGGCATAGCCCCACTGGATGTTCACGCCGAGGGCCATGACGGCGGAAATCAGACAGAGATTGAAGATCGCGAGCGCTACGGACCAGGATTGGAACATACCGACGGCGGCCAACAGAAGCGCCATGACGGCAAAGGCAACGGGCGCCCTCATCCGATCGCTCATGACAAGACCCGGCCGCGGAAGATACCTGTCGGCCTGACGAGCAGGACGACGACGAGGATGATAAACGAGACCGCAAACTTGTAATCGGTCGACAGGAGCTGCGCGAGCCCTTCCGGCGCCCAGCTCTCCGGCAGGAGGTAGATGAGAAACTTCTTGTAGGCGTAAGTCACCATCACTTCGGAGAAGGCGACAATGTATCCGCCGATCACGGCGCCGATCGGCTGGCCGATGCCGCCGACGATGGCCGCGGCAAAGATTGGCAAGAGGAGCTGGAAATACGTGAATGGCTTGAAGCTCTTGTCGAGGCCGTAGAGTACCCCCGCGATCGTCGCCAGACCGGCCGCGATAATCCAGGTGATCATGACAACGCGGTCAGGATTGACTCCGGACAATAACGCCAGATCTTCATTGTCGGAAAAAGCGCGCATGGCCTTTCCTGTCCTCGACCGTTGCAGGAAGGCAAAGAGTGCGAACATCACCGCAATCGCAACGAGGATCGTGAGCACTTTCGTTGAATGGATCGCCAGCCCTTCGTTCAGGCCGGTAATTTTCTTGAATTCGCCGGCCTTCAGAATGAAGCGCTCGCCGTCGAAGAACCGCTGGTCGTCCGGCCCGATGATAAACCGCACGACCGCATTCAGCATGAACATGACGCCGACCGACGCAATCACGAGAATGACCGGAGCACTCTTCTTTTTCCGATAGAAAGCGAAAACCCAACGATCGATCAGTACCGCAAGAACTGCAGTTGCAATCACCGCAACGGGAAGCGCCAAGAGTGCCGTCGGCAGCGGCCCGAAGGATATGCCGATGGATTGGAGCCACCAGGTCATCAAAACGGCAATCATTGTGCCGAAAGCCATCATGTCGCCGTGGGCAAAATTGGCAAACCGGAGAATTCCGAAAACGAGGGTGACACCCAGCGCACCGAGTGCCAACTGCGAGCCGTAGGCCAACGCCGGCAAGAGAACAAAATTGCTGAGCAGAACGAACGCATTGGCAATATCGGTCAGGTAGGACAAGCCATCATCCTCCCAGGAACGATTTGCGAACTTGAGGATCGGCAAGAAGGGCTTCGCCCGTGTCGGTATGCCGGTTCTCACCTGTGACCAGAACGTATCCGCGATCTGCAATCGCAAGCGCCTGGCGGGCATTCTGCTCCACCATCAGCACCGCGACACCGGTATTGCGTACTTCGATGATCCGGTCGAACAGTTCGTCCATGACAATAGGCGAAACCCCG
>CAJHYR010000300.1_pt1 | contig 15234 bp, 14 predicted proteins | sample 9198791 | NCBI WGS metagenome assembly CAJHYR01 (sample SAMEA7708372, study PRJEB35096) | sediment metagenome | biome: marine neritic benthic zone biome [ENVO:01000025]; feature: sediment [ENVO:00002007]; material: shallow marine sediment [ENVO:03000034] sea grass bed [ENVO_01000059] ... | reverse complement strand
TTGCCATTCGCGGCAAGAGTATTTCCCCCGGCAATAACGATTTCGACCGGCAAGGTTGGAAGATCGGATGTCAGGACGAAATCGGCGCGGCGACCCGGTGCAATCGAACCCAGTTCCCGTTCCATTCCGAAATGCTGTGCCGTGTTCAGGGTTGCCATCTGAATTGCGGTAACAGGAGGAAGCCCCTGGGCGATCGCATGGCGGACAACACGGTTCATGTGGCCGTCATTGACGAGCGTTCCGGAATGGCTGTCGTCAGTACAAAGAATGAAATTGCGGGGATCGAGACCCCGTTCTGTCACGGCCTTGACCTGCTCGGCGACATCGTACCAGGCAGATCCGAGGCGGAGCATCGCTCGCATGCCCTGGCGGACGCGGGCGACGGCATCCTCCGTCCGTGTCCCCTCATGGTCGTCGGCAGGGCCGCCGGCGGCATAGGCATGAAACGGCAGGCCGAGATCCGGTGAAGCATAGTGTCCGCCGACTGTCTTTCCGGCGGCCTGTGTTGCTGCGATCTCGCCGAGCATCTTGGCGTCGCCCGCGATCACGCCGGGGAAATTCATCATCTCACCAAGACCGATAATGTTCGGCCAGGACATCGCCTCTGCCACATCATCGACACCGAGCTCTGTACCGGCCGTCTCCAGTCCCGGCGCTGACGGGACGCAACTCGGCATTTGAACGAAGATATTGATCGGCTGGCTCATGGCTTCGTCATGCATCAGCCGGACACCGTCCAGGCCGAGCACATTGCCGATCTCGTGCGGGTCGATGAACATTGTCGTCGTTCCGTGCGGAATGACGGCTCGGGCGAATTCCGTCACCGTGACCATGCCGCTTTCAACGTGCATATGCCCGTCGCAGAGGCCCGGGACGAGATAGCGCCCGTCAGCCTCGATGATTTCCGTTTCATCGCCGATCGTGTGGCCCGCATCCGGGCCAACATAGGCTACGCGCCCGGCGGAAACGGCAATATCAGTGCCGGGGAGGACTTCGCCGGAATAGACGTTGACCCACTTTCCACGCCTGATCACCATGTCGGCTTCGGTCCGCCCGGTGGCGACATCGATCAGAAGGGGTGCGACTTCATTCCAGGGCTTCACGGGCATGGCGGTCTCCTGCGGGAGCGGAATCAGCAGATTAGCTCATTATCGGTCCAATTCGACCTATCAACAATCTGAACGGTCGGGAAATATGGTGAGAGGCCGATTTGCAGCGGACGTTATTCTCTCAGTGTCAGTTCTTCGAAAGGAACTCGCCCACGCGCTCGATCGCACGGCGGATATTCTCTTCCGAATTGGCGTAGGAGACGCGGATATAGCCTTCCCCATGGATACCGAAATCCGGTCCGCCGATCAGTGCAACACCGGCGTCCTCCAGAAGGGCGGAGGCGAGCGGTTTGGCTTCTCTGCCAGTATCGGAAATGTTCGGGAAAGCGTAGAATGCGCCCTTGGGCGCGACGCAGGAAATGCCCGGCAGATCGTTGAGGATTTCCGTTACGACTATTCGCCGCTGGTCGAACGCTGCGATCATCGCGTCGACGGCATCCTGCGGGCCGTCGATCGCGGCAATGCCGGCGAACTGGGACGGAGCGTTGACACATGACCAGGCATTGACGGCCAGTTTGCGGACCTTGTCATAGAGGGTATCCGGCCAGATCGACCAGCCCATCCGCCAGCCGGTCATCGCCCAGGTCTTCGACCAGCCGTTCAGAACGATCAACCGGTCGTGGATCTCCGGAAAAGTGAGCAGCGAGACGTGCTCCTCATCGTCATAGGTCATGACGTCGTATATTTCGTCGGAGAGCACTGCAACGTCCGGGAAGTCTTCCAGTCCGGCGACAAGCTTCTCGATCTCGACCCGGGGTGTCACGCCGCCCGTCGGATTTGCGGGAGAATTGAGGATCAGGAGGCGGGTCTCGGGCGTCAGCAGGGACAGCGTCTCGTCGGCAGAAAAGGCGAAGCCGTTTTCCTCGCGGATCGGAACGGCGACAGGTTCGGCGCCGGTGAATTCGATCATGGAACGGTAGATCGGAAATCCCGGGTCTGGATAGAGTATATTGCTGCCGGGTTCGCCGAACATCAAAATCGCGGCAAACATGGTCACCTTGCCGCCCGGAACGATAATGATGTTGTCAGGGGAGACTTCAATGCCGGTCATGGTCAGCGTCCTGCGGGCGACGGCTTCGCGCAACTCGGGTATGCCGGTTGCCGGCGTATAGCCGTGGTGGCCGTCACGGAGGGCCTTGACGGCCGCCTCAACGATATGGCCTGGCGTTTTGAAATCCGGTTGGCCGATCCCGAGATTGATGATGTCGCGGCCCTGGGCGGCAAGTTCGCCGGCCCTGGCCAGTACCGCAAAGGCGTTTTCCTCGCCGATCCGGTCAAATCCACTTATGGTATGAAGCATTCTGATCTCCCCGTCCGCGCTATAACTGATCTGGCGCATTGATTTTCCGTCCCGTTTAAGCCCATGTAACAACACAATCAAATCGCAGGAGAAAGTGATGGCGTTCGACGCAAAAAAAGGAACCATGGTCAAGCTGAGATCGCAGATCTGGTTCGACAATCCGGATGACCCCGATATGACGGCGCTCTATATCGAGCGCTACATGAATTGGGGCATCTCGCGGCAGGAACTGCAGTCGGGCAAACCCATTATCGGTATCGCGCAGACCGGCTCTGACCTGTCGCCCTGCAACCGGCATCATCTGGTCCTCGCCGACCGGGTGCGCGAGGGGATCCGGGAAGCGGGCGGCATCGCGTTCGAATTCCCGGTCCACCCGATCCAGGAAACCGGCAAGCGGCCGACAGCGGCGCTTGATCGTAATCTTGCCTATCTCGGCCTCGTGGAGACACTGTTCGGTTATCCGATCGACGGCGTCGTATTGACATCAGGTTGCGACAAGACCACTCCGGCGCTCCTGATGGCGGCGGCAACGGTCAATATCCCGGCGATTGCGCTGCCGGTCGGGCCAATGCTGAACGGCTGGTTCAAGGGCCGCCGTACCGGATCCGGAACGATCAAGTGGGAAGCGAAGAAGCTCAAGTCCGCGGGCAAGATCGATTGGGGCCAGTATGTCGATATCGTTGCCTCGTCCGCGCCTTCCCCCGGGCACTGCAACACGATGGGCACTGCGACGACAATGAACTCCATGGCCGAAGCGCTCGGCATGACGCTGCCCGGTGCTGCGGCCAGTCCGGCGCCGCACCGAGAGCGCGCGGAAGTCGCCTATGATACCGGTAAGCGTATCGTGGATATGGTCATGGACGATGTGAAACCGTCGGATATCATGACTCGGGAAGCATTTGAGAACGCGATCGCCGTCAACTCGGCAATCGGCGGCTCGACGAATGCACCAATTCACTTGAACGCTGTCGCGCGTCATATCGGCGTTGAACTCAACAATGACGATTGGGAGAATATCGGCTACAATATTCCGTTGCTGCTCGATATGCAGCCGGCAGGGCGCTTCCTTGGTGAGGAATTCCACCGGGCCGGCGGCGTCCCTGCGGTTGTTGCCGAACTGATCGGAGCCGGAAGACTCCCCAATCCCGGGGCCATGACTGCAAACGGCAAGACGATGGGTGAGAATTGCGAGGGCCAGCAAACCTGGGACCGGGAAGTCATCCGGGAATTCGACAAACCGATCCTGCAATCGTCCGGGTTCCTCAATTTGAAAGGCAATCTGTTTGATTCCGCAATCATGAAGACCAGCGTCATCTCGGCAGAGTTCCGGGAACGCTATCTCTCCAATCCGGACGACCCGGACGCCTTTGAAGGCAAGGCAGCCGTATTCGACGGGCGGGAGGATTACCACGCCAGGATCAATGATCCCTCCCTTGGTATCGATGAAAACACATTGCTGATCATTCGCGGCGCGGGGCCGGTCGGTTATCCGGGCGCTGCAGAAGTCGTTAACATGCAGCCGCCGGATGAGCTGCTGAAAAAGGGCATCATGGAATTGCCGTGCATCGGTGACGGACGCCAGTCGGGCACGTCCGGCTCGCCGTCGATCCTCAACGCTTCGCCGGAGGCAGCGACGGGTGGTGGCCTGGCGCTGGTCAAGACGGGTGACCGGGTGCGGATCGACCTGAAGAAGCGGGAAGCCAACATTCTCATTTCCGATGAAGAGATTGCCGCGCGCAAGGCGGAAGTGGATGCCAAGATTGCTGCCGGCGGCCTGGACTACGTGCCGGAAAACCAGACACCCTGGCAGGAAATCCAGCGCGGTATAGTCGATGAATTGTCGGAGGGCATGGTGTTGAAGCCGGCGGTGAAGTACCGCGACGTAGCGCATAAACACCGGCCGCGTGACAATCACTGACGCAAAGATCGGCCATGTCTGCAGAACAGAACGCGGCGACAAGGTTCAAGGCACTTCATGATCGCGGTGGAATTTTCGTCATGCCTAATCCCTGGGATGCGGGAACGGCGAAAATACTTCAGCATCTTGGCTTTGAGGCGATTGCAACTGCGAGCGCGGCACTTGCAGCATCATTGGGCCGGGCCGATGCCGCGCGGCAGGTCGATCGCGGCGAGGCCCTGGACCATGCCACGTTGCTGATCGACGCCGTCGATATTCCGGTCAACGGTGATCTGGAATCCGGTTTTGGCGACGAGCCGGAGGCTGTTGCAGAAACGATCCGGCAGTCCATCGCGATCGGCATGGCGGGCTGTTCGATCGAGGATCGCACGAGCGATACCGGCGACCCGCTCTATGAGCGTGGATTTGCCGTTGAACGGATAAAAGCTGCCCGGACAGCAATCGACGCAGCCGGATCCGATTTTGTGCTGACGGCGCGATGTGAAGCCTATTTAACGGGCCACGAACATCCGCTTGCGGAATGCCTTGAACGATTGAGCGCGATGGAGGATGCCGGCGCCGATGTCGTCTATGCCTGCGGGATGTGCGAGGCAGACGACATCACGGCTCTGGTCGGCGAAGTGTCCGTTCCCGTTAATGTCATCGGCGGTACGGGCCGTGTCCGGTTCAGTGTCGATGAACTTAGGGACCTCGGTGTCCGGCGCGTCAGCCTCGGCCCGCGTTTATGCCAGGCGGCCATGGGCGGATTTCTCAGGGCGGCACAGGAGGTCGGCGGTTCCGGTACATTCGATTTCATGGATGAAGCGGCAAACCTGAAGACCGTCACCGACATGTTCGGTGGATCAGAGTAGCTGACACGCTAATTTCCGTGGACAGGCACAACCGGCGTGGTAGCGCACTGCTGACATCATGTGACAGGAAACAGGAAATTGGGAGCCGATCATGAGCCGGGAAACCCGCAACGCGCTGATTGCTTCCGCGCTGATCATGGCATTCTTCTTTTTCGGAATGCTCGCGATGCCGACAATCATGACCTACGTTACCGGGTTTGGACCCGCTGGCGGACTGGCGCTCGCGCTGGTTTTCATGTGCGCGTTCGTGGCGGTGTTCTGGATGCGCAGCCGCTATCAGCAGCGGCTCGACAAACGTGGCGACGATACTCCATGACCGGTTCAGGGATGGCTGGAAACACGCCGTGGAACCAATGACAGATCATCTGCAAAGGTTTATCGTTAAAGCGACAGAGAAGGGCCGTCCGACCACGGGCATATTTGAGTGCCTGATAATGGCGCCTGACGATCTTGGGAGGCAGGAATGCATATATTGATAACCGGGGCCGCCGGCATGATCGGCCGCAAGATCACGGAAAAACTGCTGGAGACCGGCGAACTGAATCGCCGGCCGATCGCCAAACTGACCCTGCATGACATTATAACTCCGGACGCCAGGCCGACGGCTTCCACATCAATATTGCCGATAGCGGGTGATATTGCCGATCCTGTTGTCGTCGATCGGCTGGTTGCCGAAAAGCCGGATCTTGTCCTTCATCTCGCTGCCATCGTTTCCGGTGAAGCGGAGGCTGATTTCGGCAAGGGTTATGCCGTCAACCTGAACGGAACGCGCCTCCTGTTCGATGCGCTGCGTAAGGCTGCATACGGCCCGAAGGTGGTTTTCGCATCATCGATCGCGGTCTTCGGCGCGCCGTTTCCCGATCCCATCCCCGACGAGTTCCACTTAACGCCTCTCACCAGCTACGGGACGCAAAAGGCGATCGGCGAGTTTGTACTATCCGACTACACGCGGCGCGGATTCCTGGACGGTCTGGCAATTCGCCTGCCGACAATATGCGTCCGGCCGGGCAAGCCTAACAAGGCTGCATCCGGTTTCTTCTCCAATATCATTCGTGAACCGCTCAACGGCGAGGAGGTGGTTCTTCCGGTCGATGAAAGCGTCAAGCACTGGCACGCCAGCCCGAAATCAGCGGTGGGTTTCTTTCTCCACGCGGCGACCATGGACCTTGATGCCGTCGGTCCGCGCCGGGGGCTGACAATGCCAGGTGTACCGGCCACGGTTGCCGAACAGATTGCTGCCTTGAGAGAGATCGCGGGAGACAAGGCAGCCAATCTGATCCGCCATGAACCGGACGATACCATCCGTTCGATCGTCGCAGGCTGGCCGCGATCCTTCGAGGCCAAGCGATCCCGTGATCTCGGCTTTGAAGCCGATGCCGACTTCAAGGCCATCATTCAGACCCATATTGACGAGGAACTGGGCGGCGCAGCACCTGTCATGCAGTAGCGGTATTCGATCCAATTAGACGCGACACACTTTAACTGGAACGGTGAGCCGTAAAGTGCGCGGCTTTTACGAGAATGTCAGCCCTCTCACCGAACGGCTCCAGCGCCAGTTCGCATTCTCGAACAGTCTCTGAGAGGACCGTCCGGGCGACTTCCTGCCCGAGGCATGCGGCCAGGGTTGCCTTGCCCCTGGCCTCGTCTTTTGCGGTCGCCTTGCCCAAGGCTTCGGCATCACCTTCGATGTCGAGGAGGTCGTCGGCGATCTGGAATGCCAGACCCAGCTTTCGGCCATATTCAGTCAGGCTTTGACGGTTTGGCTGCGAGGCACGGCCCAGAGCGGCGCCCATCTGGCAGCAGGCTGTGATCAGCGCGCCGGTCTTCATCGCCTGCATCCGTCTGATCGCGCTCTCGTCCAGGTTTTCGGTCTCCGCGGCAAGGTCGAGCATCTGCCCGCCGGCCATACCGCCGACCCCGGCGGCGCGGGCGAGAATTGCGACGAGCTCCGCGCGAACTGAGGGATCGGGATGTACGGAAGAACGGGTCAGTAAGTCGAACGCGAGCGCCTGGAGAGCATCGCCGGCCAGGATCGCTGTCGCTTCATCGAATGCCTTGTGAACCGTCGGCTGGCCACGCCGCAGATCATCGTCGTCCATGGCTGGCAGGTCATCATGGATGAGCGAATAGGTGTGCAGGGCCTCAACAGCGCATCCGGCAAGGACCGGTCCGTCACCGACGACATCGAACAAACGCGCGGTCTCCACGATCAGGAACGGGCGAAATCGCTTGCCGCCGGCAAATACGGCATGGCGCATGGCGTCAAGCAGGCGGTCGGGCCGCGCAATTTCGGCCGGCTCCGGATTGGCCGAAAGGATTTGCTGCAATAATGCTTCGACAGCACCAGCAGTGATCGCAAGCGCTTCGCCGATTTCGGTGTTTTGGGTTGCAGAGTCCATTGCAGTTGTGAAATTCCGGTGTCAATCAATTAGGCGATAGTGGTTCAGCGAAAGGCTGAAAACGCATTCATGTCAAGCGGCGATCAGAAGCAGCGTGTCGGCCGGAAGCACAAATCCGGCCTGCTTCGACGCCTGTTCAAGAGGGCGGTGCTGCTTGTCCTTCTTCTTATGTTGGTGCCATCGCTGCTTCTGCCCCTCTATCGTTACATCAATCCACCCCTCACCAGCGTCATGTTGCTCAATCGGGCCGGTGGCGACTCGATCGTCAGGCAATGGGCGGATTTGGAAGACATTTCGCCAAATCTCGTTCGGGCTGTTCTCGTCGCAGAGGATGGCCGTTTTTGCACACACAGGGGTATCGATCTTGATGAAGTGGAGAATGTGCTTGAAAGTCTGGGCGAGGGAGGACGGCCGCGGGGCGCAAGCACGATCACGATGCAGCTCGTCAAGAATCTCTTTCTCTGGCCGCAACGATCGCTTCTGCGAAAGGGTATTGAGGTGCCACTGGCTCTCTACGCCGAACTGGTCCTGCCGAAGGATCGGATCATGGAGATCTACCTCAACGTTGTTGAATGGGACCGGGGGGTCTATGGCGCTGAAGCCGCGGCACAACATTATTTCAACCGTTCAGCCAGTGATCTCAGCCGTGCTCAGTCGGCGAATCTGGCAGTGACACTGCCGGCGCCGACAAGCCGCAATCCGGCCAGCCCGAACGGGCATATGCGCAAAATCGCGGCCATCATCGCAAAACGGGCCGATCAATCCGGCGCCTACGTGACTTGCCTTTTTGAGTAGAATCCGTCGTGCGGTCAAAGAAAGTTCGGTTCAGGACTTCTCAAAGCATGGCTAAACCGTTATATGCGCGTCCGAACACGGCGGCAGCAGGCCGCGTATAAGGGCAGTTTGAGCTGCTACAGTTTCATAATTCACGGAGCGAAAAATGGCCGTCCCCAAGAGGAAGACAACGCGGATGAAACGCGGATTTCGCCGTTCTGACGATGCACTGAAAGCACCGGTCTATGTCGAAGACCAGGATTCCGGTGAACTGCGCCGGCCGCATCACATCGATCTGAAAAGCGGAAAATACCGCGGTCGTCAGATCCTTGAGCCTAAAGACTCGATCTGATCGCCGCATTGCGCGAATTCAGGCCGGCCCTCGGGCCGGCCTTTTGATTTCCGGACTTGCCACCCGGCTTTGTTCCGGGCTTATTGGCGCTCAACACCATTCAAACCGGGAATATCGGACCTGACGAATGACATTCATTCCCTTTTTGATCGTTCCTCTGATCCTCTACAACATTTTTGCCTTTGCGGTTTTTGGTAACGAAAGCGTTGATCCGTGGTCGGAGAAACTGTTCGACTTCGACATGATTTCCGGCGCAACCTTTGAGTTGACTCTGGGCGGTGCGTTGACACTTCTGGCGCTGTTCCTGCTTTTTCTTGAAGTGCTCAAGTCGACACGGATCGGCATCATCACCGTTTGGGACCACATGTTGTCGACCTTTGTCTTCATCGCCTATCTGCTTGAGTTTGTACTTGTTTCTGAAGCGGCGACGGGTCTGTTCTTCACGCTCACCGCGATCGCGCTCATCGATCTTCTTGCCGGATTTGCGGTTTCGCTTCGAACAGCAACGCGTGATGTTTCCATCGACGGCAGCGACTTCTGATCTCGCATCAGACGGTGTTATGCTGCGGCATCGCTCTCTGGCAGCGATTGCGGCCGGATTGTGCCCTGTCAAGATTTATTTACGCTGAATTTACCTGGTGCGCAGACAATATCCCGAATGAACGAAAATTCAGGCCGGGTGCGCCCGACGCCGTAGAGGTTGCTTTTGCACAAACATTCCGAAGAGCCGGATATTGTTGCGGAAACTCGCTTGCAGGACGATGCCGTGGCGGTTTTTGCAACGGTCAGCGAGGATGAGTCTTCGTCTTTTGAGGAGAAGGTCCTCAATGATATCCGCGAGACTGTCTATCAGTGGGACGTCACAGATGACCGGCTTGTTTGGGGCCGAAATGTGGCGAAAATCCTTGGTGCCGACACAGCGGAAAATCTGACCTGCGGGCAGGCTTTTGACACGCTGGTCGATCCGGAAAGTCTGACGGACAGGCATCAGACGGTATGCAATTCGATCGGGGTCGATTACGGAAACGGTGTCCCCTATGAGGTCGAATACCGGCTTCGCCTTCCGGAACAGGACGGCGAAAGAATGGTCTGGGTGCAGGACAGGGGCCGCTGGTTCGCTGACAGTGAAGGCCGGCCGATCCTGGCTCGCGGGGCCTTGCGCATCATCGACCCGTTCGGGGCGCAGACGCTTTCACTATCAACCTTGCCCGACCAACGTTTCCCGCTCGCCAGCCGCGCGCAGTTTCTCGATATGCTTGAAAGCATGCTGCTGGTGGCGCAGCACTACAAATCCTTGTTCGCGCTTGCCATCGTTTCGATCGATAATCTGCAGATCGCCGGCGACGTCTATGGCCCGACCGCCGTCGACAAGGTTGCCCGTGACGTTCTGCTGCGGTTGCGCGGCGTCTTACGCAGTTCCGATCTTGTCGGGCAGCTGTCCGACGGTCAGATCGGGGTGGTTTTCAAGATATCCGATGCCAGCGAAGCTGCATTTGCAGCCGGGCGCATAATTGACGCCGTGGCGCTGAAACCCATTGAAACGGGTCAGGGGCCGCTGGTGCCTATGGTATCCGTCGGCGCGGTCGTCGTTCCGACACACGCATTGACGATCAGGGCAGCGGTTGAGACGGCCAGCGGAGCGCTTGATTATGCGCGCAGGAACGGTCCCGGGCATTTTGCCGTCCACTCTCCGGACTATGATACGGTTGCAACGCGCATGACCGACATGCGCATTGCCGATGATCTGGTTTATGCCATCAATGAGCGCCGCCTCGTCGTCGCGCGGCAACCGGTGTTGCGTGCCGATACCGGCGAAGTTGCATTCCAAGAATGCCTGGTGCGCGTTGAGCGTGAGGACGGGTCCTTGCTGGCACTCGGTGACGCCATCCGGGTTGCGGAGATGCTCGGGCTTGTCCGCATGATCGACTTCCGTGTCATGGAACTGGTCGTCAAGGCGCTGAAGGACGATCCGCAAATCGTTCTCTCGTTCAACGTTTCCGCGGATACGGCCTCCAATCAGGAGTGGCTGAGCGCGTTTGAAGCATCGTTGTTGCAGAACCCGGGTATGGCGGAGCGGCTTATCATTGAAATGACCGAAACCGCGCTGATCCGAAATATCGATCGGATCCGGTCTTTCGTGGCGCGGTTACGGGAACTGGGTTGCCGGGTGGCGATCGACGATTTCGGCGCCGGCTACACGTCGTTCCGCAATCTCAAGCTGTTGCGCGTTGATATGGTGAAGATCGACGGTTCCTTTATCCGCAACCTTGTCGGTTCAAGCGAAGACGAAGTGTTCGTGCGCACGCTCCTTGAACTTGCCCGCAATTTCGATCTGGAGAGCGTTGCGGAAATGGTCGAGGACGAAAAAACGGCAGAACGGCTGCGTGAACTCGGCGTCACGTTCCTTCAGGGCTTCCACCTCGGCATGCCGGTTAGGGCTCCAGGCAGCACGTCCGTGCCGCCGCTGTTGCGCGAGGCGTAGTACATCTTCGAGGCCATTCTCGGGCTAAAGCCTGTCGCAATGGGCCTGTTGCGGCGTTATTCCTTGCCGGCTATGGAATCGATGGTCTTTTGCATGTCCCTCAATTGTTGCCGAAGGGCATCCAGTTCCGATTGATTGTCCGATCCTTTGTCAACCTTGCCTGCCTTGCTGTCAGCGGGTTTGTCGCCGCCGGTCGGAAACGGCATCCACATGCGCATCGCTTCCTGGAACATCTCCATGTTGCGCCGGGCAACGTCTTCAGCGATCTCCAGGCCGGGCGCGCCCTGCACGGCCTTTGTGAACTGCTCGCGCAGCTTGTCCTGGTCGCGCGTCAGGGCTGCCAGTGAGGTTTCCAGATAACTCGGGACAATGGATTGCATGCTATCGCCGTAGAAACGGATCAGCTGGCGCAGGAAGCTGATCGGCAAGAGATGGGGACCCTTGTTCTCCTGCTCAAATATGATCTGACCCAGAACAACGCGCGTGATGTCTTGGCCGCTCTTGGCGTCCTGGACCACGAAATCCTCTCCGTCCTTGACCATCCGTGCAAGGTCGTCGAGCGTGACATAGGTAGACGTGCCAGTGTGGTACAGGCGGCGATTGGCGTACTTCTTGATTACCGTCGGTTCTGTTCCGGCCATTGGGCTTTTTCTTGTCATTCTGGTTGCACTGCAATAAATGCAGGATAAGAAGAAGTTTCGCGTCTGACCAGCCCTATTACAAAGTCGAACTTTACAAAATTCGTGCGGACAGGCAATTCGGGGCCGGAGATTGCGGAATAGGCAGACTTTGGGCGCTAACGTGCGACCGACTTCCGCCACCAGGGTCACAGTGATCTGCAATTATTCTTGAGGAGAGATTGATGAAAACGATCGTTATCGCCAGCGCTGCGCGTACGCCGGTTGGAAGTTTCAATGGTGCGTTTGCGAATATGCCCGCACATGATCTTGGCGCTGTCGCAATCAGCGGAGCGCTGGAACGGGCAGGCGTGTCAGCCGAAGAGGTAGATGAAGTAATCATGGGTCAGATCCTGACGGCAGGGCAGGGCCAGAATCCGGCGCGGCAGGCTGCGATGTCAGCCGGTATCCCGCAAGAGGCGACAGCCTGGGGCCTGAACCAGCTCTGTGGTTCCGGCTTGAGGGCGGTCGCAATCGGTATGCAGCAGATCACGTCGGGCGATGCAGATATTATCGTTGCGGGCGGGCAGGAGAGCATGTCGGCAGCCCCGCACGCCCAGCATCTTCGCGGAGGTGTGAAAATGGGCGACTACAAGATGGTCGACACCATGATCAAGGATGGCCTGATCGACGCCTTCAACGGCTACCATATGGGCAATACCGCTGAGAACGTCGCCAACCAGTGGCAGATCACCCGGGAACAGCAGGACGAGTTCGCCGTGGCCTCGCAGAACAAGGCCGAAGCCGCGCAGAAGGCCGGCCGCTTCAAGGACGAGATCGTGCCGGTTACGGTCAAGCACAGGAAAGGCGAAACGGTCGTGGAGGACGATGAGTATATCCGCCACGGTGCAACGCTTGAATCCGTCGCGAAATTACGCCCGGCCTTTGACAAGGAAGGCACCGTGACCGCCGCCAATGCCTCCGGCATTAACGATGGTGCTGCAGCGACCGTGCTGATGAGCGAAGAAGAAGCCCAGAAGCGGGGCATCACACCGCTTGCGCGGATCGTGTCCTGGGCCACGGCGGGCGTTGACCCGGCGATCATGGGTACGGGGCCGATCCCGGCATCGCGCAAGGCATTGGAAAAGGCCGGCTGGTCAATCGACGACCTCGACCTCGTTGAAGCCAACGAGGCTTTTGCGGCGCAGGCCTGCGCCGTGAACAAGGATCTCGGCTGGAATTCCGATATCGTCAACGTCAACGGCGGAGCGATCGCCATCGGACATCCGGTCGGTGCATCCGGCGCGCGCGTTCTGAACACTCTGCTTTTTGAAATGAAACGCCGCGATGCCAAGAAAGGCCTAGCCACTCTATGTATCGGCGGCGGCATGGGCGTTGCAATGTGCGTTGAGCGGGACTGAAAAACACATGACGGGAGCCGCCGGCTCCCGTCTTCACATTTGTGGCAAGCAGGAGAAAACGGGAAATGGCCAGGGTAGCACTTGTAACGGGCGGGACGCGCGGTATCGGCGCCGCCATCAGCACGGCGTTGAAGGATGCCGGGTACAGCGTCGCAGCGAATTATGCAGGAAATGACGAAGCGGCAAACGCGTTCAAATCAGAGACGGGCATACCGGTCTACAAATGGTCCGTTGCAGATTATGACGCCTGCGCCGCGGGCATTGCCCAGGTCGAGGGAGACCTCGGTCCGGTTGATGTTCTGGTCAATAACGCCGGAATCACCAGGGATTCCATGTTCCACCGGATGAGCCGGGAACAGTGGCAGGAAGTCATCGACACGAATCTCAGTGGTCTCTTCAACATGACACATCCGGTTTTTCCGGGTATGCGCGAGCGTGGTTTTGGCCGCATCATCAACATCTCGTCCGTCAATGGTCAGAAAGGCCAGGCCGGGCAGACCAATTATTCCGCGGCCAAGGCCGGCGATGTCGGTTTCACCAAGGCTCTGGCACAGGAAGGTGCGTTCAAGGGTATCACCGTCAACGCCATCTGCCCCGGATATATCGGTACGGAAATGGTCCGCGCCGTTCCGGAAAAGGTTCTGAATGAAAAGATCCTGCCGTTTATCCCCGTCGGCCGACTCGGTGAACCGGAAGAAGTCGCCCGCTGCGTGGTATTCCTGGCCTCAGAGGAGTCCGGTTTCATCACCGGCGCGACGCTCTCGGCGAATGGCGGGCAATACATGATCTAAGGCGCTTTTCATTCAACGCGTTTTTGGGCTGGTGCTATGGCACCAGCCCTTTCTATAAACAGAGTATGATCCGCCGCTTCGCCGTCACGAGCTTTCAGATCATCCACGAAACGCTCCGCGGCGTGATCGATCATGACGGCGTGACATTCGCTTCCACGATCGCGTTCGCACTGCTGTTTGCGCTCTTTCCGTTCCTTATCATGCTGGTGCTTGCCGGATCGGCCGTGCTCGGCGAAGCTCGCGCGCTTGCGTTCGAGGGCGAGTTGATGGGGCTGTTGCCGGACTATGTCGTCAAGACAATCAAGCCGGAGGTCGAGGCCGTGCTTTCAACGCGCGCATCCGGCGGGTTTCTCACATTCGGCGTTCTGGCTATCCTCTTTTCGGTTTCCGGGTTTGTCGAGACGGTCCGCTATGCTCTCAACCGCGCTTACAGGTGTGATGAAACCAGGAGCTTTTTCTTTCGCCGGGCAACCGGGCTTCTTTTTGCGCTCGGCGTCACCTTGACTCTGGTCGCCGTCGCCGCGCTCGGACTTGCCGTGCCGCTCGCGTTGGAACTGGTCCGGAAATTCGCGCCGGATGTCGCGCTCAATTTCAGCCTGATCGAAACCGGCAGGCGGCTTACCGTTCTCCTGCTCGTGGCCCTGTTGCTTGTTGCGCTGAACAGCCTTTTACCGACCGAACGGATGCGCGTCCGTTCCGTCTTGCCGGGTGTGGTGCTGACGCTAATCCTCTTGTGGATCTTCTCCCAGCTCTTCGTGGTTTACCTGACCCATTTTTCAAATCTTGGCGCGACCTATGGTGGCTTGGCCGGTGTGATCGTCCTGATGCTTTTTTTTGAGTTCAGTGCCCTGGCGCTGATCGTCGGCGCTGAATTCAACCGGTCGATCGCCGACCATTCGGCAATGCCCGACATGCGCATTGTTGCCGATCAATGAGCCGGCGTGCTGCGACGCTCTGCGGTTTAGGCGCAATCGCCATGTGGTCTCTGCTTGCTCTTTTCACAGCGGCAAGCGGGCGCGTACCCCCGTTCCAACTTGCAGCAATGACGTTTTTTGTGGGCAGCGTGATCGGCTTGATCTGGTTGTCTATGACGACGCGCTGGCGCGATCTCGTTCAGCCTGCGCCTGTCTGGGTTCTCGGCGTAGCAGGCCTATTCGGGTACCATGCGCTCTACTTCATGGCGTTGCGCAATGCGCCGCCGATCGAGGCGGGATTGATTG
>CAJHYR010000405.1_pt1 | contig 15527 bp, 16 predicted proteins | sample 9198791 | NCBI WGS metagenome assembly CAJHYR01 (sample SAMEA7708372, study PRJEB35096) | sediment metagenome | biome: marine neritic benthic zone biome [ENVO:01000025]; feature: sediment [ENVO:00002007]; material: shallow marine sediment [ENVO:03000034] sea grass bed [ENVO_01000059] ... | reverse complement strand
GTAATTGATGGCTGACGCGAGATCGAAAGCAAGGTCGCGGTCATCGGAATAACAAGCGTTCGCGGTCGTATCCATGATCGTGATCGGACCGGGAATGGTGATCTTCACCGGCTGATCGGTAAAGCTTTGCGCAACCTGCCAGTCGCGCGTGAGGAAGTGTTCTTCCTTCGGCCGGACTGCACCGCGGATCGTCGGAAGATCGGCCTGATAGGCGCCGCCCCGCAGGACCCGTTTCGTCAGATGATCGAAGTCAAACCCGGTCAGATGCCGGCAGTGATAGTGAATATAGTTCTCACGCCGCTGCTCACCGTCGGTCGGAACGTCAATACCACATGTCACCTGGTCGGATACGGCCTGACCGGTGGCCTTGTCCAACAAGGCCTCGAATTCATTGTCTGCGCCGGCGACGGCGTCGCTGTAGGCCCGCGTTACCTTTGCGCCACCTGTCGTGTGACCGTGTTCGATCTGAAACCAGTCGCGGACCGGAATCCAGTCCGGCTTGGGATAGGCGCCGATGCATGTCGTTGTCAGGGCCATGAAAACTCCCGTTTGGTATGACGTTGTCCAGATCGCTGAGCGAATTGGCAAGTAAATTCGGTGGTGGCAGAACCGGAAGTGAACCCTGTAAGGCCCGTGGCTATTCTTCCGGCTCGGTGGAGAACATCAGCGGATATCCCGCCTGCTTGCCGGCATCGGTGGCTTCGGTTGCCTTGGTCTCTGCAATATCCTTTGTATAGACCGCAACCACGCAACTTCCTTTTCTGTGGGCCGTAATCATGACCCGATAGGCTTGGTCCTCGCCCATCTTGAAAACGGCCTTCAGTACCAGAACGACGAACTCGCGCGCCGTATAATCATCGTTGAGAAGCAACACCTTGTAGAGCTTCGGTCGCTCGACCGTCGCCTTCTTCTTTGCCCGTGGTTTGAGATCGGTGTCACTCATCGAAAACCAGCAATTCGCCGTGGGATGGCCGGCATTATAGCGCTTTGCCGCCGTTCGCACAGGTTCTGAACGCCCAAGTCGTATCGGATTCAAGTCCAGGCGGGTCGTCGAAAAGTCAGATCCAGCGCCGGACTTTGCTGCTCCATGTTGAAAATTCCTCGCCGAATGCCTGCCTCAGGACGGCTTCCTCACCGGCAATAAAACGCTTGTTGATGACGACGACAAAGACGGGCAGGAGGACCAGCGCAACCGGTGATCCGGTCACAAGGATCCAGCCGAAGAGGATCACGGCGTCGGCCAGGTAAATCGGATTGCGGCTGAACCGGTAAGGACCGTCCGTGATTATTGCATCCGGCGTGTTGCGCGGAATAATCGGGGTCTTGCTGCGGCGAAACAGAAACGCGCACCAGATCATCAGGCCAACGCCGGCCCCGATCAGGCCGTAACCGGCCACATCAAGTGCACGGCTGTCGATCGCGATACCCGGCAAGACCCAGCCTATCATCCAGGCCAGTGCCATTGCGGCAACCATCCAGGCCGGCGGGAGATCGATCGATTTCAGAAGTGTTCCAGGCATGGTCTGAGACGTTGGCTCCGGTTTCCGGGCCAACTATCAGACAAGCATGGCAACGAACAGGGCGGAATGGCCGTGTTTCCATATCTCGCCGATTATCTTGTGCAGAACGGGCGTTCGCATTATGCTGTGTTGATCGTGTTTCGGCCAAACCGCTTTATCCTTGCGCCATCGAAACGATGTGACGCCCGGCCTGCGGTCCATTATCCAAGACATCGATACTGAGTGACAGGCGAGGAGGCCTGTAATCCCGGCCAACTATCCCGGAAAGGAACAAGCAGATGGCAACCGGAACGGTCAAATGGTTCAACGGTCAGAAGGGTTATGGTTTTATCCAGCCCGATGATGGCGGAAACGATGTCTTTGTTCATATAACAGCAGTTGAACGCGCCGGTCTCGGTAGGCTCCATGAGGGTCAGAAGATCAGTTTTGACGTCACAACCGACAGCCGGACGGGCAAATCCGCGGCTGACAATATTCAGGCGGTTGATTGATCCGCTCCGCGGCATCCTGACACTGTAGCGGTCTGCCGAACGGTAGACCGCCCTGTACTTTCTATTTCTCCTGGGCAAGATTTGCTCTGATGTCCTGACCGATCGGGCAGGACAAGTGCGCTTGCAATTGTTTGCGCCGTCGGGAATCCATTGCGCGAGATCCTGTCCGGAAGTCCTTCATGATTGCTCACCCTCGGTCGACAAAGACAATTACCGGCATTATGGCCGCGCTTATCGCGTTGTCCCTTTTCGTCGCCGACGCGTCAGCGCGGCAGGACGCGCGGACGATGGCCTGCAATCAGGTCCGGGAACTCGTTTTCGGCAGTGGCGCGATCGTCATTACCACCGGCGATCGGAAATTCGAGCGGTTCGTGGAAAGCCAGCGGTTTTGCCAGCCCGTTGATGAAGTCTCCGTTCCCGCATTTGTCGAAACGCGCGACAACCCCGAGTGCTGGATCGGCTATGTCTGCCGCAACCGCGACGACGTGGAAGCTGGACAGTAGGCCGCCTTCAGGAATTCACGAACAGACGCCGTGAGACATCAGCGCGATGCCCCTCCGATAGATCCGGAAACTGTAGCGACCGTCAGCCTCGACCTTGACATAATCGGCATCCGGTATGAGGCGGAGAAGGGCGTACCCGCTTTCGATCCGGACAGGCCCGCTGTCCGGACCGTCGGGTTTGTCCGGGTTTGCGAAGACCAGTTTCCCACGCTCTCCGGTGACCGTCAGATCGAACGGTACGGTCCTTACCGCCGATTGGCCGGAACAGGAGATATGAATGTTGCGGCAGAAAAAGGGGATCGCCGGCCGGCATTCGATCCTGCCTTCTTCTGCAAGCAGGGCCGGAACGTTACGAGCCGTTTCCCTCGCCGATGACGGATCGGTTGCAGCAATGAGCGCAAGACCGAGAGCTGCGAGGCCAACGGCTCCCCTGGCAATCGTCTTGCTCTCGCGGATCAATATCAGGCCAGCGTATAGGCCGTCTTCACCGTAGTGAAGAATTCGGCGGCATAGCTTCCCTGTTCCCGCGGGCCGTAGCTGGAGCCCTTGCGGCCGCCGAACGGGACGTGGAAGTCAACGCCCGCCGTTGGCAGATTGACCATCACCATGCCGGCTTCCGAATTGCGTTTGAAGTGCGTCGCATGCTTCAGGCTCGTTGTGCAGATGCCCGACGAGAGTCCGAACGGCGTGTCGTTGGCGACCGCCAGTGCTTCGTCGTAGTCCCTGACCTTGATCACCGACGCTACCGGTCCGAAAATCTCCTCCCGGCTGATCCGCATCGCGTTAGTACAATCGGTAAACAGCGCCGGCTGCAGGTAGAAGCCGGGCGTGTCCCGGTTCAGCCTTTCGCCACCGAACGCCAGGTTTGCGCCTTCGTTGCGGCCGATCTCCAGATAATCCTCGTCCTGTTTGAGCTGGCTTTCATCGACGACGGGGCCGATATGCGTACCGTCTTTCAGGGCGTTGTCGACGACAAGGGCTTTGATCTTTTCCGTCAGGGCGTCAACGAAGCGATCGTGAATACCCGCAGTCACGACAAGACGTGATGAGGCCGTGCAGCGCTGACCGGTGGAGAAGAACGCGCCGTTGGCAGCGCAGTCCACGGCGATATCGAGATCGGCATCGTCGAGCACGACCAACGGGTTCTTGCCGCCCATCTCAAGCTGGAACTTGCGCATCTGTTCTGCACTCGCCGCAGCGACCCGCTTGCCCGTTTCCACCGATCCGGTGAAGGAGACGGCGTTGACATCGGCGCTGTCGAGGATGGCCTGGCCGACCACCGAACCGCGGCCCATCGTGAGGTTGAGCACCCCGGCCGGAAGGCCGGCCCGATGAAGGATGTCGACAATCTCCCACGCGCAGCCGGGCACAAGATCCGCCGGCTTGAAAACGATCGTATTGCCGTAACAAAGCGCGGGTGCGATTTTCCAGGCAGGGATCGCGATCGGAAAGTTCCACGGCGTGATGATGCCGACAACACCGACAGCTTCCCGGGTCATGTCGACGCCGATCCCCGGACGCACGCTTGCAACGCTCTCGCCGGTCAGGCGAAGAGCTTCACCGGCAAAGAAATCGAAAATCTGTGCCGCACGGATCGTCTCGCCGATGCCCTCAGGCAGGGTCTTGCCTTCTTCGCGGGCAAGCAACCGGCCGAGCTCGTCCTTGCGTGCCATGATTTCGTCCGCGGCCTTGCGCATCACCGCCTGGCGTTCCAGCAGGCCGGACCGCGACCAGGCGGGAAAGGCTGCCTTTGCCGCCTCAATCGCCGCCTGTGCATCGGCCGCGCTTGCAGCGGCATATTCACCGATTACGTCGCCGGTGTCCGACGGGCTGATGTTGGTCCGGCCGGCTTCGCCGATCTTCTCGCCGTTGATGAAATTCTGATGGATGGTCATCGGTCTGTTCCTCGTATCCTGCTGTCGTTCAAAGATAATTGCGGGCGGCCAGATTGCGCATGAGCTGCGACGTGCCGAACGTCCAGGGCGCGCAATCGGTACAAAATTGCACGTGATTGACCAGGCTGCCGAGCCGGTCGCTGGCGATGGTCACCCGGTCGCCGATTTGGTGTGTAAAGCCGAGTCCGGGCTCGCCCCGGTCCTCCACCGGCGCGAACATCGTGCCGAGATAAAGCACCATGCCGTCGGGGTACTGGTGATTCTGCCCCATTGCTGCGTCTACCAGCTCTCGCGGCGAGCGGCTGATTTCCGACATATGGCTGTCGCCGACCATTTCGAACCCGTCTTCGCCGGTCACGTTGAGGCCGATCACCAGGTTACCGATGTCGGCCTCGGTGAACCCTTCGTCCAAGAGCCGGATAAACGGACCGATCGATGCGCTGGCATTGTTGTCCTTGCACTTGCCGAGGAGCAGCGCGGAACGACCCTCAACGTCCCGCAGATTGACGTCATTGCCGAGTGTCACACCTCTGATCCCGCCGTCGCTGGAGACGACCACGACCACCTCCGGCTCCGGATTGTTCCAGCTGGAAATCGGCAGGATGCCGATATGGGCGCCGAACCCCACCGCCGCCATCGGCTGCGCCTTGGTGAATATTTCCGCGTCCGGGCCGATCCCGACCTCCAGATATTGCGACCACATGCCTTCGTCGATCAGATGATCCTTCAGCCGCATGGCTTCCGGCGAACCGGGTTTCAGCGCCCTGAGATCGGTTCCGATGACATCGAGGACCTGTTTCCTTGCGCCAGATGCAGCGCCCGGATCACCCTTTGCACGCTCTTCGATCACGCGCTCCAGCAGGCTGACGACGAAGGTCACGCCGGACGCCTTGACGGCCTGGAGGTCGCATGGTGCCAGCAGGAAGGGCTGGCCGGCGTCGCGGGTCGCCTCGAACGAATTGTTCAGGATCGTGTCGACGTCACCCACGGGGCGGCCGTCAGCCCCTTGAACAAGTCCTGCCGGATCGTCCGATTCAACGAGCGCGCTGACCGTCGGCACATCCCTCGATGTTATGTCAAAAAGGGCGCCGTCCTTCAGGACCGCAACGCAGGGTCCGTTCGACACCGGGTCCCAGACGCGTCCCACCAGGAGAGCGTCGCCGGCATCGGTTGGTAGATACTGTGCCACGTCTATGTCTTTCCTGTCAGCGTCCCCCAAGACTTAGCGCCCCCAGGACAGGGCAACAGGGTTCAGTTTGCGCGCAAGCTCCAGCAGTTCAGCCCGCGTTGCCGGATGAAGCTGCGGCATCGGATGGCGGACATGATCAGAACCGACGACGCCGCCCTCCATCATGACGGTCTTGCAGGCCCGCAATCCGCATTGCCTGTTCTCAAAATTGATCAGCGGCAGGATAGTTGCGTAGTGATCCGCCGCGCCTTCGCGGTCTCCCGCCCTGTGCGCCTCAACGACCGGTTTGATCAGATCCGGCAGAAGCGCGCTCGACATCGTGCCCGTTGCTCCGGCATTGAGGTCGGCCATCAGTGTGATCGCTTCCTCTCCGTCGAACGGACCGACAATGGCGTCACCACCGGCTTCGATCAGCGCCCGCAGCTTTGCTGCCGCCATCGGTGTCTCGATCTTGAAATAGGAAACCTGTTCGATCTCGCGCGCCATTTTCACAAGAAACGGCACGGAAAGTTCCACGCCGGAGAGCGGCGCATCCTGGACCATGATCGGAATGCCTGCATGATCGCTGACGCGGGCAAACTGCTCATAGGTGCCCGTCTCCGATCCCTTCAGGGTCGCTCCGTGATAAGGCGGCATCAGCATCACCATCGCCGCACCGGTATCAGCCGCGCGCTTTGCCCGGTCGGCGGCGATCTCGGTACAGAAATGGCTGCAGGTGACGATGACCGGAACCCGGCCGGCGACATGCTCCAGACAAAGGTCCAGAAGGAGATCCCTTTCCTTGTCTGACAGCAGGAACTGCTCCGAGTAATTGGCCAGTATGCAGATGACGTCGACGCCCTGGTCGACCATGCAGTCCAGAACTCTGCGCTGGCCGTCCGGATCCAGGTCGCCGTTCTCCTTGAACGGTGTCGGCGCAACAGGATAGACGCCCTGATGAATGGGACCGCTCACGGTTCCTCTCCCGGATTATTCTTGCATTGTTCGGATCGGACACGACCCTTGCCTGTCGGGAACCATAGAGAACTTTTCGCCGCGTTTGAACCGCCAATGGTGTGATGATCCAGTCCGGCCCGGCATATCGCCTGTGGGGCACCCTGGTCTCATCGATCCCGCGAATTAATCCCTTGTGATCCGATAAGAGCATTGCTTCCTCTCATTGATCCGTTCTGCCGGATTGTATTTTTGTCAGGATCGAGGGTTTTGGCGAAGGCCGTGACCTGAGGGTGCGGTCAAGACAAAACCCGATGGAACTGGCAAAAAGACAACCGGCCCCCCCAGAATAAATAGGGGGTTGGATGAAATCGGCCGCCCGCTTCGTCAGGTCTTTCGACCGTAGCCCCGCTACGCTCTTCAAGAAACGTTTCTGGGCCCTTCCTTGCGGATCGACTCGATTTGATCCAACAGAACTGGTCAATGAGAGGAAGAAATGCTCTAAACATTGCAAGAGTACAGCCGGCGGAATTAGAGCTTCCGGAAACTGACCGGAAAGCAGACTTGGAAACACGGAAACAGTCCTCGGTGTGAAAAGCAGGACTGCACAAGACAGGAGAATAATGATGAGGAACTATGTCTCGGGCGCGGCGATCTCGGCCGTGCTTGCTCTTGTGGCCGGAACGGTAAATGCCGAGCCGGTCAAGGTCGGAATGATTGTGACGTTGTCCGGTCCGCCGGCGGCTCTCGGCAAGCAATCGCGTGACGGATTTCAACTCGCGCTCGATAAGCTGGGCGGCAAGCTCGGCGGACAGGAGACCGAATTCATCGTCGAGGATGACGAACTGAAACCGGACATTGCCATTTCAAAGGCCAAGAGCCTGGTGGAACGCGAGCAGGTCAATGTCGTTGTCGGCACGATCTTCTCAAACATGCTTCAGGCCATCTTCAAGCCTGTCGTCACGTCCGACACCTTCCTGATCAGTCCGAACGCCGGCCCTTCGACATTCGCCGGCAAGAACTGCAACCCGTACTTCTTTGCCACGTCCTATCAGAACAATCAGAACTTTGAGGTCCTCGGCAAATATGCCCAGGATCAGGGCTTCAAGAATGTCTTCATGATGGCGCCCAATTACCAGGCCGGCAAGGATTCCATGGTCGGCTTCAAGAGCAATTATTCCGGCGGCGTCGCCGATGAGGTCTATACGCCGCTCGGCCACAAGGACTTCTCTGCGGAAATCGCGAAAATGTCTGCTGCAAAGCCGGATGCGCTCTTCACCTTCATGCCGGGCGGCATGGGCGTGCGGCTGGTCAGACAGTTCCGCGCGGCGGGTCTCGCCGACCAGATGACATTCCTGTCGGCGTTTACGGTTGATGAAACCACACTTCCGGCGCAGAAAGATGATGCTGTCGGCTTCTTCGGCGCCGGAAACTGGGCTCCCAATCTCGACACGCCGGGCAACGCCGAGTTCGTCTCCGCATTTGAAGCCAAATACGGTTATGTCCCCGGTACTTACGCCATGCAGGCCTATGACACGGCAATGCTGCTCGATTCAGCCATTCGCAAGGTCGACGGCAAGGTCTCGGACAAGGACGCGCTCAGGGCGGCGATCCGCGAAGCGGATTTCTCTTCCCTGCGCGGCGCGTTCAAGTTCAACACGAACCATTATCCGGTTCAGGATTTCTACCTGCTGAAGGTGGCAAAACGCGCCGACGGCAAGTTCCAGACCGAGATCGAAATGAAGGTCTTTGAAGATCAGGGCGATTCCTACGCGTCTGAATGCAAAATGACCTGGTAATAACCACTTGCCGGCGCACGCATCGTGCGCCGGCTTTTTCTTGGCTGCGAAACGGCCATGTCCACAACGCTCATCCTTGTCCAGATCCTCAACGGGCTGCAGCTGGGAATTCTGCTGTTCCTGATTGCTGCTGGCCTGACGCTGGTGTTCGGCGTCATGGGCTTCATCAATCTCGCCCATGGTGTCCAGTACATGGTCGGAGCCTATTTCGCCGTCGCCTATTACGGCCTGACGGGCAATTTCCTCCTGACGCTGATCCTCGCTCTGGCCACCGCGCTGGTGCTCGGCCTGGTCCTGGAGTTCCTGGTTTTCCGCCATCTTTATGACCGGGACCATCTGGATCAGGTTCTCGCGACGTTCGGCATCATCCTGTTCCTCAATCAGGCGACCACCGTCATCTGGGGTCCGGCGCCCCTGATCATCCCGACACCGGATATCCTCTCCGGCTCCATTCCGCTGGTCGACGGCCTGCTCTATCCCGTCTATCGCCTGGCGATTATCGCCGCCGGCCTGGCCGTCGCCGGTCTCCTCTGGTTCATCGTCACCCGCACCCGGCTCGGTATGCTGGTGCGGGCCGGCGCGTCCAATCCCGACATGGTTTCAGCGCTCGGTGTCAACGTCCGTCAACTGTTCATGGTGGTCTTCGGGTTCGGAGCCATGCTCGCCGGTTTTGCCGGTGTCCTGGCCGCGCCGATCTTTTCCGTCGAGCCCGGCATGGGTGACAATCTCCTGATCATCGCATTCGTGGTCATCATCGTCGGCGGGATCGGCTCCATTCGCGGTTCCTTTATTGCAGCGCTCCTGATCGGACTGGTCGATACGCTCGGCCGGTCGATGATGACGGATATCCTGAAGCTGTTCATGGAACCTTCGGCGGCGAACCAGATCGGACCGGCCATCGCGTCGATGCTGATCTATGTCCTGATGGCCGCGATCCTGTTCTTCAGGCCGACGGGCCTGTTCTCGGTCGGGCGCGCCACATGACCGGCTCCGCTCTTCCGGCGGCGGCCGGGCACCCGCCCGGTGGACTGGCCGCGATCGTGCGGGCCTACGCGGTATCGATCGTCGTTTTCGCGCTCCTGGCCATCGTGCCTTTGCTCGGCTTCCTCGGGCCGGAAGGATTTGTCCTGCCGCTGGTCACGCGGTTGATGATCCTGGCGCTTGCTGCGATCTCGCTCGATTTCATCCTCGGCTATGGCGGGCTCGTCAGTTTCGGCCACGCGGCCTTCATCGGGATCGGTGCCTATGTGACCGGCATAATGATCACCGAGGGCCAGGCTGACACGTTGGTTATCCTGCCGGCAGTCATTGTCGTTTCCGCGCTCTATGCGTTCTTGACCGGGATCGTGTGTCTGCGAACATCCGGCGTCTATTTCATCATGATCACACTGGCTTTCGGCCAGATGGTGTTCTTTGCGGCAAGCTCCCTTTCCGCCTATGGCGGCGATGACGGGCTGACGCTCTGGGAGGGCGCCGTGCTCTTCGGTACCGATGTTCTCACCAACGACCGCGGCCTGTTCTACGTCACTTTGGCCGTGCTGATCGCGGGGTTTTTCCTGGTCCAGGCGTTGATCGGATCGCGCTTCGGGCGGGTCTTGCGGGCGGCCGGGGAAAACGATACGCGGACTGCAACGCTCGGCTTTGATATATTCAGGGTGCGCCTCACCGCCTATGTGATTGCCGGGGTGATTGCCGGTATTGCAGGTTTTTTGCTGACCTGCCAGGCGGAGTTCGTCAGCCCGGCGGCCATGGCATGGCAGCGCTCCGGCGAACTGATCATCATGGTGGTGCTCGGCGGCATCGGCACACGCAATGGTGCGCTTCTCGGCGCCATCGCCTTCGTCCTGCTTGAGCATGTCCTGAGCGACATCACCCACGACTGGAAGCTGATCTTCGGGCCGTTTCTGGTGATCGTCGTGCTTTATTCTCGCGGTGGCCTTTCCGCGCTGCTTCGGCGCCTTTTCGGGGATCATGTCCGTGTCTGACGCTGTTCTTACCATTGACGGGCTTTGCAAGAGCTTCGGGGCATTGACCGTCAGCGACAATGTCTGCCTCGACTTGCAACCCGGTGAATGTCTTGCGGTCATCGGTCCGAACGGCGCCGGCAAGACGACTTTGATCAATCAACTCTCCGGCTTGCTCGCCCCGGACGCCGGCAGCGTCCGCTTCAACGGCCGGGACATCACCGCCATGCCGGCCTTCCAGCGGGCGCGGTCGGGCCTGGCCCGTTCATTTCAGATCACCTCGATCGTCCCCTCGTTCAGTGTGCTGGACAATGTCGCACTGGCCGTCCAGGCCCGGTCCGGAACGAGTTTCAGGTTCTTCGGCCGCGTTTCGGCAGAGCAGGGGCTCAACGATGAAGCGCTTGAAGCGCTCACCCGCGTCGGCCTCGACAACCGCCGTGACGATCCGGCCTCGGCCCTCTCCCATGGCGAGAAGCGGGCGCTGGAACTTGCCGTCACGCTGGCCATGCGGCCGAGAGCCCTGCTGCTTGATGAACCGATGGCGGGCATGGGGCGCGAGGAAAGCCACCGCTTCATTGAGATCCTGCGCAGCGTCAAGCAGACTTGTCCGCTGCTGCTCGTCGAACACGATATGGACGCCGTGTTCGCACTGGCCGACCGGATCGCCGTCATGGTCTATGGGCGGATCATCGCCGAAGGTACGCCCGACGAAGTGCGATCGAACGCGGAGGTCAAGGCCGCCTATCTGGGCGAGGACGCGGCATGAGCGCACTTGCACAGAACGTTTCGCCAGAAGGCTGCAGCGCAGCCATGCTTGACGTCCGCGGGCTTGAGGCCGGCTATGGCGGCGCGCAGGTTCTTTTCGGTGTCGGCCTGGATATCGGCAGGGGCGAGGTCGTGACGCTGATCGGCCGCAACGGCATGGGCAAGACGACAACGGTGCACGCGATCATGGGACTTGTCCCGCCGACGTCCGGCACGGTCTCGATCAACGGGCGCGACATGAGGGGCGCCCGGCCGTTTGAGGTCGCCAAGGCGGGGATCGGACTTGTCCCGGAGGGTCGGCAGGTTTTCCCGACGCTTACCGTGCGGGAGAACCTGATTGCCACGGCAAGCCGGGGCGAGGCGCCGCGCTGGACGATCGAACGGGTCTTCGATCTCTTTCCGCGCCTCTCCCAGCGGATCGACAATCTCGGTTCGCAGCTTTCCGGCGGCGAACAACAGATGCTGGCAATTGGCCGGGCGCTGATGACCGACCCGCAATTGCTGATCCTTGACGAGGCAACGGAGGGCCTCGCCCCGATGATCCGCCAGGAGATCTGGGCCTGCCTTACCAGCCTGAAGGCGGAGGGCGAGGCCATTCTCGTCATCGACAAGAACATCGACGACCTGATGCGCATCGCCGACCGCCATTTCGTACTGGAGAAAGGCCATATTGTCTGGCAGGGTAGCAATGATGAACTGCGCGCCGATCCGTCGGTGATCGACCGCTATCTGCATCTGTAGTCACATAGGGGAGGTAAGGATGGAGCTGACACCCGGCGTAACGAAAAAGGAAGAGGGCCTCGACGGCACGGTCTGGAACATTCTCGGTCAGACCTACACACCGAAGCTTTATTGCACCAACGCCTTTGTCTGGCATGCGCTGCTTCCGGCCGAGGCCTTTGTGCCGCCGCACATTCACCCGACACAGGACGAATGGATCAACATCCTGGCCGGCAATCTGGAACTGGCGTTCGGTGACGATGTTCTCCAGGCCGGCCCTGGCGACACGGTACGCATGCCCATGGGTCTCCCGCACGGCGTCTTCAACAAGTCCGGCGGCACGGTCAGCTGTCTTTTCGGTGTCGCGCCGTCGCGCAGGCTCTACGATCTCTTCAATGCGCTGCACAACCTCTCCGATCCGGCGGAGGTCGTTCGCATCTCGGCCGATCACGAGGTCAATTTCCTGCCGCCGCCGGCTGAGGGGTGAAGCGCAAGCCGGCACGAGCCGTTTCAGGTTTACAGGGAATTAACAGGGAAATTCGCGGAATTCCGGCCGGTTCGTCGCGCCCGGAATCCCGGAAAATGCTGCCCCTTCAATGCGTTAAACGCAAATCGCTGTTGGCAGAAGCAGGGAAATCCGGTTCTGCTAACAGCGAATTGCAAAACTGTCATCAGGGAAATCCGGTTCTGCCAACAGCGAATTCCGGCGCGTTCAGGACCCTACCGGTTCACCTGCTCCTTGGCGTAGCCGGCCATCTGGTGGTAGTCGCCGACAATGGCGCGAAGCTCGTCTGGCGTTGCCACATCGTTGATGTCCTCAAACCCGTCCGGCGCGCGTTCCTCAACGAGGTCGATCACGCCCTCCGGGCCGCCGCTGCGATTGGCGACGACAATGGCGGCCGTCGCTGCCCGGCGTTCCTCGTCGTAGGCCGCAAGGGCTTCGCTCGGATCGGGGATTTCCGCAAGATGACCGGCCAGCGAGATCGCATCGAGGACCGCCTGGCTGGCGCCGTTCGATCCGACCGGATACATCGGATGTGCGGCATCGCCGAGCAATGTGATCCGGCCGGCCGTCCACCGGTCAAGCGGATCGCGGTCGCACATCGGGTAGACGAAGAACTCCGGTGTCGCCCGGATCAGCCCTTCAAGGTCGAGCTCCGTCACCGTGAAGGCGCGGGCATGGGGCAGGACATCGTCAAGCGCGGCCGGCTCTGACCAGTCTTCCCGCATCGGCAGCGGCGTCGATGCGTCGCCGATCCTGGCGGCGACCACCCAGTTCATCAGCGTTTTGCCGGGATGATTGTCGGGATCGTTGAAGATCGGATAGAGCACCAGCTTGGCGCTCATGCCGCCGGCGATCACCATGGACCGGCCGGTCAGGAACGGCTCCCACCAAGTTGCCCCGCGCCACATGATGACGCCGTTCCAGGATGGCGGCCCTTCACCGGGGTGGTAATGCGCCCGCACCGTGGAGTGGATGCCGTCGGCGCCGATCAGCACGTCGCCATGGGTGGTGATCTTTTCGCCGGTTACCCGGTCTTCAAAGATTGCGGTAACGGTTTCGTCGGTCTGTGAAAATCGCACCAGGCGGTGATTGAGGTGGATCCGCTCCGCGCCGATCGTCTCGCGCGTATGCTCCAGGATCGTCAGGTGCAGCTTGCCGCGATGGACGGAAAATTGCGGATAGTCGTAACCGGCTTCCAGCCCTCTGATCTGCCGCAGGATCTCCTGGCCGTGACTGTTCTTGTAGATCAGTTCATGGGTGCGGATCGCCATTGCGTCCAGCTTGTCCAGAAGGCCGAGGCCGGCGAGTTCCTTGATCGCGTGGGGCAGGGTGTTGATGCCGACGCCAAGTTCGCGCCCGCCGCTTGTCTGTTCAAAGACATCGGCATCAATTCCCCTTTGCTTCAGGGCAAGGGCCGCCGTCAGACCGCCCACGCCTCCGCCGGCAATGATGACACGCATGAACAGAGCTCCCGGTTTATGCATTCCGATTATTCTATCAGGCGGCTTGCGCTTGTTGAATTGACCAATGCGCGTATCACCGTTGCCTGGCGACCCGGATTTCGGATATTCACCCGCTCATGTCGGTTCTGAAAGGGTGGAGCGTACACCTTCGATGCCCTTGTGCAGATCCGGATAGGTGATCCGGTAACCGCGGACGGAATTGCAGAAACCGGCAAACCGCTGAACGCCGCCGCTGGCCAGCTGCAAGTCGGTCCCGGTCGCGATGAGCTGATCGGCGATGTCCGCCTCCGAAACCGGCTTGCAGGTGGTCTGCGATTCTGCGTCCCATTCGGGAAACACCACAATCCCGGCGGGAACGGACTTGCCGCGTTCAGCAAGGGCCGGCGCCAGGTAGCGTACTTGGTTGCCCCGGCTTGTCAGGGTTCTCAGCCGGTCGAAACCGGCAAAGAGAGGCTCCAGAACCGGCCAGCTTCCCTCCTTGGCGCTGAGCGCAAAGGGGACGGGCCAGACGCCCTCACCGACGGCGCCCAGCGGCAGGAGATCGTCGGCAATCAGCATGCCGCCGGCGGCGATCAGGCCGGCCGTCAGTGTTGATTTCCCTGATCCGCTTGTGCCGGCAAGGATAATGGCCTGGCCGTCAAGCAACACGGCGGAGGCGTGCAGGATGGCTGCCGGCGGCCCGCCCGGCAGGGATCGCACGATGACTTCCTGCAGGATCAACCGTCGGGCAATCGGCCGCGGCCCGATGCGCCAGAGACACTCATCGCCAACCCAGCAGCGATAGTCGCCGTCCCGCCCCGACAATTGCAGATTGTTGGCCGCAAGCAATGCTTCCCCGTCGTCGGCGGCGAACGCCGGCGCGAGCACTTCGGCCAGGAGGGCAGCAAGTTCTGCGTCCTCGCACACCACCTGAACGGCAGGACCGCCGCAGCTGACAGTCAGGTCAAGGGCGGGCTCGAACCGGGGCGCCGTCATCTCCTCATCGTCGACAGCGATGCGGGCGCCGGTATTCGCCCGGGTGAGCCCGCTTTCGGACCATGCGCGCGTCAGGGTTTCGACATCTCTCAGTACGATCGCCTCACGCATGTCATAGGTTTCTGCGAGGTGTTGGGCGGCCTCCGGCGGCGATTTGCCCGCCTGCATCAGGGCCAGAACATCGGCGGCCGTGCTGTTCAGGCGGCAGAGTGCGCCGGTTGCGATATTGTGGGCCAGTGCGCCGTCGGCAAAGGCTGCGGTTTCAACGTCTGCAAATGAATCGGCCACGGCGTATCTTTTGTTCTGACGGTCGCCGGTGGGATACCGGACGCCATTGTTGAGCCCACGATACCTGCTTTTTCAGTGCGGGCAATGCAGTCGCCGATACTGATCGCCTGGCATGTTGATAAATGTGATTGACAGGGGTTGCCGGAGCGCCTAGTTCAGCGGCCCTGGAGCGGTTTTGTTCTAATTCAACAGAACGTGTTCGATAAGAACAAGAACTGCTCTGAGCCCAGGTGGCGGAACTGGTAGACGCGCTAGCTTCAGGTGCTAGTTTCCGTATGGAAGTGGAGGTTCGAGTCCTCTCCTGGGCACCATTGATCGATTTTATCTCTTATATCTCAGTAAGTTAAGCGGTTGGTTTTGTAGCAAATCGGCCATTTTTGTAGCAAGTTTTGTAGCGGCGTTGGTCGTATAGGAAACATCGCGGCAACCGGGGTACCCACGGGGGAAACCACCGGGGTACATATATACGTAAGGGGTCACACATTTTTCCGGAAAAGGTCGCCGGGTAACCTGGCGG
>CAJHYR010000482.1_pt1 | contig 15559 bp, 12 predicted proteins | sample 9198791 | NCBI WGS metagenome assembly CAJHYR01 (sample SAMEA7708372, study PRJEB35096) | sediment metagenome | biome: marine neritic benthic zone biome [ENVO:01000025]; feature: sediment [ENVO:00002007]; material: shallow marine sediment [ENVO:03000034] sea grass bed [ENVO_01000059] ... | reverse complement strand
GCGCGCTGCGGCTGCCTGGATCAGCCGGCCGACCGCGAGCGAGCCGGTGAACGAGATATGCTGCACGTCCGCGTGGTTCGACAGGGCCGCGCCGGCTTCCTCGCCCAGTCCGGGCACCACGTTCAGCGCGCCATCGGGCAACCCGGCGCGGTGCGCCAGATCGGCGAAGGCCAGCGCGGTCAGACAGGCTTCCTCGGCGGGTTTCAGGACGCAGGCGTTGCCCATGGCCAGCGCCGCGCCGACCGAACGGCCGATGATCTGCATCGGATAATTCCACGGCACGATATGTCCGGTCACGCCATGCGGTTCCCGCAGAGTATAGACCGTGTAGCCGTCAAGATACGGAATGGTTTCACCGTGAACCTTGTCGGCCGCGCCACCGTAGAATTCCATGTAGCGGGCGAGCGCCAGTGCGTCGGCCCGCGCCTGTTTCAGGGGTTTGCCGACATCGCGGGCCTCTAGCTCCGCCAGTAGGTCGATCCGATCGCCGACCAATGTGCCAATCCGCGAAAGGACCCGTCCCCGTTCGGCCGCCGTTGCACGGCCCCATTCTCCGGCGAGCGCTTTTCGCGCGGATGCGACTGCCGCGTCGATATCGGCGCTGTCGCCGCGGGCGATCTCGCCGATGACATCGCCGGTCGACGGATTCTCGAGCGGCAGCGACCGGCCGGCCGAGGACGGACGCCAGGCGCCGTCGATGAAAACATGCGAGGGCTTGAATGGGATGTTCATAAGTCCGTCCTCCCGGGTTCACGGTCTCTCAAGGCTCTGTCCAGAACAGGTGTTGCTGCGATCAGTGACGCCGTATAGGGGTGTTGCGGATTGGCGAACACGTCGTCCGTCGGTCCTTCCTCGACGATCTTTCCGGCCTGCATGACCAACACCCTGTCGGTAATCGACCGCACGACGGTGAGGTCGTGCGAGATGAAGAGATAGCAGACATGCAATCGGTCCGACAGGTCGGCGAGAAGGTCGAGGATCTGCGCGCGTATCGAGACGTCAAGCGCCGAAACCGCTTCATCGAGGACAATCAGCGACGGTTCGGTAATCAGTGCCCGGGCGATCGCAATCCGCTGCCGCTGACCGCCGGAAAATTCGTGCGGATACCGGTCCGCATCGGAACCCTGAAGGCCGACTTTTTCCAGCACGTCTTCGACCTTCCGGCGCCGCTCCGCCGGTCCGGGTTCGTCCGCAAGCAGGTGGAAGGGTTCGGCAACGAGCCGCTCGACCCGGTGGCGCGGATTGAAGCTGCCGTAGGGGTCCTGAAAGACGATCTGGATGCGCCGCCGAAGCCGGTAGAGGTCAGCGCCTTCGGCAACGGAAAGATCTTCACCGTCAAGCACGATGCGGCCGCCCTGCGGAGAATCCAGCGCAAGGATTGTCCGTGACAGTGTCGATTTTCCGCAACCGGATTCGCCGACAAGCCCGACATTTTCGCCGCGATGAATCTCAAAACTGACCTGATCGACGGCGCGGAACGAACCGGGCCTTGAGAACAGCGACTTTCGCGGCGTGCGATAATCGCGAACCACATTATCGACTGAGAGAACCGCCTTGGCGCGCAACTCTTCCCGTGTCGGCCTGACTTTTCGAACCGGGATATGGGATGTTGCCCCCATGAGCTTACGGGAATAGGGATGGGACAGCGATCTGAAGAGCGGCGCCGTTTCTCCCGCTTCGACGATGGCGCCGTCCTTCATGATGGAAATCCTGTCGGCCATGCCCGCGACGACGGCAAGGTCATGGGTGATCAGGATCAGCGCGGCATTGTCCTCTCTGACAAGGCTGCGAAGCAGGTCGAGGATCTGGGCCTGTGTCGTCACGTCCAGTGCGGTCGTCGGCTCGTCGGCAATCAGCAGTTTCGGTTTCAGTGCCACCGCCATGGCAATGACCACCCGCTGACGTTGTCCTCCGGACAGATCGTGCGGGTAACGCCCAAGGGGGAATTCTGACGCCGGCAGGCCGACCCGCTCCAGCGTGGTTCTTGCAATGTCATTGGCCTGCGCACGACCGACCGACCGGTGCACGCGTACTGTTTCCGACACCTGATCGCCGATTGTCTGGACCGGGTTCAGCGCAGTCATCGGTTCCTGGAATATCATGCCGACGTCCGCGCCTCTGATCCCGCAGAGTTCAGATTCGCTCAATTGCAGCAGGTCCTGTCCGGCAAGTTCTATTCTGCCTCTGGTTTCTGAACCGTGCGGCAGCAGCTGCATGATGGAGAGTGCCGACATCGATTTTCCGGAACCGGATTCGCCGACAATGCCAAGCACTTCGCCGGCATCCAGTGTGAAAGATACCTTGTCAAGGATCGGATTACCGGAGATCGCAAGCGACAGATCGGAAACTGTGAGCAGGGTCATCAGTCGCGTCCCCGCCGGATCTTCGGGTCCAGGATATCGCGCAGGCCATCACCCATGAGATTGAGGCCGAGCACCGTGAGGACAATGGCGAAGCCCGGGAACAGGGCCATGTGCGGCGCGAACGAAATCATGGTCTGCGCCTCGTTGAGCATCCGGCCCCAGCTCGGCATCGGTGGTTGGGTGCCGAGCCCCACATAGGAAAGGGCGGCCTCGCCCAGGATACCGAAAGAGAACTGGATCGTTGCCTGGACGATCAGCAGATTGACGATATTCGGCAGGATATGTTCCAGGGAGATCTGCGCTGCGTTCTTACCGGCGGTGCGCGCTGCAAGGATGAACTCACGTGTCCAGAGCGATAGCGCCGCACCACGGGAGACACGGGCGAAAACAGGAATGTTGAAAATACCGATCGCGATGATGGCATTGATCGCGCCGGGACCGAACACAGCCGTGATCATGATCGCCATCAGGATGGCCGGAAAAGCAAAGACGAGATCATTGGTCCGCATGATGATCTCGTCGACAAAGCCGCGGCGCGCAGCCGCTGCGAGCCCGAGCGGGACGCCGATGACGATACCGATCCCGATGGAAACGAGGGCCACCGCGATGGAATTCCGCGCGCCGACAAGGATCATGGAGAAGATATCGCGGCCGAAATGGTCCGTGCCGAACCAGTGTTCGGTATTCGGTATTTTCAACTTGTTGGCGATCTGCAGTTCGGTGACGTCATAGGGCGTCCACAGGAATGAGATCAGGGCGGCAAGGACGAAGGTCAGTGTCAATACTGCCCCGACGACGAAGCTCGGCGACCGGAAGGCTGTCATCATGATCGAGCGTGGCTCGACACTTCCGGGGCCCTGATATTCCGTTTCGATTGTCATGATGCGTGCCGTCTCAGGCGTGGATCAGCCGCGGCATAGGCGAGGTCGACCAGGAAGGTGACGGCGACAACGGCAAAGACCAGGAGAATGATGACGCTTTTCACCACCATCAGGTCCCGCTGAATGATGCCCTGGAAGACGAGGCGGCCGAGACCCGGAAGGAAGAACACGTTTTCGATGATGATGGCGCCGGCGAGCAGGAAAGAGAATTGCAGTCCAAGAATGGTCAGAACCGGGATCAGTGCATTACGTACGGCGTGCCGCCACAGGGCTTGCCGCCTGCTGAGCCCCTTGGACCGCGCGGTGAGCATGAAATCCTCGTTCATCGTATCGAGCAGCGATGAGCGCATAATGCGTGCCATGACGGAGGCCTGAGGGAAGGCGAGCGCGATTGCCGGCAATGTCAATGCCTTCATGGCGGCCAGGAAGCCGGCATCCCAGCCCGGAAAGCCACCGGCGGAAAACCAGTGCAGTATTGTTGAGAAAACGAGCACCAGCAGCATCGCGAACCAGAAGTTCGGGACGGCAATACCGAACTGGGTAACGCCCATGATCGACACATCGGTCGCGGTATTGCGCCGCGCCGCGGCGACGATGCCGGCGGGAAAGGCGACCAGGGTGGATAGCACCAGCGCATAGAGCGCCAAAGGCAGGGACACCCAGAGCCGGTCGGAGACAAGCTCCGCCACGGGTACCCTGTAGGTGTAGCTGATGCCGAAATCTCCGGTCAGGAGACCGCCGATCCAGGTGAAATACCTCTGCATCGGTGGGGCGGTCAGGCCGAGTTCTTCGCGGAGTGCGGCGACCGTGTCCGGCGCAGCATTCAAGCCCAGCATGAAGGAGGCCGGATCGCCTGGCACGACCTCGATCATGACGAAGATCACGATGCTTGCCACGAGCAAAGTCAGTGCCAGGGAGGCCAGCCTGCGTAGCAGATAATGAACCATCAGCCGGTTCTCTCAAACCGGCGGTGTTGGCGAAATTTGCGCAGCAGCGTCAGTCTTCCCAATAGACCTTTGTCAGATCGTTCGCCTGCACAGGTGCGTTCTCCCAAAGCCCCTTCAGTTTCGCGTTCCAGACGCCCAGTTTGGCAAGCTGGAAGAGATATCCGTTGACGGCATCTTCGGCGATCTTCCTCTGTGCATCCTGCATCAGGCCGGCGCGTTGTGCCTCGTCCGTTGTCTCGTTCAGTTCCGACATGATCGCCTTGAAATCATCGTCGACATACTGGAAGTAATAATCGTCGCGCCCGTAGATGCCGATATCCATGGGCTCGGTATGGGACACGATCGTCAGATCGTAGTCTTTGCCCCGAAACACCTGTTCCAGCCATTGGGCCCATTCCAGATTGCTGATCTCCAGTTCGATGCCAACCTCCCGAAGCTGGGCGGCGACGATTTCACCTCCGCGCCGTGCATAGGTTGGCGGCGGCAGCTTCAGCGTTGCCTTGAAGCCGTTTTCCAGCCCGGCCTCCTTGAGCAGTGCCCTGGCCTTTTCCGGATTGTGCTCAGACATGCCCGTGAGATCCACGTAAGCCGGATGATGGGGCGCAAAGTGCGTACCGATCGGCGTGCCGTAGCCGAACATGGCACCGTCGATGATGGCTTGCCGGTCGATGGCGTGGGCAACGGCACGGCGAACCAGGACATTGTCAAACGGCGGCTTCATGTTGTTTGTGGAAAGAATGGTCTCCCCTTCGGTCGAGCCGACGACCACGGAAAAGCGCGGGTCGGCATCGAGTTGCGGCAGGTTTTCCGGCGCCGGAAAGATCGGAAAGCCGTCCACATCGCCGGCCATCAGAGCCGCAAGGGCAGCGGACGAGTCGGCGATGATCTTGAAAGTCGCCTTTTCAATCTTCGCCGACTCACCCCAGTAATCCGGGTTCTTGACGATCTCGACAGAATCGCCCTTGGCCCATTTTGAAAACTGGAACGGTCCTGTGCCAACCGGATTGTTGACATTGGTTTTCGCCGTTTCCTCGGCGACAATCACCGCGTCACCCCATCCCATATTGAACAGGAACGAGCCCGTCTGGCGTTTCAAGGTGATGGCAACGGTGTGAGAATCGACGATGTTGATCTTGGCAATCGGTTCAAACAGTCCCTTTTGAGCATTGGTTGAATCCTTCGCCCGGGCCCGCCTCAGCGAAAACCTGACATCCTCCGCGTCGAAATCCGTACCGTCATGATACTTCACGCCCTGCTGCAGCGAAAATGTATACGTCAGTCCGTCGTCCGATATCGTCCATGACCTGGCGAGCGCAGGCTGCACGCTGCCGTCCGGCCCGATACGCGTCAGACCTTCAAAGATGTTGGCATAGACGACTTCGTCGATCGCCGCGGCCGCACCCGCTGTCGGGTCAAGGCCCGGCGGCTCGAGCCGAATACCCAGTGTGAGATCGGTTTTCGCGGCGAACGCGCCCGTTGCTGTGAACGCGGTCAGCGCCGAGGCAAAAATCAGTGTTCTAATCGTTCCGGTCATCTCAACACCTCCCGACCAATACGGACTTCAACCCGTGTCCCAAAAACTTCGTGATCATATGGCCTTACCGCCATAGAGCAAGTCATGCAGCGCAATCGCCATCACCGTGGCGGAGGCGATCATGTCGTCTATACCGACATATTCATCCGGTTGGTGGGCAAGGTCCAGAATACCCGGACCGTACGCGATGCAGTCCTTCAGCCGGCCGATCCGGTCAATATGTTTCTGGTCATAGGTGCCCGGCGAAATGACAAATTCAGGCTCCCGGCCAAGCACTTGCCGGATCGCTGATGCAACGGACCGCACGACGGGTGCGCCCTTATCGGTAAGCGTCGGATTGACTTCGAATATATCGCTGATGCCGTAGGAAAAGCCCTGCCGGCTCCGGGTAAGGTCGTCAAGCACGTCGGAAACCTCGTCCTTTACAGCCTGCAGTTCTTCCTCAATCAGGAACCGCCGGTCGATAACCATCCGGCAACTGTCCGGCACGCAGGCCGCGGGAAATCCGTCATGTCCCTCCATCAGCCCGCCGTGGATGGAATTGATGTTCATGGTCGACTGCCGTGCGCCCTCCGGCACGATCGGCATCGGAGTCGTTCGCCGGGCAAGCGCAGGATAAAGCTCGTCCTCGAAGGCGCGCAGCACCGCTGCCATGTGGCGAACCGCGCAGTCGCCGAGGAACGGCATCGACCCGTGAGCGATCCGCCCGAATGTTTCGATCTCGGCCCACCAGACACCGCGATGGCCAAGGCAGATCCTGTCCTTGTTGAGCGGTTCGGGTATGATCATGTGATCGACCCGCGGGGCACCGAGCAGTCCTTTCTCTGCAAGGTGGGCGACGCCGCCATATCCGCCTGATTCCTCATCCGCCGTGCCCGATATTTCTATCGCCCCCGGGTAATCCGGGTGTATCTCCAGAAAGACTTCAACGGCAATGATTGACGCGGCAAGTCCACCCTTCATGTCGCACGACCCGCGGCCATAGATCCTGCCGTCCCGTTCCGAGCCGGAAAACGGATCGACGGACCAGCCGCTTCCCGTCTCCACCACGTCGATGTGGGAGTTGAAATGCACGCATGGTCCGGGCCGTTTGCCCTCCCGCCGGCCGATCACATTCCAGCGTGGAAAGGCGTCGCTGTCGCCAGGTGCGCCCGTGGCACGGATCAGTTCCACCTCAAAGCCTGACCTGGTCATCCGGTCCTGAAGATACTCGCAGGCCTGGAGGTAATCGGCTCCCGGCGGATTGACCGTTGGAATGCGAATGAGGTCCTGAGTCAGCGCAACAAGCTCTTCGCGGCGGCTCGCGATGGCCGCCGCCAGGGCATCGGTGCCCGGTCCTGAAGTCCTTCTCGCCGCGACCATCCACGCGTTCTTTTGATACCGTCGGTTCTTGCCATCTTAACCCATCTGGTGTCAGTGCAAAGGCATGATTGTCCGAAGACCGGTACTGATCCGATCACGCATTGCGGATGCCTCATAATGCCCGACGACCGTCAAATGCCGCTAACCATACTGCCGGACGTGCAAACGGCGCTCGACGGTGGCCAACCGGTCGTGGCACTGGAATCGACCATCATCACCCACGGGATGCCCTGGCCGGATAATCTTGCAACAGCGCAACGGGTGGAGGAGGTGATCAGATCGGAAGGCGCAATGCCGGCCACGATCGCGGTTTTCGGCGGCCGAATCCGCATCGGCCAGACTGCCGGTGACCTTGAGCAGTTGGCAAGAGCCGATGATGTGATGAAGCTGAGCAGGGCTGATCTGCCCTTCGCTCTGGCCGCCGGACGGACCGGGTCGACCACAGTCGCCGCGACAATGATCGCCGCCCATCTCGCCGGGATTTCGGTCTTCGCCACCGGTGGCGTCGGCGGGGTTCACAGAGGCGCTGAGGAGACGTTCGACGTTTCCGCCGATCTTGAGGAACTGTCCCGGACGCCGGTCACGGTCGTCTGCGCCGGCGTCAAGGCTCTGCTCGATATTCCGAAGACGCTCGAGGTCCTGGAAACAAAGGGCGTTCCCGTGATCGTTTATCAGAGCGACCGGTTCCCCGCGTTCTGGAGCCGTGACAGTGGGTTAGCGGCGCCGGTTCGCGCTGACACGCCGGACGCGATTGCCGCCAGCATCGCCATGAAGGCGCGTCTGGGTTTGGAAGGCGGAACGCTTGTCGCCAACCCGGCGCCGGAAGCCGACGCGATTCCGGCCGCCGAGATGGAAACCTACATCAAGGCGGCACTCGCTGACGCGAACCAACGGGACATCACGGGCAAGGACGTGACGCCGTATGTGCTGGACAGGATCGCTGAGCTTACTGATGGCCGTAGCCTTCAGACGAATATTGCGCTGGTTCTCAACAATGCCCGGCTGGCGGCCAGGATCGCAAAGGCCGCAATAGCGACCTGATCATCCGCCTGATGCAGCGAAGACCTCCGCCCGGTGATCGACATGCTCGCGCGTCGTCGGTCCGTCAAGGTCCAGGCCGAGCGTCTGCCAGGTCTCCGTCAGCGCGTCTATGAGTTGGTCGACGAGCGCATCGTTGTGGAACGGCGTCGGTGTGATCCGCAGCCGTTCCGTGCCACGCGGGACGGTTGGATAATTGATCGGCTGAATGTAGATGCCATGCACGTCGAGCAAGCGGTCGCTTGCCGCCTTGCAGAGCTCCGGATCGCCAACCAGTACCGGAACGATATGGGTTTCCGACGGCATCAGCGGCAATCCGGCCTCGCGAAGCTTTTCCTTGGTGCGTGCCGCCTGACGCTGCTGGGCTTCGCGCTCGGCTGAGGACTCCTTCAGATGCCGGATCGACGCACAGGCCGCTGCGGCAAGTCCGGGTGGCAGGGCCGTCGTGAAGATGAAACCGGGCGCATAGGAGCGCACCGCGTCGACGAGCGCTGCTGACCCGGTAATATAGCCGCCGAGTGTACCGAAGGCCTTTGCGAGCGTGCCTTCGATCACGTCCATCCGGTCGGCAACGCCATCGCGCTCTGAGATCCCGCCGCCACGCTCGCCGTACATGCCGACGGCGTGCACCTCGTCGATGTAAGTCATTGCACCGTATTTGTCGGCAAGGTCGGCGATTGTCTCGATCGGCGATATGTCGCCGTCCATGGAATAGACCGATTCAAAGACGATGAGCTTGGCCCGTTCCTTGCCGGCGGCCTTCAGAAGGTCTTCCAGGTGCTCAATGTCATTATGCCGCCAGATTTGCTTCTGGCACCCGGCCCGGCGTACCCCCTCGATCATCGAAGCATGGTTGAGTTGATCGGACAGGATCAGGCAGTCCGGCAGAAGTCGGGCAATTGTTGAGATGCCGGCCTCGTTGGAGACAAATCCGGACGTGAAGGCGAGCGCCGTTTCCTTCTTGTGAAGATCAGCCAGTTCCGCTTCCAGTTCCACCAGGGGATGGTTCGTGCCGGAAATATTGCGCGTGCCGCCCGCGCCCGCGCCCATTTTTCCCGCTGTCTCCTGCAATGTGGAGACAACTTTTTCGTGCTGGCCCATGCCAAGATAGTCGTTGGAGCACCAGATCGTGATTTCCCGGCTACCGCCGCCGCCTCGGTATATCGCGCGCGGGAAGCGCCCGACCTGCCGTTCCAGATCGGCAAAGATCCGGTACCGCCGCTCGCTTTTGAGGGCATCGACCGCAGTCTGGAAATGGGCCTGATAGTCGAACATGCAATATCGCTCCCTGAATATCCAACATCTAACTTGGAATGCGTCCAAAATTCCAGCGTCAGACTGACGCGGTGGGTCACAATATAATCACACAGGCGTGTGGCTGATTTGACTTATCTCAAATGGAGGTGACCTCAATCGGGGCTTAAAGTCGGATAATCAGCGGCTTCCGCGCTATTTCTTTCTGCTTGAGCAAGGCGATGTGTCCAACGCCAGCGGCACATGGTTGGTAGCAATTCAGCACTAAAACAGCAACTAAAGCCCGCGTTCGATGGTCCGCAACAACCGATACCGCAATCGTCCGGTCTTGCCGCCCAGCGAGATGACAAAACGGACTTGGCCGTTCTTTTTGGTTTTCGCGTAGCCTGCCAGCGTCTTGACACCGGAAAACGTGCCCGTCTTGTACCGCGAGCCGCCACGCGACTTGCGCAAGAGGCTTGCATGAGGGGCAAAGTCATCGAGAAGTTTGACAAGCCCCCGGGCCGTGAAACTGTTCCCGCGGCTGATCCCTGAGCCTTCCTCAATATGGATGTCATCGACAATGCCATGTTCGTTGAGGATGACGCGGGAGACCATCAGGGATTTCTCAAGGCTCACCGGTCCGCCGTGGCGATGCGCACCGACTTCCAGGAATACCTGATTGGCGATGTAATTGTTCGAGCCGAGCAGCAACTGTGACAGGATTTCTGAAAGGGCGCGTGACTGCCGGTGGACGTAAACCGGATTAAGGCCGTCGGGCACTTTCCCGGTTGAAATCTCTCCGTCGATGCTTCCGCCGGCCCGCTTGACGAAGGCAGCGATGAGCTCACCTGCATAGAGCACGCTCACGGACGGGTCTTCCTGGGCAAGACTGATCCTGCCGCGGCCCTTCCTCGGGCCCCGTGCCCGGAACTGTTTGATTGCAAGCGGCGTGATCGGGGTCTGCTTCTCCGCGGAGCGGACGGTCTTGCCGCTGCGTACCGCGTGGATGGTGTTGAAGTTGACCGCAAGGGCTGTATTCAGCGCGTCATAAGCCTCGTCGGTGTCCTCGATTCCCGGAATCCGCAGGTCTGCGGGATAATAGCTCGCATCGAGCACCATGCCCGTGAACGATTCCTTGCCGGTCGCGGCAAGAAGTTCCGGCGCCAGCAATGCCAGCTCCTCTGATATCAGGAAGGGGTCGCCGCCGCCGCGCACATAAAGCACCCGGTTGTCATCCATGAAGAACCGGGTCTCAAAGCGGTAGTCGCCGCCGAGCACCTCCATCGCCAGCCAGGCGGTAACCACCTTCGCGACGGAAGCCGGGACAAACGGCTTGTCGGCCTTCTGGGCGATCAGCTCCTTGCCCTTCTCGTCCATGACAAGCACCAGGCCCGAAGGTGCAAGGGCTGCAACCTGTTCCTTGGCGCCGGCAAGAGCCGTGGCCGGCAGCAAGATCAGGGCACAGGCGAGGGCAAGCGATTTATTCCACATGGCGGCTCCGGCACGGCTTCGACTGATACGATTTGCAAGCCTGTGCGGCTTATACGTAACCGCTCAGCTGGTCAGATCGCAGAAATAGCGCTCAAGATACACTTTCCCCGGATTCGTTGCTGTTGGAAAGGGCCTGCGACCGGGAACATTCCAGTTACCTCGCTCAGGCCGCGAGGCGCTCGACCCTTTGGTGGGATTGTTGTTATGCTGCCATCTGACAGCCGCCGGGACCCGGTGCGGCGTATTTCGGAGACGCGACATCATGGCCGCCAGGTTCACCCGGGAGCAGATCAACGCCCGCCTCAAGGCGGAGCGGGACGCCGGCAAAATGGTGTACGATGCGCTTTGCGGCACCGGGATCACCGCCAAGATGGCGGCGCGTGGCGGCGCCGATATGATCTCAACTCACATCCTCGCCTATTTTCGCATGCAGGGGCTCAGCTCAATGGCCGGCTATCTGCCGATCGGCGACGCCAACGCGATCACCCTGGAACTCTGCGAACGGTCCCTCCTCAATGTCGTACCGGATTGTCCGGTGATCGCAGGCCTGCTCTGCGTCGACCCGACACGGGACATGCGGGCCTTTGTCGACCGCTGCCTGGCTGCAGGCGCGGATGGCATCATGAACTGCCCGACCGTCGCGCTCATTGACGGCAAATTCCGCAGCGACCTGGAGGAAACAGGCACGGGCTACCAGAACGAAATCGACGTGCTGGGCTACGCCGCTTCGCGCGGCGCGTTCACCAAGGCGTTCGTCACGACGGTGGACGAAGCCATCGCCATGGCGGAAGTCGGCGTCGACAATATCATCGTCCACTATGGAAATTCATCAGGAGGTACCATTGGTTCCGCAACCGTGATGGACGAGGGCGCCAGCCTGGAGCGTACGGCATCTATTATCGACGCGCTTGAAGCGAAGTTCAGCGATCTGATTGTGACTTGCCACGGCGGCTCCATTGAAGCGCCCGACGATTTCAGGGATTTCCTGAAGAACGAGCCGCGCATTGACGGCTATGTCGGTGGCTCTTCGGCCGAACGTTTTCCAATCGAGGAATCGATTCCCCGGGTCACCGCCGGCTTCAAATCCGTCAGAAGACCGAAGGCCGGTTAAGTGACGCGCATAGCCGTCCTCGCCACGCTCGACAGCAAGGCGCCCGCGGCCGAGTTCGCCTGCGGTGTTCTTCGCGCGCAGGGTATCGACCCGTGGCTGATGGATCTTTCGCTAAGGCCGCATGATGAGACAGGCGCCGATTTCAGCGGTAATGCTCTTTCAGAACTGGCGGGTGCGAGATGGGCTGATATCGGGGAAATGCAGCGGTCGGAAGCGGCCGAGACAATGATCAGGGGCGGCACGAAGGCCCTGCTCGAAAAGTTCGAAGCCGGTGACATATCCGCCGTTATCGGCATCGGGGGAGCCAATGGTTGCACTGTCTTCTGCGGCATGATGCGCGCCTTGCCGCTCCTCTTCCCGAAACTCATGGTAACGCCCGTCGCCGCAACAGCGGCGGTCCAGTGGTATGTGGCGGAAAGCGATATCGTCATGGTTCCAACGATTTCCGATATCGTCATGAACCGGTTCGTAAAATCGGTGATCGAGAACGCTTGTTATGCCACGAGCGGCATGGCGGAGGCCTACGAGCGGCGTCGGGCCCGAAAAGGTGAAGCAACGCCACTCGTCGGATTGTCGACGTTCGGCAACCTTCAGAAGAGCGTTGACCGGATCACCGACAGACTGGAGGAGGCGGGATACGAATTGATGCATTTTCACGCCTCCGGCCCGGGCGGCAAGGCGCTTGAAAACCTGGCGGCGGCGAAGGAACTCTCTGGCGTCATCGATCTGACGACCTCGGAGATGACCGATCTCATCAATGACGGCGTTTATAAACCCGGTGAGAACCGGTTGACATCGGCGGGCGAGGCCGGATTGCCCCAGGTCATCGTGCCGGGCGCAATCGACATGACCAACTGGTGGGTCGGAGAATGCCCACGGCGGTTCGAAGACCGTGAGTTTCATCAGTACAATTCGGAAATCCTGCTGATGCGCACCAATGCGGCGGAGATGGTCACGCTGGGCGAGATGTTCGCAGAGCGGCTCAACAGGGCAAGGGGGCCGTTTACGGTGATGATCCCTGAAAAGGGCTTTAGCCAGTTTGTCACCCGCGAGACGTCCGATATCGAAGGCAACATCGTCGGGTCCTGGCGAAAGCCGGAAATTGATAGGCTGTTCACCGAGACGCTCAAGTCCAGGCTGAAGCGCGGCTCGGTCAAGGAGTTCGATCTGCATGTCAATGACGAGGCGTTTGCGGACGCGTGCTTCGACGAATTCTTGACCCTGATGTCTTCAAATCACGAGAGGACGGAAACAGACCACCGTGCCGGATCATGATTGGGTGTTGGTCTTCAGGAGATGAATTCTGTGCCTGTTCCTGACCAGACAGTCCGGGTTTTCATTGAAAATGAAGCGGGTTCGGCGACCAAGAATTCCTACGATGAAAGGACGCTGGAATTTATCAGCAGCGCGACGGTTTCGCGGCCCTATCCGTACCCTTACGGATTTGTTCTGGATACCCGTAGCGGCGACGGGGATGCCGTCGATTGTTTCGTGATTACCCGGAAAATCCTGCGCTCCGGCGATGTGGTCAATTGCGTTCCGATGCACCTTCTGGAGCAAATCGAGGACGGAGAAGTCGATCACAAGGTTCTGTGTGTGCCTGCCGGTTCGCAGGGCATCGTGGAGGAACTCGCGGTGGCCGAAATTCGCGATTTCGTGATGTCCGTATTCACGCACATTCCGGGAAAATCCATGCAACTCGGATCCCTGCTCGGCACCGCGGAGGCCGTGAAATTCATTAGCAGGAGCAAGGTCTGAGAACCAATGAGCCGGCGGATCAGGCCGGTTTGAAACGGATTGAACGGCTTCCGCCTTGCCACGGCTCGTTGTGTCGTTCAAAGAGGGTTCCCGAGAACCTGGGAGATCAAGTTGAAGACCTGGCCGGAAGCCTTTTCAGTGAAAGGACGATACGTGACGGTCGTACCCCTTTCCATGGATCACCACGATGATCTCGTGGAGGCGGCAGCTGACGGCGAACTGCACCGCCTCTGGTATACGACGGTGCCGGCGCCCGATCGCGTGGGAGCCGAGATCGAGAGGCGGCTGGGCTTGCGCGAAGGCGGTTCCATGCTGCCGTTCGCGATCATTGAGAACAGTTCCGGCCGCGCGGTCGGCATGACGACTTACATGAACATTGATGCTGCCAATCGCAGGATCGAAATCGGTTCGACATGGTATCGCCGGTCTGTTCAGCGAACGCCGCTCAACACGGAATGCAAATTGCTGCTTCTGCAGCATGCTTTTGAAGAGCTTGACTGCATCTGCGTCGAATTCCGGACCCATTACATTAACGCTCAAAGCCGCACGGCGATCGAGCGCCTCGGCGCGAAGTTCGACGGTATTATGCGTGCGCACATGATCATGGCCAACGGCTCAATCCGCGATACAGCGGTCTATTCCATCATCGCTTCGGAATGGCCAACCGTGAAAGCCAATCTGGAATGGAAGCTGGAGCAACCGCGGCAATAGCCGCGGACGCCGTGCGGCGACAGAAGTATACGGTTGAGGCGCAGCTAATTTCTGACCGGCGGAAAGCGGTTGCGGGCGTCCGCGACAGTCCAGTCGATGTGATTGCGTACATATTCGGTGCTGGCGTCGCGCGGCGGATTGTGGTCCCAGTGCCCAACCCCGCCCGCCTGCCAGGCCGCATGCACCGCCCGGCGTGATTTCTGGTTCGCGATCACGTCCGCCCGAAGTTTGTCGCTGTCCCAGCGCGCGGCGACTTCCGCCGCAAATGCCGCTGCCTGTTCAGCATAAGCCGGGTCCGTTGCCAGATTTGTCCGCTCCTGCGGGTCGGCCACCAGATCGTAGAGCTGCGGCGGGTCGGGCTGGCAATGCACATATTTGAGCGGACCGCGCCGGATCATCAAGATCGGATAAGGTGCCATCTCACCGCAATATTCGCCGATGGCTTCATCCACCGGATCAGCTTCGCCGCGCGCCAGCGGCATCAGGCTGCGTCCGTCGACCGGAGCGCCGAGCATCGTGTCATACCCGCCGCCGATTTCCAGCAGCGTCGGCAGGATATCGACAAGCGAGCAGGCGTTTGCCGCAGTTCCCTGCATGATGCCGGGACCCGCCATGATCATCGGCACGCGGGCGGAATGCTCAAAAAAGCTCATCTTGTACCAGAGCCCGCGCTCACCCAGCATGTCGCCATGATCGGACGTGAAGATGACGATGGTATTGTCCATCTCGCCGATCTCTTTAAGCGTCCGGAGAAGTTGACCGACCTTGTCGTCGATGTAGCTGACATTGGCGAAATAGGCGCGCCGCGACCGCCGCACGTCCTCGTCAGTCACGTGGACAGTGTCGGCGCCGATTCCGTCAAGGATCCGCCGCGAATGCGGGTCCTGATCTTCCGGGTCCGGCACGAAGTCGGGAAGGTCGATCTCCGCATCGGTGTAAAGGTCCCAGCATTCAGGCCTTGCTACATAGGGGTCATGGGGGTGCATGAAGCTGGCGACGAGGGCGAATGGCGACGTTTCACCCTGGGCCTTGTCGCGTGCATGATCAAACAGCCAGCGGCGGGCAGCGAAGGCGGCTTCGTCGTCAAAGTCCATCTGGAACGTCGCCTGCGCGACGCCGCTTTCCTT
>CAJHYR010000494.1_pt1 | contig 15637 bp, 13 predicted proteins | sample 9198791 | NCBI WGS metagenome assembly CAJHYR01 (sample SAMEA7708372, study PRJEB35096) | sediment metagenome | biome: marine neritic benthic zone biome [ENVO:01000025]; feature: sediment [ENVO:00002007]; material: shallow marine sediment [ENVO:03000034] sea grass bed [ENVO_01000059] ... | reverse complement strand
GCCTGGTTCCATTGCTTGTCGCCGTATCGACCGCCATTGCCCTTGCCAGCCGGTCCATCCCGGCGATATCGCCAATCAGCTTTCGACGCAGGGGGAAATCTGAAGCCCACAACGTGCCGGAAAGGAACGTTGCAACAGCGACATGCCAATAAGTCGCCGTGCCGAAATGAAAGAAAGCTGCCATCGCAAGGGACACTGCGCCGGCAATGGCAAGACCGATACACTTCAGATCCCGGGCGCTGGCAATATCGGAAAGGGCGCCGATGAAAACGCCAAACAGCAAAAGAGGAAGAAAACGCAGTAGCGCCAGCAGCGCGACCAGAAACGGCGAGCCCGTCACTTCAAAGGCATAGATCCCGAATGCGAGGAATTCCAGCCAGCGTACGACGCCTATAAATATTCCGGCGGCCCAGACGGATCTGAAGTCCGGGTCTTTCAGGATGGACCGGTCGGTTGCGCCTTGGATTGCCAAATCCGGAACTTGTCGGGTTGTTGATCAGGTTGGTCTTGCTGGTGAGTCCGCTCCGCAATGTCAGTTTTCAACAGTTTCAGCAAGCTCAACCGTGCAGTTGCTTCAAATGCGCCGCTATCGCAACGATAAAGGAATCTGCTAACGATCCCGGCAGTTTAAAACCCTGCTTCGGGCTTCCCGGAAGGAAGAGAACGGAACTACGACAATGAAAATCTGGCCGCAGATCTTCGCAGGCAGCCTGATGCTGGGAGCCTGCGCGCTTATCCATATCCTGGTATTGTGGGTCGGCTTGGAACTCATGCAACTGATCGGCCGCGCGCTTTTCGAACTGCCGCTTGGCATTCGATGGTTCATTCTGATCCTGTTCTCATTCGCTGCTGCCCTCACCGGCCACACTGCACAGATCTGGCTTTGGGCTGTTGTCCTGATTCGCAGGGGCGTATTTCAGTCGACCAGCAACGCCGTCTATTTTTCACTGGTGACCAGCACAACGCTGGGTTACGGCGATATCACGCTTGAGCCGGAATGGAGAGTGTTCGGTGCCATGGCGGCGGTGACCGGCCTGCTGACGTTCGGTCTCAGCACTGCCTTCCTCGTCGGCGTCATGGGTCAATTCATGAAGAGTGTGGTTTGAACATCGCTTGTAAAGAGAGGGTCTATTCGATGAGTACTGCAATGCGATTTTTTGCCGGGCTTTTTGTCGTGTGTTTATTGCTCGTCACTCCATCACAGGCGGAGCAGATTAATCTCGATTATCAGGCCGTGATGCAGGTCCGGTCGTCAAATTCCTTTCAGGTGCTTGATAACAAGTCCCATGTCATCGGCATCGCGAAATTCCGGGGCCTCGCGATCTTCCCAGACGAGAAAGTCGTGGTTCACCGATACGAAGGCTGGTTTGACCTCATTCAGGGATCCGGCAAATTCCACGGTCATGCCCTTTGGGCGTTCGACGACGGGTCGAAACTGGAAGCCGCCTACGACGGCAATGCAAAGACGACCGAAAACGGTTCGGTCGACGTCAGCGCCACATTTCATGACTTTACCGGTACGGGCCGATTCGAGAATGTCTCCGGAAGCGGCTCTTTCTCGGGCCGGCGGCTAGACGACTTCCAGAATGGCGGCAGCACATACGTCAAAGGACGCCTTGCTCTTGAGGTGAATCAATAGGTGTTCGGATCACCGGGCAACCTTTTCGGCAAACCGGATTGTCTGCCAACATCGGCTGGAGCATTATCTGCTCCTAAAGGGAGGCCTCAAACGTGCCACAAACCAGAAAAGCCAAACGCGTCAGCAAAGCGGTGCTGAACAAGCTGCGTCAGGTCTCGACACCGACGATCACGACTCAGTTGCTCAGCAATCATGGTCTGAAGAACGTCTCCTTGCGAAACGTCCTGCCGATCGATCCGGGCCTGCCGCGATTTGCCGGCCCGGCGTTTACATTGCGCTACGTTCCGCTACGCGAGGATCTTCTGCCAGAGCAGTACCTGAAACACCGAGCCAATCTGATGACGCCAGCGGTTGAGGCAATTCCTCCCGGAACTGTCATGGTGCTCGACGCCAACGGTCGCAACGATGTCGGGATCCTGGGCGGCAATATCCTGATGCGGCTCAAGGTGCGCGGTATCGAGGCGGCCGTCACCGACGGCGGCATGCGCGATATTCCGGAAATCGGTGATCTGGGCATGCCGGTTTGCTGCACGGCATTCGCTCCACCGCCGAGTTTTACCAAGCTGATGCTGGTCGACACCGAATGCGCCGTGAGCTGCGGCGGCGTACCGATCTTTCCGGGTGACATAATTGTCGGCGACGATGAAGGCACCGTCGCAATACCCGCCGAACTGGCCGCGAGCGTTGCCGAAGGCGGCCTGGCGCAGGACCACCTGGAGGGATGGGTCAATCGCCGGCTTGCCAAGGGTGACGCCATGCCAGGCCTCTATCCGCCGGTGGAAAACGCGCGGATCGCATACGACAAATGGGTTGCCGACGGCGAGCCCGATGAAGTCTGAATGGAGTGCGGTCGATGCGTGAACCCGGGTTTCAGGGCATCTATCCGATGCTCTATACGTTCTTCGACAAGGACGGAGCACCGGATCGGGAAGCAACCCGGCAGCAGGTGGAAGCCTGCATTGCGGCAGGGGCGCACGGTCTTGCAGTCGGCGGACTAGCCAGCGAATGCAACAAGCTATCCAGCGGCGAGAAGCAGAAGATTGCCGAATGGGTGCTGGCCGAAACAGCCGGCCGTGTGCCCGTGAGTGTGACGATTTCAGAAACAACGATCGACACGCAATTGGACGCTGTGAAGGCGGTCGCTGATAACGGGGCGGCCTGGGCCGTCCTGCAGCCGCCTCCGGTCCGCACGGCCAGTGAAGAAGACCTGATCCGGTTTTTCGGCGCCGTCGCCGACGCTGCGCCGATCCCGATCGGCATCCAGAATGCGCCGCAATTCATCGGCATCGGGCTGAGCAATGCCGGACTGATCGAACTCAACAGGCGCCATCCCAACGTCTCGATCCTCAAAGCGGAAAGCACCGCGATCGAAAGTGGCGATCTGGCGGAAAGCGCACAAGGCGCGTTCGACCTCTTCAACGGGCGAAACGGGATCGACCTCATCGATATGCTACGCCTCGGATTTCACGGTGTTATCCCCAGCCCCGACGCCGTGGACGTCGAAGCCCGCGTCTTTAACCTCCACCAGGCCGGCGAGACCGAAGAAGCGGAGCGGCAGTTCAAGGAAATCCTGCCGCTTCTGACGTTCCTGATGATCTCCGTCGATCACCTTCTTTGTTACGGCAAGCGGCTGACAGCCCGGCGGATCGGATACGGTGACGTCCATGATCGCATACCGGCGCAGGAACCGCGTTCATTCGGAATTGATCTGATGCAGCACTGGTCGCGGAACCTCGGGCCGCTGGGCCAGTGAACAACTGGAAGAACTGCGAGGTTACGATGCTGCCGACGTCAGTCCTCGTCCATCTTGAGCAGACCCGTGTCGCGGTAGGCATCGGCGGCTTCGCGGATATAGGCGCCGGTGAGTTCCGCTTCATACATGCTGGCAATCCTCTGGCTGATTGACAGGAGCTGATAATAGGTCGACCGGCCCGGCCTGAGCGATTCATAAACTTCAAGAAGCTCATCGTTGGGAATGCGGGTCATTTCCGCAGCGCGCGCAAGATTGTCGGCGACCTGGTCATAACCGGCGTCGCGTGCAAAGCCGGCCTGAACCATCAGTGTTTCCGCATTCACCGAAACATCCGATGGCGAAACATTGCCACCAAGCACCTTCTCAAGGGTCAGATCCTCAAGCGGCCGTCCGGACTGTGTCGTGATTTCATCCCGGTGATGTTCGCCCAGCGGAAAGCGACGGGGTTTTTCGGTTGGTTCGTTGCTCAATTGAGGATCACCTTCATTTCTTCCGGCGGCCGGTCTTCTTCGATATGACGAACTTCGCGATGGTGCAGCAATGTCGTGTGAACAATGAGGCGAAGGCGCGCCATGTTATCGATCTTCACCGGAACCGGAACCGCCGGACGACCGTTGGCATAGCAGGCGGCATTGCGGCCAAGCGTGCGGTAGGATTCAAGGGTCAGGTTCGGCGCCTGGCTCAGAAGTTCCAGATTGTTGAGCTGTGCGAGCCCCTTCTTGTGAATGATTGAAGTGCCCTTCGACTGCAAACCGATACCGATACCGGACCCGCTCAGTTTTGCGCCGGTCAGGCCGATGTCGGCAAGGTCGGCTCCGTGAAAAACCTTGATCAGTCGCCAACTCGTACCTTCGCTCTCTATCCCTTCGATAATCGCAGTAATCACATCGGCGTGGGAAAGGTCGGCCAGGGTCTTGTTCATTGCCGTGGCAAAGGCCGGTCCGACAGCGATGATGACTTCAGCACCCTCGCCTTTCGCTGCCGCGCCCGTGGGCTGCAGTTGAACGCGCGGATCGGCAGCCTCCCCGTCAACGAGATCCCGCGGATCAAGGGCCTGCGGCAGGTCCTGGATGGCTTCCCAGGTCTTTCCGTCCACCCGGTATCCGGTGCCGGGACCCTGATAATCATTGGGTGTGTTGACCGCGCTCAGGACATTGTAATCCTCATCGAAGATCGCCGATGTGTGCAGGTAGTCGCCGATCACCCTTTGGCGCTGCATTTCAAGCACTCGCTCGGCAACATCCTCAAATCCAGACCGCGCGAGTGCGGCAACAACATCCAGGGCTGTCTTGTCACTTTCAAGAAACGCATCGGCCGCCGCCAGGTCCGCAATGGCGTCCCTGTCGGGCATGTCGTCACTGGAAAAGGCAGTCGTGGCTGCGTCAACTTCCGCATCGGTGATCGGCGGGAATCCCATTTCTCGATAAACCGCCTGCAGCGCCTTCGCCGCCTTGCGCCGGGTTTCCAGAACCTCGTCTTCCCGGACCGGAACGAGCCCGGCATCGACCTGCATGTCACGCTGAATGACCAGCCAGTCATCCATTTCCTCGGCATCGAAATTTCCGCCGCCGAAAAGATTGTCCTTGCGCGGCATGACGCTGTGGCCTGAGGTGACGAAATCGGTACCTGGCAGAAACTGCAGCATCAGTTTCGCCGTCTTTCGCATCGCCGAGTGAGACGACATGGCATCGTTCCCGGATGCGACCTCAAGACCCAGCGCGGCGGCAACGAGATTCTCCGCCAGCACGCCGCGCACGCCGTTGGGCAGGGATTCCGGCAGCGCGATGCAGGAAATCGATCCGTTCTGGACACCCTGACTGCCGGCACCCTTGACCATAAGGATGCAGCGGACCTCCAGAAACAGCATGGACCAGCCGAGGCCGTAGCCCATCAGTGCTTCAGAGCCCGATCCGGACGTGAAACGCGATTTCACCCCGCGCGAGGCATAGGCCGACGCAAGAATCCCCTTCGACCAGGGCGTGTCGTCACCGTCCAGAAACGACGGAATGGTGCCGTAGACGGAGAGTGTCTCGGCATAGGTTGAAAGGCCCTTCATTGCCAGGCGAAGATTGAGCGCCTCTTCCACGGAAATCTGGGTCATGACGCCGGGGCGCCCGACCTGGCTGCCGACCAGAAGGGCGAGCGCACTAAATGGCGCATTTCGGGACACTCGCACCGTCGTTTCCGCCTCGGCAAAGCCGCGCAATCCGGCTTCAGCGGCATCAGCTGCGAGAAGCGCCGGATTCTCCTTCCAGTTTGTCACGTGCGCCTGGTTCGCCGGTTTCTTGCGCTGGCGCATCTTCTGCATGCCCATCATCATTTCCACGACGTTGAACTCAGACATGACTTTGCAGATCTTGGCTGGAGTGCATCCGGAGATAGTCCGCATCACCTCCTTCTGCGGAACATTGATATCGACGAACATCCGGGCGATGTCTCGGGACGACATGGCCATCGCCTTCTCCGCCATGTCCAGATCGATCGCATGGGCGGCAATGAAACGGTCGATGGCATCGAATTCGGACGCGCTGCGCCCGTCCATTTCCGCGATCCTGCCGTTTTCCAGGACAAGCGAAGGCTCCGGATCATCAGGGCTGTCCATGATCACCAGGCCGAGTTCGTGGAACTCGCTGATGAACGTTTCCTTGTTTACGTCCCGTTTGGCGAGGACTTCAAACCGTTTCGACCGATCCATGGCAACTGCTTCTCTGGCGGGCATTGGAGTTCACGCGCACGGCTTGCAATGAGCCGCCGAACGCTGACGAATATCAACACATTCTTCGGCCTGGTGGTAGCCGTTTCCTTTACCCCTTGCGCGTCAGAGCGCGAACCAGGCTCTCTCGATAGCAAATTCCCGGCAGCACGTGCCGCTCTTCATCGCTCGATCAGAACCGCCTGACCCGTGCGGGCGGACTGCTCCGCCGCTTCCCCGACGATGACCGACCAGAGGCCATCCTCCAGACTGACTTCGGGTCTGGAGCGGCCGGAGCGAACCATGTCGAGAAACCGGACGTGTTGATAATAACAGGAGCCGTAGTGATCGCCGGCCTCCAGAATTGCCTCCTCGACATGGATTTTCTCTGTTTCAACCGTCCGCGTCGCCCGTGTCGAGATCGTGACCTCCGAATCCCGCCTGCTACCGTCTCCGGACAAACCGGCCGGGCCCGGAACCCGCGCATCAACGCGCGCGTCCTTGCCTGTCACGAAGACCGATTCCTGCCAATAGGACGCTTCGGAGAACATGCACAGATCCAGCATACCGCGGGCGCCATTGGAAAAGTCGACGGTCACAAAGGCATTGTCGATCATGTCGGGCGTTCTACCACCGTAACGCTCATCAAGGTGGTTCACGTCCATGCCCGCAGAGGCAAAGACCCTGACAGGATCGCTGTTCACGACGAGGCGCATCAGGTCCCAGAAGTGGCAGCATTTTTCAACTAGCGTGCCACCCGTGCGCGCTGAAAACCGGTTCCAGTTGCCGACTTTCTCAAGGAACGGGTAGCGGTGTTCCTGAATCGCGATCATGAGCGGCACTCCGATCGTGCCATCACCAACAACTTCAAGCATACGCTGCACCGGTGGCATGTAACGATATTCCATCGCGACCCAGATCGGGGCAGGTCGACCCGCCGCCCGGGCGACCACGTCCCGGCAATCGGCAACTGTTGTGCATAGAGGTTTTTCGCAGAGCACGGGCATATCGGTACTAAGAACATCGAGAAGAATGCCGTGGTGCGTATCGTTCGGCGACGCAATGACGAGGACGTCGCAGACGTCATCGGTCAATAGATCGCGATGGTCGGAATAAGCCGCAACATCTCCGCCAACCACCGCGGCGGCTTCGGTTCTCATACCGTCATCTGGGTCAGCAACAGCGGTGACAGCCACGCCGTCGAGCAGATTGATGTTGCGGATGTGCTCCTGCCCCATCCGGCCCGAACCGATCAATCCGTATTTCAATGTCATGACTATAATTCCAGCAGCGGCAGGCCCATAGCCGCTGCGGTGGACCGGAGTACCGGGCGGTGATCGCCGTAGGCAATCGCCATGTGATGTTCCAGGCCGGAGGCGATTATGTCACTCAGCACGAGGTCGGCATTCCGTTCAAAGCGAAGAACACCGGATGTGCCGGTAAATGCCATCGGACGGTCGAGCATCTCACCGTATGCGAGCACCATCTTGGGCTTGTTGTAGGCCTGCGAAATACGTAACAACGTCACCGGGCCGGGTTTGAGCGGAAATTCGTACAGCAGCGGCATCCGGCGGTTGGTGTGAATGGTGGCGACGGGTTTGCGGCCGGGCGAACACATTGAAATCGGCGCCTGCCCGCAATGCCAGACGACGCCTGTATTGTCGGCCGTGTCCACATCCACCAGATCGGTGAGAAATACCGGTGCGCCACTCACCACCTGGAGCATCAGCTGGGTCACGGCTCCGAAGACATCAGCCTCGCATGCGCAGGGAACCTTATTTTCTCCCATCATGGCGGCCGGTCCACACACGGCACCGCCATACTCGGTAAATGTTTCCGGCCAGCATCGAAGCGCGAATGCGTCATAGCTGCCCCGGTCGCGGATTTCATCCAAACCGGCCTTGAGGCGAAGCGAACGCTGCAATTGCTCCTGGTCAACCTGGTCGAGCCCGTCCAGATCAGACCTGGCAATTCCAAACGCGTCTGCCAGCGCATCATCATCCGCCGCACGGCCGGAGGCGAACAGGTCTTCAAGGTCGAGTGCATCAACTTGGATGCCGGTCAACGCGGCAACCGTTTCAGGCGAATAGGCACATGTGTCGAACCCTGGTGGATGGTCTCCGATCCGAGCAATCTTCCGACGCATCAGGGTGTCGGCAATCTGTTTGCCATCTGGCGTTTCGAATCCGTTCGGCGACATTGCATCAAGACGTCCGGAAAGGCACCTGCTTGAAAAAAGATCGTCAAGGTCGGAGGCGACTTCGCCATCCGGATCAGAGTACAGCCAGGAAAACTGCCGCCCGCGCAGGCTCAGTGCATGACTTGCCAGGTTTAGGCCGCAAAACGCATTCAGCCGGAGGCGGCCCCCGACGCGCGGTTCGCCGACTGCCCAGATCAACAAGGGTTGATCGAATACTTCGGAAGCCAGCGCAGTCATAGCTGCATCGGTGAACGTCACCTGCAGCAGCAGGACCTGGTCAGTCGCTTCGCAGCGCAGGTCCTCCATTGCATATCTTGTTGCAGCTTCATTGAAGAGCAAGTCCCGGGGGCCGCAAATCTCATGCCCGGTTTCGTCCAGGCGCTGCAGCATCAGGTCAAGCTTCTCGGCGGCAAAGGCAACATCGAATGTCGGGCGGCCAAGCGGTAGGATACCGATCTTCATAACCGGCACCTAGATCGCGTCATAACGGTGACGGAAGCTTGAGTCCGCCGGCTGGAACTGAGAGCCCGTGTGGCCGAAACAGGGATGCGCGTTCCACGCCCGGGCCTCCCTGTCGGCCAGCTCGGAAATATCCTTCATGTATTCGACCGATTCAGATTCCAGCCTGGCACGGATTGCTGACCATTCCGGGTAGTGATTGAACGCATCCAGCCAGATTGCCCGTCCGGCGAGGAACCCGGAGGCGCCGGCCTTGAAGGCATGGGTCAGGATATTCCGGAACTCGTTCTTACCGGCCCCGGCGGAGAGCATGACCCAGGGCCGTCCGGCCAACCGTCCCATTTCATCGAAGAGACCCTGGACGCGATCAGAACCGTCGGCATCTTCTGCATTGACCGGGCTTTCCAGCTTGAACACGTCGACGGCGTAGTCGGGCCTGGCGAACTCGGCCAGCGAAGACAGGACATGATCGGAATTCTTGCCTTTCATCTCCTGATATCCCTTCGTCCGGTCGGCGTCACCGGGCAGCGGGTAGACAAGCAGCTCGAACAGAAAGGGTATGTCGAACCGGACGCATTCCTCGCCGATCCGCTTTACGAGATCTTGCTGGGCCCGGCATACATCCGGTGCGGCGTCCGGCCGATACCAGGCCAGTACCTTGACGGCGTCGGCCCCCATCCGCTTGATCTTGGAGACCGACCAGTCATCGATATCCGCAGACAGCCTGCCGCCCGGCGTGTCTTCGAACAGGGAATCCTCAAGCGTCACGATAAGGCCCTTGTCCGGCGTCAGAACGTCGAAGCTCGACGGAATGGCGAAGTGCGGGTCGAGCAGCATTGCAGTGCTGTGGGCTTGCAGTGCCTCGACAAGCATCCGCTTGAACCGGGCAACGTCGTCCCAAGGCGCCTCGTCCACGCCAAGATGCTTTGCAATCGGCCCCTTGATCGGTGGTCTCTGGTCGACTGCAGTCATCTTGAATATGCCGTTCGGACCGGCCATGCGCCGAAGGCCCCATTGCTTGCCGGGCGTCAGTTGCATTGCGATCTCTCCTTGAGAAAATCCTCTGTCTCAGAGCGCACCGGGCACCCGGCTCGGCCACCGAATTTCTTGCACTTCAGGGCAGCCGCTGCGTTTGCGTAACGGACTGCCTCTGTTTCGCCGGCGCCTTCTGCAATGCGTAGCGCGAACACGCCGTGCCAAACGTCGCCGGCGCCCAGCGTGTCCTTTGCTTCGACGGCGAACGCCGGAATATTGATGACGGTCTCACCGTCGGCGATATACGCCCCGTTTTCTCCGTCCGTTACGCATACCCATGCGCTCAGTTGTTGACCGATTGCCGTGAGCGCGGTGGAAAGATCGGTTCCACCGACCAGAGCCAGTAGCCCTTGCCTGGAAAACGCGACATGAGACGCATCACGGAGAGACGACAATTCGATCGGATCCTCTGCGTCGACAATTCCCGGGATTCCGCGTGCCCGCGCTATCGCCATGGCTTTCTCCGTTCCCGCTTTCCACCGATTGTCCGCAAGGATTGCATCCCCGCCCGGTGCCAGTTCCAGCCAGTCGGTTGCCGACACCAGACCGCTGCCGCGGAAGTTCATGATCTGCCGATCTCCCGCCCGGTCGACATAGATGGAAGAGAAAGATGACTGCCCGCCTTGCGCGCGATGCATCATCGTCGTGTCCACGCCCTCAGACTTCAGGTCATCGACAATCAGATCCCCGATCTGATCATCGCCGAGTCGGGCTGCAACGCTTACGTTACCGGCGTGCCGCGCAATCGCTACGGCTGCGTTGGCCGCACATCCGCCCCCGACGACGATGGCATCATCTGCACGGTACTTTTTAGCGCGGTCAGGCATATTCCCGACCTGGAAGACGAAATCGATTACCGCAATGCCGACAACGAACACGCTGGCCATCAGTCCACCTTCAGTCCGCTTGGAACGCTTGCTGGTTTTCCGAGCCGCCCATTGACCGATCGCTCGCCCGTCAACGCGTTCAGAAAGGCAACCAGATTGTCGATGTCCGCACCACTGAGGTCCTGCGGCTCAATGTCAAACCGCGCACGAAGACGTTGTCTCTCCCGGCTATCCTGAAACGACACGAAGTCGATATCCTCAAGCCATGGCGCGGCCGGAAGGTCGACCATGGACCGCGTCCAGCCGTCAAACATCCGCAACGGCGTTGCGTGGTGCCGGATCATTTCGGCAAGTGTCCGATAGGCGCCATTGTGTCCGTAGGGAGCCGTCAGGGCAACGTTCCGCAGGGACGGTGTCCTGAACCGATAGGCATCCTCCAGCCGGTCGGTTTCGCCCATGCGGCCGACATCACGGACATAAGGATCGAACCTGCGCGTGCGACCCGGTCCGAAATGCGGCAGAGCGAGTGCGTGAAAATCGTGATCTGTAAACAGCTTCCCGGTATGACATTCGCTACATCGCGCCCGCCCGAAAAACAACTCCATTCCAGAGCGTTCCCTGTCGCTCAGGACAGTGCCATCCCCAGCCAGAAAACGGTCGAACCGGCTGTCGCCGGATCGCCACTCGAAGGCCATGAAGGTGCCAAGCGCGTTGCCGATATGGACGATCGTTATATCCAGCGGTCCGCGAACATCATCGAAAGCCTCCTGAAAAAGGGATGCATATTCGGGAATCGTCCGTACCCTCTTTGCAATGATCGGCCAGACGGCATCGATGCGATCATGGGCAGCGCCGGCAACCTCGTTCTCCTTCGGATTCCCGGCCATCTCGAACTGTGACGTCAGCGGGAAGAGAGCCTGTGCCGCCAGTATGGTCTTCAATCCGTTTGGCAGCCATTCCTCTGCGGGAGAATTGAACCCGTTGCCGTAAATATCGGAAACGCTCAGCCTGCCGTCGTGGAACAGGATCCGAACCTCCTTTGCACCGAGGTTCCAGAGTGCGGGAGAATTGCGGGGTATTCTCTTCTTGATCCGATCGGGACCAACACCCGCGGTACGATCCGGCCCCATACCCTGCCCGCCTTCGCCTATGCCGAGAGCCAGGCCGTCACTCGTTCCGAAATCCGGACTGTGGCAGGTACCGCAGGAAATGTTCCGGTTACCGGAGAGTATCGGATCGAAGAACAGGAGACGCCCCAGCTCCGCCTGCCCGCGGTTGACCGGATGGAAATCGTCATCCGCCAGGGGTTGGGGCAGTGTAAAGGTTGACGCAACCGCCGGCGATGCCAACAGTGCGAGCAAAACGGAGACAATCGCAAGGGCATGACGAGCATGCGGAAAATTCTGAAGGCGGCTCTCCTGGCGGCCGTGCTGATTATTCCAACTGTGGTGCAGGCGGAAATTGAAACGGCGCGCGACCTGATGGAACAGGGCCAGTTCAGGCAGGCGATGCAGGAACTTCTGCCGGCCGCCCGATCGGGAAACGCCGACGCTGAAGAGTTGATCGGCGTCATGTATGCCATGGGGCTTGGCGTTGAACGCGATGATGTTCGTGCGTTCGACTGGTATCTTCGGGCGGCGCTCAAGGGCCATGCCGGCGCGCAATCCGGCGTCGGCTGGTATTATGAGATCGGTCGCGGCATGCCCGCCCCCGATCTGGTTCGCGCCTACACCTGGTATGTCCTGTCGGCGATCGGTGGTGACCCGGACGCCGCGATCAGCCAGGAAGAAGTCGTGAAAAAAATGACTCGGGAACAAATCGCCAAGGCCCATCTGCTTATCGATGATTACAGAGCATGGCTCTACCCGTTCAGGTAAGCGGAACCGCCGGAAAAGCCGGCGGTTCCCAGTCGTTGGACCAAAAACTATTCGAGGTCCTTTGCCATACCGGCGTCAATATCCGCCTCGGCCTCGGCAACGGCAGCAGTCAAAGCATCGAAGATTTCCGGACCACCGCGGATATTGGACTTGAACCAATCATAAACCGGCGCGGCGGCCGCCTTGAACTTCGCCTTTTCTTCCGGTGTCGGGACATAGAGGTCGCCGCCGCCAGCAACGAAATCCTCATAGGCCTTGATGGATTTGCGTTTCGGCGAAGCGAAAGTCGCCTGCTGCAGCGCTGCAAATCCATCAACGACGACGCGGCGCAGTTCCGGCGACATCGATTTGAATTTTTCGTTGTTCATCCACCAAAGGGCGCCCATGTAAGCATGGCCATCGAGGGTGACATACTGCAAGCCGGCATCCGGGAACTTCATGCCCATGATGTCGGTGATCCCGTTCTTTGAGCCTTCGACAACGCCGGTCTGGAACGAGGTGAACAATTCCGGCCAGGGTATCGGCGTAGGTGACGCGCCAAGCGCCTTGACCAGTTCCTGGGGAAGATCGGCAACGACTGTACGGATCTTCAGGCCCTCCATATCGGACGGCTGCTGAACACGTCGCTTCGTGTTGGCGAAATTCCGCCATCCGCCGGTATTGCCAATCGTCATCAGGCGAATTGTGTCGCCGGAATCAGCAAGCGCCATTTCGCGAACCTTGCGGGTGAAGTCACCGGCCAGCACTTCCTCGGCAATCCGGTCGCTGGACATCAAATAGGGAAGATCCAGAACCTGCACATATGGAAACACACCGGAAGCACCGCCGGAGGTGGAAATGTAGACGTCAATGGTTCCGTCCGCGATGCCCTGGAGGCACTCCGCACCCTTGGAACACAGCTGCGTTCCGATGAACAGTTCGACACTGATCGCACCGTTCGATGCGGCTTCGACATAATTCTTGAAAACGACCAGACCGTCAAAGTCTTCGTCGTTTTCGTTCGAATTCGCCGTTGCCCTGATATTGATATCCGCAGCGGACGCGACGCCGACCGAGCCGACAAGTACCGCCGCTGCAACGAGCGACTTGATATTCTTCCCTAACATAGTTTCCTCCTGACTTATCAGACGTTTGGGTTCGGTTTCTTACTGAACGAATCCCGTCAGACGCGGGATCGTCATTGATATTGCGGGAACATAAGTGATCAGGAAAATCACCAGAACTTCAACCGCAAGAAACGGCAGGATGGCGCGCGAAATCGTCTCAACCCGTTCCCCGGATACAGAGGACGCGACGAACAGGACAAGCCCCATGGGTGGCGTCGCCAGCCCCACTGTCAGATTGACGGACATGATGATTGCAAAATGGACCGGATGAACGCCGAGTTCGACGAAGATTGGCCCCAATATCGGCCCCAAGATGATGATCGCCGGGCCTGCGTCCAGGAACATGCCGACTATGAACAGGAGGATATTGATCAGAAAAAGCAGGATCAACGGATCGCTGCTCAAACTCAGCAAGAAGCCGGCAAGAGTTTCCGGTGCATGGCTGAGGCTGACGACGGTCTTGAATGCAACCGCAGCGCCAACCAGGAGCAAGACCGTCGAGGAACCGAGCGCGGAACTTGTCAGAATGGACGGGAGGTCCTTCAGGCGCATGGACCGCAAGACGAAAAACGAAATCACAATCGCGTAGGCGACGGCGACCGCCGACGCTTCCGTCGGTGTGAACACGCCAATCAGGATACCGCCGAGAATAATGATCGGTGCCTGAAGCGGGGCGACCGCCTTCTTGCAGACCATGCGAAAATCATTCGACACGGTGCGGCGAAGGCCGACGAGGATGAAATGGCTCAGGACCAGAAGAACGGCAAAAAGAATCCATGGATTGACCGCCAGCCCGGCACCACCGGACAACTGGGCCAGACTGCTTATTCCTGCATAGATCCCGTACAGCACGCCGGCGAGATTGATCCGCAACAAGACCAGCGAAATCCAGTACTCCGATTTGGAAATCTCCTGGTCTTTCACGACGATACGTTCCGCTTTCGGAAGATCGTACTTGTCGGCCATCAAACGGACCACAACCATCAGCCCCACGCCGACAAGAACACCGGGCACGATGCCCGCAAGGAAAAGCGCGGCGACACTCTCACCCATGACATAGGCATAGATGATCATGATGCCGGACGGCGGAATAATCGGACCGATGACGGAACTTGCAGCGGTAACGGCGGCTGCGAACTTTCGAGAATATCCGTTTTTCTCCATTGCGGGAATCAGCGTCGACCCCAACGCCGAGGTATCGGCCACGGCCGAACCGGAAAGACCCGCGAACAGGATCGAGGAGAGTATGTTCACGTGCGCAAGCCCGCCCCGGAAATGGCCCATAAGCGCCTGCGAGAACTCAACCAGACGCGTGGTGATGCCCCCGCGGTTCATCAATTCGCCGGCCAGCATGAAGAAAGGCAGGGCCATCAGCGGAAAGCTGTCCATTCCGTTGTAGACGTTCCGATAAAGCAGCGCGATATCCTTCTCCTGGCCGTTCAGCCAAAGGAGAATTCCCGGTGCAAACAGCAGCGCGAAAAACACCGGCAAGCTGATCACCAGGAGAATCAGGAATGCAGGAAGGAACCAGGCCAGCATCAGCTTGCGCTCACCAGTTTGTCGGAATCGTCAGCCAGCGGCGGAAGGGCAACGTCCGGATCCAATATTCCGGCGATCTCCCGCAGCACCAACTCGATCGTCACGACAAACATCAGGAACATGCCGGTGAGCAGTGAGCCGTACATGTAACGCAACTTGACCTTGATCGTTTCGCCTCCGATCAGATCGAGCGGAATACGAAGCGAAGAGGAATCGAAGCTGCCGCCAAATCCGAAAGTGTGCTTCCACCCGAACCGGATTCCGTAAAACAGAACGACGCCGCCCATACACAAAAGCATGAGGTTGAGAATGCGCGCGCCACGGCCCGGCAGTGCGTCGATCAGCGTTTCGATCGCGACGAACCCGCCAACCCGATACGCAGAGGGGGCGATCAGACCGGTCATCCACAACATGAGGAACCGCGCCGCCTCGTCTGGCCAAGCAAGGGCACTATCCAACGCATACCGGAACACGACCTGAAGGAGAATCACGACGACCATGAGGAAAAGG
>CAJHYR010000018.1_pt1 | contig 15920 bp, 10 predicted proteins | sample 9198791 | NCBI WGS metagenome assembly CAJHYR01 (sample SAMEA7708372, study PRJEB35096) | sediment metagenome | biome: marine neritic benthic zone biome [ENVO:01000025]; feature: sediment [ENVO:00002007]; material: shallow marine sediment [ENVO:03000034] sea grass bed [ENVO_01000059] ... | reverse complement strand
GGCGCGGCCGACAAGGTAACGGGCGAAACGATCCCCTATCTCAACGGATACACAGTCTACACTCTGCGCGAGCCGCACGGCGTGACCGGCCATATCGTGCCCTGGAATTACCCGATGCAGATCATCGGCCGGTCGGTCGGTGCGGCCCTTGCCGCTCACCCCGGCATCAATCATGTCTCGTTCACCGGATCGGTGGCGGTCGGGCGGCTCGTGCAGGCGGCGGCCGCGGCCAATATCGTGCCGGTCACCCTGGAACTTGGTGGAAAGTCGCCGCAGGTCGTTTTCGATGATGCTGATCTGGAAAAAGCCCTGCCCTTTCTCGTCAATGCCGGCATCCAGAACGCCGGCCAGACCTGTTCCGCCTCTTCGCGGATCCTGGTGCAGCGCTGCCGCCACGACGAACTGGTTGAGCGGATGAGTGAACGTTATTCCGCGCTGAGGGTCGGCCCGGCGGAAGCCGACCTCGATGTCGGGCCGCTGATCTCTGCACGCCAGAAGGAGATCGTGACAGGTTATCTTGAAACAGGATTATCCGACAATCTTTCCGTTGCCGCGGAAGGCGCAATCGACAGAGACGCACCGGCTGGCGGCCACTATGTCAAACCGACACTCTTTTCCGGCGTTTCTCCGGAACACCGGATGGCACACGAAGAGATCTTCGGGCCGGTCCAGACGATCACCGTCTTCGATGATGAAGAAGAGGCAATCAGCATCGCCAACGGGACCGACTACGGTCTTGTCGCCGGCGTCTGGACGCAGGATGGCGGGCGCCAGATGCGTCTTGCGAAGGCCGTCCGTGCCGGGCAGATCTTCATCAACAATTACGGCGCCGGCGGCGGCGTCGAACTGCCGTTCGGCGGCATGGGACACTCCGGACACGGGCGCGAAAAGGGATTTGAGGCGCTTTTCGGCTTTTCCGTCCTGAAAACCGTGGCCGCCCATCACGGTTAGCGGGTCGAAACGCTCTTCGTCGACGTGAGCGCTTTGGCCGCCAGCGCCGTGCCGGCGGCGAGCGCTTCCTTCAGCGTCTTGCCGCCGATCAGCCCGGCAAGTGTGCCGGCAATGAGCGCATCGCCCGCGCCTGTCGCATCGGCCATATTGACGTTTACCGCAGGAACGCGGTCTGTCCCGGCCGGGCCGCAGGCGATACAGCCCGCAGAGCCGAGGGTGACAACAACGGTCTGGGCGCCGCGGCCGCGCAGCGTACTGCCGGCCTGCTCAGGCGTATGCTCTCCGCCGCCGGACAGCGTCTGCGCTTCGTCTTTGTTGACGAAGAGAAGATCGATCCCGGTCAGATCGTCGGGCAAGCGTATGGCCTTGGCGACCGAAACCGCATCGATGGCCAATTTGCATCGCGTTCGGGCCGCCAGAGCGATGATGCGGCACAGAGTTTCATGCGGAACGTTGCAGTCTGCAAAGAGCCACCTCGCCTGATCTAACGGCAAATCGCTTTCAGCTAAGCGGTCGGGCGTGAGGCCTTCGAGGATGTCCATGTCCGCCAGCGCGACCGCCAGGCTGCCGTCCGGATTGAGTGCGGCGATGTAGCTGGCTGTCGGGCCTGGTCCCGTGTTGACCCGGTCGCCGTCCACGCCCACGGACCGGAGATGAGCGAGCAGCGCGCGCCCGTCGTGGTCGTCTCCGATTGTACTGACGAGAGCTGTCGGAACTCCAAGATTGACTAGGTTTTCCGCGACATTGCGGGCGACGCCTCCAAAAGAGGTGATCCCGCTTACCGGGTTTGATGTTGCCAGCCTCAAGATTTCCGCGGCGCGGTACTTGCGGTCGACGGCGGCGCCGCCGATACAGATGACCGAGACCGGTTCACTCATCGGAATGTTTCCCGGTCATGAAGATCCACCGCCCCAGAACCGGAACGCACAAGGCAAGCATGAAAAACCTGACAACATGATGGGCCGCCACATAGGCCGTATCAATTTGCATGGCAAAGGCCAGAATCGTCACAGCGTCCAGCCCGCCTGGTGCAAACGCCAGGAAAATCTGCAGAAAATCAATGCCGAGCATATGACTTGTAAAAAAGGCCATGATCGCGGCCAGCACCATGACGGCAGAGAAGGCCGTGACGGAGGCCAGCGCAATCTGCGGCAGGATGGGTCGGTCTGAGGGGCGAAACCTGGAACCGACAATGGCACCCAGCCCGACCATACCGCCGATCACAAGCCAGTCGGGAAACTTGCCGGTCACAGTTCCTGTCATGAACAATCCGGCGCTCACCGCCAGACCGCCAAGCAAAAGCCCCCCGGGCAGACGCGCCTTGTCAGCGACCAGTCCACCGACCGTTCCGCCGGCCAGGAGAAGAAGCATATCCGGAATGCTCATCAAATGCTGCGGCGCGACGTCCGCCTGAACCGGAGACCCGCCAAAGAGAAGCACGGCCAGGGGAAATATCTCGACCAGGATCAGGAGGCGGATACTCTGGGCAACGGCGACCTTGCGGATATCGAGGTCGACCTTCTCCGCAGTCGCCAGAACAAAGCTGAGTGCGCCGGGAAGCGAGGCAAAGAAGGCGGTCTGGCCATCCCAGCGAAACACGTTCCGCAGCAGGATGTAGCTGGTGGAAATAATGCCCGCGACGGTCACCAGCAGCATGGCGAAACTGGCCGGCCAGAGGGCGATCTGCTCCAGTGTCTCCGGATTGGCGCCGGAGCCGGCAAAAATACCCAGAAACAGGAAGAAGACCCAACGGATCCGGTCCGGAACCTCGCTCTCCAGGCCACTGAGCGAGGCGGCGGCGACAAACAGCATACCGCCGGCAAGCCAGCCTGCAGGCACGCCCAACCAAGTGAGAAGCGATCCGCCGAGGAATGCCAGCAGCAGAGTTGCCGCGGCCCGGCCGAAGGCACTCCCGTTAACTGATGCCAGCATCAAAACCAGTCAGCGGTTCAACCAGTTCACCAGCCGCGACGCGACTTCGCGCATGTCGTCGGCCTTGCGGGCAAAGCAGATACGAAGATAGGGCTCGCCGCCCGGACCGAATGCTGTTCCGGGTGCCATGGCGATACCAGCCTCGTCAACCAGACGAAGCGCGAGATCGGCGGTATCCGGTTCACCATCGATGGCAAAGAGGAGATAGAAAGCGCCTTCCGGCCGGGCAAAACGTACACGATTGGACCCTGCGAGCGCGTCACAGATGATCTCCCGGCCTGCTGCCGCGCGGGCAATTTGCTGTTCGGCAAATTCTTCACCTTCAGTCAGTGCCGTGATCGCCGCCCGCTGCATGAAGGTTGCCACGCCGGACGTTGAATACTGGATGAGGTTTTCAATTATCTGACCGAGTTCAGGTGGCGCCGAAATCCAGCCGATCCGCCAACCCGTCATTGCCCAGTTCTTGGAAAACGTATTGACGAAGATCACCCGGTCGCTTTCGTCTATGACATCATAGAAGGACGGCGCCCGTGTCCGATCATAGACAAAGCGGCTGTAGACCTCATCGGCGATCACCCACAGCCCCTGCCGTCGGGCGAAGTCGAGGATTTTCCGGATTTCGTCTTCCGTCGCCGTCCATCCGGTCGGGTTGGCTGGCGAATTGATGAAAATTGCCCTGGTTGACTCGGTTGCGGCACTGAACAATTGGTCGAGATCAAGCGTCCAGCGACTGGCCTCGAGCACGAGCGGCACTGCGACAGGTATCGCGCCCGCAACGCTGAGAGCCGCGGCCATATTCGGCCAGGCCGGCGAAGGAATGATAACCTCATCACCCTTGCCGGCGACGCAGGACACGGCAATTTGAATCGCCTGCATTCCCGAACCGGTGACAAAAAAACGCTCAGACGAAAACGGCTTGCCGAAATGGCGCTGATGATATTCGGCCAGAGCCTGGCGCAATTCCGGTATTCCGCGCTGCCACGTATAGAACGTCTCGCCGGCCGCCAGCGAGCGCGACGCCGCATCGTAGATGAATTGCGGTGTCGGCAAGTCACCCTCACCCGCAAACAACGGAATGACGTCCGGCTTGCCCCAGGCATAATTCGCAATATCGATTATGCCGGAATCAGGCGACAGGCGCGCTTCGTCGCGCAAGGCGGTAATCAGCGAGTTCTGCGCTTCCAAATCACTCTCCCATACTATCCGCGGCTTTCTTACCGTATTTCATCTGCCGCGCCATGTCCTAAAAGCCGGCCATGGTCCTCAACACGACGAGGGCTCCGATCGCCGTCGGAGCCCTCATCCCTTCGGTCAGCGCCGCGCGGGCGCCATGACAAACCGCCTAACTCTGTTTTGCAAGGAGGTCGCGGATTTCCTCCAATAATTTTACATCTGCGGGTGGTTCCGCCGGGGCAGCCGGTGCTTCTTCTTCCTTCTTCTTCATTTCGTTCATCGCCTTGACGACGAGGAAGAGGGAAAAAGCAATGATCAAGAACTTGATGATCGCATTTATGAAGAGGCCAAGATTCCAGGTTACCGCACCCGCTTCCTTGGCTTGTTCGATTGTGTTGAAAGCGCCTTCACCTTTCAAAACGACGAACAACTGTGAAAAATCAACGCCGCCAAGCAGCAGTCCGATCGGCGGCATGATGACGTCATCGACAAGTGAGGAAATTATGGCACCGAACGCTGCACCGATGACAATGCCGACGGCCATGTCGACCATATTTCCCTTCATCGCGAACTTCTTGAACTCATTCAGCATATTCATCTCCTTTAAGACCGGCAAACCGACCGGCGCGGGGAATCACATTACCTTTCTACCAAGATTCGCCGGTATCCGGACAACTCATGCAGGCTTGTGCAAAGGCGGCTGCTGTCTGCTATGATCGGACGGAAGGTCTTGAAGGAACTGGTATTTTGGAAATCGGCTGGATCGCGGTTCTGTCGGCGATCATCTATATCGGTATTCTCTTTCTCGTCGCGTCCTATGGCGACCGCGCCGCCGCACGCAGCGGCAGCAAAGCCCGGCCGGCCATCTATGCCTTGGCCCTGTCGGTCTATTGCACGTCCTGGACGTTCTTCGGCTCAGTAGGCCTCGCCTCGGTTTCCGGAATAGATTTCCTGCCGATCTACATCGGACCTATCCTGATGTTCACGCTCGGTTATCCGCTGGTTCTCAGGATCGCAAGGGTATCGAAGACCGAACGCATAACCTCCGTCTCCGACTTTCTGAGTTCGCGCTACGGTAAGAGCCAATCGGTGGCCGTTGTCGCCACGCTTATCGCTGTTATCGGCACAGTCCCCTACATCGCGTTGCAGCTGAAGGCGATATCGGCGTCCGTCGCGACCCTTTTGCCAGGAATCTCGCCCGGTATGGCCTTCAATATCGATGTCGAAAAATATCCCATCCTCGCGGACGTCGCATTGTTCATCGCTATAGCGCTCGCCCTGTTTGCCGTTCTGTTCGGGACACGGCATGCGGACGCTACAGAGCACCAGGAAGGCATGATGCTGGCGGTCGCGGTGGAAGCCGTGATCAAGCTTGCCGCTTTCCTGATTGTCGGCGCCTATGTCACGTTTATCCTTTTTGACGGCCCCGGCGACCTTTTTCAGAAAGCCTCGCAGAACAGCGATATTGTGTCGACATTCTCCCGCGACCTTTCCGGCGGCACCTGGCTGGCTATGACCATGCTCGCGTTCACTGCCGCCTTACTGCTGCCGCGGCAGTTCCATATCGCCATCGTTGAGAATAATTCGCCGGCGGAGATTCGCCGCGCTGCCGTTCTGTTTCCGCTCTATCTGATTGCAATCAATCTGTTCGTCGTGCCGATTGCCGTTGCCGGCGTGCTGACGTTCGGCACGGGGATTGATGGTGACCTGTTCGTTCTTGAACTGCCTAATGCGGCCGGATCGGAAAGCATGACGCTGATTGCTTTTCTCGGGGGACTCTCGGCTGCGACCGCCATGGTGATCGTTGCCAGCGTGGCCCTCGCCATCATGATCTCGAACGAGATCGTCGTTCCTCTTTTCGTGCGCCAGCGCGGGCAAGCCGGCCAGCCTATGGACATGGGCGGGTTTATCCTGAACGTCCGGCGCGCGGCGATCGTTGCCATCCTGCTTCTCGCTTATGCCTATTACCGGACTGCCGGCAGCGGAGCACTGGCCAGCATCGGCCTGCTCTCTTTTGCCGCAATCGCGCAGCTGGCACCGGCGTTTTTCGGAGGACTTATCTGGCGCAGGGCCACAGCGCGCGGCGCGATCGCCGGCATGGTCGCCGGATTTTCTGTCTGGACCTATACGCTGCTCCTTCCGACCTTTGCAGACGCGGGACTGATCCCGGCGGCTCTGCTGGCGGACGGACCATACGGCATTTCGGTTCTTCGGCCCCAGGCCTTGTTCAACTTTGCGTTCGATCCGCTCACCCATGGCGTATTCTGGAGCCTTGCTGCGAACGTGACCGCGCTGATCACATTTTCGATCAGCCGGCCGATGCATCTCATCGAACGATTGCAGGCCGATGTGTTTGCGCCGGCCGAACGCGCCGCTGCCCCGCCGGTGCTGCGGCCCTTCCACGCGGATGTCACTGTCGAGGAGTTGAAGCAGACCGTTGCCCGATATCTCGGCCAGGAGCGGGCGGACCGCTCCTTTGAGCGGCTGACAAAGGAATCGGACAGAACGCTCGATCCCAAGGCCCCCGTCGACCTGCATTTATTGAAGTTCTCTGAACAGCTTTTAGCCAGTGCAATCGGCGCTGCGTCCTCTCGTCTCGTCCTTTCCATCCTGATCAACAGGGACAATCCGTCGACCCGCGCCGCTCACCGCCTGCTCGACGATGCGACGGAGGCGATCCAGTATAACCGCGACCTCCTGCAAACCGTTTTGGACCAGATGGGACAGGGTGTTGCGGTGCTCAATCAGGACCTGCTTCTGATCTGCTGGAATCGTCCGTTCCGCCGAATGCTTGATCTGCCGCAGATCTATGGCCAGGTCGGCGCGAGCCTGCGTGACATTCTGCATCATCTGGCCGGCGCTGGCTTATTCGGCGATGGGGATCCGGCAGCCCTGGCCAGCACGCACGCGGAAGACTTCGTCAGAAAACTCGAGCCCTTCCAGGGCCGCCATCCACGGACTGGACGTATCCTGCTAGTTGAACCGGTGCGCGCAGCCGACAACAGTCTCGCCATAAATGTCTCGGATGTGACCGAACAGGTTGAAAGCGAGGCGGAGCTCAGCCAGTCGAAGCAGATGCTGGAGCAGCGCGTCACAGAGCGGACCCAGGAACTGATGCGCGTCAACGAGGCGCTCGAAAAGGCCAATGCCGCGGCCGAGGAGGCCAATATCGGCAAGACAAGGTTCATAGCCGCAGCGGGCCACGACATTCTCCAACCGCTCAATGCAGCGCGTCTTTACGCGACCGCCATCTCAGAACAGGCCAGTGAAGACCGGGAAAAGGAACTGGCGCATGATCTGGAATATGCGCTCGATTCCGTTGAGGACATATTCAAGACCGTGCTGGAACTTTCTCGTCTGGATGCCGGACAGCTCAAACCGGACATGCAGGCTTTCCGGGTGCAGGACGTTCTCGATAGGATCCGGGTCGAATTTGAGCCGCTTGCCCGCGAAAAGGGTCTGCAGCTGATTATCGTGCCCTGCTCGCTTTCGGTCCGAAGTGATCCAAACCTGCTCGGCCGGCTTGTCCAGAACCTGGTTTCCAATGCCATAAAGTACACGGAAACGGGCCGCGTACTCGTCGGCTGCCGACGTAAGGACAACAAGCTCAGGATTTCAGTTTACGATACGGGCGTCGGCATCGCGCATAATGATCGCAAAGCGGTTTTCGCCGAATTCCAGCGGCTGGAGCCGGGCGTCAAGGCCGCGCCCGGACTAGGTCTTGGATTGTCGATTGTTGAACGTATCGCGCGGGTCCTCGGCGGTAGGATCAGGATGGAGTCGCAGCCTGGCCGGGGCACCGCGATCACATTTGACGTTCCGCTTGCCGTTAACGTGCCGTCGGCTGAAGCCGATCGAGCGACGCCGCAAACGGTCCGCGCTCCGATGGAGGGGCTGACGGCCCTCTGCGTTGATAATGACGAACGGATCCTGTCCGGTATGCAGGCCCTGCTGACAGGTTGGGGATGCAGCGTGATGAGCGCAGCCACCGGGAGACATGCGCTCCGTCAATTGCGCCACAATGCGGAACCGCCAGACATTCTGCTGGTCGACTACCACCTGGATGAGGGTGACGGGCTTGCTGTAATCGCCGATATTCGATGGAAACACGGGCTCGACTTGCCGGCTGTACTGATTACCGCCGACCGCAGCCCTGAGGTCAGGGATGCAGCGGCCGAGGCTAATGTCAGGGTCCTTCACAAGCCCCTGAAACCGGCAGCCTTGCGTGCGCTGGTGGCGCAGCTTTCAATTCAGCGTACAGCGGCCGAGTAGTTTGGAAAAAACCTGTCGAGTAATCGATCTTTTCTTCTCGCCGTTTTGAAGGATGCCAACCGTATCCTCTTAGCGTTGATTGAGGCGGTTCGCGCTTCGGACATGTCGCATCCAAAGCATTTCGCACCAATCGAGAAACAGCATTGAATACAAATAGCCGCGACACGCTTTAATGGTTGTCATCGTGCTTTTCTGTGCACTACCCTTTGTCGAAACCATAAACGGACTGAACCATGCGTCATTTCATTCCCATTGTAATCGCCGTGCTGACTGCCGCGCCAGCTTTGGCCCAGAGTCTTGATTCACGATATCAGTCTATCGGCGAAATCAGGGTGACGATCGGAGGCAATCCCTACGAAATGGTCGTGCCATTCGATACGGAGCAGAGGAAATCCTTCGCAAGCGAACGGGAAATCATCGGCCGACGCACATTCAACATATTCGGTTCGGTTGTGGGCGAAGACGGGCGGCCTGCCAATCCGAGCCTGCAAATCACGTTCTTCGTCAAGGACGGGAAGCCGGATCTGGTATCAATGGAAGTCTTCGATGAGGAAGGATGGCGTAAACCGCTGAGCATCAACGCGGAAATTGGAAACGGTGATTTTACCGATTTCCGGATAACAGCCGATAACAGAATTACAGCAAGCTTTGCCGGCGAAATGTTGCGGCTGGACAATACGGATGCACGTCAACCGAAGGTCGCCAGCGGCGCGAAACCTGTATCGATCGAGGGTGCGTTTTCGGTCGCCGTTCCGGCCGGAAGCTAAAGGGCGTACCGAAGCATCGCGGCAAGATGGTCGCCGGCCGGTAGGTCTGACTGGCGGACAGCGAATACCTTTCCGCCGTTCGCCAATGTCCGGCGGACAATCTCGTCAGTGATGTCGTAGCTGCCCGCCCCTTCTGCCTCGGCAAATTCGACGAAGCCCGTATCGTCTGCAATCCGGCCGGGTAAAATACCGTCCATGTTGACCAGCACTGTCTCTGCTGCGCCGAACGTTGCCGCCCTGGCGGCATCGCTTACGTCAGCTGTCGCGAGACCCTGGCTGAATTTCTGTTCGTAGTCGTTTGCAAGGCGCTGTAGTTCCTCGCGATAATAGGTATCCAGAATTGGCCGCGCCGCGGCAGCCAGTTCATCATCGCTCTTGTTGTCGGGACTGTCCGAAATCCCGCTATCCAGCAATTGCGAATAGCTGTTGACAGTATGATACATTGCTTCCAGCCGCCCGGTCGCGGCAAGAATCAAGGGAAGTTCGCCTCCCGACAATACCGGCCTTACAGCCGAATCGACCCGCCTGGCAAACTGACGAAGCCGGACATTCTGGCCTTCTGAGCCATGTATCCGACCGCTGGCCGACCGGCTATTCAGGTTCGCGGTGCCGACGGCGCTCGCCGCACTCCGGGGAAGATCTTCGGCCCTGACCGATACAGCAGGCATATCCGGCGATATCTCAACGAGCCTCACCGCGTTTTCCGAAAGAGCCAGAACGAATGCGGTGTGAGAAAACGTCACCGCCCGCAACAACGGCTTTATGTGAAACCGGTCTGATACCTGGACCGTCGAGGTCAGAATGTTTCCCAGCCGATAAAGGCGAACGCGGTTCGGCGTGGCGAACAAAGCCAGGCTATTGGCCTGCAGGCGCCAGAACTCCTCGTCATCGGCGAGATCATCAAAATGCTCGGTAATTGAGGCGAGCTCCCGCTTATCGAGACCCGCTTCGCGCAGTTGTTCCGCCGCCTGATTTGCCAGATTCCTGAATTCAATAACGCTTTCGCCGACTTGTTGTGTGACCGGCGTCGTCCTCAGATAGATCGATACACACCCTTCGGACCTCGTTCGCGCCAGAGAACCAATTTCAGGGGGGCTGGGAATATCGACGTGTAACATTTCACTCTCACGGCAAATGACAGGGGGAACAGAACAGCGGCGACCTGCATACGGAAAGGTCAGCGCCTCAACTCGAATTTCCACCCTTTATCCGAACCTATAACCGAATTCCAGTTCACAATGGTGGAACATGATCAGGCGGTCATTTTTGCCGCAGGTGTCACGGATACCGGCAGGCCGGCGCAGTTGCTCCATGCGTCGTCGCTGCAACGCCAGTCCGGGATCCATGCATTCAGAATGTCGTATCGCGGATGTTATTGGGCAGCCCAGAACTGCGTTCCGGAATCCAGTTTGCGCCAATCGGTCTTTGCAGCCAGCCATGCCGCCTCCGCACGCGCGTCGTGGAGGCCCTGAAGATGGCCGATTGCCCAGAGGACATCACCTTTCGGGTCCGGGCCAGATTCATAAATGTCGCGGATCTTGTGCACCATTGCCACATCGTTGAGATAACCGAAATCCGACTGCAGCTTTTTCAAGCGCTTGAAGTGTTTGCGTACGGCGCTCCTGGGGAAAAGCGAAGAATAGAATTCGACCATGTACCGATGGTTCTTGAGCGCTTTTCGCATGTCGTGCCGCTCGGACACGCTCAATCTGTCGATTTCGTGACCGTATTTCGCGACCTTTCCCCAGGACCGGTGGAGGTTCCCGCGGGCTGCATCAATAACATCCTGTCCCCAGGCTTTGCGCACATTGCTGCCGGCTGCACCTTCGGGAATCTCGCCTTCCGCAAATCCGACCAGGTTCAGTTGAAACTCGGAATAGTCGCCCGACAAGATCCCTTCATTGACAGCCTGGCGCGTTCTTTCCCGATGGCGGTAGAGCGAATCCAGAAGTGCCTGGGTCGCAGTTCCGTTTCCCCGACCGGTCGCATATGGGCCAACGAACTCATCGATCAGCACATCAATGTCGCGCAGACCGCTAACCAGACGGGCCATGGTTCGCGCAGACCATTCAAGCTCTTCAGCCAGTTTTCGGTCCAGGATTTTACGGTGCGCCCGCATAGCCCCGCGCAAACGGCGTAGTCCAATGCGGAGCTGGTGCGGGCCCTCCGGATGGTCGGATTGCAAGGCTGCGTCCAAATTGGCGAGGACCTGGCGCGAACAGGAGCCGACGATCGCCAGAAACGCCTCACCCGCGGTCTGACCTTTTGAGAGCGTGACAGGTTCGGTCTTCCTGGGCAGTGCAGGCGGCTGCGCTGAATTATCAGTGAGGCGGTAGCCGCGCGCGGCCTTGCTCTGGCGTATGAGCCGGAACGGCTCGCCGTGAAGGATGTCCTTTGCCACGGCGAACACCGCATTGGGATCGCCACTCTTCAGTTCCAGCTCAATCTCGGAGATCGGCTCGGCCCGATCTTGTTTCCGGATCTCGCCCGTGTCGACAGCAAGCTCAATCTTGCTATCCCCCGGCGCCGCCAGCAGGCGCGTCGTGCGCCAGACACTTGTCTCAAAAACCGGCTCTAGCGGTTTGCCATCCAGTAACGCCTTGACTTTCTTGCGGAAACGGCCGGGCTTGATACGGTCCATATCCGGGACCGCTTCCTTGACTTCAACCTCGTTCTCAAGCCGGAATAGCCCTGTTTCGCCGTCGACCGGCAGACACTTGACGGTTTGCAGCCATTTCCCGCCTTCGCGACGAACTCGAAGGGAATAACCGGCGTTCTTCAAACCGTGGTTTGACGTGTCGTAATATATAGACCGCAATTTCCGGGTTTCCGGCCTGCCGATTCCAATATCCCGAAGTATGGGTTTGTCGCGGAATTGCTTGAGCGCGTCTTCAGCCATGCCCAGTTTCAGTTCAATTTCACTCTCTACTTTCGGCATTCGAAACTCAATTAAGACAACAGGCGAACGGCCACCCTATCATGTTCCAATGGACCATGTGAACTGGTCGGGAATCGGATCGTTAACGTTGCGAAATATGTTTCCGTTTTCAGCGTACGACTGAAATCGGACAGAATTGGTGCATGATCTATCAGAACTGGCTCAATATCGCCGAATCGTGCTCTATGACTTGAGGCTCGGCCGCGTTCGCGCCATCTCTTGCCCATGTCAGAGCAACCAGTGGAAGCGACGTCGTTTAATCGAGCGGGTAAGGCAGTAATCGCTGCAACCGTCGCGCTGCTCGTCCTGACGGTAGCCACGATCGCCTTCTGGAACCGGGGGCTTGACCGATGGCTGGCCAACAATTTCATCGGCATCGGCGGACCGTTCGAACTCATCGACCAGAACGGCGCATCCTTCCGGCGTGAGCAGTTGCTGGGCAGGCCCCACATCATCTATTTCGGGTTTACCTATTGCCCGGACCTTTGCCCGACGACGCTCTATCAGATCGCCGGCGTCATCGAGACGCTGAAAATAGACGGTGACGACCTGTCCGTTGCCTTCATCAGCGTCGACCCGGAACGCGACACCGTCAATGTCATCAGGGAATATGTCGCCGCCTTCAGTGAGGACTTTATCGGCCTGACCGGATCGCCGGACGCCATTGCTACCGCGGCAAAAGCCTACCATGTCTATTACCAGAAGGTGGACCTGGACGGCGGCGATTACACGATCGACCACAAAGCGTCGGCGATGCTGTTCAATGCGGACGGATCGTATCTTTCCGCAATCCTGCACGATGACAGCGACGCGGAAGCACGCCGCAAGATCGATCGGCTGCTGGCTGGCGCAAACAAAGACCCGACCGGCGATCAGGGCGTGATATCGAGCTCCAGATAGGGACCGTAATCGTCTTTCCCTGAATTGACGGACGTCTCAAACACGCCGCCGGGTTGGCTGCGTGCGCGGATGACGGCAATCAGTTCTTCGAATTCGGACGGAGTGACAAAACGGGGCTGAAAGTGTGTGACCAGATTATTGGAGAAAATCGGATGCAGCCGGACACGGACATCCACGCCATTGGACGCCGGTTCAAGGCGGAGTGTTGCGATTGTGCCGAATGGCGGTGCCCGGAACTCGGCAAACCGGCCGAGCGAACCGAACACGAAATTGCCGAGGCTGTAGACGATCCAGCGGTCTCCGTAGCCCTCGACTTCCTGGATCATGTGCGCGCCGTGGCCGATAATGAGGTCAACCCCGGCATCGATCAAAGCCCGGGCAAGGGTACGCTGGCTTTCGGTTGCCCATTTGTAGTTTTTGCCCCAGTGCGGAAAGGCCACAATGAGCAAGTCCGGATATCGCGCCCGCAGGGTCTTCACCTGGCCGGCAACGTCGTTCGGTTCCAGCCGATGGACGCCGGGTTTCCCTTCGCCGGCATAGACGCCATAGCGATTGTCAGACGATTTGTACTCAAAGCTGCAAAGGAAGGCGATGTGAAACGCCCGTTGCCCGACATCAAGTTGCCGAACGTAGGGTTCACCGGCGGCCGCCAGATCCGGTCCGGCGCCACAGGTGTCTATATTCTTTTCGGTCAGTAACCGCAGTGTCTGCTCAAGCCCCCTGGCGCCGTAGTCAAAGGCATGATTGTTTGCCAGCGAAACGAGGTCGAACCCATGCTTTTCCAGCTGCCGTGGCGTTTCCACCACATCGGCATAGTGGATGTATTTCTTGCGGCCGGCATAGGGAGATGGAAACGTGTCGGTAATGGGTGTTTCGAGATTTGCAACCGTAAAGTCGGCGTTGCGCAGAACCTGAACAAAGTTGGCGATCATATAGTCATAACCGCGTGTGCGCAGAACCGGGTCCCCGCCGACGGCGGCGATCAGGTCATGGTAGTTTTCGCCAAAACTTGTGTCCCCCAGAATGAGAATTTCAACGCCTTCTTTGTTGCCGTCTTCCGCGCTTCCGTCTTCGACGACTGCGGCCATCAACAATAAGTGCAATGAAACCAGGATAAATGCCCTCACCGGTGTCAAACTCCGTCTTTTTCCCGTGCAACATGATCGGATGTGCCGGGTTCCGGCATTCTCTAAACGGCCGGTAACGGCAACATCCAGGAATAATACGGGCCGGCCAGGGCCGGGTAATGAAACAAGTCAATCGTGTTTAAACCATTGCCTCCGGTTTGGGTTTGATGGATCGTAATCCATAGCGCCCCGAAGCGGTGAACAACAGACCACAATGCGGCAATGAGCGAAGCCGGATGATCCAGATCTCAGATACCGAACTCCATTACTGGTCAAACCGGTTCTGCAGGCATCCGGTAGTGGCAGCGCAGATTCTGCAATGGGAGACAGATAATTGGAGCTTTGCGGGCGTCCCCGACAATGTGCGCCGTGCAATTGCCGGTCGCTTGTGTTCCGACGCGCTTCCGGCAAGCGACCTGACGGCTGAAGGGTTTCTCTTCTGGACCATCAACGCCATTCAGAGCTTCTGGGATGTAACGCCCCTGATCGTCGCGCGCGGATCAGATAAATACTCGGGAAAGGACTATATCTACTGCGCTTTCGGTGATGACGGCATTGCGAAACTGACTCTCGGAGCGGCCGTCCATATCACCAACTTCATGATGTCGATGCGCGGCAGGAAACTGTTTTCCGTCAAAGCCGAACTCGAAAACGCTGTGGCCGCGCTTGATGAGCGGGCGCTCGGGCTGACCACGCGGGCAATTCTCAGGAACGTTCAAGCCCGTGGATTACCATGGAAACGAACGCCTGCGAGCGGGAAGCATGTCTTTCTCGGACACGGGCGCAACAGGCGGCTTTTCCAGGGGCCGGTCACAGATCGGGCGAGTTATATGGGCTCGATATTCGCCCGGGATAAGTTCCAGTCCCTTCGGCTGCTTTCGGAAGTCGGCGCGCCCGTCGGCTCCGTCGTCCATTCAACGACTGTCGCTGGCGCCATCAAAGCCGCCAATTCAATCGGTTATCCGGTGGCGTTGAAGCCATCGCACCTTGGCGAAGGCCGGTTTGTTTCGGCCCGGCTTGAGAACGACGACGCGGTACGCCGGGCAGCCGAAAATCTGGTCTCGCGACAACAGCCGATGATCATTCAGAAACACTTTCCGGGTGACGACCATCGGATTCTCGTCGTTGATCATGCGTTTGTTGCGGCTGCCAGAAGAATACCGGCAAGTATTCTCGGCGACGGCCGACACACCGTTTCTGAACTGATCGAGAAGGAAAATGAAAACCCGAAACGCGGGCACGAACATTTCCGCGTGATGAGCTTTATCGAGATTGATGGTTTTCTGCTTGAACTTCTTCGCTCACAGAATCTGGACCTCAACCACATTCCACCGGACGGTCAGCGGATCCAGCTTCGCGCCACGGCGAACATTTCAACCGGCGGAACGTCCGAAGACGTCACCGGTCTGATTCATCCGGACAATATACGCATGGCGGAAACGATCTCTCGCCAGCTTTGCCTTGAGGTGGTCGGTGTCGACTTCATCACGACGGACATATCGCGGTCCTGGAAGGAGATCGATTGCGGGATCTGCGAAGTGAACAACAGTCCAGGCCTCAGGCCCCACTGGAACGCGACTCCCGATCATGACGTTACTTCGCCGATCCTCGACCTGATGTTCCCGAAGCCGCAGGATGGAAGAATCCCGAACGTCATGATCACCGGATCAAACGGCAAGACTACGACGACCTTGATGTTGAAGTCGATCTTAACTGAAGCCGGCCATACGGTCGGAGCAGCGACAACCGACGGTGTCGTTGTCGGTCCGGATCTGATCAGATCGGGAGACCTTGCCGGTCCTTCCGGTGCAGGATCTGTCCTCGTCCATCCGGCCGTTACGGCTGCTGTTCTGGAAACCG